>Ga0183260_10004228_pt1 | contig 11441 bp, 13 predicted proteins | sample AntDrymUQ4972206_2_FD_129768 | JGI IMG/M metagenome (GOLD analysis project Ga0183260, IMG submission 129768) | Polar desert sand microbial communities from Dry Valleys, Antarctica - metaG UQ497 (22.06) (version 2) (version 2) | ecosystem: Environmental > Terrestrial > Soil > Desert | place...
GCACGACCGGCGCCATCTTGATCGAGACGCGGCCGGAGAGGATCAGCAGGTCGGCCTGGCGGGGCGAGGCGCGGAAGGCCTCGAAGCCGAAGCGCGCCACGTCGACGCGCGCGGCGACGATCGACATCATCTCGATCGCGCAGCAGGCCAGGCCGAACGTCGCCGGGAACAGCGCGTTGGAGCGCGCCCACGCGACGGCCTTGTCGAGCGTGGTCGTCAGCACGCGCTCCTCGACGTACTTCTGCAGGTCCGCGTCGGAGATGTCGCCGCGCAGCATGTCCTGCGAGCGCAGCTGACGAATGCGGAAGTCTGTGTTTCGCTCGCCGCTCGTCGCAAGCGACGAGCCCTGAGCAACGTCACCCGCGTCACCCGCGTCGCCCGGCAGAATCAGCTTCTCCCGCTTCACCGCCATTCCAATGCACCCCTTCGCCAGACATAGACGAACGCGGCCATCAGCAGGGTGATGAAGACCGTGATCTCGATCAGCGCGAACGTCCCGAACGCCTTCAGCTGGATCGCGACGGGATAGAGGAAGATGACCTCGATATCGAACAAGATGAAGAGCATCGCGATCAGGTAGAAGCTGATGCCGAAGCGAAATCCCTGCTGAACTTCGGACGGCAGACCGCACTCGTAGGGATCCGTCTTGCTCGGTATGTCGCGGCGCGGGCCGAACAACATGTTGAACGCCGCGAAGGCCGCGCCGATCGCCGTACCGAGGCCGACGAAGATGAGCGCCGGCAGATAGGTCTTGAGCACGGTGTTCTTTCTATCAGCTAGCTATGTCCAGAACCTATCCCCAATCGCGTGACCGCCCATGACCAGCGCGACGATCGCTGCGCTCGCCGCGTACGCCACGCTCGTCGTCAACGCGGTTGCGGGAGGGTTCGCCGGCTGGCGCTGGTGGCGCGTGGAGCCCCATGACGCGGTCTGGCCGATGCTGCGCGCGGGGCAGGTTGTCGCGGCGCTGTGGGCCCTGATCGCCGGTGTGCTCGCGGCGACCGGCTTTGAACCCACCGACAAGCTGTACTGGCTCTACGCGGTGCTGCCGGTCGCCGTCGGCCTGATCGCCGAGCAGTTGCGCATCGCCTCGGCCGAGCAGGTGCTCGAGGACCGCGGCCTCGCCGACACCGCGCAGGTGGGAGCGCTGCCCGAGGCCGGACAGCGCTCCGTCGTCCTGGCGATCGTGCGCCGCGAGATCGGTGTGATGGCTCTCGCGGCGCTGGTCGTGGCGTTCCTCGCCCTGCGCGGGGCGTTGATCGCCTAGCTCGCTAGGGCCTAGGCGAACCTCTGGAACACCCTGAACGACAGGCTCGCCTGCGGGCGGGTGTTCCTCGAGTACGTCTTCTTCTGGTCGACGAAGACCTTCCACGTGCCCAGGCGCGACCTGGTCGGCAGGGCGCGCATCCTCCTCGAGGCGATGCCGCACGGGCCGGTGGCCTGGCCGAGCGACTTGGTCACGCGCGTCTTGCCGCCGTGGCGGAAGTGCGCGTAGATCGTCCCACCGCCGATGAAGCCACGAAGGACGTGCTTGACCTGCTGGCGCGGCTTGGTCGGCTCGGGCGCACGGTTGTAGCCGGCTCGGACCTGGCGGAACCGGGTGACGCCCACGATCGCCGGGTTCGCGCTCTCGGTTGCGATCAGGTTGAAGGTCTGATCGCGCGTCTTGCTGCTGTTGAACGGGGCTGCGGGGGTGGCCGTGCCGAGGGGGATGTTGCCCGCGGCGTCGGCCCGCACCAATGCGAGAAACTGCCGAGTCGGCTTGGACTTCGTCGAGGTGCTGATCGTGACGAGGCCACCTGGCGTGTAGCCGCCGCCTATGATCAGGATCGCCGGGTCGGAAAAGCTACCGTTGAAGATGACGCAGCCGACTGGAACGGCGAGGGTCGCGGCGGCGGCGGTGGCTGCGGTCGCGCCGGTGGCGAGGATTGCGGCCACTGTGGCGGCGACGAGAACGCGGCGATGTGCGGGCATTTAAGGCTCTCCCTGCTGGGGTGATGTGTGATGGTGCACTCACGGCTGAACGGCCTGCGCCCGTCCCACCCCGTCTGCGTCTCCAGTGGTTGCCTGGCTGCGCAGTCGCCGCTAGGCCGCGTCATCGTACACGCGGCGTTCGCGCGCGGACGGCGCTCTCAGGAACCTCTCACTCGCCGGCGATCGTCGTGTACGCGCCGCGGAAGTAGACGAGCGGCTCGCGTCCGTCCGGCGCCGCCATGCCGACGACCTCGCCGATGCCGATCATGTGGTCGCCGGCGCTGTGCAGCTCGCGCAGCTCGCAGGCGATCCATGCCAGCGCGCTGCCGAGCACCGGTACGCCGTGGGCCTCGCTCCAGCCGGGCCCGGGAAGCTCGCCGGTGATCGTCTCGAACTTCTCGAGCGCGAGCGCCTTGGTGGCGAAGACGGACGCGAGCTGCTCGTCGTCGCGCGCGAGGATGTTCACCCCGAAGCGCCCCGAGGCGCGCACGACGTCCAGCGTGCGGGAGTTTTGGTCGAAGCAGACCAGCGTCAGCAGCGGGTCCAGCGAGACGGACGTGACGGCGTTCGTCGTCATGCCCGCCGGCCCGTCGGGTCCGGCCGAGGTCACGATCGTCACGCCGGTGGCGAACAGCCCGATCGTGTCGCGGTAGGCGCGCGCGCGGTCCGCAGCGCTCACGGCGTCATTTCACCTCGAGCTTGCCGGTCTGCCCGAGGTCGTCGTGGTTGGCGATCGTGCAGACGAGGCGGTACTTGCCGGGCTTGAGGTCGAGCTTGATCGGGTCGCCCGCCTCGCGTGGCTGCATCGTCTGAACGCGGCCGACCTCGACCGGCTTGGCGCGGAACTTCTTCGGCGGGATCTGCACGACGAGGTTGTGGGTCAGGCGCCCGTTGTTCTGGACGACGAACTTCAGGCGGCCGGCCTTGACGGCGACGTTCTGCGGAACAATCCGGTACTCGTCGAGCGTGACGCGCAGGACCGGGCGGTCGGTGCGGAACGTCTCGGTCTCGCCACAACCGGCGAACAAAATACCAACGGTCGCGCAGATGGCGAGGAGGGTGGGTGAGCGGGGCATCGCCTGCGGGATTGTTCCGTATCATCTGCGCCGCCCATGGCCCCGCGTGTTCTGAGCGCCGCCTGCCTTGCCGTCGCGGCGCTCCTGGCGTCGGGTTGCGGCGAGCAGACCGTGCAGATCTCCAAGGACGATCCGACCCATGCGGGCGCGGTGCTTTTCGCCGAGCGCTGCGGCATGTGTCACACGTTCAGCCAGGCCGGTACGCAGGGTTCGGCGTTCGACGTCGCCAGCCGCGAGACCGTCGACGGCCCGAACTTCAACGCGCGCCAGGAGACCAAGGACGACGTCCTCTACGCGATCGCCAACGGCGGCTTCTCCGGCGCGATCATGCCCGAGAACATCGTCACCGGGAAAGAGGCCGATGCGATCGCCGAGTTCCTCGCGAAATACTCGGGCGGCGAAGAGACCTCGAGCAAGGTCAGCGGTCCGGGCTCCGGCGGCTAGCTTCGCCCGTTCGCGGGTGATCCACTCGTGCTTGATCTCAGACTGATCCGCCGCGAACCCGAGCTGGTTCGCGAAGCGCTCGCCCGGCGCGGCTCCGACGTCGCCGAGCGGGTGGACCGCGTGCTCGAGCTCGACGCCCGATGGCGCGAGGCGACGCAGCGCGCCGAGGGACTGCGCGCCGAGCAGAAGGCGGCGTCCGAGGAGGTGGCGGCGGGCAAGCGCGAGGGGCGTGACGTCGCTGTGCAGCTCGCGCGGCTGAAGGCGCTTTCAGGCGAGGTCAAGGCGCTCGGCGAGGGCGCGCGCTCGGCGGAGGAGAAGCTGCAGGCGCTGCTGGCGACGCTGCCCAACCTGCCCGACCCGACCGCCGCCGAGCCGCAGGACGAGGTGCTGCGGACCGTCGGCGACGCGAAAATCGGACCCCACCCACCCCGCGACCACCTCGAGCTCGCGGGCGAGCGGATCGACATGGAGCGCGGCGCGCGCCTGTCGGGCTCGCGCTTCGCCTACCTGCGCGGCGATCTCGTGCGGCTCGAGCTGGCGCTCGTGCAGTGGGTGCTGGCCAAGCTGACCGGGCACGGCTTCGAGCCGGTGATCCCGCCCGTGCTGGTGCGCGAGCAGGCGCTCTACGGGACCGGCTTCCTGCCCGACACCGAGCAGCAGATCTACCACCTGCCGGCAGACGAGCTGTACCTCGTCGGCACGAGTGAGGTCGCGCTGGCGTCGCTGCACGCGGGCGAGATCCTTGATGCGGGCTCGTTGCCCCTGCGCTACGCCGGCTTCTCGCCGTGCTTTCGCCGCGAGGCGGGCGCGGCGGGCAAGGACACGCGCGGGATCTTCCGCGTGCACCAGTTCGACAAGGTGGAGATGTTCTCGTTCGTGCGCCCGGGGGAGAGCGCCGCCGAGCACGAGCGGCTGCTGGCGATCGAGGAGGAGATCCTCGGCGACCTCGGCGTGCCTTACCGCGTCGTCAACATCGCCGTCGACGACCTCGGCGCGAGCGCCGCCAAGAAGTACGACCTCGAAGCCTGGCTGCCTGGCCAGGCGGGCTACCGCGAGCTGACGTCGACGTCGAACACGACGGACTTCCAGGCGAGGCGGTTGGAGATCCGAATGCGGCCGGAGGGCGGTGGGCGGCCCGAGGTCCTCCACACACTCAACGGGACCGCTGTGGCGGTGGGCCGGACGATCATCGCTGTCCTTGAGAACGGCCAGCGGGAGGATGGGTCGGTGCAGTTGCCTGCGGTGCTTGTGCCGTTCGGGGCGCCGGCGGTGCTGCCCGCGGCGTCGGGGTCGGGGTAGGGGCTGGGCGGTGCTGTCGTTGCTGCAGTTCGTGAACCTCGCGATCGCGAGGCGAGACCGTCCCTACGCCGCCGGCGTCACATGCGCGACCGCGCCCTGGCGATCACTGAAGATGTCGAACGTCGAGTCGAGTTTGGTGATCTGAAAGAGGCGCAGCACGGTGGCGTTCTCGCACACGAGCGCGAGCCGCCCGTCAAGCTGGTGCACGCGGCGCAGGGCGTTGAGCAGCACGCCCAGGCCGGTCGAGTCGATGAACTCGACGCCGCTGAGATCGAGCACGATCGCGGTTTTGCCCGACTCGATCGCATCCGTCAGCCGGGTCGAGAACGCGGGCGCCGAGGAGACGTGGATCTCCCCGCGGACGTTGATGACGTGCGCGCCGTCGCGGCTTTCCTCGTCCAGCTCGAAGCGTGGGACCACAGGGCTCACGTGACTCGTACTAGAACGTTCTACGGCTTCGCTGTCAATGCCGAACTACCAGGGCCGGGTCCGCTGGGCTGCGCGATCCAGCGCTCACCGCGTCCCGTGCGCTCGAAGCCGATCCAGAGCGCATCCATCGCCGTCGCGACGACCTGTTCGCGCGGCACGTCCTGGTGCTCCCACCACCACAGCGCGAGACCCTGCAGCGCGCAGCGCACGAGCTCCCACAACATCTCCATCGCGATCGCGCCGCCCACCCCGGCGCGGGGGGAGTTGCGCGGCCATCGCGTTGGAAACTTCGCGTAGGGGGCAGCACCGTGTCCAGGTGGTTGCCCCGCAGACCCTGACGCGCATGCAGCTCAATCGGGCGACGCTCGCCCGCCAGATGCTGCTCAAACGCGAGACCGTGTCCGCCGTCGACGCCGTGCGGCGGCTGTGCGGGATGCAGGCGCAGGAGCCCAAGCATCCGTTCATCGGACTGTGGACACGCGTCGAGGGCTTTCGCCGCGAGCAACTCTTCAGCGCACTGCACGAACGCGAGATCGTGCGAGCGACGCTCATGCGGGCGACCCTGCATCTGATGAGCGCGGCCGACTACGCCGCGCTGCGAACCGCGCTGCAGCCCGCGCTGGACGGGGCGATGAGCGCGATCGGCTCGCGCTCGCAGGGCCTCGATCTCGAGCAGGTGCTGCCGGCGGCGCGCAAGCTGTTCGCGCGACGGCCCCACCGCTTCGACGAGCTGCGCGCGGCGCTGAGTGCGTCGTTTCCGGAGGTCGACGAGCGCGCGCTCGGCTACGCGACGCGGATCAAGCTTCCGCTCGTGATGGTGCCGAGCGAGGACCGCTGGGCATTTCCGCCGTCGGCGCAATTCGCCCTCGCGCAGCAGTGGCTCGACGAGCCGTTGTCCGACGAGTGCTTGCCCGAACGGCTGCTCGAGGGCTATCTGGCCGGGTTCGGACCCGCGAGCGCCGGGGACTTTGGAACGTGGTCGGGCATGCGCGGCGCCAAGCGGACGCTCGAGGACATGCGCGAGCGGCTCGCCGTCTTTCATGACGAGTCGGGCCGCGAGCTGTTCGATCTGCCCGATGCCCCGCGTCCCGCCGCGCGGGCGGCCGCGCCGGCCCGCTACCTCCCGGAGTTCGACAACCTGATGCTCGCGCACGCCGATCGCACGCGCGTGCTCGCAGACAAGCACCGCTCCTTGGTCGTCACCAAGAACCTGCGCGTGCGCGCGACGATCCTGTGCAACGGCTTCGTCGCCGGCACGTGGACGATCAAGCGGACCAAGACCAAGGCGGCGCTCGCGGTCTCGCCGTTCGCCGAGCTGTCGCAGCGCACGATCAAGCAGCTGACGAGCGAGGGCGAGTCGCTGCTGGCGTTCGCCGAGCCGGACGCCGGCACGCACGAGCTCGTGTTCGCCGAAGCGGCCTGACGAATTACGCGGCCTCGGCCGCCTCGGCGGCGTAGGCGCGCTCGCGCTCGAGCAGGATGTCGCGCAGGATCCCGGCATCGAGATGCGCCGCCTCGGTCTCCTCGACGAACTGCTGCATCAGCAGGGCGAAGCGGATCGGGTCGTCCTGATGGGGAAAGTGGCCGCTGCGCTCGAAGAGCTCCAGGCGGCTGCCCGGCATCAGCTCATGCGCGGTGAGCCCGTGAGCGTGGGGGATGATCGGGTCGCGCTCACCCCAGACGAGCATCGTCGGCAGCGCCTCCGCCAGATAGAGCCGGTCGGTCGCGTTGACGAGCTGGCCTCCGACATCGATCACCGATCGTGCTGTGTGGACGAACGCGCGGCGCGCCTCGACGTCGCGCAGCGACGCCATCCCCGCCGCGATCCCGGCGACATCCGATCGCACCGTCAGCCCGACGCGGCCCAGCAGGCCGGCAATCGCACCGCCGACGCTCAGCAGCGGCCGGGAGACGAGCAGCGGCAGCACGAGCTCGGCACCCGGCAGCGTCGCGGCGCGCAGCGCGACGCTGACCTCGCGGCCGAGGCCGCCGCTGGACACGAGCACGAGCCGGGCGACGCGCTCGGGGAACTGGTATGCGAGCTGCATCGCGATGCCGCCCCCGAGCGAGTGGCCGACGACCGTCGCGCGCTCGTAGTCCAGCGCCAGCATCAGATCGCGTAGCAGCGAGGCGGCCGCGCCGAGCGAGTAGTCGCCGCGGGGCTTGTCGGACTCGCCGTGACCGAGCAGATCCGGCGCGATCACCCTGAAGTGCTGCTCGAGTAGCGGCAGCGCCGGCACCCAGGTCTCCGACGAGTTCGTGATGCCGTGGACCAGCAGCAGCAGCGGAGCGCCCTCGCGCCCGCCGGCGCGGTAGCTGACGCGGTGGCCATGGAGCTTGGTCTCGGCGCGGGTGAGCGTCGGTGTGACGGGCGGCATGGCTCGCGCTTACCTGATCTGCGGCCCGGAGATGGCGGGCGCGATGACGAGCCGCTGGATTTCGGAGATGCCCTCGACCTCGCCGGCCTTGAGCTTGCTCATCGAGCCCTCCGCCGCGGTGAAGGGGCGGCTGCTGCGCGCCATCCAGGAGGCGCGCACGTAGTCCAGCGCGAACTCATAAGCGGCGCGCGCGATGCCGATCGCCTGCGCGCCGACGACCAGGCGGGTGGCCTCGAAGGTCTGCATCGCGGTCTGCGACTTGGAGCGCGTGCCCTCGCGAGCGCGGGCGAGCAAGCGAGAACGCCGACTCCTGGCCTTCGGGAAGCTCGACGTCAGTCGCTGACATGGGCTCCAGGCTAGCGACTGAACGCGATCGTCTTGCTGGCCGAAGGATGGGAACGGTTGATCTTCCAAGCGGCCGAGCACGGCGACTGGGCAGCACGCGCCGCTGGTCTCGTCGCGCCGGACATCGCGCTTGCGTTCGGGGGCGGACGCGGCCTCGCCCGCGGACAGCTGCACCCGCGGGCCGTCGGTCTCTACAACGCCGTTCACCGCTTCTGGGGTCCGCTCGGGCTGATCGCCATCGCCCTGACGGGCGCGCTCAGCTTCGGCTGGCTCGTGCTCGGTCTCGCGTGGCTTACACACATCGCCCTGGATCGCAGCTGCGGCTACGGACTGCGCGATGCGCGCGGGTTTCAGCGTGGTTGCTCACTTCGCCGGCAAGCGCGAGATCGAGGTGCTGCTGATCGCCGAGGGGTTCGAGCGCTACGCCGAAGCGATGGAGGCGGCCGGCCCGCGCCTCACGGACATCGCCGTCGCCTATCGCGCATTCCCGCTCGAGATTCCGGCGCGCTACCGGCTCATGACCGAGCGTCCGCTACCACGCGAGGATCTGCCCGAGGGTCTCGAGGCCCGCGCCGCCCGGTCGCTCCTACACGCGGTCGGCGGCGACCCGGATCTCGCCCGCGCCGTCTGGGCCTACGCCCACCTGTGGGTATCGGTCATCGTCGGCGCCGAGCTCATCGCGCAGGAGTACCGCGGCGGTGCCGGGCACGTGGCCGTCGACGCCCCAGCCCCACCAGCGCATGCGCGGAGGCGGCGGCGCGCTCACGCGCCCGGCGCGAGCTCGCGCAGGCAGTCGTGGCACAGACAGCCCTCGTACGTGGTTGCGAGTTGGGCGCGAGCCTCGTCATCGAGCTCGACTTTGCCGCACCAGCAGCCCCACGTCTTGGCGGCGCAGCCGAAGCTCGCCTCGCAGCGCGGGCAGCGCGTCGCGGTGGTCGGACCGGATAGCGGCGCCATCAGCACGAGCGTACGCCAGCGGCACTCCTCGGGACAGCGCCCGCGGCTTCGCGGCGGCCTTGCGCGCCGCCGCCGTGCTGCCGGCCGCTCAGCTGCCCTTACGGGCAGCCTTCTTGCGCGATGCCTCGTCCTGCAGTCGCTGCGCCTCGGCCTTCGTCGTCAGCGCCTCGGCACGCTCGTCGAGCACCTCGGCCTCGCGCTTGAGCTGTTCGCGTCGCGCCTCGGTCGCCTGCTCGTCGACGGCCTCCTCGACGTCTGCCTGGGCCTTGCGGACTGCCGCCTTGCGCTGGTTCGTCGTCTTGGCGGCCTGGCGCGCGCGGCTCTCGCGCGTGCGCTCGGCAGCCTCGCGCTGCTTGGCTGCGGCCGCCTCGGCGCGGGCGCGCTGCTCGTCGGCGCTCTCGCGGGTCTCCGCCAGTTCCTCGTCGGCCTGCTCGGCCGTCTGCTCGGCCTCGGCACGCAGGCGCAGGGCCCGAGCGCGCTCATCGGTGACCAGTCGCCGCCGGGCCGCGTCCTCGCGCAGATCCTCGTCGCGCAGGGCGACGCCGGCCATATCGCGGAGAAATGCGTCGATGCGGTCCAGCGCGACGCCGGCCTGCGGGCGCGTGTTGGAGCCATTGTCGGGTAGCAGCGACATCGCGGTGTCGATCGGCAGGCGGACGAGCTTGATCGTCCCCGTGACCGCGCTGCGCGGGATTGCACGGAAGCTCATCTATTTCTCCTCAGGGTCGATCGCGTCGGCCGCTGCTTCTGCGCGGCGAGCTTCCTCGCGCAGTGCCGCGACCTCCTGTGCGTTCTCGACGCGCTCGGCGGCCGCCGAGCGCTCGGTGGCGGCAGCGCTCTTCTCGGCCATCTGCTCCTGGACCTCGGCCTTCTGCTCGAGGCGCCTGGCATCGGTCTGCGCCTGCCGTTCGGCCTCGCGACGCTCGCGCTCGATCTCCTCCTCGCGCTCGCGGGTCGCGATCTCGGTCTCGAGGCGCTCGCGCTCGATCTCGTTCTCGCTGCGAGCGGCATGAAGCTCTGCTTCGGCCTCGGCCTGCTTCGCGCGCCCGGCAACGCGCTCGGCGTCGGCCTCGGCTTCGACCTGGGCCTGCTGCAGGCGTCCCTCGCGGGCCAGCTCGTCCTTGCCGAGCGCCGTGCCGACGCCCGCCTTGATGCGCCCGGCAAGCTTGCCGGCGAGGCCACCTCGGGTCTGCTCTGGATTCTCGGGGTTCGTCACGTCATAGCTCCTGGGGTGGGGCGGGCTGCTCCGCATGAGCCGGCCCGGACACAGAGTCTTACCCACGATCAGCCCGGACCCGCTGTGTGTTTGTGGACACACACGCGGGTCGGCTGGCGTTCAGACGCCGAGAACGGTGAGTCCGAGTGCCCGACCGGCCTCACGCAACGTCCGCACCATCTGCGGCACTGCATCGACCGGAGCCGCGATCCTCAGCGCACGCTGCCGGCCGGTTTCCCAGGCGCACAGCATCACCATCGCGCCACCGTCCTCATCGACGAGGGCGGGAACGAAATACATACAAGGCCGAACCACATGGGCGTAGCGAATCAGGCGTGCGGCCCGGATCCCGCGGATTGCGCACAATCGGAACGGCTTCGGCGCAGTCTTGATGCAGAGCGCGTGTGGCCGGAGCGGAGGGGGCGGGATTCGAACCCGCGGTCCGCTTTCACGGACCCCGGTTTTCAAGCCGGGAGACGGCCGCGGGAACCGCCTGCAAATAGGCCACTTCGGACAACCGTGGGCACGGCCGTGGGCACGGAACCTGCTTTCAGGCGAAAGCAGCAGCGCGACCGGAGGCGGCGGCGCGCCACGCCGGAGTGTCGAGTTGCAACGGTAGCCTCGGTCGGGTGTTCGACCATGTCGGCATCGCCGTCTCGGACCTCGCGGCCTCCGAGCGCTTCTACCGCACCGTCCTGAGCGTCCTGGGTGTCGAGCCCAGCCAGGCGGACGCGGAGATGGTCGAGTGGGACGACTGGGACATCGGTCCGACGGACCGCGAGCATCCGGTGACCCGCGGGCTCCACGTCGACCTGCGCCCGCGCCCGCGCGCAGGTCGACGCGTTCTGGCAGGCGGGCGTCGACGCGGGCTACCGCGACGACGGCGCGCCGAGGCAGCGCACGCAGTACGGCCCGACGTACTACGGCGGGTTTCTGCTCGACCCCGACGGCAACAGCGTCGAGGCGGTCCACGGCGACCGCGAGGACGCCGTACCCGACGGTCGCGTCGACCACCTGTGGATCCGCGTGCGCGACCCGCAGGCCTCCGGGCGCTTCTACACGACGATCGCCCCGCACGCTGGGCTCCGGCTGACGCACGACGAGCCCGACCGCGTGCAACTGTCCGGCCCGGACTACAGCTTCTCGCTCGTCCGGGACGAGCGGCCGCTCACTAAGCACGTCCACCTCGCGTTTCCCGCGCGCGAGGACGCCACGGTGCGCGCGTTCCACGCCGCCGCGCTCGCGGCGGGCTACGAGGACCACGGCGCGCCGGGCGAGCGCGCGGTCTACCACCCGGGCTACTACGGCGCGTTCGTGCTCGAC
>Ga0183260_10004230_pt1 | contig 11439 bp, 15 predicted proteins | sample AntDrymUQ4972206_2_FD_129768 | JGI IMG/M metagenome (GOLD analysis project Ga0183260, IMG submission 129768) | Polar desert sand microbial communities from Dry Valleys, Antarctica - metaG UQ497 (22.06) (version 2) (version 2) | ecosystem: Environmental > Terrestrial > Soil > Desert | place...
CGCCGGCTCGAGGTCGACGACGACGACCTGCCCGCGCTGCACGAGGCAGTCGAGGCGCGGGGCCTCGACGTCAGCGACGACTGCGGGCGCGCCGGCGTGCCGGCGACCGACTACGCCAACAGCGGGCTGGCGTCCGCGACCAGCGATGCACTGGGCCTGTTTCTCAACGAGATCCGCCGCCATCCGCTGCTTACGGCGGCCGAGGAGGTCGAGCTCTCCAAGCGCATCGAGCAGGGCGACGCCGCCGCCAAGGAGCGCATGATCAACTCCAACCTCGCGCTCGTCGTGTCGATCGCCAAGAAGTACCCGCAGAACGAGCTGCCGCTGCTGGACCTCATTCAGGAGGGCATCTTCGGCCTTATCCGCGCAAGCGAGAAGTTCGACTGGCGCCGCGGCTTCAAGTTCTCGACCTACGCGACATACTGGATCCGCCAGGCGATTGCACGTGGGATCGAGAACAAGTCGCGCACGATCCGCGTGCCGACGAACATCGCCCAGCGCGAGCGCAAGATCCAGCGTGCGAGGCGCGCGCTGAGCACGAAGCTCGCGCGCGACCCGACCGACGAGGAGATCGCCGAGGAGACCGAGCTCGAGCTCGCCCAGGTGCGGGCGATGGGCGACATCGCGCGCACGGTGACGAGCCTCGACCGGCCGATCGGCGAGGACGGCGAGACGGCGATGGGCGAGCTCATCGGCGACGATCGCGCCGGCCCGGCCGAGGAGGTGGAGGTCGCCCTGCGCGACAGCGCACTGCTGCGCGCCGTCGCCGATCTGCCCGCCGAAGAGCGCCAGGTCGTCGAGCTGCGTTACGGGGTCGACGGCGCCGACGGTCCGTTCGGACTGCGCGAGGCGAGCCGCCGGCTGGGCAAGACGCAGCCCGAGACGCGCGAGCTCGAGCAGCGGGCGCTGCAGCGGCTCGCGGGGCTGCGCGAGCTCGAGGCACTACGCGAGGCGGCGTAGCACAACCGCCGCCCCGCGCGCGTCCACGAGCCTACCCACCGCGCGCGCTCACGACGCGTTCACGCTCACGACGCGTTCACTTCGAGACCGTGACCGAACCCCGCATCGTGGGGTGAAATTCGCAGAAGTACGAGTAGGTTCCGGCCGCGGAGAACGTCACGGAGCCGCGTGCGTCGCCCTTGATCGTGCCGCTGTCAAACGCGCGCCGCTCAGCCTTGTCGGTGACCGTGTGCGGCGCGTCGTCCTCGTTGACGACCGACACCTTCCGTCCCACTCGCACGGCCGCCGGCTCGGGCTTGTAGAGGTACTCGGAGATGCGGATCGTCTCGGTCGGCTTGGGATCCCCGGACGCGCCGCCGCCCGAGCCGCCTGAGGCGTCTTCGCCGCCGCACCCGGACAGCAGGACTGCCGCCAGCGCGAACGCGAGAATCGCTTTGCTCATGCACTCTTGAGCGTAGTCGGAGCCGCTGCGGATCACTCGCTCCCGCGAGATGGTTAGAGGGATTAGCTGCACACAATGAACGGCGCGCTTTCATGCAGTGATCCCATGCGCGATGCTAGGGCCGTGAGCCGGCACGCGCTCGTCCCCCTCGTTGCGCTGGCGTCCGTGCTCTGCGGTTGTACACGGACGATCGACAGTGACAAGGCCGAGGAGACGATCCTTACGGGCACGGCAGAGCGCACGGGCTCGAAGATCGCCAGCGTCGACTGTCCCAGTGACCAGATGGCGAAGAAGGGCAACACGTTCACGTGCCGCGTCGTGGCCGCCGACGGAACTCGCGGCGACGTGCTCGCGACGGTCACGGCCGGCACGGGCGAGGTCACGTTCCGGGTGCGGTTTCGCAATACCCAGGCGACCGAGCGATCGATGGCCGACGAGCTCACGCACCGCCGCGGCCGTCGTGTGAGCGTCGACTGCCCGGACATCATCGCCAGGCGCAAGGGCGTCGTCTTCACATGTGCGACCGCTTCGGGCAAGTCCCGCGGGCGCGTGCGCGCGAGGCAGACCGACAACGACGCCAATGTTCACTACCGCCAGCTCAAGGGCAAGTAGTGGCGCTGGAGACCGTGCGCGCAGCGCTGATCGCAGCAGCCCTGCTCGCCCTCGCGGGCTGCGGTGACTCGAGCTCCGGAGAGTCGGGCTCGCCCGGCACCGCGACGAGCACCGCCGGCAGCGCCCTGGCACGCGACGTGCGCCAAGCCGAGCTCACCACGCGGGCGACGCCACGCGACGCCGATGCGCTCGCGCGCCTCATCCGCCTGCGCTTCCAGGCTGCGAGCGCGGGCGACAACTACTCCGCCAACACCTTCAGCACCGCCGGCAAGGCCGAATTGCGCAGGGCCGCGGCTGACTGGAGCCGCTACCTCGCGCTCGATCCGCGCAAACCGGACGTCCAGCTCGCATCCCTGATGGTGCAGGTATTCGGCGTCAACGCCCTCGACGACCCGCGCCGAGCGGTGGGCGCGCAGAAGATCATCATCGCGCAGCGCCAGCTGCCTGAGGCGAGCCTCTACGGGCAGCTCGCCCTGCTGCACTACCAGGCGAAGCAGACGGCCGCGGGAGATCGGGCCGCCACGCGCGCCGTTGCGCTCAGCCCGCCGGGGCAGCGCGCGCCGCTGCGCCGGCAGCTGCGCCAGCTCAGGTCGCCGCCGGCGTCGCAGGGCCCGTAGCATGCGAGCCGCGTACGAGCAGCCACGTCAGCCACAGGCCGAGCGCGAACAGCGGCAGGCCCATCGCCGTACGCGCGACGCCGAGCGCAACCACCGCCCCCGCGAGGTACAGCGGGAGCTGTACGAGCAGGCGCAGCGCGAACAGGCCGGCCCACAGCCAGGTCGCGCGGGTGAACGCCCGCACGCGCACCGGATCGGCGCGCCAGCCGCCGGCTGCGCCGTCGAACTGGCCGACGATGACCCCCACGAGCGGGCGCCGAATCGCGACCGAGACGACGAACGCCGTCACATTGACCGCATTGAGCAGCAATCCGGGCAGAAAGAAGTTCTCCGCGCGCCCGCTGACGCGGGCGATGAAGGCCGCGAACGCGACGCCCACGAGACCGAACAGCGCGTGGCGCGGAGACTCGCGCCGCACGAGGCGCACGACCGTCAGGACGAACGCGAGCCCGACGGCGACACCGGCCGCGATGTCGATGTCCGAGCCCGAGATGGTGTAGGCCACCACGAACGCGACTCCCGGCGTCACCGTCTCGGCCATGCCGACCGGCCCGCCGACGGCCTCGGCGAGGTTGGGCGGCTCCTTGCCCTCGATGTTCACCCTGTTGGGCACACCACGATGATGGCGCACCGCCCAGCTCGCCGTTTCGTCCGCAGCGCCGGCCCGTCGCGCTTGCAATGATGAACCCATGCCAAAAACGAGGATCGACGAGGCCGACGCGCTGACCGTCGCGGCCGTCATGCACGCCAAGTTCACGACGCTGCCGGCAACCGCGACGATCCGCGACGTGCGCGACTGGTTCGCGGCGAGCACGAGCCGCCGCCAGGCGTTCGTCGCCGACGCCGGGCGCTACGTGGGCTCGCTGACGCCGGCGCAGGTGGCGGGCGATGTGGACCCAGGCCGACCGGCGGTCGAGGTCGTGCAGGAGGGCCCCACCGTCTCGCCGGACGCGTCGGCGACGTCCGGCCGCGATCTCGCGCTGCTGACCGACACGCGCCGCGTGCCCGTCGTCGACCGCGACGGGCGCCTGCTTGGCGTCGTCGCCGTGACCGGCGACCTGCAGTCGTTCTGCGGGACCGGCTAGCAACAAGCTGTCGGCGCCTCCGCCCGATCCGTCTGGGACGATCGTCTCCTGATGCGCGCTCGTGCAACCCTCAGCGCGGCTGTGCTCCTGCTGCTCGCGCTACCGGTCCGGGCCCAGGCACAGGTCGATGCCTACACGCCCTGCCCATTGGTCGGCGGCGCGATCGTCTTCGAGGTGTCCGGCACGACGTGCGAGGACGTTACGCCGGTCGTCAGCGCGCTACTCGCCCAGGCGCCGGACGCAGCGGTGTCCGTGCTGGCCGGCGCCGGCTGGTCCGCGCTGCGAGCGCGCCGCAGCGCGGCCGACGGCCAGCACGACCTGACCGCCATCCGTGGCCTCGCCACCCTGCGCCTGCGGCGCTCGGGGGCGGCGCCCGATCTCGACGGCTGGCAGGCTGGCCGCGAGCTGCTGTTCGCGCGCAAGCGGTTGGTCGGCGGGCGGCCCGCGCCGAACGGCTCGGCGCTGTGCACGTCTGCGTTCCTCGTGCGCCTGCGCAGCGGCCGGCTCGGCGGGCTGAGCGCCGCTCACTGCGGCGGGCTGCGCAAGGACCGCACGGTGCATCGTCGCTACGCCGCGTTGCGGCGGCCTCCGGCGGCGGGCATCGTGCTCGGGCGCGTGCAGAGGATCCTGACGCGCTCCAGGCGGCTCGACGCGCTCGTGCTGCCCATCACGCAGGGAGCGAACCGGCCGGCCTTGCCCGTGATCAATCGCGGAATCGGCCGCCCGCCGTGGCGCGTGGTCGGAACGGCGCAGACGCGTTCGGGACGTACGGTCTGCATGACCGGACGCACGAGCGGGATCGACGAGTGCGGTCGCATGCGCGGCTCCGGGCTCCATCGGCTCGTGAGCAGATGGGCGCGCGCGACCGTGCACTGCACGGAGATCCCGGCGGCCCAAGGCGACAGCGGCGGACCCGTTTACACCGCGCCCGCGGCTGACGGCACGGTGCGCGCCGTCGGGATCGTGACGCTGATCGCGCCGATCCTCGGCGACATCATGTGCTTCACGCCCATCGACCCGGTGCTCAAGCGCCTGGGCGCCAAGATCGTGCCGGCGTCCCCCTGACCTGACCGCGCGTTCGCCGCGACCGCTTCCGGGGTATTCGCGGTCCGTGTCCGTTCTCCCGCAGGCGCGTGGCGAGATCGGCGAGCATCTGCTCGGCGCGCTCGCAGCACCCGTACAGACGCTCGCTGCGCTCGACTTCGCGGCGCCGCATGACCCGCTCGCCGACGAGGACCTGCAGCTCGCGCTGTACCTCTGCTACGAGCTTCACTACCGCGGGTTGCCCGGCGTCGCCGCCGAGTGGGAGTGGGAACCGAGCCTGCTGGCGCTACGGCGCGAGCTCGAGGCATGCTTCGAGGCCGCTCTGCATGCGGCCGTGCCCGAGCTCGAGGGGCCGGCCGCGCCGGAGGAGATGGATCTCGCCCTGCGCGCGATCGCCGAGGCCGACGACGCGCCATCGCTGTCGCGCTTCATAGAGCGCCACGCGACGCTCGACCACGTACTCGAGTTCGTCGCCCACCGTTCGGCCTACCAGCTCAAGGAGGCGGACCCGCACTCGTGGGCGCTGCCGCGCCTGCACGGTGCGCCGAAGGCGGCGCTCGTCCAGATCCAGGCTGACGAGTACGGCGGCGGCCGCGCCGAGCGCGTGCACGCCCAGCTGTTCGCCGACGCGATGGACGAGCTCGGCCTCGATGCCGGCTACGGGGCTTATCTCGACCTGCTGCCCGGAGTGACGCTCGCGACGGTCAACCTCATGTCGCTGTTGGGGCTGCACCGCAACCATCTCGGGGCGATCATCGGTCATCTCGCATTGTTCGAGATGACGTCGTCGGTGCCCAACGCGCGTTACGCCCGGGGACTGCGGCGGCTGGGCTGTGGTGCGCGCGCGACGGCCTTCTTCGACGAGCACGTCGAGGCAGACGCGATCCACGAGAACGTGGCAGCGGTCGACCTGGCAGGCGGCCTCGCGCGCCAGCAACCTGCGCTTGCGCGCGACATCGTGTGGGGCGCCGCCGCGCTCGTCGAGCTCGACGGTCGCTGGGCGCGCCATCTACTCGGCGCATGGAAGGCGGGGGAGAGCTCGCTGCGCGGAGCGCTGCCCGCCCAGCTCGCCGTCTGAGCCCTCAGATCGCTAGCGGGCGACGGGTTCGCGCCCAACCTCGGCCGTGCTCGGAACGCGGAAGCCGATCAGCCGATGCGTGCCGTCACAGAACGGGCGCATGCGCGACTTGCCGCAGCGGCACAGCGCGATCGAGTCGCGCCGCGACTCGATCGGGTTGCCGTCCTGGTCCTCGAGCCGGAACGGGCCCCGTACGAGCAACGGCCCGTCGCGGTAAGCCGTGATCCGCGTCTCCTCGTCGTCGGCGCTCACCGATTGCCCTCCGTCGTGCCCTGCCCGCCCGCGATCCGCTCGGCTTGCTCGCGACCGGGATGGTCTTTGGGCAGGTCGTGCGGGTTGATCTCGTCGTGCGCCTCGGGGGTATCGCCCAGCGGCGTCTCGTCGTCGGGCGTCATCGGCCCGAGCGGCTCAGCGGCCTCGTCGTCGTGTGGCGGCGCGTGCTAGCGCTCTTCGTCGTTCATGTGCACGTCCTGTTCTTCTTGATCGGCGATCGCTCCTGCGCCGGGACTACCCGCTGACGAAGCTCGTCAGCTCTTCTTGCCCGCCACGGCGCGCTGCAGCTGCGTCTTGCTCATCTTCGAACGGCCCTCGACGCCGAGCTGTTTGGCCTCGTTGTAGAGCTGGTCGCGCGTCGGTCCCTTCTCGCGATTGGTGCCTGAGCGCAGGCCGCCACGGCGACCGGACGAGATGTCCTGCGTCGACGTGCGCGAGCGCTCGCGCGACTCACCCGCGCGGGCGCGCTCCTTGTTGACCGTGCGCGCCGCGATCTCCTCGGCGCGGTCCTCGGAGCGCCCCTGATCGACCTGGCTGTCCTTGATGTGCTCGTACTGGCGGGCGCGCTTGCTGCCCTTCTTCACGCCGCTGGGGGGCATGACACCTCCTTCAGGGTTGGGCTCTTCCCGTCTACCCGCGGGCGGGCGTCGCCATGAGATCGCCGCCGCGGACTCAAGCGCATCTCGTCTAATCTGAACACGGATGAGCCATCTGATTGCTCGAACAGCTGCGGCTCGGGCCGATAGGGCACAGGAGGCGATCGGATCGAATCGATCGCCGTGGCTGCGGCTCACAAGCCTCGAGGGGGACGCGGCACGATGCGGACGGTGAGCACCGCTCAGTGAGGCTCCGTGGCGCGGCGGTGAGTGTGTTCGTCGTCGCGCTCGCATTCGCGCTCGCGCTTCCCGTTCAGGCCGTCGCGGGCGCACCTGCGTCGCGGCTGCTCTTCGGCGCCTACTCGCCGGTCGATCCGGACAACCGACGCACCGACACGATCGCCGCGCTCGAGGGCGCGACCGCACGGCCCGTCGACATCGTCCATTGGTATCAGCCGTGGGGCAGTCGCGACTGGATCGTCTCGGTTCAGCGCGAGCTGCTCGACGCCGTGATCCGCACGGGCCGCACGCCGCTGATCACCTGGGAGCCGTGGGATCCGCGCAACTACACGCCCCACCAACCGGCGTTCAGCCTCGCGCGGGTCGCGGGCGGGGCATACGACGCCTACATCGCGCAATGGGCCGACAAGCTGCGCGACGTCGGGCGACCCATCTACCTGCGCCCGATGCACGAGATGAACGGCAGCTGGTACCCGTGGGCCGGCGGGCTCAACGCCAACAGCCCCGAGCGCTACGTCGCGGCCTGGCGTCACATCGTCGACATCTTCCGCGCGCGCGGCGCCGGCAACGTGCGCTTCGTCTGGTCGCCGAACCACCTCGACGTGCTGGGCAACCACATGGAGAGCTTCTACCCCGACGCCGGCTACGTCGATGTGCTTGCCGTCGACGGCTACAACTGGGGTGCCGCGATGCCACAGAACGGTGGCTGGCAGACCTTCAGGGAGGTCTTCCAGAACGCCTATGACCGCCTCGCCAAGCTGGGCCCGCAGCCGATCTGGATCACGGAGGTCGGCTCCGCCCCCGAGGGCGGTGACAAGGCAGCGTGGGTGCGCGACATGTTCGCCAAGGCGGGGCGCATGAGCCGCCTGCGCGCGATGGTCTGGTTCAACGAGAACAAGGAGCGCGACTGGCGCGCCGACTCGACGCCGCGGGTCGCCGCCGCGTTCCGCCCACGGGCACGACTACGCCTGCGCGCGCCGCGCAGCGTCCGCGTCGGGCAGACCGCGACCGTACGCTGGACCGTGACGGGCGCGATCAGGGTCACCTCGTGGAAGCTCTCGCACAATGGCCGCATCGTGCGCACCGTCGCGGCGGGGGCCTTGCGCCGGTTGAGCGTCCGCGTCACACGGTCCGGGCGCGCCCATTGGCGCGTCACCGGCTACGACGCCCGCTCGAACAAGCTCGTGTCCGCGCGCAGCCGCCGCGCCACGGCGGCATTCTCAAGAGACAACGCTCCCAATCGATAGCAGCGCTGCGGATGATCAGTCGGCCGTGCTTGTCTAATCGGCCTCGGCGAGCTTGTCGGCTGCTTTCTGGCCGGCCTTGGCGTGCCCGGGCGCCGGGCCGGGGAGCAGGCGCGGTGTCGCGGCCGGGGGCTCCTTCGCCCGGGCGGGGGAGGATGCGAGTCGGGGTGTGTCGCACTCGGGCTGCTGTTAACCGTGAGCGGCTGCTCGGCGTTGCTTGTTGCGTCGCGTGCGGCGCTGCGGGCGATTGGGCCGGCGGCGTGGGTCGCTTCCCCTCGTCCTTGGCTGTGACCGTCTGCTGACCTGTGGCCAGCACGCCGACGACGGCGAGGGTGGCTGCCGCGGTCCCGCCGAAGGGAACCAGGCTGGCCGCCCCGAGCCCGATCGTCGCGCCGCCGCCCACTGGCGCCACCACCGGTTGCTGTGCCGCCGACCCCGGCCGCGAGCACGCTGCCCTTGAGCCAGGCGGACGGGACGACCGGCACGATCAGCGCGATCATCCCTCGCTGCAGTTTGAGTTCGTGGCGGAAGGCGCGGCAGCCGGGACAGCCCTGCAGGTGACGGCGCAGGGTCTTGCGCCTGAGCGCACCTCCGCGCAGCACAGAGAGCTGCTCGCGAAATTGCTCGCAGGGCGCCTCGCGCGCCTCGCGCCAGTCGATCAGCGTCGAGCGCGCGCAGAACACGAGTGCCTTGACGCTGGCTTCCTTGCGACCCAACACGGCGGCGATGTCCGCGTGCGACAGCCCGCCCAGGTCGGAGAGCAGCAGGGGCAGTGCGTTGCTGCTCGGGCGTTGTTCATCCCGGCAGGCTGTCAAGCGCCAGGAGACCAGGGTCCAGAAAACTGGCTAACGCTAACTCTTCAACCTTGCTGCCTCGGCTGCGTCTGGACCGGCATGCCAAGACGATGGCGGGCCTTCAAGCACCTCAGGCGCAACCTGGCGAGCAACGCCCTGGCCCTGATCGGCGCAACCCTGACTGTCGCTCTTATCGCCCCCGCGGTGGCCTCCGCTGACGACGGGCTGCCCGATCTCGCCATGGCGCCGCTGCGGGACGGATGAGGATCCGGCCAACGTCGATGACGGCGACCGGAAGGTCACGTTCTGCCACGCGACCTCATCGGCGACGAATCCGTTCGTCGTGATCACGACCAGCATCAACGCCTGCCGCGCGCACGAGTCCCACCGCAAGCTGCCCAAGGGCGGAGAGCGCGATGTCTTCCCGACCGGCGGCTGCCAGGACTAGTCCGAACGACACAGGCGACTCCAGGTTCGGCTGATATGGACGGTCGCTGTTGTCACGTGTCCGCCGCTCGCGGAGGCGCCAGCGTGAGGGTGGTCTTTATTGCGTCGTCGTCGGGCATTCCGACGTGGATGTGCAGCGCGCAGGCGGGCGTCGCGCCAACGTCGCCCAGCAAGAGCCGTCGCACCGGCAGATCACCGACAGCCTCGTAGGCTCGACATGTGTCGACGCTCACCCGTCCGGAGCTCACCGCCGCGCTGGCGGCCCGCCAGATGCTGCTCGAGCGCCAATCGCTTGCACCCGCCGAGGCTATCCGCCGTCTCACGCCACTGCAGGGTCAGGACTCGTCCGCGCCGTACGTCGCGCTGGCCGCACGCCTGGAGGGTTTCTCCCGCGACGATCTGCAAGCGGCGATCGAGTGCCGCAGCGTGCTCAAGACGACGATCATGCGCCTCACGCTTCACCTCGCCGCCGCTGCCGAGTACCCGGCCTACGCGCAGCTGACGCGCCAGGCGCGGATGCGCGCATGGCGCAAGACCTATGCGCACCTGGATGAAGCCACCGTTGCCGCCGAGCTCGGTGCGTGGCTCGCCCAGCCGCGCACGAACGACGAGATCCGCGAGCGCATCCGCCGCTACGAGGGCGTGACCGACGATGCGTGGACAGCCGTGATCTTCGCCCGCACCCTGCTGGCACTCGTGCAGCTCCCGCCGGCCGGATTCTGGCGCGACCGGCGCGGGCCGAGCTTCATCATCGACCCGCGGCCGCTACCCGATCCGATTGACGCGTCCACGCTCGTGCTGGCGCGCTACCTGGCTGCCTTCGGGCCTGCCAGCCGCCGCGATGTCGCCGCTTGGGCCGGCGTCGCGCAGCGCGACTTCGCCGAGGGCTGGGCGCGCCTGGCGACCGTCGCCTACCGCGACGAGCACGGCACCGAGCTGTTCGACCTTCCCGGCCAGCCGCTGCCGCCCGCGTCGACGCCGCTGCCGGTGCGCCTGCTGGCCCGCTGGGACCAGGCGCTGCTCGCCTACGCCGACCGTGAGCGGATCCTCCCGCTCGAGATCCAGCCGCTGAAGCTCACGCTCAGTGGCGACGCGACGGTGACCGTCGATGGGCGCGTCGCCGCCAGCTGGCGGCTGCAGCGCGCCGGCCAGGCCGTCAAGCTCATCGTCACCCAGCACGTCGAGATCCGTCGCTCGTCGCGTGATGAGATCCGCGCCGAAGCCAAGCGCACCGCGCGCTTCTGCGAGCCGGACGCCCGCAGCTTCGACGTCGCCGGCGTATAGCTGTGGGGCCGCGAGATCGGGCTGCGCTCAGCGCGCCGAACGGCTCCGCGTGGCGTCGTTCACTCGGGATCGTCAGGGTGCTCGGCCTGCTCGTCGAGCTTCTCGCGCAGGTACGCCGCCTTGTCGGCGCGCCGACCGGCAGCACGCGCCTCGGCCGCCGTGCCGGACTGCTCCTCGCGCTCACGCTCGGCTTGCTCGCGCTCCAGCTGCTCGAGGCGCAGTGTCTCGGTGGTGGGGTCCTCGTCATGCATCAGGCTCGGGTACGAGCCTAACCACGAACTCGCCGCCCGGCGCCGAAAGCGTCACGGGACGCCCCGGCCCGGGTCGCGGCCCGCCACCTATCCGCCGGTGGTCCACCACCGCATAGGGCAGGCGACGGGCGTAGGTTGCCTGCTCGAGTCCGGGGCCGAGCCCGAACGGGCGGTCGGTCGAGCACCACCTGGAGGTGTCTCGGGTAGAACGCGACGGCCGAGCTGTTCGTGAGGATCACCCGCGCGTCTACGGCCCGCGCCAGCGCCTCCGCGCGGCGCAGGTCGGGCTCGAGCTCTCGGCCCTCGCGATGAACGAAGACGGCGACCCCAAGCGCGAGCAAAACAACCGCGGCGAGCGGCAGCGCGGGGCGCCACGGAACGAGCGCCACCCCGCAGGCCAGCAACGCCGCGGACAGCGGCAGCAGCGCGGTCAGGTAGCGGGTCGAGAACAGGTCGAGCCCCGCGTAGAACA
>Ga0183260_10004231_pt1 | contig 11437 bp, 12 predicted proteins | sample AntDrymUQ4972206_2_FD_129768 | JGI IMG/M metagenome (GOLD analysis project Ga0183260, IMG submission 129768) | Polar desert sand microbial communities from Dry Valleys, Antarctica - metaG UQ497 (22.06) (version 2) (version 2) | ecosystem: Environmental > Terrestrial > Soil > Desert | place...
CTCAGATGTTCGCCAACGGCAGTGGCGACGTCGCGGTCCTGGTGGTGCCTTACGACCACGGCGAGCGGGCCACGCTGCTCCGCAAGCCGTCGGGTCAGCCGTGGAAGCCGACGCTCACGATCCGCCCAGCCCGTTACGACGGTGCGCTCGGCTCGGTCGACGTCACACCGACCGGCGCAGTCGTCGGCGCCTTCACGCAAGACACGACGCTGTCGGTGCGCACTCTGCAGCCCGGCAGCGCCACGTTCGGTCCGCCCGCCGTAGTGACCACCTGGGCAGCGATCGACGGAAGTTATTACGAACCAGATTACGCCAACGTGAAGGTCGGCGTGAACGGTGATCTCGCCACGACCTGGTCTTACCCCGAAAACGACTATGTGACGAATATTCGGCTCAACATCGTGCCAGCCAATGGGCAGCCGTGGCATCGCGACTTCCAGACCACCGACTACATCGCCATCGTGGCTGTCGGCTACGACGGCTCGGTGGTCATCAAGGAAAGTATCTACACCCGCCGGTGGGACCGCGAGAGCAGGTCGTTGACTGGCCACCAGACGTCCATCTTCAAAGACGACAACGAGCGGGGCGACGTGCTCATCAGCGGGGCGTCAAGGCCCCCCACACGACTGTGGCCGGTCGGCCAGCCTCGCGGCCCCGAGGTGGACTCTCCTCGCGACCAACGCGCGGTGGTGTTGACCGCAGACCACCTGGTGTACGTCGCCACCGTCCGCGAGGGCACCACTCCCGACGAGTACCGCCTGAGCATCCGACAGTTCTAGGGCATCGTGAGCAGAAGTTGGTCAGCTCGACTTTGCCGCACGATGGTCGCGGCGGCGCACGTTGGTCCGCCACATCGACGCGGGCCGCCTGCCTGCAAGACCGAAGCACGAGCGGCGCCGAGTGTCGCGAGCCGACGCGGAGGCGCTGGCCCTGCAACTGCCAAGCTCCCGACTCGCGTTCGACGCTGAGACCTCGTAGTGGGTCCCAGCGCTCAACGCAGGGCTGCCAGGGATGGCGAGCATGCACGCGAACTCCGCTCGAGAGGCACTCGTCAAGGCGTGCACGTTGCCGCTGCTCGCCGGGGAAAACATTGGTTCCCCCAGGTCGGTGCCTGCGTAGATCTCTTCGTGGTCGAGTCTCGTCGTCCGGGTCAAGCCTGCTGCTGAGGGGCCGAGGCGTGCGCATCGAGGAGCCGGTAGTACCCCAACGTCACCACAAGCGCGGAGAAGGGGGCGAACACAGTGCCGGACACCAAGCCGCTGGCCACCCTGCGGGCTTCATCAGGCACTGCGGAGAGGAGGAGGTCCAGGACAATCCCGGCGACTGCTCCCAGCAGGAAGACGATCACGATGGTGGCGAAGACGTGCCAGCCGTACCCACGCACCAGTTCGCGGCTTCGATCGAATGATCGGCCGACGCCGGTCCCTTCGATCACCAGCACCGGAACGATCACCGCCCAGATCGTCAACAAGTACAAACCGGGCGCGATCAGCAAGACGAAGCCGATGGCGATCGCGATCGCGGCGAGGATCGACGCGACTGCAACCCGCCCCAGCGCGGGCTGGGCGGCCCGAAACGTCTCACCGAGCGACAGGTCCGCCCGGCCGTCGCGCAGGTCTTCCACCGCCCTCACCAAGGCCGCCTGCACCAAGAACCCGGCGATCAGCCCCACGACCGCGCCAATGAGTGCGCCGACCCACCCCAGCGCAGCAGTCAGTAACACTTGGACCACCGTGGCGACGACATAGACCACGAAAGCGATCGTCAGCAAGTGGACCAGGTGGGCGCGGTACATTCGCCACGCCTCACCAAGGATGCCCGACATTGGGTTCACCGTGGGCACCCTAACGGGTTCCTGCTCCGTCGTCGGCGCACTCCGCCGACGGGGTGCGGCGCACGAAACCACGTCACACGCGCGTGAACAGTACGTGTGTCCTTACGCAAACCTGGGATCCCGCTTCGTCGTGCCAACGGTCGCCGCGGAGGGTGGTGCGGACTGCTAACGGATTGCTAACGGACCTGTTAGCACGGAGCCGGACGCGGCGTGACGGACACCCCGCCGTCAGACCGAGAAGCCGCAGGTCAGAGGCCGTTTTGCCGGACAGGGCAGCACCTGCCGGTACGGCCCGGGTCGGTGTTCAACTCCCCCCCTCGCGCACCAGACCCTTGTTTCATCAACGGCGGTCAAAGCCCTGCCAGCCCTTTGATTCGGGCGTGTCCGGATGCCCCACGGTCTACGCCCGAAGTGACGATCGGCGTCGTACCAAGGCGGCCACGCCAACACGGCCGGCTCAATGTGCCAGGTCAGCTCATCGCCCGGTCGCTTGCCACACCGGATCCGCTGGTGGCTCGGGAAACCCAGACTTGTGATCTGTGGTGTGCGTCCCGCGCGAGTATCGTGGAGCGGACCTGTTCGGGATGTTTCCGTGCGTCTCTTGTTGAGGGTGTCGGGGAGGTGGGCGTCATGACGGCGCCATGGCGTTCCCCAGCCCTCGCGGCCGGGGCGGCACCGGTCGACGACATGGCCCATACCCGTCCCGGGTCCGAGCCCCGAGGGCTTCTCGGGATCCGGCGCGACTGCGGATGTCTTCGACCTCTGGTGTCGGCGTGATGGATGTCGCTGATGCCTTTGGCTCAGTTTCATCGCCGACGGCGGCTGAGCCCGTGCGCGCGGGGAATGCTGATCGCTTCGTCAGTCTGTACACCGACCTGTCACGCGAGATCGCAGAACGCGGACTGCTCAAGCGGCGCTACGGCTACTACTGGACACAGATCGTGGTCGCGGTATCGGCGTTTGTGCTCATCTGGGTCGCCGTCTTCATCGTCGGGGACTCGTGGTTCCAGCTTCTGCTCGCGGGCGCCCTGGGCATCGTGGTGACGCAGTTCGGGTTCCTCAGTCATGACGGTGCGCACCGACAGATCTTCCGTTCGGCGGCATGGAACGAATGGACGTCGCGGCTTCTGGGCGGCGGATTCGCCGGGCTGAGCTACGGCTGGTGGAGGACGAAGCACAACCGTCACCACGCCGCGCCGAACCAGGAGGGTCGCGATCCGGACATCGGCGCGGGTGCGATCGCATTCACCCCCAGCCTCGTGTCCAGCCGATCGGGCCTTGCGGGCTGGTTCGCCCGACACCAGGGGTGGTTCTTCTTCCCGCTGCTCACCCTGGAGGGGCTGGGCCTGCACCTGGCCACCGTCCGGGTGCTGCTGCGACCAGGCTCGGTACCTCATCAGCGTGTCGAAGCTGCCCTCGTCGTCAGCCGGCTGGCTGGATACGTAGCCATCCTTCTGATGGTGCTGCCGCCAGGAAAGGCCGGCGCGTTCCTCGGCGTGCAGATGGCGTTGTTCGGACTGTGCCTGGGCGGGGCGTTCGCCCCGAATCACAAGGGTATGCCGATCGTGCCGGCGACGATGAAGATCGACTTCCTGCGCCGCCAAGTGCTCATGTCACGCAACGTGCGGGGCGGACTGTTCGTCGATTTCGCGATGGGCGGGCTGAACTACCAGATCGAGCATCACCTGTTTCCGAGCATGCCTCGCCCAAACTTCAAGCATGCCCAGCCGCTCGTGCGATCCGATTGTGCAACGAGGCACATTCAGTACACCGAGGTCGGACTCCTCACCTCCTACATCATCGTCATCGGCTACCTCAACAATGTCGGCCTACGAGCCCGAGGCCCCTTCGATTGCCCTCTCGTCGCGCAGTACCGGCACCGACGGTAGCGGGACACCGGTGACCGGTAACACTTCTCGGCAAGCCTCTTCGCCGTCGACGCTGACGATACGTCGCAGGCAGCGCCGCATGCTGGCCGAAATGGCCATTGAGTTTCGCCCGAAGGAATCCAGCTTCATCTAGAGGGCCGGCCACCGGCGCGCGAGCCACGACCCGTCCGACACCCGCCAGCAAACTCCCCCCTCGCGCACCAGACCCCCGATCGATCCTCGCAGGTCAGCGCCATGCGAGCCTTGTGATTCGGTGGTCGGACGGCCCTTTGCTCACAGATTGCTCACGATGGCCGCCGGCGGCCCGCCGTCTGGGAGGGTCGTGACAACCGTGTGCCTGGCGCCGGTCGAGTGAGCTCGGCGCAGCGCGGGCGTTGCTGGCAGCCGTCAGGCGTCGTCGCCGAGGATGAGTGCGGCGACGCGTTCTGCGGCGTCGGTCTCCATCGCCGGCACGACGTGCGAGTAGATGTCGAGGGTGATGCTGATGGAGGTGTGCCAGAGCCGCTCCTGCACCACCTTGGGGTGGACGCCCGACACCAGCGCCAACGTCGCCCAGGTGTGCCGTAGGTCGTGCAGCCGGATCGGCGTGAGCCCGAGTCTGGCTGCCTGCCGGACGAAGACGCGGGAGAACCGGTCTGGGTGGTAGGGCTGGCCGTCCTGCTTGCAGAACAGCAGGTCGTGGTCGGCGTACGCCGCACCGACGAGCAACCGCTCCTGCGCCTGTTCGGTGCGTCGGGCCCGCGGTGCGTTGATGGTGCCGGCGTCGAGGGCGATCTACCGACGCCCGCGAGCCGTCTTGGGGGTCGGATCACTTGGGGGTGCCCCAGTCGCCATCGACCAGGCTGCGCCGCAGCTGTAGCCCGCGGTCGAGGTCGACGTCGCCCCACGCCAGCCCGAGCGCCTCACCGCGGCGGAGTCCGGTGGTGGCCAGAGACCGAGCTCATCCGACCCGACGGGCCCTGGCGCGACGTCGAGCAGGTCGAGATCGAGACCCTGAACTGGGTCACCTGGTTTAACTCCGAGCGCCCGCACGAATCCATCGACGACCTGACACCGATTCAGGCAGAGGAGGTCCACTACGCTGCACGCAACCGTCTCGTCCCGACCGGATAGAGACACAAACCGAAGCCTCCGGACTCACCGGGGCGGATCACGGGCCCGGCGTCGCTTCGCGAGCACGTCCTCCACATCCGCCAGGTCGACGCCGCGCGCTGCTAGTAGCACGTACAGGTGAAAGACGAGGTCGGCACTCTCATGGACGAGGCGCTCGTCGTTCTCGGTGAGGGCGGCCGTGACGGTCTCGACCGCCTCCTCACCGACCTTGCGCGCCGCCGCGGCCACGCCGTCGTCGAGGAGCTTCGTCACGTAAGACCCCATGGGGCGCTCAATCGCCCGCGACGCCACCACACGCCATAGATCGGGAGCGAAGCAGGACATGCTGCCGGTGTGGCAGACGGGGCCGTTAGGCAGCGCCCGGACCAGGAGCGCGTCGCCGTCGCAGTCGTCGCGCAGCTCGACGACCGCAAGGGTGTTCCCGGACGTCTCCCCCTTGCGCCACAGCCGGCCGCGAGAGCGCGACCAGAACCACACTTCGCCCGACGTACGGGTGCGGTACTTGGCCTGTTCATCCATCCAGGCCAGCATCAAGATGCGTCCCGATTCGGCGTCCTGGACGATCGCGGGACACAGCTCAGGCGGCATCGCGGAGCTGCACCCCCAAGTCACGAAGCTCTTCCCGGAGGCTCCTGAGGCGCGCCGGATCCTCGTGCAGGATCGAGGCAAGCAGCACTGCGGGCACAACCTCGAGAGCCTCCGCGACATGGCTGGCACTACCTGCGCCGCCCGAGGCGATGACCGGCACCGTGACCGCGCCGGCGACCGCGGCGGTCAGCTCGAGGTCGTAACCGGCGCGAGTGCCGTCCGCGTCGATCGACGTGACTAGGATCTCGCCCGCGCCATGCTCCCCCGCCTCGCGCGCCCAGTCGACGGCGAGCCAAGTGGTGGCGAAGGTTCCCGCCCGCGAGCGGACACGACCTCCCTTGGCGTCTATCGCGACCACGACGGCCTGCGAGCCGAGCTCCTCGGCGAGCTCCGTCACGAGCGCAGGCCGCCCGAGCGCAGCTGAGTTCACGGCGACCTTGTCCGCCCCGGCACGCAACAGCTCCGCCGCATCCTGCACCGTCCGGACGCCGCCGCCGACCGTGAACGGGATCGCCACCCGGTCCGCGACGCGCCGGACGAGGCCTACGAGCGTGTCCCGCTCCTCAAGCGTCGCCTTCACGTCCAGGAACACCAGCTCGTCGGCACCCGACTCGGAGTAGGTCGCCGCGAGATCGACCGGGTCGGCCACCGCCCGTAGTCCCTCGAACCGCACACCCTTCACGACCCGCCCCGCTGCCACGTCCAGGCACGGGATCAGGCGAGGGAGCGGCATCGCCCACTCGCCTCGGCCAGCACGCCAGCGAGGTATCGCTCACCGACTGTGCCGCTCTTCTCGGGGTGGAACTGAACTCCCAGGAACGAACCGAGGCGTGCCTCCGCAACCAGCCCATCCGACCAGGCGCTCGCCGCGGGGGTCTCGGCGACGTAGGAGTGCGCGAAGTAGTAGGCCTGACCGTCGACGTCGGCCCACCCCATGCGGGGAACACGAGGAGCACACAGGCGGACCGCTCGTCCGGGCAGCAGGCCGAGTCCTCGGACGCCACCGTCCTCCTCGCTCCACTCGAGAGCCAGTTGGAGCCCCAGACAGATGCCGAGCACGGGTTCTCCTTGCCCAACCCGTTCGACCAGCTTGCGGTCGAGGTCACGGGCGCGCAGCTCGGCCATGGCGAGCCGGGCGGAGCCGACGCCCGGGAGCACCACCAGATCCGGCTCCCGCACGACGATGTCAGCACCAAGTCGCCGGAACGCGAGCTCCACGGAACGGACGTTGCCGGCTCCGTAGTCGCAGATGGCGACCCTCACACGAGACCCTTCGTTGAGGGGACGGCTTGCGACTCCAGCCGGATCGCGGCCCTGAGTGCGCGCCCGACCGCCTTGTACGCGGCTTCGGCGGTGTGGTGCGGGTCTCGGCCGGAGGCGTCGACGTGGAGCGCCAGCCGGCCGGCCTGGGCCAGGCTGCCGAGGACGTGGGAGGCGAGCCCCGGATCCGGCTCGAGCCGCAGCTTCACGTACGGGCGACCGCCAAGGTCGACGGCGACCCGCGCAATAGCATCGTCCATGGGCACCACCGCATCCCCGTAGCGCGCGATCCCGCCACGGTCGCCGAGGGCGGCGTCGAGCGCCTCGCCGAGGGCGAGCGCGGTGTCCTCCGCGGTGTGGTGCTCGCCCGTCTCCAGGTCGCCCGCGCCCTCGACGACGAGGTCCAGCCCACCGTGGAAGGCCAGCTGTTCGAGCAGGTGGTCGTAGACTCCGGCGCCGGTCGCGACGCGGACCCGGCTGGCTCCATCAAGCCCCAACCGGACGGCGATCCCGGTCTCAGCGGTCGCCCTTACACGGCGGACCCGGCGTCGACCAGGCGCCGCCACAGGGCCAGGGCGGTCGAGTGCTCGGGCCAGCGCCTCGACGAGCAGGTCATCGTCCTCGGGGTCGAGCACCGTCGCCCGCACGGCGTCGGGGTAGGCACGAACGACGACACCCTGCCGGGCAAGCGTGTCGGCGAGGCCTGGGCCGTCTTCGACGGGAACGTAGAGAAAGTTGGCGTGGGACGGCCATGGGCTCAGGCCGAGCGCGTGCAGCGCCGACGCAAGTCTCGCCCGCTCCTCGAGCAAGGGGCCGACATCGGGTGGGGAAGCGAGAGCGGCGAGCGCCAGCTCGGCGGACAGCGTCGAGACGGGAGCCGGGGCTTGGCGTCGGTTAAGCTCCGCGGCAATCTCCGCCGAAGCCAGCGCGAAACCAACCCGGGCACCCGCCAGTGCGAACGCTTTCGAGAATGTCCGCAACACAACGACGTCGTCCCCGAGCAGATCGACTGCCGTCTCGCCGCTGTACTCGAAGTACGCCTCGTCGACGACAAGCGGCCGTGTGACGGGGAGCGGTCGAAGCTCGCCGGTCGGGTTGTTCGGACGGCAGGCAAAGGTCATCACCTGGTCGCCCTCCCCGACCTCCGCCAAGGCGAGCTGTGTCGCGATCCGGAAGAGTGGATACGTCGGCTCCTGCGGGAGCGCGACGACGTCTCCAGACCCGGCGAACGCGCGCGCACAGAGCAGGATCAGGTCGTCGGCACCCGCTCCAAGCACGACGTTGTCGGGGTCCACTCCGGCGTAGTCGGCGATTCGCCGGCGCAAGGTCCGGTAACCCCCCGTGGGATACCCACTGACTCTCGCGAGCGCACCGGCGACCGCGCCGGGCCGGCTGCTCGGCAGTGGCAGCGAGGGGGTGTTCTGGTCGAAGCGCACCACCTGCGAAGGGTCGATCCCCGCCTGCGCGGCCACCTCGTGAGTGGGCCGCGCCCAGCGGTACGGCGTGAAGCCGGGTGCGAGCGCCCTCATCGCCGTGCGGCCTCGGCGTGCCCGGGCATTCCCTCGGCTTTGGCTAGCGCCTCGATCGTCGGGCGTACCCGGGCGAGCCCGGTCGCGGTCAACCGGTGCACGGTGATCGGCTTGAGGAACGTCTCCAGTCCCATTCCGCCCACCGAACGGGCCCAGCCGCCGGTCGGCAGCACGTGGTTCCCCCCGGTCGCATAGTCGCCGGCCGCGACCGGCGACGATCCGCCGACGAAGACCGCGCCCGCGTTGCGGACGCGATCGGCGAACGCTTCCGCGTCGCCGAGCAGGACGAGGTGCTCCGGGGCCAGCTCCTCTGCCTCCTGGAGTGTCCCGACGACGCGGTACACCGAGTCGGGGCCATGCTCGGCCTGTGCGGCCAACTCGAGCTCGACGATCCGTGGGTCCACATCGGTGCCGGCCACGACGACCACCTCGGACGGCCCACCCGGCAGGTCGATCGCCACGTCGTGTGAGATGGCCAGCTTCGCCTCGTTGACGTGTGCGTTGCCTGGACCAACGATCTTGTCGACGCGTCTTACGTACGCCAGCCAGGCGATCGCCTGCGGACCGCCGAGCGCCCAGACTTCGTCGATCCCGAGTGCGTGCGCCGCTGCGGCGACCAGCCCCGCACCCGCCGGCGGCGTGCACACGACGATGCGCTCGACTCCCGCCGCCTGCGCCGGCACGGCGCACATCACGAGCGTTGACACCAGGTTGCGGGGCACGTAGATACCGACCGTTGCGAGCGGAGTCCAACGCCGTTGCAACACGACTCCCGGCTCAACCTCCATCTCGAGGTCACGGGGCCGTTGCGCCTCGTGCCACCGACGGACCCGGTCGGACAACGCGAGTACCGCCTCGCGGGGCAGCGCCGTTGGGTCCGCCAGCGCGGGCGCCGGCTCGACCCCGTCCAGCTCCAGCGCCCAGTCCCGCACCGCCTCCTGGCCGCGCGTCCGTACGTCCTCGAGGATCGTCACGAGACCATCCGTTCCACCGGGACGACGAGGATCGATGAGCCGCCCGCACCTTCGAGACGGGGGAGCAGACGCCACACGTCCGCGGCCGCCACGAGTGCGTGAACCGCCACCATGCCCGCCTCCGAGAGCGGTAGCACGCTCGGCGCCCGGGCCCCGCCGAGGATCGCGCAGACCTCGTTGATCCGCCGCTCGGGCGCGTTCAGCATGAGGTACCGGGTGGACCGGGCCTCCACCACCGCTTGGAGCATCGACGCAATCCCGCTCCCTGCGCACCGGTCGCGCCCGATCAGCACCGCCTCGGACGTCAGCAACGGCCCTAGCGAGCGCAGGCCGTTCGTACGCAACGTGTTGCCCGACGAGACGAGGTCAACGATCGCATCGGCGAGACGGAGTCGAGGTGCGAGCTCGACCGATCCGGTTACGTCGACGAGGTCGACGTACACCGGCAGAAGCTCGCGCGTCAGGCGTGGATAAACCGTGGCGACTCGCAGTCCCGCCAAGTCCTCCATGCAACCGATCGACGACTCCCGCGGCACTGCCGCTCGGAGTTGACACGAGCCGTACCCAAGCCGGACAAGCTCCCGTACGTGGGCGCCGCGCTCGCGAACGAGGTCGATGCCGGTGATCCCAAGGTCCACGACCCCGTCCTGGACGTACTCGGGTATGTCGGCGGCCTGGACGAGCAGCACGTCGACAGGTGCGTCGCGACACGCGAACGCGAGTGCTCGCTCGCCGGGCTGCTCTGGGCCGAGCCCCGCGTCCTCGAGCAACGACACCGAGGGCGCACGAAGCCGGCCCTTCACAGGCACGGCCATCGTCAGGCGGGTGGACCGTTCCTCTTCGCCCGGTCGAGCACCAGCCGGTAACCGGCCTCGCCGTGGCGCAGCCAGTGCGCCACGCGGGTCACCGTCGTCGTCGACGCGTGCGTCTGCGCCGCGACGTCCAGGTACGCCAGGTTCTGCTCGAGCAGAGTGGCCACCTGCCAGCGATGCGCCATCGCCTCCAGCTCCGAAAGCGTGCACAGATCCCGGAGGAAGCGCGCGGCCTCCTCCGTGGTCTCGAGCGACACGATTGCGCGGAACAGCTCGGTCATCGCGGCGGTGCGCCATGCATGTCCTCCCGAGTCCGGCCGTTCACCAGATGTCATGTTAACACGTTACCATGTTGCGATGCACCACGGGTGGCTGTCAGCGCCGATCGAGGTCCTGCCGGCGGTTGACGTCTTGGGTGACCACGTCGTGCGGCTGTTGAGCGGCGAATACGACGCGGTGGTGGCGCGGGCGGACGACCCGACCGCCGTGGCGGCCCGGTTTGCCGCGGCGGGCGCTCGGCGTATCCACTTGGTGGACCTGGACGGGGCCCGCTCTGGACATGCCCGACCAGACCTGGTGCGGCGCGTGGTCGACGCCGTATCACCCGCCGAGGTTCAGGCGTCCGGCGGGATCCGGGATCCCGCGGACGCGCGGGCGCTGCTGGACGCGGGGGCAACCGGCATCGTGGTGGGCACGGCCGCTTTCCCCAACCCCAGGCGGTGGGTCGACGCATTCGGGGGGCGGCTCACGGTCGCGCTCGACGTGCGCGACCGCCGGGTTCGCACGGCTGGCTGGACGGCAGCCGGCCTCGAGCTCATCGATGCGGTGGAGTGCTGCCTGCGCGGTGGCGTCCCACGCGTTCTCTGCACGGCGATCGACCGCGACGGCACGCTGGCAGGACCCGACCTCGACCTCGTTGCCAGGGTCGCATCATCCGGACTACGCGTGCTGGCAGCCGGCGGGGTCCGATCGCCCGCCGACGTGGCGGCATTGGCCAGAGCGGGCGCGGAGGCGGCGGTCGTGGGGCGGGCGCTGCTCGGCACGGCTTCACCGCCGCACTAGCGCGTCTCGAGGTCCGGGGCTGGTGCGTGCTCTTGCCCCGGTCCCCACTGACTCGGTTGCCGGACGGGGGCCGCCGCCGAAAGCAGGGACTTCTACCGGCACCTCGGCTGGGAGCCGTACAGCACCTTCGCCCGCTCCGGCGTCCCCTTGGTGGTCTTGACCTCGGTGGATGACGGTCGGTCGACGGCGCGGTACGTGAGACCCATTGCCGGTGGAGACCCATGAGTCGCCACAGTCAGCTGGGACGGGCTCACTTCATGACTCACGCGCTCGTCCTTTCGGGCTGCACCGCTGGCTGGTGCGCTGCGCCAACAGCGAGGTGCCCGAGCCGCACCGACTAGCTCGCACGATCGACTCCTGGCGCGCCGAGCTGCTC
>Ga0183260_10004232_pt1 | contig 11434 bp, 6 predicted proteins | sample AntDrymUQ4972206_2_FD_129768 | JGI IMG/M metagenome (GOLD analysis project Ga0183260, IMG submission 129768) | Polar desert sand microbial communities from Dry Valleys, Antarctica - metaG UQ497 (22.06) (version 2) (version 2) | ecosystem: Environmental > Terrestrial > Soil > Desert | place...
CCGATGTCGAGCGGCTGATGCTGGAGTCGACCGATGCCGATGGCGTGCTGCTGGTGCCGGCCTTCGTCGGTCTCGGCGCGCCGTACTGGGACCCGTACGCGCGCGGCCTGATCATCGGCTTGACGCGCAACACCAGGGCCAGCCACCTGGCCCGCGCCGCGGTCGAGTCAATGGCCTACCAGACCCGCGACGTGCTCGACGCGATGCAGCAGGACGCCGGCGTCACGCTCTCGAGCCTGAAGGTCGACGGCGGCGCCACGGTCAACGCGCACCTGCTCGACTTCCAGGCCGACCTGCTCGGCGTCCCGGTCCGTCGTCCCGCCGTCGGCGAGACCACCGCACTCGGCGCGGCCTACCTGGCCGGCCTGGCAGTGGGCTACTGGAACGACCTTGACGACATTCGCAGCAACTGGGTCCTCGACCGCGAGTTCGCGCCGACGCTCGATGCCCATGAACGCGATCGGCGGTACCGCCGCTGGCAGAAAGCGGTCCAGCGGTCACGCGACTGGGCGCGCGACGAGTAAGCTTTCCTGCTCATGTCGATCGAGACGTCCTCGCCGACCGCGACCGATCGCGGCTATCCACGACCACAACTGCAGCGCGACGGCTGGCGGCTGCTGAACGGCAGCTGGGACTTCGCTGCCGATCCCGCCTCGATCTGCCGGGCCCCGTCCGAGGTGCACTGGTCCGGCACGATCGAGGTGCCGTTTGCGCCCGAGACGGTTGCCAGCGGCGTGCATCACCCCGCCTACCTCGCTTGCTGCTGGTACCGGCGGGTGCTCGATCCCTGGCCGCCGGGCGACGGCGCGGTGATCCTGCACTTCGGCGCGGTCGACTACCGCGCAACGGTCTGGATCGACGATGTCCTGGTGACCACGCACGATGGCGGGTACACCCCGTTCCACTGTGACATCACCGGTTACATGAGCGCCGACCGCGGCTGCACCGTGGTGGTGCGCGCCGAGGACGACCCGCTCGATCTGGCCAAGCCCCGCGGCAAGCAGGACTGGCTGCCCGAGCCGCACTCGATCTGGTATCCACGCACCACCGGCATCTGGCAGACGGTCTGGATCGAACGCCTGCCGCGCACCTCGATCGCCAGCGTGCGCTGGACGCCGTCCCTGGTGCAGTGGGACCTGCAGCTGGACGTCAAACTGGCCGGCCTGCTCACCGCTCCGCTCCGGCTCGACGTCTCTTTGACCTCCGGGTCGCGGCTGCTCGCCGCCGACAGCTACCTGATCACCGGCGACGAGCTGTCACGCCGCATCGCCTTCTCCGATCCCGGCATCGACGACTCGCGCAACGACCTGCTGTGGAGCCCGGAGTCGCCGCGGCTGATCGACGCCACCCTGGTGCTGCGCGCCGAGGACGGCGCGGTCGTCGACCAGGTCGGCAGCTACACCGCCCTGCGCGACGTCGGGGTCAGCCGCGATCGCTTCCTGCTCAACGATCGGCCGTACTACCTGCGGCTGGTCCTCGATCAGGGGTACTGGCCCGAGTCCGGCGCCACCGCGCCGAGCGACGAGGCGCTGCGCCGTGACGTCGAACTGGCCAAGGCGATGGGCTTCAACGGCGTCCGCAAGCATCAGAAGATCGAGGACCCGCGGTATCTGTACTGGGCCGACCGGCTGGGCCTGCTGGTCTGGGAAGAAATGCCGAGCGCGTACCGGTTCACGTCGACCTCGGTGGAGCGGCTGACCCGCGAGTGGATCGACGTGATCGCGCGCGACCGCAGCCACCCCTGCATCGTGGCGTGGGTGCCGTTCAACGAATCGTGGGGTGTGCCGAACCTGCCCGACAACCCGTCGCATCGCCACTACGTGCAGTCGCTCTACCACCTGACCCGCACCCTCGACCCGCACCGCCCGGTGATCGGCAACGACGGCTGGGAGAGCAGCGCCACCGACATCATCGGCATCCATGATTACGACGGCGACCCCGAACGAATCCGCGCGCGGTACTACTCGGACGACATCGTGCCGCGGCTGTTCCGGAAAGAACGGCCGGGCGGACGGGTTCTGGTGCTCGAGGGACACGGCCAGTCCGATGTGCCGATCGTGCTCTCCGAGTTCGGCGGCATCGCCTGCTCATCAGGCACCCAGACCTGGGGGTATTCCCGATCCGATACGGGGGAAGCCCTCAAGCTCAGGTATACGGAGCTTTTGCGCGCCGTGCACGACCTGCGCATCTTCGCGGGTTACTGCTACACGCAGTTCGCCGACACCTACCAGGAAGCCAACGGCCTGCTGCACGCCGATCGGACGCCGAAGTTTCCACTGGCCGACATCCTGCACGCCTCGCGCGGTGTCGCGGACCGCTGAGCTGTCGTTCCTTGCAGCGACGGTAGCAGTCCAATACGCCACGCGCAGGCTCGGCAGCGCCTCACATACCGCCGTGTGGCCCAGAGCGAAAGCGGCACGCTAGTTGAATTGTCGAACGGGCATGAATCCCCCTTCTCCTGCAGCCGACCTGATCTGTTTCTCGCACTTGCGGTGGGACTTCGTGTGGCAGCGCCCGCAGCACCTGTTGAGCCGGGCCGCCCGCGACCGTCGCGTCTGGTTCGTCGAGGAGCCGCTGCCCACCGACGGCGAGGCCTGGCTCGAGTGCCTGCCAGTCACCGACCGGTTGGCTCGCGTCATCCCGCGTCTACCTGATGAGCTGTCGGCCGAAGCCGCCTGTCGCACGCAGGGGGAGTTGCTCGGCCGTTTCTGGCGCGAGCGCAAGTTCGTCAGTCCACTGCTCTGGTACTACACGCCGATGGCGCTGCCGTTCACGCGCACCCTGGCGGCGGGCGTGGTGGTCTACGACTGCATGGACGAACTGTCGGCATTCAAGGGCGCATCCCCCGCGCTGCGTGGCCTGGAGCGCGACCTGCTGGACCGGGCGCAGCTGGTGTTCACCGGCGGCGTCAGTCTGTACGAGGCCAAGAAGCACCAGCACCCGTCGGTGCACGCGTGCCCGAGCAGCGTCGACAAAGCGCACTTTGCCAAGGCCCGTCAGCCCTTGCCGGCGCCCGCCGATCAGGCGCCGATCCCGGGTCCGCGCGTCGGCTTCTTCGGGGTGATCGACGAACGGCTCGACATCGGGTTGATGGCGTCACTGGCCGGTCTGCGGCCCGACTACCACTTCGTGATGCTGGGACCGGTGGTCAAGGTGGATCCCGACACGCTGCCGCAGGCGCCGAACCTGCACTATCTCGGCATGAAGACCTACGCCGAGCTGCCGGCGTACCTGTCGTCCTGGGACGTGGCGATCCTGCCGTTCGCCCGCAACGAGGCGACCCGCTTCATCAGCCCGACCAAGACGCCCGAGTATCTGGCGGCCGGCTGCCCGGTGGTGTCGACCTCGATCGCCGACGTGGTCAATCCGTACGGACGCCAGCGACTGGCGCGGATCGCCGACGATGCCGAGTCGTTCGCCGAGGCGATCGACGCCTCGCTGGCCGACGGGCCCGAGCGGCTGGCTCGCGCCGATGCCTTCCTCGCCGGGATCTCGTGGGATCGTACCTGGCAGGGCATGCAGTCGTTGATTCACGACGTCGCCCGCCGTGCCGAGCGTCCCTCGCAGGGCCGCGCCGTTCCCACTGCCCCGGTGGGCACCGTGGCCGCCGGACCGGCGGCCTGATCGCCATGGCGTTCGATTACCTCATCGTCGGCGCAGGATTCTCCGGCAGCGTGCTGGCCGAACGGCTGGCCCGCGTTGCGGGCAAGCGCATCCTGCTGATCGACAAGCGTCCGCACATCGCCGGCAATGCCTATGACCACTTCGACGAGGCGGGTGTGCAGGTCCACAAATACGGTCCGCACATCTTCCACACCAACTCGAAGGAAGTGTTCGATTACCTGTCGCAGTTCACCGAGTGGCGGCCGTATCAGCACCGCGTCAAGGCCAGCGTCGACGGCCAGTTGCTGCCCATCCCGATCAACCTCGACACGGTCAACGGCCTGTATGGCCTGAGCATGAGTTCCTACGATGTCGAGAGCTTCTTCAACGCCGCCGCAGAGCGGGTCGAGCAGGTGAAGACTTCCGAAGACGTCATCGTCAATCGGGTCGGCCGCGAGCTCTACGAGAAGTTCTTCCGCAACTACACCCGCAAGCAGTGGGGCATGGATCCGTCAGAGCTCGATGCGCAGGTGACCGCGCGCGTCCCGGTGCGGACCAATCGCGACGACCGGTACTTCACCGACACCTACCAGGTGATGCCGCGCCGCGGCTACACCCGGATGTTCGAACGGATGATCGATCACCCGAACATCAAGGTGCTGCTCAACACCACGTATGCCGAGATTGTTGACGAGATCGCGCATGCCGAGGTGATCTACACCGGGCCGGTGGACGAGTACTTCGACTACTGCTACGGCAAGCTGCCGTACCGCTCGCTGCGTTTCGAGTTCGAGACCTTCGACACGCCGCAGGTCCAGCCGGTGGCGGTGATCAACTATCCGAACGAGCAGCCGTACACCCGCGTCACCGAGTTCAAGCACCTCACCGGGCAGGTCCACGCCAAGACCACGGTGGTCTACGAGTACCCGCAGGCCGAGGGCGATCCGTACTATCCGGTGCCCCGCCCCGAGAATACGGCGCTGTACCAGCAGTACAAGGCGCTTGCGGATGCCACGGCGGGCGTGCACTTCGTCGGCCGACTCGGTACCTACAAGTACTACAACATGGACCAGGTGACCGCGCAGGCGCTGACCCTGTTCGCCCGGATCACGGGCCGGCCCCGTGCCGAGATCTCGGCAGCGGTCCCGGTGCCTGCCACGGTCCGCAGCTAGCGCGTGACGCGCGGCGCAACGGCGACGGGCGTGTGCTGCCGCGGCGCGGGTGACCGGCGGCCGAGCCAGCCCGGGACGGCCCGGTCAGCCGAGGAAGCCAAGCACCTGCGTGCCGCGCGTCTCGTGCGGCAGGGCCAGCACCGGCACCGGCGACGAGCACAACACCTGATACGCAACGGTCCCGACCCGCACCGTGAACAGGCCAGTGCCGCCGTGCAGGCCGAGCACAATCAGGTCCACGGTCTCCCGGTTCGCGACCTCGGCAATTTCTTCGGAGACCAGTCCCTGCGCGACCTCGAGGTCAGGCATCGGTTCCAGCCCGAGTGCGTCGGCCAGGCGCTGCAGGGCCTCGAGCGCCTTGCCCTGGGCCGACGTGGCCTGATCGGGCTGGTCGCGCACCTCGAGATCGATCGGCGTCGGCAGCACGGTCCAGCGACCGCCCTCGTCGCCGGGCATGACGTGCAGCAACCTGACCGTCGCGTGGCTGGCGCGCGCGACCCGGGCCGCGACTCGCCCGTCGTCGAGCACGTGATCGTGGAAGTCCACCGGCACCAGCACCTCCTCGAGTTCGCCAATCGTCCGCATCTGACCGGTGGCGACCGCTGGCGGCACCACCAGCACCGGGCGGGTCGCTGCGTGCAGGACCTGCTCGGCGACCGAGCCGCACATCACCTTGCTGACGCCGGTGGCGCCCTGGGTGCCGAGGACGATCAGCTGCGCGCCGCCGGTGTCGGCAGCCCGCAGGATCTCGACAGACGGGTCGCCGATCGCCACCACATTGCGGTGTGCGGCGGCAGCGCCGGCGCCGAGCGTGTCGTCGACGAAGTCGGTCAGCGCTTGCGCCAGCAGTGCGAGCGGATCGTCGCCGGCATGCAGGCGTTGGGCCGTGGCCAGTAACGGGTCGGCGACCGTCAGGACGGTCAGCGGCTGGGCGAAGGTCGCGGCGATCCGCCCCGCGCTGGTCAGCGCGACGGACGAAGGCGGCGAGAAATCGACAGCGCACAGGATCGACATGACCGGCAGCGTCCTCCGTTCCACGCACGCCGTCAAGCCTGCAGCAGGTCGCGCAGCTGCGACCAGCGACGGCGAGTCTGCATCCCCTTTACCGCGATGGCCAACGCCCGCGTCTGCCCCACCAGCACCACCAGTGACTTGCCGCGGGTGACGCCGGTGTACAGCAGGTGTCGCTGCAGCATCGTGTAGTGCTGCGTCGTCACCGGGATGACCACCGCGGGATACTCCGAGCCCTGCGCCTTGTGGATGGTGGTGGCATAGGCCAGCACCAGCCGATCGAGATCGGCGAGCTCGTAGAGCACGGCGCGGCCGTCGATCTCAACGGTGACGCACGCCTGATCGGCTGCGATCGCACGAATCACGCCGAGGTCGCCGTTGTACACGTCCCGGTCGTAGTCGTTCTCGATCTGCATGACCTTGTCGCCGACCGCAAAGCGCTGGCCGAAGCGCTCGATCGCCGGTGCGCCGTGCGGGTTGAGCAGGCGCTGCAGGGCCTGGTTCAGTGCCTTGGCACCGAGGCTGCCGCGGTTCATCGGACACAGCACCTGGACGTCGCGCACCGGGTCCAGCCCGAACCGCCGCGGGATGCGCTCGGCCACCACCTGCAACAGCTTCTGCTGCGCCCGTTCGGGCGAGTCGGCGTGGACGAAGAAACAGTCGCCGTCGCCATCCTGCGCGAACACCGGCAACTGGCCCGCGTTGATGGCGTGAGCGGCGAGCACGATGCGGCTCGCAGCGGACTGCCGGTGGATCTCGGTCAGGCGCACCACCGGAACCCGGCCCGAGGCAATCACGTCGGCCAGCACCTGCCCCGGGCCGACCGATGGCAGCTGATCGACGTCGCCGACCAGCAGCACGCCCATCGTGTCGGGCACCGCCTGCAGCAGGTGCGCCATCAGCACGACGTCGACCATCGAGGCCTCGTCGATCACCAGCAGATCGCCTTCGAGCGGATGCCGAGCCGACCGGCGGAAGCGGCCGTCCTGCGGCATGATCTCGAGCAGTCGATGAATGGTCAGGGCTTCGAGGCCGGTGGCGTCAGCCATCCGCCTGGCCGCACGTCCAGTGGGTGCGGCCAGCAGCGGGCGCACACCTTTGGCCGTCAGGACGCCGAGAATCGCGCGCAGCACGGTGGTCTTGCCGACACCGGGCCCGCCGGTGAGCACCAGCATCCGGGCGCCGAGCGCGTCCCGCACAGCGGCCTGCTGACTCGGCGACAGCACCAACCCGAGCCGGGCCTCGATCCACGGCACCGCGCGCGCGGCGTCGATCGCCGGCCAGGGCCGCGGCCTGGCCGTCAGGATGGCCAGCCGGCGCGCCACGACCTGCTCGGCCGCCGCCAGCGTCGCCAGCGCGTACACCGGAGTGCCGTCGATGGTGCTGACCGCGACGTCGCCGGTGTCGACTTCGAGATCGAGCGCCTCGTCGATCAACGACGGATCGAGTTGGACCAGTGCCGCCGCGCGGTCGCGCAACTCGCTGGTCGGCAAGGCGCAGTGGCCTTGCTCCACCGCCTGCGTCAGCACGTGCTGCACCGCCCCGCGTCGGCGACCGATCGCGTCCACCGCGACGCCCAGTTGCCGGGCGATCTGGTCGGCAGTGAGGAAGCCGATGCCGCGGATGTCACGCGCCAGGCGATACGGGTTGTCGGTGAGCACCCGCACCGCGTCGGCGCCGTAGGTCCGATGGATCCGCACGGCGCGGCTGGTGCTGACGCCGTGCGCATGCAGGAACACCATGATCTCGCGCACCGCGCGCTGGCCCTGCCAGTTCTCGACGATGCGCCGGGCACGGACGCGGCCGATGCCCGGGATGTCGAGCAAGCGGTCGGGCTCGCGATCGATCACCTCGAACACCGACGTGCCGAACGCCTCGACCAGCTGCGTGGCCAGATGCGGCCCGATGCCCTTGATCAGGCCCGACCCGAGGTACCGCCGCATCCCGTCGACCGAGTCCGGGGGTGAGACGCGCAGCCAGTCGGCCTTGAACTGCGCGCCGTGGGTGCGATCGTGCACCCAGACGCCAGTGGCGTGGACATGTTCCCCGACGGCGATCTGCGACGCGTGCCCGACCACGGTCGCCAGCTCGCGTCGTCCTGGTACCGCAACACGCAGCACCGAGAAGCCGCGCTCCGGATCGTGATAGGTCACCCGCTCGACCTGGCCGGACAGGAACGCCGCGCCGCGCGCGTCGACCGCAGCACTGACCGCCTCCGCCGGGGGTCGGGTACGATGCCCATTACTCATGCGTGATGCCGCTCGCCCTCGTCTCGCCGCGCCACCACTGGCGGGTCTCGCCGCGATCTTCTTCCTGTCGGGCATCAGCGGGTTGATGTATCAGGTGCTCTGGCTTCGCATGCTCTCGGTCGTGTTCGGGGTCACTGCCTACGCGGCCAGTACGGTGCTCGCGAGCTTCATGGGCGGCCTGGCCATCGGCAGCCTCGCCGCCGGGTTGCTCGCCGATCGGGTGCGCCATCCGCTGCGCTGGTTCGCCGCCGTCGAGCTCGGCATCGGCATCGCCGCGTTGCTGACGCCATGGCTGCTGCAGATGGCGCAGTCGGTGTATGCCGAGATCGCCCTGATCGTGCCCGACCACGCGGCGCTGCAGACGCTGGCCCGACTGGCCTGTTCGTCGGCTGTGCTGCTGGTGCCCACGGCCTTGATGGGAGCCACGCTCCCACTCGTGGTGCGCTCCTCGGCTGCCACCCCTGGTGACCTCGGCCCGCGCCTCGGCCTGCTCTATGCCGTCAACGCGGGCGGCGCCATCACCGGCGCGATTCTCGCCGGATTCTATCTGATCGGCGGCGTCGGCCTGCGGCGCACGTTCCTCGTGGCAGCCGGCGTGAACATCATCGTCGCGGCCGTCGCCTACTGGATGTCGACGCGGCCACGCGCGGTGGAAGAGGCGCCTGCCGCCGGTGCGCGCGAGGTTGACGAGTGGACCCTCCCCGCGGCCTCCGGCCTGACTGGCACCCTGGTGCTCGCCTTCTTTGCGCTGTCGGGCCTGGCGTCATTGGCGCTCGAGGTGATCTGGTTCCGGATGCTGGTGCTGATCCTGCCGGCCACCACGTACGCCTTCACGACCATGCTGGCGACCGTGCTCGGCGGCATTGCCGTGGGCAGCGCGTGCGCCTCGCGTCTGCTGCGACGCCCGCGCGACCTGGTGCGTGTGCTCGCCATCGTCAATCTGTCGACAGGCGTGGCGGTGCTGGCATCGCTGCTGGTGCTGACCACCACCTACCAACTCGGCTGGAAAACGTCAGCACCCATCCAGGCGTCGGTCGTCGCCATTTTTCCCAGCGCGGTCCTGATGGGACTGGCCTTTCCGATTGCCCTGCGACTGTGGGCGGGCAGCGGCGCAGCCGCCGACTCGCGGCTCGCCCGCCGCATCGGCGTCGCCTCTGCGGTGAACCTGCTGGGCGCGATTGCCGGTGCGGTGCTGGGTGGATTCGTGCTGCTGCCGACGTTTGGCAGTCGCGTAAGCGCGAGCCTGGCCGCGGCTGTGTACCTGGTGAGCGGCGTGCTGCTCGCCACGCGGGCCACGCGTCCGCGCCGCCTGGCGATCCCGGCGATCGCGGCCGTGCTGACAGCCGTGAGTCTGACCACGCTGCAGCAGGACCTCTTCCAGGTGACGATCGGCCGGCGCTACGCCCGCGGTGAGGTGCTGGTGTGGCGGGAAGAAGGCGTGCAGACGACCGTCGCGGTCCACCGCGCGCCCGGCGGCAGCCGGGTCATGTACCTCGACGGACTACACCAGGCGAATGACTCGTTCGAGATGGTGCAGCTGCACGGTCAGATCGGGCTTTTTCCCATGGCCCTTCACGCACGACCACGCCGGGCGCTGGTCATCGGCCTGGGCGGCGGCGTCACCGCGGGGGCGCTCAGTCGGCACGCGCAGGTCGCCGTCGATATCGTGGAACTATCCGACAGCGTCGTCAGGGGTGCCGCCATGTTCTCGCACGTGAACCACGCCGTGCTGCGCCAGCCGCACGTGCGGCTGCGGGTCTCGGACGGGCGCAATCATCTCGCCATGACGACGACGAAGTACGACGTCATCACGGCCGACATCATCCAGCCAGAGCACGCCGGCGCCGGGCTCGTCTACTCGAAGGAGTACTTCGAGCTGGCGCGTCAGGCGCTCGAAGACGACGGCATCATGCTGCAGTGGATCGGCCATCGCCCCAAGCTCGAGTACGACCTGATCATGCGGACGTTCCTCGAGGTCTTTCCCGACGCCACGCTGTGGAACGGCGGCACCCTCATGGCAGGCACGACGCGCCCCCTGCGCGTCAGCCGAGCGGCATTCGATCGCAAATTCGCCGACCCCAGCACGGCCAGCGCCTTGCGCACCGCTGGTCTGGCGTCGTACGACGCGCTGATGGGCGCCTTCAGCGCCAACGCCGCGGCGATGCGGCACTTCGTCGGCACCGGTCCGATCCTCACCGACGACCGCCCGCTGCTGGAGTACCACCGGTCGCTGCCGAAAGGCCAGGCGCCGGTCGACCTCAGTGCCTTCCGGGGCGCCGGCAGGGAGGATGTGGAAGCGCCGTAGCGGGAGCACCTCTGTTGGACAGTAACCCCGTGCCGATCACGTGGGCAGCGCCACGGTTGCGCCGGTACGAGCGGCCTCGAGCAGGGCGACCAGCGTCTCGGTGTTGTCCAGACTGTCGGCCAGGGTCACCAGCGGGGGGCGGCCGGTACGTGCCGCCTCGGCGACGTCGTCGACCTCGCCCTGGTAGAGCGGCGGGCCGTCGACGGCGACGGTGGTGTGCTCGTCGCCGCGCTGCACCTCGATGGTCTCGGTGATCTCGGGCTTGAAGGGGTGACGAATCAGCAGCCGTCCCTCGCTGCCGATCACCTCGACCTCGGTCTTGAACGGCGATTCAAAGCTGCAGTGGATCTGTGCGAAGACGTTGCCGGGAAAGTGAAGCTGCCCGAAGAAGCTCAGGTCGACGTCGCCCTCCGACCAGGCCGCGGCGCCCTGGACGGCGAGCGGACGGGCCGCCGCGACGGTACGCGCGAACGAGACCGGATAGCAGCCGACGTCCCACAGGCTGCCGCCGCCGAGTCCCGCGTCGAACCGGGTGTCGCCGGGGCGATCGAGGGGGAACGAGAAGGTGCCGCGGATCCCTTGCAACCGGCCGATGGTGCCGTCGTGCGCCAGCGCGGTCACCTTCGCGACCAGCGGGTGGTGCCGGTACATGAACGCCTCGGTGATGACGACCCCATGGGTGCGCGCCGCTTCCTGCATCTGGCGGATGCCGGTGGCGTCGAGGGCAATCGGTTTCTCGCACAGCACGTGCTTGCCGGCCGCGGCCGCCTCGACCGCCCACTCGACGTGCATCGAGTTCGGCAGCGGGATGTAGACCGCGTCGACGGCGGGATCGGCGATGAGATCGGCGTAGCTGCCGTACGCGGTCGGGATGCCCTGCGCGTCGGCGTAGGCCCGGGCGCGGTCCAGCGAACGTGAGGCCACGGCGACCAACTGGTGGCGGCCCTGTCGCATCGGCCCGACCAGCGAACGGTTGATTCGGGCCACCCCGAGGATACCCCAGCAAAACGGCGCAGCGATGTCGGTCACGCCCGCCATCGTAAACCACCACTGGCTTGCGGCCGCCAGAAGCGTCGCGGACGGTCGGACAAGTC
>Ga0183260_10004234_pt1 | contig 11430 bp, 13 predicted proteins | sample AntDrymUQ4972206_2_FD_129768 | JGI IMG/M metagenome (GOLD analysis project Ga0183260, IMG submission 129768) | Polar desert sand microbial communities from Dry Valleys, Antarctica - metaG UQ497 (22.06) (version 2) (version 2) | ecosystem: Environmental > Terrestrial > Soil > Desert | place...
CAAACGCGGCCGTCTGCTCGTGGCGCACGTCGATGATGTCGATCCCCTGCGCACGGCAGCCGTCGTAGATCGAGAACAGGTGCCCGCCCGACAGCGTGAAGAGCTTCGTGACGCCGTGTGCCTTCAGCCGCCGCGCGACCAGATGACCGCCGACGACGCCTGGCGTGCACTCGTGCTCCGAGCTCCGCTCCAACGACTCAGCCGACATTCGGCGCCGCACCCTGTCAAGTGAACATTCGCGTTTCTACGAGCGCCACGTCAGCACGCCGCCCGTCAGACGGCGGCCCGTGCGGCGGCCGCCTCGGCGAGACGATCCTCGCCGCAGAAGAGCATCCGGCCCAGGCGCAGGGCGGGCAGGCGGTCGGCGCCGCTGGCGAGCAGCAGCCGGCCGGTCTGCTCGATCGGCCCGTCTCGACCGCTGTCGCGCGCGGCTTCGAGCGCCGCGCGCAGGCCGATCCCAGCCGCGGCGGCGGCTTCGGCGAGGATCTCAGGGTCGTCGAGATCGAAGCCACCGCAGAAGGCCAGCCGGCTGGCGGCCAGCACGAACGCTCCCGCGCTGCCGCGCTCGACGGCGAGCGCGGCCACCCGCATCGCTGCGGGGACCGGGTATGAGCAGCGCTCCTGCGGCCACACGAGCGGCAGGCTCAGCAGCTCGGCCCGAGCAGCGACGGCTCCCCACGTGACCTCACCGGTCAGGTCGCCACAGTGCAGCGCCGTGGCGCACGCCGGGCGCCACTGCAGTGCGGGGAACAGCCGCTCGGCGCGCTCGGCGGCCAGGTACGTGTAGGGCGAGGCGAGATCGAAGAACAGCGTCGCGCGGACGACTCCGGGCCGTACCGCCGCCTGACGCCGCGCGCGGTCCTGGCGATGGCGCTCGAGCGACGTGACGGTGCCCACCCAACGCCAAACGCACGCCGACACGAAAACTGGCGCCAACCTTCGCACGGCTTTACGTGCGATAAAGCCCAAAAAGTGGCGCATAGCCACAATTGGCAGGTTCGCGCAACTATCGTTTGCGTCGGCACAGCAGGGCGATCCCGTCCTGCCGCCCGGTGTCACCCCACGCCGGCGAGGAGGCCGCTATACCCGTCACCCCACCACAGAAGCGCCATCCCTACAACCAGTGGTCGCCCGACGCCCGCGCGCTCGACCTTGTCGGTGACAAGTGGACGCTGCTGATCGTCCGCGATCTGGCCGGCGGCCCGCGCCGCTTCGTCGAGCTGCAGCGCGTCCTGCCGGGCATCTCAACCGAGCAGCTGCGATCGCGCCTGAACCGCATGGTCGCCGACGGCCTGCTCACACGCCAGCGCTACCGCGAGGTGCCGCCACGCGTGGACTACGAGCTGACGGCCCGCTCGCGTGACCTGCTGCCCGTGCTCGGCGCGCTCGCGCGCTGGGGCTATGAATGGTCCTGGACAGCGCCGCGTGAGGGCGAGGCGATCGACATCGGCGCGATCCTGCGGATCGCGCCGGGCCTCGTCGACCCGCCGGAAGGGTGCAACGGCGTGGCCGAGCTGAGCGTCGCCCAGGCCGGCGGCCTGACGCGCGGCTACACGCTGACCGTCTCGGGGGGCGACGTGCAGATCAGCGAGAGCGAGGCGCCCGCCAGCGACGTGCGCATCTCGGGCAGCGAAGCCGACTGGATCGGGGCTCTGGGCCCCGAGTCTGACCGCTCGCGCCTGAGCATCGACGGCGATGAGCGCCTGGCCCGAACCGTGCTCGACGGCGTGACGACGGCCGCCGAGCGACGCAGCCAGGCGGCATAGGCCGCAGAGTCTGCTGGTCTCGCTCGTGCTATCGCGGGACGAGCCGCGAGGTCGTCGTGCATTCGTCCAGAGATCGCCGCCCGTGTGATCCACTGAAGCGTGTAGTGCAGTAGGCCGTCACACAACAATCGAATTGCATCTCCCCGAACGGGTGGTGCGACCAACTCCCGGAGGTCGTATGGTCCGTGTCGAAGATGGCCTTCCCTGCACTGCCTGCGCTCCGGTCACGCGCGCAACTGCGAGCTGATCGGGTGATCCGTTGCCCCCTCGTGGCGCTCGCGCTGCTCGGGTGCATCGCCGCGCCGCCGGCCTCAGCGGCTGCCGCCCAGGCGCCTGCGACTGCGTCAGCCGCGGCGCGCGACGAGCTCATCGTGCGTTTCAGCGCGCGCGCCGACGGCGCACAACGTGCCCAGCTGCGCGATTCCGTCGACGCGGATGCGGTTCGCGGGCTGCCGTTGCCCGGCGCCCAGCTCCTCCGGCTGCGGGGCGCCGTGGGCGCCAAGGCGGCGATTGCGCGGCTGGAGCGCTCCCGCGATGTCCTCTACGCCGAGCCCAACGTCACGCGCACGAGCAGCGCGACGATGAACGATTTCTACTTCGGCGAGCTTTGGGGCCTGCGCAACACCGGGCAGACCGTCCAAGGGACCTCGGCGACTGCTGGGGACGACATCGCAGCGACCTCGGCGTGGGATCTGACGACGGGATCGCCGTCGGCGCCCGTCGCGGTCATCGACACCGGCCTCGCCGCCAGCCACCCGGATCTGAGCGCCCAGGTCGCTACCAACTCCGGCGAGATCGCCGGCAACGACATCGACGACGACGCCAACGGCTATGTCGACGACGTAGCGGGCTGGGACTTCGTCTTCGGCGACGCGAACCCCAACGACGCCAACGGCCACGGCACGCACGTCGCGGGAACGATCGCCGCGCGCGGCAACGACGCCACGGGCGTCGTGGGCGTTGCGCCCACGACGCGGATCATGCCGTTGCGGGTACTGGACGCCAACGGCTCGGGCACCGTCGCCGACCTGCTGGATGCCTACGACTACGCCGTGCGCGAGGGTGCCCGCGTCGTCAACCTCTCGCTGGGCGGCCACCCCCCGTCGCAGGCCGAGCGCGACGCGATCGCCGCGGCGCCCGGCGTGCTCTTCGTCGCCGCCGCCGGCAACGGCGGAGACGACGTGGTGGGCGACAACGGCGACGTGGCCGGCGCCGAGTACCCGTGCTCCTACGACCTGCCCAACGTGGTGTGCGTCGCCGCCAGCGACAGCAACGACCAGCTGGCGTCCTTCTCCAACTACGGCGCCAAGACCGTCGACCTCGCCGCCCCCGGGGTGAACATCCTCAGCGACCGGCCGCCGTCGGGCGGTGTCCCGCAGTACGGATACTCCGACGGCACGTCGATGGCCACGCCGCACGTCGCCGGCGCGGCGGCGCTGGCGATGGCGCTCAGCCCGAGCGCGAGCGTCGGCACGGTCAAGCAGGCGCTGCTCAACGGGACCGACGCCCGACCGGCGCTCCTCAACAAGACCGTCAGCGGCGGGCGCCTGGACGCCCGGCGCACGCTCGAGCTGCTCTCCGGTGTTGCTCCGACCACAGCGCCGCCTCCGACCACGGCGCCGCCTCCGACCACGGCGCCGCCTCCGCCGCACGTGGGGCCGGCGCCGACCGCGACAGCGCAGTCACCGGCGGGGCGGGACACCGCGCCGCCGCTGGCCTCGCTGCTGCTGAGCGCCCGTCAACGCATCCCGATCGTCCGTCGCCGCGGGCTGCGACCGCGGGTGAAGTGCCTGGAGGCGTGCACCGCAAACGCCGTGCTGACCCTGTCGCCCGCCAACGCCAAGCGGATACGACTGGGATCCGGGGCTCGGACCGTGAGGATCGGGCGGGCCAGCAAGCGACTGCCCAGGGCGGCGTCGACGAGGCTGACCGTCCGGCTCACGAGCACCGCCGGTCGCGCACTGGGCCGGCTCACCCGGTCGGTCCGGGCCACGCTGACAGTGGCCTTCGTCGACGCGGCCGGCAACCGGCGCACGCTGCGCAAGGCGATCACGCTGGTCGCAGCAGCCGCGCGGCGGCGATGACCACGACAGAAGGGGCCTTCGCTGAGTAGGCTTCAGCGCGTCCCCGGCACTGCCGACGTATTTGCGTGCCCCGGTCGTCCCCTCCGAAAGGAAGCTCCAGCGTGTCCCGTCGACTTCTTGTTCCCCTGCTCGCTGCCCTCGTGCTACTCGCGGTTCCGGCCGCCGCCCCGGCGAAGGTCAACGTCATCGTTGGCATCGGCGATCAGAGCCCGGAGATGTTCTCCAACGCCTACTACCAGCAGCTGAAGCTGAAGCGGACGCGCTACTTCATCCACTGGGACACCATCGACAAGCCCTCCGAGCTGGCCAGGGCCGACGAGTTCGTCAACGCCGCCAGGGCATCCGGAGTCAGGGTGCTGATGCACATCTCGAGCAGCGACCTGCGGCCCAAGAAGGCCAAGCTGCCAAGCGCCACGGCGTACAAGGCGAAGGTGGGCGCGCTCGTCGCGCGCTACCGGCCGACGGGTGTCACCGATTGGGGCGTCTGGAACGAGGCCAACCACGCCACGCAGCCGACCTACAAGAGCCCCCGGCGAGCGGCGCAGTTCTACAAGGCGTTTCGCAGGTTCGCCTGCTCGGGCTGCAAGATCGTCGCGCTCGACGTGCTCGACCAGACCGGCGTCGAGCGGTACATCAGGCGGTGGTTGAGCGCAGCCGGATCGGCGGGCAGGCTGGCCCGGGTCATCGGCATCCACAACTACTCCGAGGTCAACCGCAAGAAGACGAAGGGCACGAGAAAGTACCCCGGCACCAAGCGAATCGTCGACGCCGTGCGTAAGCAGAACAGGCGCGCTCGCTACTGGTACACCGAGACCGGGGCGCTCGTGAAGTTCGAGTCCTTCAAGTGCAGCCAATCGCGGCCGAAGAGCACGCTGAGGTTCATGTTCCGCCTGGCCAAGAAGTACGACCGCTACATCGAGCGCCTGTACAGCTACAACTGGCGCGGTGCTGACTGCCAGGTCCGTTTCGACGCCGGCCTCGTGTACGCCAACGGTCAGCCGCGGCCCCACTACTCGATCTTCAAGAGCAAGCTGAAGGACTACAAGCGCTAGCCGGTCGCCCCGGCTCGCGCGTAGGCTTAGGCGCGCGAGCCCGGGTTGACAAGCTGGTGAAGTCGGGCGGTCTTAAAAACCGCTGCTCGCAAGAGCTTGCGGGTTCGAATCCCGCCCCGGGCATTGCGGGTGGCCTTCTGAGGGCAACGATATACTTGGCTCACCCTGCCATCGAGTGCTTAGCCGGTGGTCGGCAGTTGTAGATTCGTACGATCGATCAGCCGACGCCCCTTGCCCGTCATCCCGTGGCCGAAGCACGAACCGTCTATCGGTTCGTGCGCGTTAACAGCGCTGACGATCCAGCCCTGGCGGACGAGTTTCGATCTGATCGCGAGGCCGGGAAACGACCCTTTGCACGGGAGAAGGCTATTCCCGAGCTTCGGGACGGGATGTCGACGTTTGCTTCGCTTGACGCCGCCCGCGAGCGCTGGCAGGAGATGTACGAGATCGCTTCGGAGAGGGGACAAGAGGTCCGGGCAGGCAACTTCATCGCTGCCGTCGAACTCACGCCTGAGTGCGGCTTCTCGCTTGAGGATCTGAACGAACCGGACCAACATCTGACGATGTGGGGCGATAAAGATCGTCTAGCCGGTGTTGTCGGGCGAATTTACCCCGCAGCAACGCCTAAACCCTAGGATGGTGGCTCTATGCGCTATGTGATCGTGGATCTGGATGGAGCTTCGCGCGCCTACTTCGACGCCCGTGGCCCAGCCCTCAAGGCCCTACAGGAGCTTGAGGAAGAAACGCAGGGAATCGCCGCGGAGCTCTATCTCGTGGCGTACGACGACGACGGGGCAAGGGTCCGAGGCCCCGAGCCGGCTGACGAGCTACTACGCGCTTGGGTGCTCGACTGGTCGGACGTGATGCCAATGGCCCAGCCCGCCGCCATTCTCATCGGTGGCACGGTTGCACAAACGCACACGAGTCCTAGTCCTCCGCCACCGGGCCGCCTATCCGTTGGGGCGAGTAGACAACCTGAAGAGGTACCCGCGTAAGGAGCCGGTCGGGCTGGGGTGGCGGCCCGGTGAAGAAGACGTCAAACCAATAGACGCCTTCGAGCGTTATTGGCAGCACGAGCGGGAGTATGAGGTTAACCCCTCCGCCGCTTGTGAGCTGGACGGCCTGCTCGATGTCCGGAAGCTGTTGCCCTCCCGGCTGCTCCGGGCGGATCTTGATCCCGTACCGTCCACGCGCCTGATCGGCCTTGAGGCAGATCACCATGGTTAGGTGGCTCACCAAGAACGGTGGCATCTGCTCTGGCGCTTCCGGTCCGGTCGCGGTTTGCGTGATCTGGTCCACCATCCGGATCAGGCTCAGAACGCTGTCCGGCTCCTGCAACACCTTCTCGCAGATGGCCGCGACAACTAGGTGCGGCCCCGTGGTGTGGTCTCGCGTGGCCATGTTCGTTAGCCTAGCCTGTAGTCGGAACGAGAGGATTCACAGATGGCACCGGAGACGATCATCAAGACCTTGGACTACGCGACGGTCATTCAAACCGGGGTTTCTCAACCGGCCGTCACGTCTGCTACGGCAGAGTTCGGTCGTTTCGAGGCGCTTGCGAGCACGCTGCTACAGGTCCCGAAGTCCGCATCGGACGAGAAGCTGAACCAGGACTCGGACTAGGCGCGTCCCGTGACTTGCGCGTAGGTCACGCGCCGACCGGTGACCGTGCCGACGACGCCCTGAAAGCGCGCCGCGTCGTTCTGCTCGCGACGGTTGAATCGGTAGACCTGCTCGTCCAAGTAGCGGAACAAGTGGAACGGCCGGACGCTTATGTACGTGCCGTTCAGGCCGCGCTTGAGCAGGCTCCAGAAGTTCTCCATGCCGTTCGTGTGGACGCGGCCCTCGACGTAGGCTTCGGCATGATCGATGGTCTCGTGCGAGTAGTCGCGTGACAGCCCCGTGTAGGACTTGAGCGCATCGGTGTAGACGGCCGATCCGGCTTGGACGTTCTGCTCGATGTGTCCCTGGAGCGTGTTGCGCTTCGTGTCGGGCACGATGGTCGCCCGCACTTCGCCGCCGCGCTGGCGGACGCCGAGCACGATGGTCTTGTCGGCAAAGCCCGTGCCGGTGATCTTGCGGGCACGGTCGCGCTTGTGCATGTTGCGCGCTTTGCCCCCGATGAAGGTCTCGTCGACCTCTACCTCGCCGTCGAGCTTCTCGAACGTGCCCGACTGCATCGCAAGCCGGATGCGGTGCAGCATGAACCAAGCTGTCTTCTGCGTGACGCCGATGCTGCGGCCCATCTCGTGCGAGCTGATGCCGTTGCGGCAATTGGCGACCATCCAGATAGCCGCGAGCCACTTGTCGAGGCCGATGGGCGAGTCCTCGAAGATCGTGCCCTTCTTGACGCTGTACTGCTTCTTGCACGCCTTGCATTTCCAGACGCGGCGCGTCGTCAGGTAGGAGCACTCGACGCTACCGCACTCTGGGCAGAACGGGCCGTTCGGCCAACGCAGTTTGGCAACGAACTCAGTCGCCACGTCGAGGTCGGCAAAGTGCCGCATCGCCTCTAGGAGTGTCTTTGGTTCCGTGCTCACAAGGTGAGCGTACTACTCACCGGTGGGTGAGTCAAGTATATTACCCCCCCTTCTGAGAGATGCATGAGAGCCTGCGCGAGCTGCAAATCGGCGGCCGCTAACCTCGGACAACCTCGGAACTTCGCGACAGCTGCGGGGTTTCAACGCTGACGGCCGCCCAGGCCGTCGTTCTCACGTGGAAGTCTCGACTCTCAAGCACGCAGCGCCGATCGGCATCCGCGGCCCGACGCCACTGTTGCGGCTGCAGTCCGACGAGCGCCTGATCGTGCTCATCCGGCGCGGAAATCACGCCGCCTTCGAGGCGCTCGTCGCGCGCTACCAGTCCCGTCTGCTTGCCTTCTGCCGCCACATGCTCGGCTCGCGCGAGGACGCCGAGGACGTGCTCCAGGAGGTCTTCGCCGCCTCGTTCAACGCGATCCTCGCCGACGAGCGGGCGATCAACGTGCGCCCGTGGCTGTACCGGATCGCGCGCAACCGGTCGCTCAACCACCTGCGCCGCGCCCAGCCGATCGGCGTCGACTCGATGGACGTCCACGTCTCCGAAGGCGGCACGACGACCGCCGACAAGGTGCACAAGCGCGAGGAGTTCCGGCTCCTGATCGCCGACGTTGGGGAGCTCCCCGAGTCCCAGAAGACGGCGCTGCTGCTGCGCGAGATCGACGCGCTGTCCTACGAGCAGATCGCCGAGGCGATGGAGACGACGATCCCGTCGGTCAAGTCGCTGCTCGTGCGCGCGCGGGTCTCGCTGGCCGAGGCCGCCCAGGCGCGCCAGCTCAGCTGCGAGGACGTGCGCGAGGAGCTCGGCGAGGTCTCCGAGGGGCTGCGACGCTCGACCGCCCCCGCGCGTCGCCACGTGCGTACCTGTGAGCGCTGCCAGGGCTTCAAGTCCCAGCTTCGCTGCACGAACCGCGCGCTGGCAGCCGTCTTCCCCGTCGCCCCGCTGCTGCTGGCCAAGAAGGTGCTGCTGGCGCACTTCGGCATGAGCGCGTCGGCGGGCGCAAGCAGCGCCGCCGGCACGGCGGCCGCCGGTGTCGCCGCCACCGGCGGCACGAGCGCGATGAGCGCGGGCATCAGCACGATCGCCACGAAGGCCGCGGCGAGCCTCGCCGCGGCGGCGATCGTCACGGCGGGCGCCGTCGAGGTCAAGCACGTGCAGACGAAGTCCTCGCCGCGCCCCGCGATCGCAGCCGCCGGGCCGGCGCCCGCCGCGGCGACGGCCGCGCCCGTGGGCGTGGCGTCGATCGATCAGCCGGGGACCGCTGCCGAGCCTGCCGGCGACAGGTCCAACGACAAAGCGAAGGCGGACAAGGACGAGCCGGACGCCGCCCCCGCGGACGCGGCTGCGACCGATCCGGCGGCACCGGCGGTCGTCGACCCGGCAGCGCCCCCGCTGGCGCCGGTGCAGGAGAAGACCGAGCGCGTGATCGTGACCGGCACCGCCGAGGCGCCGAAGAGGACCGTCTGGAGAACCAGCCCCGCGGCGGCGCCGCCGGAGACGGAAGCCCAGGCCGCGCCGCAGCCGCCCGGGGCGGCGCCCGAGGAGACGGGCAGCGGCCAGGCCACGCCGCAGCCGTAACGAAGGAGCCCGGCTCAGTCGATCCGGGTCCGGGCCTGCCACCCGATCACGTCGTGCCGCCCTCCCGGTCCTCGCCGAAGCGGAACGATCGCAGCGGCATCTTAAGCTGCGGACGGGTTCCCGTCTCTTCTGCGTTCGGCGTACCGGCGGCGAACGTCGTCTCGAGCTCGAGCACGACACCGCGTCGCTGTCCGTCGGGCAGCTCCGGGACCAGCAGCAGGTGGCGGATGTACAGCACGCGCGCGTCGCGCTGCCCGCGAAAGGTGACCTGGTAGCCGACGCCGTTGTTGATGCGCGTGCGGCTCTCGCTGACCAAGCGCGCCCCCCCGTAGCGCCGGCGCAGCTTGCGCATGTAGCCGTCCGCGTAGACCGGCAGCATGCCGCCGACGGCGCCGCGGTAGGGCGGCAGCATGAGGTCGCGCACGACGAAGGACTCCAGCTGCCTGCCGTCGCGGGACCGGCGCAAGGTGACGAGCGTGCCCGGTTGCGTGACGCGGTGCAGCGCCGGCCCGTGGGCGAAGTTGAACGTGATCGGCTTGCGCAGGAGAATAACCGTCTCTTCGGGCCGGCTGCGCAGCGCGATGACGATCGCGGCCGCGACGAGCACAAGCGCGAATGCAGCCGCGGCGAGCCGCACGCGCAGCGGCCGCGCAGCCAGCAGCTCGAGCAGCGATGGACCGTATTGCTGCTGGACCGCGGACACGGGGGCCCATTGTGACGCGCGCCGGCGAGGATTGAGTGTTTCGCCGTTCGGTCGTCGCGAGAATTGAGTGTTTCGCCGTCCGGTCACCGCAAGCGGCGACCTACCGGCGACGTTACTGTCCGATGGAGAACATCGTCTCGAGGTCGTGGCGCGAGAACGCCTCGAAGGCGACCATCGTGTGCGTGCGGGCGACGCCCGGCATCGTCGAGATGCTGCCGGTCACGACGCTCGCGAGCTGCTCGTGCTGGGGGACGTGCACGATGCAGACGAAGTCCCATTCGCCGGTCACCGAGTAGGCCTCGCGCACGCCCTCGACCTCGGCGAGCGCTCCTCCCAGCGTCGGCATCGCGTCGCGCTCGGCCTCGACCAGCACGATGGCGTGGGTCATGTGGGGGGTTGCTCCTCGTGATCGCTGCGGCGCGCGGCCAGTTCGCGCGCGAGCTCAAAACCTACGGAGACTCCGACGAGCATGCTCAGCCGCGTCTCCTCGGCGAGCAGGGCGCGCATGACCTCGATCCGCTCGACGGGGTCCTCGGCGTCGGCGGCGGCCGCCAGCTGCGTCTCGTGCGCGCTGTCAAACCAGCCGCCCTGCTCGAGCGCCGCGCCGAGGACCCGCTGCAGACCGGGCGCGGCGTGCGTGACGACCTCCTGTGCGTGGCCGAAGCGCTCGCCATCCGACAGCGCCTCGATCGCGGCGTCGACCTCCTCGGCGCTGTAGGTCTCGCCGGTGCTCAACGTGGCCTCTGTGCGGCTAGCATGAGCCCGGACAGCGCGCCGAGCGCGGCGCCCGCGACCCCTGCGATCGCGCTGCCCTGTGAGACAGCCGGGATCGCCAGCAGCACCGCGGCGATGACGAGCACGCCGAGCAGATCGGCGTCGTCGTCCTCGGCGCTGCGCCGGCGCGCCAGCAGGACCGGCACGAGCCAGGCGCACAGCAGCCCGAGCGCCGCACCGTGCGTACCGAAGACGAACGCGTCGAGATCGACCGCGGTCGCGATCGCCATCGCCGCCGGACCGCAGAGTCCGAACAGGGCCACGACGACGATCGGCCCGTGACGGCGCTCGAGCAGCCAGCCGAAGACGCCGACGCCGGCCACGACCGCGAGCTGAGCCGCGAAGCCGTCGTTGAGGAAGGTGGACGTGACAAAGCGCCACGGATCGCCGTCGAGTGCCGTGACGGCGAGGTCGGAGCTCGCGTAGAACGCCAGTGACAGCCAGACGCCGAATGACAAAGCGACGAGCACGATCGTCGCCCACGGCCGGCCCTGCTCGTCCGCGCGGATGCCGGGCATCTCGCCGCTGCGCAGGCGCCCGAGGCGGTCGGGCTTGCTCTTGGCGCGGGCCTTCGGCTTGGTCGCCGCGCGCGGGCGCGGGCGCCGGGACGGGCGCTTGGGTGGCTTGGCCGCGTCCTCGGGGCGGTCGATCTTCGGCGCGCGCTTGCGCAGCCGCGTGCCGCAGTACGGGCACTCGGTGATGTAGGGACTGACCTCCGCCTGGCAGTTCTTGCACACGACGAAGAGGTCCGGCTGGGACATGGCTTCGATTCTAGGGACCGCCCGGCTCGCGGCGCTCACCACGCGTGACTCAGGAAGCGTCGAGAAACAAGTGTGCGGTTTGGGTGCCCGATCCGTGGATGCCAGATGCCGCACGCGAGCGCAGCAATACTGGTGGTATTGCGAGCATCGCGGGTGGTGTCTGGCGCCGCGGGC
>Ga0183260_10004237_pt1 | contig 11425 bp, 8 predicted proteins | sample AntDrymUQ4972206_2_FD_129768 | JGI IMG/M metagenome (GOLD analysis project Ga0183260, IMG submission 129768) | Polar desert sand microbial communities from Dry Valleys, Antarctica - metaG UQ497 (22.06) (version 2) (version 2) | ecosystem: Environmental > Terrestrial > Soil > Desert | place...
CGCGCAGGCTGCCGAGCTCGCTGCCGTCGCGCTCGACGTCGAGAACCGCGCGCACCTGCACGGCGTTCGCGGTCTCGCGCTGCTCGATGCTCCGTAGCCGGAGTGTGTAGTCGGCGACCCGCAGCTCCTGTCCGGGTCGCAGCTTGCCCTCCCGCACGGTCTCGTACGCACTCGACCCCGCCACCCCGATCGCGAGCAGGACGACAGCCGCGTGAACGATGTAGCCGCCGTAGCGCCGGCGGTTCCGGGAGACGAGCGAGCTGAACGCCGCGGGCCAGGACGAAGCGCCGAGCGCCCGTCGCGCCCGCGTGCCGCGTACGAACTCGAATGCGATCGAGGCGAGCACGAAGGCCGAGAAGGTGTACGCGATCAGACCCGGGATCGAGGAACCCGCACCGAGGACGAGCAGCACGAGGCCGACGGCGAGCGCGACGCCGAGCGGCACGAGAAAGGTTCTGCCGAGCGCCCGCAGCGACGCGCGGCGCCAGGCGATCAGCGGTCCGATGCCCATCAGCAGCAGGAGCGGTAGGCCGAAGCTGCGCAGGAAGAAGTTGTAGTAGGGCCCGCCCACGTTCACCGCCTCACCGCGCACCGCCTCCGACACGAGCGGGAAGAGCACACCCCAGAGGATCGTCAGGCAGAGCGCGACGAGCAGCAGGTTGTTGTAGAGGAAGGTCGCCTCGCGTGAGATGAGCGATTCGAGGCGCGTCTGCGAGCGCAGAATCGGCAGCCGCGAGAAGACGAGCGCGAGGGAGAAGCCCGTGGCGAGGACGATGAAGAAGAGGAACCACGGCCCGATCGAGCTCTGGGTGAACGAGTGGATCGAGTTCACGACGCCCGAGCGCGTAAGGAACGTCCCGAACAGCGAGAGCAGGAACGCTCCGACTACGAGGATCATGTTCCAGACCTTCAGCATGCCCCGCTTCTCCTGGATCATCACCGAGTGCAGGAAGGCCGTCGCGGCGAGCCACGGCATCAGCGCCGCGTTCTCGACCGGATCCCAGGCGAAGTAGCCGCCCCAGCCGATCTCCTCGTAGGCCCAGTGCGCGCCGAGCAGCTGCCCGACCCCGAGGAACGTCCAGGCGGCGAGCGTCCAGCGGCGGGTCGCGACGATCCAGCGCTCGTCGGTGCGCCGCGAGAGGAGCGCGCCCATGGCGAAGGCCCACGGGATGGCGAGGCCGACGTAGCCGAGGTACAGGAGCGGCGGGTGCGCGAGCATGTACGGGTTCTGGAGGCTCGCGGTCATGCCTGCCCCCTCCGCCGGTGCGGGCTGGGTTGCGAACGGGCTCGCCACGACGGTGACCATGAAGGCGAAGAAGACGCACACGCCGCCGAGCACGGGTACGACCCACGCCAGCAGGTCGCGGCCGACGCGGCGACCGAAGGCGACGGCTGCCGCCGAGTAGCCGGTCAGGATGAGCAGCCACAGGAGCAGGGAGCCTTCCTGCCCACCCCAGAACGCCGACAGCTTGTACGCGGACGAGAGGTCGCTGCTCGTGTGCTCCTGGACGTAGGTGAAGCTGAAGTCGTCCCTCAGCAGCGCCGCGGCGAGCACGAGGGACGCGGCAAGGGTGGCGGCGAAGGCGGCGAGGATGGCGTTCTGCGCCGAGGCCGCCAGGCGCCGGCGCCCGCTCCAGGCTGCATAGGCGCCGGCGAGCAGCGCGTAGAGCGCGAGTCCGAGGGCGACGATGAGGGCGGCGCGACCGAGCTCAGGCACGGTCTTGCGAGCCGGACTTGGCCGGCGCGTACTTCGAGGGGCACTTCGTCACGAGCGTGCCCGGCTGCGCCACGAAGACACCGTTCCGCAGCGTTCCCTGCACCACGATGTCACGATCCTCATCGAAGAGGTCCGGCACCGAGCCGCGGTAGAGCACTGGGACGCTCGCCGTGCCCTCGACGTCGCGCAGCCGGAAGCGAAGGCCCCCCTCACGCGCGTCGCCCCGTACCGAGCCGTGGACGACCTTGCCCGCGAGTGTGACCCTCCCGTCCCGCGCGTCCAGCTGGCTCGGGCGCAGCGACGGCGTGCCCCCGCCCGCAATCGAGGTGTAGAGGAGGAAGACGGCAAGGAGCGCCGCCACCGAGAGCGCGATCACGAGCCGCGCCGGGCTGCGCCTCCGTGCCACAGGCTGAGTCTAGCCGCGGAGGGACGCGCTGCGCGCCGATTCAGCCTTCGCGGCTGGGAGCTGGACGGCGGTCTGGCACGCGGTAGCCGTGCTCCTGGCAGAGAGCTCCCGGCGAGTCCTCGGTCAGGGCGTCGCAGTAGCCCTTGCCGTAGGCCGCGCGCATGATCGCCGCGACCACGTCGAGGTTCCATTCGCCCACCTCGCAGGCCTCGCGCCACAGGTCTGCGAGGCGCAGGTCGATGTCCAGCTCGAGGAGGTCGATCCGGGTCGGGTGCTCCGTCATGGGAAAAATCGTAGGAAGGGCGTCGGACGGCGCCCTTCGGTAGCGTCCCCGCTGTGGCCGCCCTCCGCTTCGGCCCCGCGCGCATACCCTCCCGGGAAGGCCCGGAGGAGGCAGTGGCGTTGCTGCGCGAGCGCGGCTATTCGGCCTGCGAGATCGACTTCGAGGGCGGTTTCTGGATGGACTATCCGTGGGCCGAGCGCCTCGGCGAGGCGGCGCGGGCGGCCGACATCGCTCTCTCCGTGCACGCTCCCATCGCCGGCTTCCTCGGCCACCTCGAGCGCGACAAGAAGCAGCGAATGGCCGTCGGCATGCTCGACCACTCCGCAGGGATCGCGGCCGCCTGCGGCGCCGAGGTGGTCGTCATGCACCCCGGCTTCCTGCTCGGTCGCGAGCGCGAGGCCGCGCTCGACGCGGTCGTGGAGCAGCTCGCCGAGCTGCGCGAGCGCCTGGAGGGCAAGGGCCGCACCGTGCCGTTCGGTCTCGAGGTGATGGGCCGCGTGCGGGAGCTCGGGAGCGCGGAGGACGTCTTCGGCGTCGCGGCACGGCTGCCCTGGGTGCGGCCCGTGATCGACTTCGCCCATCTACACGCCGTCACCGACGGCGGCTTCATAGCGGTCGACACCTTCGCGGGCGTGCTCGAGGTCGCGGACGGCGTGCTCGCACCCGACGCTCCCTTCCACATCCATTTCTCCGACATCGCCTTCGCCAACCGCAACGAGACCAAGCACCTGCCCTACGGCGAGGGCACCCTCCGCGCCGAGCCGCTGCGGGAGGCGCTCGGGCGCTTCGAGCGCCCCGCGACCGTGATCACCGAGTCGCCGGACGAGGCGTCACATCAGGCGATCGGGGCGGCACTTGGCGCAAGCTCGGCGAGCCGCGCCTCGTAGGAGCCGGCCTCCTCCTCGCGGCCGCGCGAGCGCAGGAAGCCGGCGAGGGCGTCGAGCGGCTCGCGCTCGGCCCAGCGGAAATCGGTGGCGTCTACGATCTCGAGCGCCTCGCGCAGCAGGCCCTCCGCCTCCGCGTCGCGTCCCTGCGCCGCCCGGACGAGCCCGAGTGCCACCCGGGTCGTCGCACGAGAGCCCATGTCGCGAGAGCCGACGGTCTCCCGGGACTGGAGGGCGTAGCGCTCGGCCTCCTCGAGCTTGCCCTGCGCGAGCAGGATCTGCGCCAGCGTCCGCTGGGTCTCGACGAGCGTGCCGCGATCCTCGAGCGGCGTCAGCGTCCGCACCGCCTCTCTCAGGAGCTTCTCCGCGCCGGGAAGATCGCCTTTGCGCCAGCGGACGAAGCCGAGCCAGTTCAGCATTCGTGCGGTGTCCGTCGCCGCGCCGGCCTCTGCGAAGAGGTCGCGCGCAACGGCGAAGCCCTCCTCCGCCTCGTCCAGCTCGCCCGCGCGGGAGTGGCGCTCACCTTCGATGCGCGAGATCCAGGCCCGCGCGACGAGGCTGCCGCTTTCCTCCGCGAGCTCCATCGCCCGGGCGACGAGCGGCTCCGCGCGCTCGTCCTCGAGCCGCGAGCGATAGACACCCACGAGCTCGGTGAGGGCACCGCTTTCCATGTCCTTGCGCCCTGCCCGGCGGGCGATCTCGAGCTTCTCCCGCGCGTAGCGCTCGACACTCGTGAGCTCGCCCTCCCACCAGCCGATCGTGCCGAGGACGTTAAGCGCGTCGTAGCGGCCCTCGTCGTCGTCCTGCTCGAGCACCGCCAGCGCCTGGCTGGCGAGCACCCGAGCGCGCGGGACGTCGGCCTCGCGCTCGAGGGCAACCTCGGCCAGCGCCGTCAGCGCCCGCCCCTCGATGCGCTGGTCGTGTGCCGCCTGTGCGGCGTCGCGAACGAGCGCCATCTCGGTCGCCACGGCCGGGAGATCCTTGAGGCGCCACGCGGCGCGAGCAGCCTCGTAGCGCCGCGCGAGCGTCGGCTGGAGATCGACCGCGCGCGTGAGCAGCGTGCGGGCGGAGCGGTTGGCCTCGCGGGCGAGGGCACGGCGGCCGGCGGTCTCGAGTGCATCCGCCGCCTCGTGGCGGAGGGCCTCGGGCACTGCGCCGTCGAGCTCGGCCAGGAGCCCGGCCGCCTGGTCGAGGTGGTAGGCCCGGATCTCGAGCAGCTCTTCCCCGGCGCGCTCGGCGAGCCAGGCGGCGAAGCGCTCGTGCAGGTCTGCACGACCCGACTTGGGCAGGCCGGAGTAGGCCACATCCCGGATGAGCACGTGCTTGAAGCGGTAGGCGTGCTCCCCACGGATGGTGGAACGCGATTCTCGCTGGACGAGGTCGCGCAGCACGAGATCTTCGAGTGCATCGCCGAGCTCGGACACCTCCGGCGACAGTCGCTCGATCGCACCGGCCCAGAACGTCCGGCCGATCACCGCGGCGCGTCGCAGGACGACGCGAGCCCCGGCGGGCAGCCGGTCGATACGGGCGGCGATCAGCGTCTGGAGGGTGTCCGGCAGCCGCATCGCGCCGCTCCCGTTCCCCTCCGCGAGCATCCGGATCGTCTCCTCCACGAACAGCGGGTTGCCCTCGGTCGTCTCGAGCAGGGCGGCCCGCAGCGAGGGCGAGAGCGGGGCTTCCTCGAGCAGGGCGTCGACGAGCTCCTCACTTTCCCCCTCCCCGAGCGGCTCGAGCTCGATAGCGGTGGCGCGCAGGCGACCGCCGCCCCAGCCCGGCCGGAAGTCGAGCAGCTCGGGCCGTGCAAGGCAGAGCAGGAGCAGCGGCGCGTCTCGGACGCGCGCGGCAAGGTGCTCGACGAGCTCGAGCAGCGGCTCCTCGGCCCAGTGGATGTCCTCGAAGACGAGGACGAGTGGCTGCGCCCGGGCGAGCGTGCTCGCCCACTCGGTCGTCGCCCAGGCGATCTCCTGCTGACTGCGCTCGCCCTGCACGGTCTCGAGCACGCCTGCGGCGAGGCCGAGCAGGTCTGCGACCGCCTCGTCCTCGCAGCAGGCCAGCAGCTTTTCATGGGCCTCGTCTGACGGCTCGTCGTCGGCGATGCCTGCCGCGGACTTGACCATCTCCGCCAGCGGCCAGTACGTGATGCCCTCGCCGTAGGGGAGGCAGCGGCCACTCAGCACGGTCGCTCCCTCGAGCCCGGCTACGAACTCACGCGCGAGCCGGCTCTTACCGACGCCGGGGTCTCCGTAGATCGTGAAGAGGTGCGCCCGGCCCCCGCGCACAGCACGCTCGAAAGTGTTCTCGAGCAGCTCGAGCTCGGTGTCGCGCCCGATGAGCGGAGCCGAGAGGCTCGAGAGGGGCCGGCCGCCCTCGCGCGCGCCGACCGCGCGCCAGACCTGAAGCGGGTCGGGCCGTCCGCGCAGGGTGCGCACGCCGGCGTCCTCCCACTCGATCGCGCCATGCGCGAGCCCGTGGGCTCCGGGACCGACGAGGATCTCGCCGGGTGCTGCGGTCTGCTGGAGCCGCGCTGCCGTGTTGACGGCCTCACCCGTCGCGAAGGTCGAGTCGCCGTCTTCGGTGACGACCTCCCCCGCCTCCACGCCGATGCGCGCCTCGAGCCCGAGCTCATCCAGGGCGTCGGACATGGCCAGGGCGGCGCGTAGCGCACGTTCGGCATCGTCCTCGTGCGAGCGCGGGACGCCGAAGGCCGCCATGACCGCGTCGCCGGCGAACTTCTCGACGGTTCCACCGTGGGTCTCGATGCACCGCGACACGTGCTCGAAGAAGCGCGTCATACGACGCCGCACGACCTCGGGATCGTGCGTGGCGACGAGGCCCGTGGAGTCCACGACGTCGACGAAGAGGACGGTGGCGAGCTTGCGCTCCATGCCTGAAGTTTACGCGGGGAAGCCGCTGATCCAGAGCATTTCGCTCTGCCTACACTCTGAGGTGTGAACAGGCTCACGCTCGCGGTGATCGGGATTGTCCTCGCCATCCCGACCGTTGCCGCGGTGCTCGCAGGGCCCGGCAACGGCGCTCCGGCCGCGCAGCCCCAGGGCGCGCTCTCCCGCCTGCAGACGCGCCCGGTGGCCCGCAACATGACGGCCGTCGGGCACCTCCGCCTCGGGGCGAACCGCTTCAACGGCGATGTCTGGGTGCACCGCGGCCACGCGTACGTCGGCGACTGGAACTTCAGCGTGGCCTCGGAGAAGCGCTTTTGCCAGGCCGGCCCGAACGACGGCGTCGCGGTGATCGACGTCAGGCGCCCGGCCCGGCCGCGCCTCGTCTCGCGCCTGCGTATCCCGGCCGGTACGTGGGCCGAGGACGTCGTCGCCTACACGGCCCGCTCGGGCCCCGCACGCGGGCGCCACATCGCGGTCGCCGGCATCCAGGTCTGCGGCGGCCCTCGCACGGAGGCCGAGCGCTTCCGGGGCTTCGTGCTCTGGGACGTGAGCCGGCCCTCGCGACCGGTGGAGCTCGGCCGCTACAGCAGCGGCTGCTGCTCCACGGGCGTGCACTCGCTCGAGGTGCGCTACCGCGCCGACCTGCGCCGCACTTTCGTCTACGCCGCGGTGCCGTATGCGGAGCGCGCGGATGAGAGCTCTCCCTCCGGACGGCGCGACCACGACGGACGGGGTGAGTTCCGGCTCGTCGACGTGACGAGCCCGGCGCAGCCGGCCGAGGTCTCGACCTGGGGTGTCGTCCGCGACGCCCGTGAGCTGGAGGTGCGCACGCGCGGCTGCCTCCCGCTCGCCCTGGCGCACGCCGTGGAGCCCTCCGCCGACGGCCGGCTCGCGTTCGTCTCCTACTGGGATGCCGGAGTGATCGCGCTCGACGTGTCGCGCCCCGAGAGCCCTGTCCTGCGCGGCCGCGCGACGGTCGGAGCCGACGAGGACGGCGACGCCCACTCCGCCACCTACGACGAGCGCCGCAAGCTACTCCTCTCCGCCGACGAGGACTTCTGCAACCGCGAGCGCAGGGGCTACGGCTACCTGCGCGTCTGGGACTGGTCGAGGCCGGGTGCGCCTCGGCAGATCGGCAGCTTCCGGACGCAACGCTCCCGCGGCTCGCAGAACGGCAACTTCCTGATCCACAATCCAGTTCTGGCCGGCAACCTCGCCTACATCTCGTGGTACGAGGACGGCGTCCGCGTCGTCGACGTGCGCAACCCCCGCGCGCCGCGTGAGGTCGCCTCATTCGTGCCGCCCCCCGAGCGGCCATCGAAGAGCACCGACGGTCCGGTGCCGCTCGGCGGGACGGAGGTCTGGGGCGTCGTCGTCGATCAGGCGACCGGGCTCGCCTACGCGAGCGACATCTTCTCCGGGCTCTGGATTCTCAAGCGCACGGGCTAGCAGTCGCTTGAACTCGCCTGCCGCGCGCGACACACTCCCCCGAACGACGACTCTGGAGGTAGGGGGATGCGCAGGATCTGGACGGCAGTGCTCGCGACTGGCGCCGCGCTCGTATTCGTGGCCGTCGCGGTGACGGCGCCGGGAGGCAGGGACGACCTGCTCAAGGACGAACGGCACTTTCTCGAGCAGTCGCAGAAGACCTACGCGGGCGGTAGCAAGGCCGGCTCGAGTCTGAACATGGAGGCCGTCGGGCAGACGGATCTGGGTGCCCGCGGCTTCAACGCCGACGTCTGGGCGCACGAGGGCTACGCGTACGTCGGCCGCTGGGGCTTCGCAGACTTCGCCACCGGCAACTCCCGCTTCTGCCCGGATGACGGGGGTGTGGCCGTCGTCGACGCCCGCGACCCCGCACATCCCAGGCAGGTCGCGACGCTGCCGAGTCCCGCCCGCACCTCCGCGGAGGACGTCGTCGTCTACACCGCGCAGTACGGCGGCCGGTGGACCGGCCGGGACATCGCGGTTGCCGGCATCCAGTACTGCGGCGGCTCGCGCTACGACGCCGGCGCCTCCCGCGGCCTCATGCTCTGGGACGTGACGAACCCGACTGCCCCTGTGCAGGTCGGCTTCCTGAACACGGGTTGCTGCACGCGCGGCGTGCACGAGTTCGAGGTCGAGCACCGTCCCGATCTCGGCCGCACGTTCGCGTACGCGACAGTGCCGGCGAGCCGCTACGCGGACGCGACGACCCCGAGCGGCTACCGCGACGCCGACGGGGACGGGGACTTTCGGCTGATCGACATCACCGACCCGTCGAACCCCACGCAGGTGTCCGACTGGGGCATCCAGGACATCGGCGGCCCGTTCGAGGCCGGGCAAGGTTGTGATCCCGACACGAACTACGGGCACGGCGCCGAGCCGTCCGACGACGGGAAGCTCGTGTTCCTCAGCTACTGGGATTCCGGGTTCATCGCGCTCGACGTCAGCGACCCGACGAACCCGCTCGCCCTGGGCCGCACCCAGTACGAGGCGGACGAGGACGGCGACGCACACTCCTCGAGCTACGACGACGCGCGTCAGCTTCTCTTCACGGCGGACGAGGACTTCTGCAAGCTCTCCGGCCGAGACATCGAGCGCGGCTACGGGTACCTGCGCGTCTTCGACTACAGCGACCCTTCCACACCGACACAGATCGGCGAGTACCGCACGCCGAACTCGTTCGGGATCGGTGCTCAGGGCTCCGGCGACTACGTCATTCACAACCCGTTCGTCGTGGGGACGGACGTGTACCTCTCCTGGTACTCCGACGGGGTCCGGGTCGTCGACACGACTAACCCGAGGGCGCCACGGGAGGTCGCCTTCTTCGTCCCACCGGCTGCGCAGAACCCGGTGAAGCCCTCGGCGCGCGGCATTCTCAGCAACACGACGCAGGTCTGGGGTGTCTACGTCGACGAGGCGACCGGCCTCGTGTACGCGAGCGACATGAACTCCGGCCTCTGGATCCTGCGCCGGACCGACCAGTAGCTGCGAGGCGGGCGGCGGCACGTGCCGCCGCCCGCCTCCGTCACCTCTCGGCTGCGATCCCCTCCCCGCAGGGGCCGAGGGCAGTTCGGCCGCTAGCATCCCCGCGGTGCTGTCGCCCTCCGTCTTCAAGGCGTACGACGTGCGCGGGCTCTATCCCGGCGAGCTCGACGAGGAGGGCGCCTACGCGATCGGCCGCGGCTACGTCGAGCACTTCGAGCCGCGCCGGATCGCCGTCGGCCGGGACATGCGCCTCTCGGGACCGGCGATGGCGCAGGCAGCGATCGAGGGAGCCGCGGACGGGGGCGCCGAGGTGCTCGACCTCGGTCTCGTCGGCACGGAGATGCTCTACTTCGCCGTCGGCGAGCTCGGCCTCGACGGCGGCATCTGCGTGACCGCCTCGCACAACCCGAAGGAGTACACGGGCATGAAGATCGTGCGCCGGGGCGCCCTGCCCGTCGGGGGAGACTCGGGTCTCGCGGAGGTGCGCGAGCGCGCGCTCGCGGGCTTCGGGGAGGTCGCCCGGAGAGGCGAGGTGCGCTCCGAGGACATCTGGCCCGCCTTCGTCGAGCGGGTGCTCTCGTTCGTCGATGTCGAGGCGATCCGCCCGCTCCGCGTCGTGATCGACGCTGCCAACGGTATGGCCGGCGCCATGCTGCCGCCCGTGCTCGAGCGCCTTCCGATCGACGCCGTGCGCTGCTACTTCGAGCCCGACGGCAGCTTCCCGAACCACGAGCCGAACCCACTGCTGCCCGAGAACCGCGAGTTCATCGTGCGCATGGTGCGCGAGCAGGGCGCCGAGCTCGGAGTCGCCTTCGACGGCGACGCCGACCGCTGCTTCTTCGTCGACGACCGAGGCGAGTTAGTGCCGGGTGACTTCGTCACCGCCCTCCTCGCCGAGGTGATGCTCGCGAAAGAGCCGGGCGCGAAGATCATCTACGACGTGCGCGCGAGCTGGGCCGTGCCGGAGACGATCGAGCGCGCGGGCGGCATTCCCCTGATCAACCGCGTCGGGCACGCCTTCATCAAGCACCGGATGCGCCAGGAGGGTGCCCTCTTCGGCGGCGAGGTCTCGGGGCACTACTACTTCCGGGACTTCTCGCAGGCCGACTCGGGCGTCGTCCCCTTCCTGCTCATGCTCGAGCTCCTGTCGCGGCGCGAGGGAAAGCTCTCCGACCTGCTCGCACCGATGCGAGAGCGCTACTCGATCACCGGAGAGCTGAACACACCCGTGCACGATGTGGCGCTCAAGCTCCAGGAGCTGAAGGAGCGCTTCGGCCGGGAGGGGGAGATCAGCCACCTCGACGGCATCTCGGTCACCGCCGCCGACTGGCACATGAACGTGCGCCCCTCGAACACCGAGCCGCTCCTGCGCCTGAACCTCGAGGCGCGCTCCCTCGAGTTGATGGAGCGCAAGCGGGACGAGGTACTCGCGGTGATCCGCGCTTAGTCAGTCCTCCGGCAGCGGACGTGCGTCGGCGATGTCCTGAGCACACATGGCTCTCCCGACCAGTAGGCGAAGTTGGCCCGCGAGACGGCGGGGATGACCTCGCCGTCGTGGGTGGAGATGCAGCACGGCGCTCCCTCCAGCCGGAGCCGAACGTCGCGCACGGCGGAGAGCTCCGTCAGCGAGTAGACGATTGCGGCGGCCGCCGTGAAGTCCGGCTCTGCACCCGCAAGCTCGACGACGGCAGTCGTGCCCTCGACCCGCAGGCCGGTTAGCCGGGTCCCCCGCGGGATCGTGTCCCGGAACCCGCGCGCTCGCTCGTCCGGCGAGGGCCCGACGAGCAACTCGAGCACCGCCTGGCGCTCAGGCGACAGCGAGGGCCGCGGCCTCCGCTCGACCGGCGTCAGGACGGTCGAGCGCTGGCCGGGCGGACCCTCCGGACCGAGGCGCGCCTCGAGGTAGACGCGGACCGATTCGCCCTCGCCGCCGCAGCTCGCGAGTAGGAGGGCGACGAGCGGTGTGAGGCCTCGGGCGCGTGCACGCACATGGTCTCTACACCCCAGGGAACTCGGGCGTTCCGGGGGGCTCGGGGGTTCCGGCCGGACGAGCCCGCCGCGTCAGCCGCGAACCCTGAACGTCCACGCCGTCGCGGTGGCCGTGTCGGACGTGGCCGCAAAGGCGACGACGGCGTGCCGGCCCGCACTCAGCGGCCCCGTCACGCGCCCGCTGAGCGTCGCCGTGAACGGCGTCGCCCCGCCCCGGTCGACCCCGAGCGCCTCGCCGTCGAGCCACATCAGGAGCTCGTTCAGATCGCCGGCCGC
>Ga0183260_10004238_pt1 | contig 11424 bp, 9 predicted proteins | sample AntDrymUQ4972206_2_FD_129768 | JGI IMG/M metagenome (GOLD analysis project Ga0183260, IMG submission 129768) | Polar desert sand microbial communities from Dry Valleys, Antarctica - metaG UQ497 (22.06) (version 2) (version 2) | ecosystem: Environmental > Terrestrial > Soil > Desert | place...
CGCTTCCACACCGCTTCCACAGGTCATTGCGAGCCCCGTCATCAAGGGCACTCACCAACCCGAATGCCGCTCCCGAAGCGGCTTTGCGGCGATGGGCGGTGCTGGGCTCGAACCAGCGACCTCCTGCTTGTAAGGCAGGCGCTCTAGCCAGCTGAGCTAACCGCCCGGGCCGGGCGAGTCTAGAGCGGGTGCGGACTAGCCTCGCGGCCGTGAACGTGTGGGCCTTCCCCAAGGCTGTCGGCGTGCTGGCGGTGGCGATCGCGGTGGTCTTCGCCCTCCTCCTCGCGCTACCCCTACCCCGCGACTTCTTTCGCGAGTGGGGAAGCGTCACCGGCCCCGTCGCCTGGATCCTCTGCTCGCTCGTCGCCGGCCGCGTGCTCGGGCTCTCGGCGGGTCGCGTCCTCGGCGCCACCGTGCTGAGCGGGGTGGCGGCTGCCGTGGTGGGCGTCACCCTCGACCACTCTGCGGGACTGGTGGGGGGCCTCGCGGTGTTCGGCGTGGTGGTGGCCGCGGCGGCAAGAAGGTCTCCGGTCGGGGTGGCCCCCTGATGCCTACGCTTGTGGCGCCGGCCCCCATGGTCTAGTGGCCTAGGACGCCTCCCTTTCAAGGAGGAGATCGCGGGTTCGAATCCCGCTGGGGGTACTCCGACGTAAGCCCGGGTACCAACCTCCCTCGAAAGGATCCCATGACACAGGAGACGCCCCCGCCCGACCCCAAGCAGGACCCCGGCTCGAACGCCGAGAAGGATCCCGACACCTGGACGACGGGCGGCGAGGAGATGACCGGCGCCCAGGCGTCGTACCTGAAGACGCTGTCCGAGGAGGCCGGCGAGCCCTTCGACGAGAGCCTCAACAAGTCCGACGCCTCGAAGCGGATCGACGAGCTGCAGGCGAAGACCGGCCGTGGGGGCTCGTGACCCCTTAGGCGGCTACCGCACGTAAGCTGTCGGTCGCGCGCCTGGCTCGGCCGGTGCCTCCCCACTTTGTCTCTGCCCCGGCACGCATCCCGGGGAACTCTCTACGAAAGGACCTCTTCATGGTCAGCGACTCCCTCGCCAACGTCACCCGCGCCGCCCACGACATCGGCCTGGCCGCGTGGGTCGGGGGCAGCATGTTCGGCAAGTTCGCCCTCAACCCATCCGTGGCCGCCATCAGCAGCCGCGCTGAGCGCGGACAGGTCGTGAACGCCGCCTGGGGTGGATACAACCTCATCAACACCGCAGCGCTGGCAGCCGTGACCGTCGGCTGGCTCGGCGCCCGCGCCACCGAGGCCGGCCCCTGGCGCCAGACCGAGCAGGAGCGCCAGCTCTCGAAGATCAAGGATGGGCTCGTGGCCGGTGCGGCACTGACCGGTGCGCTCAACGGCATCCAGGGTGCGCGGCTCGCCAAGTCCGCCCCCGAGGGTGCCGTGCCCATCGAGCGCGGCACCGAGCCCGCGCCCGAGACGCCGGCCAACGCCGCCCGCATCCAGCGCAGCCTCGGAGTGCTCGGCAACCTGAACATCCTCTTCGGCCTCAGCCTGGTGACGGTGAACGCCGTGATCGCCCAGAAGAGCTACAGCCGCCCACCGCTCCGGCGGGGACTGCTGAGGCGCTCGGGCTAGTCGAGCACGCCCGGGCGTCGATGGGGGACCGGCCCTTCCCTCTCGTACCATCGACGTGCCCCTGTAGCTCAATGGCTAGAGCGTTCGGCTTTTAACCGAGAAGGTGAGGGTTCGAATCCCTCCGGGGGCACGTGCGAGAGCCGGCGGCGGCGGCCTTAGTGCCGAAAGTGCCGCCGCGCCGTGAACACCATGGCCACCCCGGCCGCGTCGCAGGCCTCGACCACCTCGGGGTCGCGGCGGGAGCCGCCCGGCTGGATGATGGCTCGCACCCCGGCTTCGATGGCGGCCTGGGGCCCGTCGGCGAAGGGGAAGAAGGCGTCAGAGGCCATGACCGCCCCGTCGAGCGAAGCGCTGGCCTTCTCCACCGCGAAGCGCACGGAGTCCAGCCGGCTCATCTGGCCGGCCCCGATTCCGACGGTGCCGAGGTCCTTGGCGAGCACGATGGCGTTCGATCGCACGTGCTTGCACACCTTCCAGGCGAAGAGAAGCTCCCCCCACTCGGCCTCGCTCGGCTTGCGGGTGCTCACCACCTGCATCTCCTCGCGCGGCTCGAGATCCTGATCACGGTCCTGGACGAGAAGGCCGCCCCGCACCCGGCGTAGGTCGCGCTCGGCCACCGGCTGGCGGCGCTGCTCGCGGTCGTCGAGGATGCGCAGGCTCTCCTTGCTGCAGAGCACGTCGAGGGCTTCCTCGTCGTACCCGCGGGCGAACACCACCTCGACGAAGTTCTGAGAGAGCTTCTCGGCGAGCGCGCTGTCCACCCGGCGGTTGAGGCATACGACGCCGCCGAAGGCGCTCATCGGGTCGGAGGCCAGCGCAGCATCGTAGGCCTCCTCGATCGAGCCCGCCACCGCGCAGCCGCACGGGTTGTTGTGCTTGAGGATGGCGGCGGCCGGCACCTCGAACTCGGCCAGGAGCTTGCGGCCCGCGTCGAGGTCGAGCAGGTTGTTGAAGGACAGCTCCTTGCCTCCGAGCTTCGAGACCATGGACAGGAGGTCGGTGCGGCTGCCGGCCTGCGTGTAGTAGGCCCCGCGCTGGTGGGGGTTCTCCCCGTAGGAGAGGTCGAGCACCTTCTCGTAGGCGCTCACGTAGAGCGGCGCGAAGTCCTCGTTGCGCTCGGCGAACCATCCGGCGATGGCGGAGTCGTAGCGGGCGGTGTAGGAGAAGGCCTCTCCGGCGAGCGACTCGCGGGTGTTGAGGGACAGGCGTCCCTCCGAGGCACGCAGCTCCTCGAGCACCGCGTCGTAGCTCTCGGGCTTGACCACCACGGCCGCGAACGCATGGTTCTTGCCGGCGGCGCGGATCAGCGTCGGCCCGCCGATGTCTATGTTCTCGATCACCTCGGCCTCACTCACCCCGCGGCGGCCGGCGGTCGCCTCGAAGGGGTAGAGGTTCACGCAGACGAGGTCGATCGGCTCGATCTCGTGGTCGGCGAGGGTGGCGGAGTGCTCGGCGCTCGAGCGCACGGCCAGCAGCCCGGCGTAGATGCGCGGATGCAGCGTCTTGACTCGCCCGTCGAGGATCTCCGGGAAGCCCGTGTAGTCCTCGACCGAGCGGCTGGCGATGCCCGCGTCGGCCAGGTCCCGTGCCGTGCCCCCCGTCGAGACGATCTCGATCCCGAGCTCCTCGAGCCCGCGCGCGAAGTCCACCAGCCCGCGCTTGTCCGACACGCTGAGCAGGGCGCGTCGGACCCCCACCTCGCCGCGAGCCACGAGGGCTGCGGGCGCCTGCGGAGCAGCCTCAGACATCGCTTCTCGATCCGAGGAGCACCCGGCGCGGATTGGCCGGGTCGACGCTCGCCTCACCGTCGGCGATCAGGCGAATGGCCCGAGGAAGCAGCTCGTGCTCGATGTCGTGGACCGTCTTTTCGACCGTGGCGATATCGGCAGGATACGGAAGCTCGAAGGCCTGCTGCAGGATGATGGCTCCGGTGTCGACGCCCTCGTCGACGAAGTGGACCGACACGCCCATCACCTTCACCCCGTAGTCGAGGGCCTGCTCGATCGCTCGCACGCCCCGAAAGGCGGGCAGGAGCGAGGGATGGACGTTCACGATTCGGCCTCCGAACCGGGCGATGAATCCCTCGGTGAGCAGCTCCATGAAGCCGGCGAGCACCACCAGGTCGACACTCTGCGCCTCGATCCAATCCGCGAGGGCGCGGTCTCGGCCGGCACGGTCGGGGTAGGAAGACCGCGGAAAGACGCCGCTCGGTAAGCCGGCCGCCCGCGCGCGCTCGAGTCCCGGAGCGTCCGATCGGCTGGCGCCCACGCAGGCGACCTCCACGCCGCCTCGGCCGTGAAGGCGATCCAGGATGGCCTGGAGGTTGGTGCCCTCGCCGGAGATGAGCACCGCGAGGCGAAACGGGCCGTCCCCGCCTGAGTGCTCGGCGGGCTCCGCTTCGCTCACAGACCTCCGCGCAGACCGCGGCGCGTTCAGACCGACGCCGAGAGCGCGAGGCTCTCGCGGTCCGACGGGGCGCCCTCCAGGGACCGGAGCTTCGGGAAGGCTCCCTCGGTGAGAGCCAGCCGCCGCGCCTCGATCAGCTCGTCGATGCGGGCCACGATGTCGGCGCGGCGCAGGTGGCCGAAGGTGCCGTAGACGCCAAGGCCGTCGTAGGAGCCCCTGGCGATCTTCTTGCTCTTTCCGCCGTGCAGGATCTCGGCGCAGAGCGTGCGCCCCACCGCCGGGCGGGCCGAGGCGGCCAGTCCGATGACGGCGTCGTCGAGGTCCTCCGAGGCGGGAACCTCGATTCGAGGCGCCGCAAGGGCCAGACCCGGCTCGCAGACGTCGCAGCACGGCCCGTCCGGACGTACCTCCGCACGGTCACCGAAGTGGCGGAGGATCGTGCGGCGGCGGCAGGTCGAGCTCTCCACGTAGGCCCAGATCTCGCGGTACTGGCGCCATCGGGCCCGCGCGGCCTCACCGATCGAGGCGTGACAGCGGGCCGCGGCGCCACGGTCGAAGGCGCCGCCGAGCCGCCCCACCACACGGTCAGGAGACGCGGGCGAGGGCTCGCACACACCGGCGCGGGCGAGATGCCCGAGGAGCGAGCGCAGGCGATCGGCGCCCCCGCCGAGCTCCCGGGCGAGCCCGCGCGCCTCGACGTTGTAGCGCCCCTCGACGGTCGCGGCGGCGAGTAGCTCGGCGAGGCGTCCGGGCTGACGCTCGTCCACCTCGTCGCGCTTGATGAAGTGCACGTGCAGCGCCTTGTCGCGGTTCTCGGCGAGCAGGAGCGCCCGGGCGGGGGCGCCGTCACGCCCCCCGCGGCCGGCCTCCTGGTAGTAGGCCTCGAGCGAGGACGGAACGGTGGCGTGCACCACCGTGCGCACGTTCGGCTTGTCCACACCCATGCCGAACGCGTTGGTGGCCACCACCACCCGTATCTCATCGGCGAGGAAGCGGCGCTGCACGGCGGAGCGCCGATCTCGCTCGAGCCCCGCGTGGTAGGCCTCGGCCGGCTCGCCGAGCTCGTGGGAGAGAAGCTCGGCCATCTCCTCGGCCCCCGCCCGAGTGCCCGCGTAGACGATGGCCGGGAGGGCGTCGGGCTCCTTGAGGGCGGCGACCATGAGCGGGCGCTTCTCCTGCGCCGTCGGCCGGGCCACGGTGAAGGAGAGGTTGGGACGGTCGAACCCGGTGGCCACGTGGACCGGGTCGCGCAGCCGCAGGCGCCGGACCACGTCGCCCGCCACCTGCGGGGTGGCGGTGGCCGTCGAGGCGAGGATGCCCTTGGCCCCGACGTAGCGAGCGGCGTCGGCGAGCCGGAAGTAGTCCGGACGGAAGTCGTGGCCCCACTGCGACACGCAGTGCGCCTCGTCGACCACGAACAGCCCCACGCGGGCCTCGCGCAGCCGCTCCACGAAGCCCGGTGAGGAGAAGCGCTCGGGCGCCACGTAGAGGAGCTTCAGCTCACCGCGCGCCGCCCGCTCGATCATGGCGGAGTTGGCCTCGGCCGAGCGCTGGGCGTTGACGAGGCCCACCTGGTCCCCGAGGCCGCGCGCTTTCAGCGCCTCGACCTGATCCTGCATGAGCGCAACCAACGGCGATACGACCAGGGTGAGATCCTCACGCATGAGGGCGGGGAGCTGGTAGCAGAGCGACTTGCCCGAGCCGGTGGGCATGACCACGAGCACGTCGCGCGCCTCGAGCGCGGCCTCGCAGGCCTCCCGCTGGCCGGGCCGAAAGGCGTCGAAGCCGAAGTAGCGGTGGAGCTCGAAGGCGAAGTCCATGCCTGGTCGACCCTACCGGCGGGTCCGGCCGAGCTCGTCGACCCAGGACGCCCTCCCGGGCGTGACCAGATCTCCGCGACCTCCCACGATCCGCGCGACGTTGGCGAGGCTGCGGCTCCCTTCCCGGTCGTAGCCCAGGTGGTTCCAGCGCACGCGGTGGAGACCCCGCTCCTGGCCCGAGGCGTCGAAGCGCCGGGCACCGAAGCGCGGGTGGGCGGGGTCGCGACCGTGGAGCGGGGCGTCGGAGACCAGGTCGCCCGGGGCCTCGGCCGCCCACACACGGGAACGGCCGCCGAGCGCTGAGACGTGGCGGCGGCCGCCGCCGGTCCCGGGGCTCCCCGTGAGCACGAGGTCGTCGGCCTGAAGGCCGCGGCGAGCCGCCGAGGTCCCAGCCACCAGGGAGCCGTAGGAGTGCCCGATCACCGTGACGTGAGCGCGCTGCCCCTGCCGGATGCCCGCCGTGAACGCCGCGAGGCGCCCGGCGCCCCGACGGGCGGGCCCGGCCAGCGCCGCCTCGGCGAGGTTGTCCGGCGCGTTGTAGTCGAGCCACGCGACCACGGCCACCTCCGACCCGGTCTCACGCCGCGCGGCGGCTCGGAGCCGCCCGGCGCGCGACGCGAACTCGTCCATGTGGTCCACGCGGCTCCCCATGCCGGGAACGGCCACGGCCACGTGAGCGGCGCGCTCGAGGTCTCCGATCACCTCGACCGCGCGCCCGTCGCCGCGGGGGTCGAAGACCAGAAAGCGCCGGTCGGGGGCGGCCCAGGCGTCGAGCCGGCGCAGGCGCCCCCGGAGCACGCTACGACGGCGCTCGCGGCGCGCGGCGGTGAGCCCGCAGGCGGCCTGCCACGCGACCGCGGGCGAGACCCCGCACGTGGGCGGCCGAGGAAGGCGACGCAGCTCAGCGCGCAGCATCGGCGCGGCGCGCCGGACGAGCAGCCGGTTGGCCTCGTAGCGGAGCTCGGGTGGCGCTCCGTCGAGACGCCCGACGATCTCGGGGTAGCGGCGGACGAGGCGGGCGCGATCGGCGCGACCCGCGCGGGCGAAGAACCGCGTGACCTCCACCGGCTCCGGGTCGCGCGGGTCCGGGGCCGGCCACCCCATCACCCGCTCGCGGGCCCACTCCTCCCGGGGCGTGCGAGAGAGGGGGTTAGTCCCGTCCGCCAGCTCCCGGCGGTCCGAGCGCCCGTCGCCGTCGGAGTCGGCCCTGAGGGGATCGACCCCCAGCGTGCGCTCCTCGGAGTTCGAGAGCCCATCGGCGTCGGCATCGGCGGCGCCCGTCGGGCCGCCGGACGGGATGCCGGCGGAGATGACGGACGTCTGCGAGGCGGCAGGGACCGTCGATGACGCCCCGCCCGCCGTGCGCACCGCCGCCGCGCCCCCGCACGCGCGCCCGGTCAGCGCCGCGCAGATCACCCGATCCGGGCGGACGAAGGGCACCCGATCGGTCACGCGAGGAACGCTCGAGACAGCTCCGCCGAGGGCCACCGCGACCACGGCGAGGAGGGCGACGTACTCGCCGGAGGCCTGCCCTCGCTCGTCCGCTCGCCGCATGGGAGCGCACCCTCACAGCGCGCCAGGTGCGCCGCCAGTGGTTCGAGCCGCGGTTTCTCTGCCTCGACGCGCGCCGAGAGGTGGCGCGTTACCAACCGGACCGAGTCGGTACTCGGCCCGGAATCATCGAGGTCGGTCGCTAGAGCTTCGAGTTGTCGTTGTAGTAGACCTGCACGAGCGCCTTGCCGTCCTGCTCCTCGGCGGTGAAGCCGGCGCTCTGCTGCGAGTTCTTGCGAACGAACAGCAGGTCGAAGCCCGCCTTGCCGTCCTCCTCGGAGGTCTCGTCCTTGATCTGCTTCCAGCCCTCGGCCTTGTACTCACGTTCGAAGAAGGCGCTCACCTCCTCCATCGGCGCGTCGATCCGGAGATAGAACTGACCGGTGTTCGGCTTGGGGTCGCTGAAGCCCTCGGCCGCCTGGGCCTCCTCGGGCAACGGAAAGCCGGAGGGCAGGTATTTCGCGGGCACCTTGCTCCCGAGCTCCTCGGGCTCGACCGCGGTGAGCGAAGCCCCGGTCGGCTCGGGCGCCACGGGCCTCTCCTCGGGCGGGAGGCTCGCGGCCGGGCCCGGCTTGCCGGAGCCCGACGAGGGCGAGCTGTTGGGCGCCGCGCCGCCGGTCTCCTCGCTGCTCCCGCACCCGGCGAGGACCAGCGCGGCCAGAACGGGGATGACCGTCGGCCCGAGCCGCCCGAGGCGGGGCGCCAGGGTCAAGCTTGCACCACCGCCAGCTCCTCCAGGGCGAACTTGCCGTTGGCGTGGTCGCTCCGCTCGAGCGGATACTCACCGGTGAAGCAGGCGTCGCAGTGCTCGTCGCGTGGGAGCCCGATGGCCTCGTAGAGGCCGTCGAGGGAGAGGTAGGCGAGGGAGTCGCAGCCGAGCTCCTCGGCCACCTCGGCCACGGTGCGCCCGTGAGCCACCATCTCCTGGGGCGTCGACATGTCGATGCCGTAGTGGCAGGGGTGGCTGATGGCCGGCGCGGAGATGCGCATGTGCACCTCAGACGCGCCCGCGTCGCGGAGCATGCCCACGATCTGGCGCGTGGTGTTGCCGCGCACGATCGAGTCGTCCACCACGACCAGGCGCTTGCCGCCCACGATCTCGGGCAGCGGGTTGAACTTCATGCGCAGGCCGTGCTTGCGGAGCTCCTGGCCGGGCTGGATGAACGTGCGCGCCACGTAGCGGTTCTTGATGATGCCGTCGTCCTTGGCGATTCCCGACGCCTCGGCGTAGCCGCCCGCCGCCGGGGTGCCGGAGTCCGGCACGGCGATCACGAGGTCGGCCTCCACGGGCGACTCGCGCCACAGGATCTCGCCCATGCGCCGGCGCGAGACCTGCGCGAGCTTGCCCTCGAGCTTCGAGTCCGGGCGCGCGAAGTAGATGTGCTCGAACACGCAGAACGCCTTCCGCTCCCCCTCGACGACCATGCGCGACTCCATCCCGTGCTCGCGCAGGGAGACCATCTCCCCGGGCTCGAGCTCGCGGACGAACTCGGCGCCGATGATGTCGAAGGCGCACGACTCCGAGGCCACGCAGTAGCGCTCGCCGATGCGCCCGAGGGCGAGCGGCCGCAGGCCGGCGGGGTCGCGGAAGGCCACCACCGCGTCGCGGGTCATGATCGCCGTCGAGAACGCGCCCTCGAGGCGAGGCATCACGTCGGCCACCGCATCCTCGATGAGCTCCGCCGGGTGGGTGGAGAGCAGCGCGGCGATGATCTCGGAGTCCGAGGTCGAGCGGAAGGTCACGCCCTCGGAGCGGAGCTCGGAGTGCAGCTCCACGGCGTTGATGAGGTTGCCGTTGTGGGCGAGGGCCACCTCGCGGTGGTCGGAGCGGTAGATGGGCTGTGCGTTCTCCCAGGCCGAGGAACCGGTGGTGGAGTAGCGCACGTGGCCGAGGGCCAGGGAGCCCGGGAGGGACCGAAGCTTCGACTCGTCGAACACCTGGGAGACGAGCCCGAGCTCGCGCAGGGTCATGATCGGGCCGCCCTCGCTCGCGGCGATGCCGGCCGACTCCTGTCCCCGGTGCTGGAGCGCGTAAAGCGCGAAGTACGCGAGTCGTGCCACGTCGGACTCCGGCGCGTAGACGCCGAACACGCCACACTCGTAGCGCGGTCCGTCTCTGGAGAGGACTGGGAGTTGCACCGGCTCCGGGCTCCTAGGAGAACACGTCGGGTATGCCGCGGGTGAAGGCGTCGCGGGCCTCGGCCACCGACACGTCGACAGTAGCACCGAGACCCTCGACCACGAGCGCCTCCCCGCCGGTCACCCCGAGGTGCCGAACGCCCACCCCGGAGGCCTCGGCGGCCAGGCGAGCCACTGCCTCCAGGGGGCCGGACACCACCACGCCGCCGGGTCCCTCCCCGAACAGCGCCGCCTCGGCGTCTCCGCCGAGCGCGGCCACCAGCCCTTCGAGATCGACCCGAGCGCCAACGCCTCCCATCGCGCAGCTCTCGGCCAACGCGCAGCCGAGCCCGCCCTCGGAGACGTCGTGGGCCGACGCGAGCGCGCCGCTTCGCACCGCCTCGCGCACGGCGGCCAGCCCCCGCGCCTGAGCGGGAAGGTCCACCGGCGGGAGCCCGTCGGCCAGGCGGCCGCGGAGCTTCTCGAGCTCGGAGCCCGCGACCGCGGGGAGGAAGGGCCCGATCAGCGCGACCTCGTGCCCGGGCTCGAGAAAGGCTGAGCCTGCCGCGCGCTCGGGGTCGGGCAGGGTTCCCACCATCCCCACCACCGGAGTCGGGTAGATCGGGCCCTCGGCGCCCTCGTTGTAGAGCGAGACGTTGCCTCCCACCACCGGCACCCCGAGCGCGAGGCAGGCGTCGCGCAGCCCCTCGACCGCGCGGGTGAGCTGCCAGGCCACGTGGGGCTTCTCGGGGTTGCCGAAGTTCAGGCAGTTGGTGAGCCCGAGCGGCTCGGCGCCCACGCACGCCAGGTTGCGGGCGCACTCGAGCACGGCCTCGACCGCGCCCGTGTAGGGGTCGCAGGCCGCGCGGCGGCCGTTGCCGTCGATCGACACGGCGATCGCGCCCGACGCGCCGTCGTGGGCGAGGTGGAGCACCGCGGCGTCGGCGGCCTCCGGGCGGCGCACGCTGCGCGAGCCCACGTAGCTGTCGTACTGCTCGAAGGCCCAGCGCTTGCTGGTCACGTTGCCGGAGCGCAGGAGGGCCAGCAGCGTTTCGGCGAACGGGCCGTCCGCGGCCAGCCGGCGCGGCGGGGCGGAGTACACGGGCTCGGTCGACTCGGCGGGCGCGAGCTCGTAGACCGGGCTCTCGTCCACGAGCGCCGCGACCGGCATGTCCCCCACGGCCACGCCCGCGTCGAGCACGCGCAGGCGCCCGGTGTCCGTGACCGACCCGATCGGGGTGGCGCGCACGAGCCAGCGCTCGGCCACGCCCACCACCTCCCCGAGCCGCTCGGGTGCGACGACACAGAGCATCCGCTCCTGCGACTCGGAGACCATGACCTCGAACGGCTCCATGTCCGCCTCGCGAAGAGGGACCAGAGCCACGTCGAGGTCGATGCCGACCTCGCCCTTGGAGGCCATCTCCGACGCGCTCGAGGCGAGCCCCGCGGCGCCCAGGTCCTGAAGGGAGACGAGAAGGCCGCGATCGAGGAGGTCGAGGCAGCACTCGAGCAGCTTCTTCTCCTCGAAGGGATCCCCGATCTGCACGGTGGGGCGCTTCTGGTCGGCCGAGTCGTCGAGCTCGGCGCTCGCGAGCACCGAGGCGCCGCCGATGCCGTCCCGGCCGGTGAGCGCTCCGAGGAGGACCACGTGGTTGCCCACGCCGGCGGCCGCCGCGCGGATGAGTCGCTCCCGGGGGGCCACGCCCACGCACATGGCGTTGACGAGGCAGTTGTGCTCGTAGGGGCCCTCGAAGGAGATCTCGCCCCCCACCGTGGCCACCCCGACCGAGTTGCCGTAGTGGCCGATCCCCGCCACGGCGCCGTTCAACAGGTAGGCCGTGCGCGACGAATCGAGCTCGCCGAAGCAGAGCGAGTCGAGGATGGCCACCGGCCGCGCGCCGAGGGCGAAGACGTCGCGCATGATGCC
>Ga0183260_10004239_pt1 | contig 11423 bp, 9 predicted proteins | sample AntDrymUQ4972206_2_FD_129768 | JGI IMG/M metagenome (GOLD analysis project Ga0183260, IMG submission 129768) | Polar desert sand microbial communities from Dry Valleys, Antarctica - metaG UQ497 (22.06) (version 2) (version 2) | ecosystem: Environmental > Terrestrial > Soil > Desert | place...
ACGCCGGCCGGCGCCCTCACTGGGCGGGGATGGGGGAGATCCTACGGAAGGTTATTTGGGCGGGGATAAGGATTTTTGCCGAATTAACGCCGACGCGCTCCCTCCCCCTCCAACTCGGGCTTACCCGAGTTGGAGGCTTCCGAGCCGAAATCGGGCAGGCCCCACTTCGGCCGGGGCAGGGCTGGGGAGAGCTGGGGAGGGGGGAAAGAAGCCGGGCGGCGGCCTTCATCTGTCCCCCTCCCCTGGCCCCTTCCCGCAAGGGGCCCGCAAGGGACCCGCAAGGGGGAGGGGGACCCCGCTTTAGCTACGGCCGACGGCTTTCCATCGAGATCGTGGGCATCAGCATGCTTCATCGGCGCGGCAGGTAGCGTCCACCGATGCGCGCCTAGAAACCGCCCGGCAGCACCCTGTCCGGCGGCTTGTGGCCGTCCATCCAGGAGCGGATGTTGACGATCACCTTCTCGCCCATGTCGATGCGGCCCTCCAGCGTGGCGGAGCCCATGTGGGGGAGGAGCACGACCTTGCCGGTCTCGGCGAGCTTGCGGAGTTTTGGATTGAGGGCCGGCTCGTGCTCGAAGACGTCGAGCCCGGCGCCGGCCAGCGCGTCGCCGGCGAGCAGTTCGATCATCGCCCCCTCGTCGATGACGGAGCCGCGCGCCGTGTTCACGATCACCGCGCCGGGGCGCATCAGCTTGAGGCGGCGACGGGAGAGGAGATGGAAAGTGGCGGGGGTCGCCGGGCAATTGACCGAGACGATGTCGACGCGGGCGAGCATCTGGTCGAGCGAGTCCCAATAGGTCGCCTCCAGCTCCTCCTCCGTCTTGGCGTCGACCGGCCGGCGATTGTGGTAATGGATGGCGAGGCCGAAGGCGCGCGCCCGCCGCGCCACCGCCGTGCCGATCCGCCCCATGCCGACGATGCCGAGGCGCTTGCCCCAGATGCGGTGGCCGAGCATCCAGGTCGGCGACCAGCCGCTCCATTCTCCGCCCTCGCGCAGGATGCGGGCGCCTTCGGCCAGCCGGCGCGGCACCGACAGGATCAGCGCCATCGTCATGTCGGCGGTGTCCTCGGTGAGCACGTTCGGCGTGTTGGTGACGGCGATGCCGCGCCTGGCGGCGGACTCCACGTCGATGTTGTCGACCCCATTGCCGAAATTGGCGATCAGCTTCAGCCGCTCGCCGGCCTGGGCGATGATTTGCGCGTCGATCGCATCGGTCACCGTCGGGACCAGCACGTCGGCGGCCTTGACGGCCTCGACCAGCTCGGCCTGGCTCAGCGGCTTGTCGTCGATGTTGAGACGCGTCTGGAAGAGCTCGCGCATGCGCGTCTCGACCGGCTCCGGCAAGCGGCGGGTCACGATCACCAGCGGTTTGGCTCTCGACATGGCTCCGCGCTCCCTCGCCACGACGCCTCGGCGGCCCACAGTAGGACGGTCTTAACCAAAGGTCTGGCAAACGCAACAAACCGGTCCGCGCCGCGCTCAGCCGGGCCGCGGGACAAGCGCCGTCCGGCCGAGGTTATTTTGCGATGGGTTCTTTGCGCAAACGTGCTTCTCTCCTCGGGCTCGCCGCCGGCCTCGGCCTCGCCGCCACGATCGGAGCGAGCTTTTCCGCCGCGCCAGCGGCCGCACAGGCGGAACCGAACCCGCTGCGCGGCACCGGCTTGCCAGTGCCGCGATTCGTTAGCCTGAAATCCGACGACGTGAACGTGCGCCGGGGCCCCGGAGGGGCCTATGACGTGGCGTTCACCTTCGTGCGTGCGAGCCTGCCGGTGGAGATTATTCAGGAGTTCGACAACTGGCGAAAAATCCGCGACTCGGAGGGGTCGGAGGGCTGGGTCTTCGCCAGCCTGCTGTCGGGCGAGCGGACTGCGATCGTCGCGCCGTGGGAGCCGGAGGGGCAATTCGCGGCGCGCCGGACTGCGGGCGGCGGCGCCCCCATTGTCGCCTATCTGCAGCCTCGGGTCGTGGCCAATGTCGAGCAATGCACCGGAAGCTGGTGCCTTGTCACCGGCGAAGGCTTCGTCGGCTGGATCGAGCAGAAGCGGCTCTGGGGCGTTTACCCCGAGGAGCGATTCGAGGAATAGGGCTGATAGTCTTGGCCGTTTGTCATCCCGGTTTGTCGCGTAAGCGGCAAGACCGGGATCCATAAACATCGAAGCAGGTATGACGGAGCGCTGTCGGGACCTTTACGAGACGCTGGCGATTATGGATCCCGGACAGGCGCTTCGCGCCTTCCGGGATTACAATCGCGATGATGGAGAGCGGCCAAAGCGCCTCTAGCCGGCAACCCGCCTGACCCGGATGACAACCTCCACTGAGGTGATCTCCATCCCGTCCGGGGGCTCGGGGAGCCGGTCGATGCCGATCTCACCGACGAGGTCGATCAGACGGCCCTCCCCTTCCACGAAAAAGTGATGATGCTCGCTGACGTTGGTGTCGAAATAGGTCCGGCTGCCGTCGACCGCGATTTCCCGAAGCAACCCGGCGCCGGTGAATTGATGCAAGGCGTTATAAACGGTGGCGAGCGAAACGCGGACGCCGGCGGCTTCCGCTTCCGCGTGGAGATCCTCGGCGCAGATGTGGCGGTGGCCGCTGGCGAAAAGAACACGGCCGAGCTCGACCCGCTGGCGCGTCGGGCGGAGGCCGGAGCGGCGCAACTCGGCGGCCATGCGTTCGAGCAGGACCAGTCCCTGGGGGTGCGAAGGCTGTTCCATGGATTTCGGCGGGCGCGCTCCAAATCGCCTCACCTTATATGCGAAGCAGCGCTCCGGAGACAACCCGATCGGCCGGTGCAGCGTTTTCCGCCGTGCCGGCCTGTGTTAGGAACGGTAAGAAACCGTGATCTTGGGTCGCAACGGGAGCTCTCGCGCCGTCGATGACAGAACGCCAAACCCGCTATGAATATGAGGATCTGCTGGCTTGTGGCCGGGGCGAGCTCTTCGGCGAGGGCAATGCCCAGCTGCCGCTGCCGCCGATGCTGATGTTCGACCGCATCTCGGAAATCTCCGAGGCGGCCGGCGAGAACGGCAAGGGGCATGTGCGGGCGGAGCTGGCCGTGCGGCCGGACCTCTGGTTCTTCGCCTGCCACTTCAAGGGCGACCCGGTGATGCCGGGCTGCCTGGGCCTTGACGCGCTCTGGCAGATGCTCGGCTTCTTCCTCGGCTGGCTCGGCGGCGAGGGGCGCGGACGGGCGCTTTCGGTGGGCGAAGTGAAGTTTTCCGGCATGGTGCTGCCGCACATCAGACACGTGGAATACGGCATCGACCTGAAGCGCGTCATGCGGTCCAAGCTCGTTCTCGGCATCGCCGACGGCTGGCTGAAGGCCGATGGCGAGACCATCTACCGGGCTGCGGACCTCAAGGTCGGCCTGTTCAAGACGTGAGCTCTCACGCCGTGCGAAGGCGGCTTGAGCAGTCCGTGTCAGGCCCGACAACAGAAGGAGATCGCCATGAGGCGGGTCGTCGTATCCGGCATGGGCATCGTCTCATCGATCGGAAACAATACGCAGGAAGTGCTGGCGAGTCTCAGGGAAGCCCGTCCGGGAATCGTCCATGCCGATCGCTACAAGGAGCTCGGCTTCCGCAGCCAGGTGCATGGCGCGCCCCAGCTCGACGCCGAGGCGATGATCGACCGCCGGGCGCTCCGCTTCCATGGCGGCGGGACGGCGTGGAACCATGTCGCCATGGACCAGGCGATCCGCGATTCCGGCCTGGAGCCCGGCGAGGTCTCGCATGAGCGCACCGGCATCATCATGGGATCTGGCGGGCCGTCTACCCGTGCCATCGTGGAGGCCGCCGACAAGACGCGCGACAGCGGCTCGTCGAAGAAGGTCGGCCCCTTCGCGGTGCCGAAGTCGATGTGCTCCACCGCTTCGGCGACGCTCGCCACCTGGTTCAAGATCAAGGGGGTGAACTATTCGATCTCCTCGGCATGCGCCACGTCCAATCACTGCATCGGCAACGCCTATGAGATGATCCAGTACGGCAAGCAGGACATCATGTTCGCGGGGGGATGCGAGGAGCTGGACTGGACGCTTTCCGTCCTGTTCGACGCCATGGGCGCCCTGTCCTCCAAATATAACGACACGCCAGCCAAGGCCTCGCGCGCCTACGACGCCGGCCGGGACGGCTTCGTGATCAGCGCCGGCGCCGGCGTGCTTGTCCTGGAAGAGCTCGAGCACGCCAAAGCGCGCGGCGCGCGGATCTATGGCGAGGTCGTCGGCTACGGCGTCACCTCCGACGGCAGCGACATGGTGGCGCCCAGCGGCGAGGGTGCGGCGCGTTGCATGCGCATGGCAATGGCGGGCGTGACCGAGCGCGTCGGCTACATCAACCCGCACGCCACCTCGACGCCGATCGGCGACCTGAAGGAGATCGAGGCGATCCGCGAGGTGTTCGGCGCCGGCGAGGCCTGCCCGCCGATTTCGGCGACCAAATCGCTGACCGGACACTCGCAGGGCGCGACGGGGGTGCATGAGGCGATCTACTCGCTGCTCATGATGAACAGCGGCTTCATCTGCGAAAGCGCCAATATCGAGGAGCTCGACCCGGCTTTCGAGGACATGCCTATCGTCCGCGAACGCCGGGACGACGTGGCGCTCGATTGCGTGCTATCGAACTCCTTCGGGTTCGGCGGCACGAACGCGACACTGGTGTTCCAGCGCACCGCGGGTTGAGGTCAGTTCATGAATGGTCTGATGGCGGGGAAGCGCGGCCTCATCATGGGCGTCGCCAACGATCATTCGATCGCCTGGGGCATCGCCAAGGTTCTCGGCGCGCATGGGGCGGAGCTCGCCTTCACCTATCAAGGCGAGCATTTCGGCCGGCGCGTCAAGCCGCTCGCCGCCTCGGTCGGCTCCACGATGCTCTATCCGTGCGACGTGGAGAATGCCCGGTCGGTGCAATCGGTGTTCGACGCGCTTCGCGCCGCCTGGGGCCGGCTCGATTTCGTCGTCCATGCGATCGCCTATTCCGACAAGTCGGAGCTGAAGGGGCGCTATGCCGACACGACGCGTGAGAATTTCTCGCGCACCATGGTCATTTCCTGCTTCTCGTTCACGGAAGTGGCGCGGATGGCGGCGGAACTGATGCCCGCCGGTGGCAGCATCCTGACGCTGACCTTCGGCGGCTCGGTGCGCGTCATGCCCAATTACAACGTCATGGGCGTGGCCAAGGCCGCGCTGGAGGCCTCGGTCCGTTATCTCGCCGCCGATCTTGGCCCTGAGAGCATCCGGGTGAACGCCATCTCGGCCGGGCCGGTGCGGACGCTCGCCGGCGCCGGGATTTCCGATGCGCGCGCCATGTTCAATTTCCAGAAGGACAACGCGCCGCTCCGCCGCGCCATCACGATCGAGGACGTCGGCGGCGCCGCGCTCTATTTGCTGAGCGACCTCTCACGCGCCGTCACTGGCGAGGTCCATTACGTCGATGCCGGCTATAATATCGTTTCGATGCCTCGCCTTGAGACATTGAAGGCTCAGGAGGAACGTACCGCACAGGTCGCGGCCGAATAGGCTTTTTCTGGTTTCGCCGGCTTTCGCTCGACTTGGTAAAGAGAATATTCACGGAACATAGGCTTTCCTGTCCCGAATCTGACCGGGACAACCCTATGAGCAATCCGAAGCTTCGCGCGACCATCGTCGTCTTGATCGTCGGTGTCGCGCTCGGCGTTTCCGTTTTCGCCGCCTCCCGCTTGTTCTTGCGTCCCATGCTGATCGCCGACGCACACTCGGCCGCCGAGGAGCTGGCCCGCCGCATCGGCGCGGGAGACGCCGTGGAGGCGAACGGCGCCCTCGCCTCGGTTGTCCGCTATGTCCAGTTCGACTCGGGCGGCGAGAAGATCGCGGACGTCAGGCTGTCCCGACAATCGCCGGAGCCCATCCCGGCGGGCGAGGGACAAGTCGCCGGGCTGGCGGCGGTAGGTCGCGATCTCCTGTTGGAGACGCCGTACCTTGCCGAGTTCGCGGCTGCCAGTCGTGATCTCATGTCGCGGGCGCCCGCCCTCGCCGGCCTGACCGGCGTCCTCGAGCCGACGGCCCGTTCGATCACCGTCCCGGTCACATCCGGGGGAGAGCCGAACGGAACCGTGAATGTGGAGATTGACCAGAGCCAAGCTCTGCAGGCTCTCACGCGCGCCTTCAGCGTCATCGGCATCGTCGTGGTCTGCCTCGCCGTGCTCGCAATCGTGGCGGTCGCATTCGCGGTCACGCGCGGGCGCGGCTTCGGGCATGACCGCCGCGCCTTCGACCCGCGCTCGCTGCCGCGCGATCCGCTGACCGGGCTCGTCACGCGGGAGGGCTTCAGGGCGGCGCTCGCCGATTCGGTCGCGCGCGCCACGGCCGCAGAGAATCAGGTCGGGTTGATTATCGTCGATCTCCAGGGCTTGCGGGCCGTCAATGATGTCTGGGGGCACGCGGCGGGAGACCAGGTGCTGAAAACTGCCGCGGACCGGCTTCGCCCCTTCGCCGCCGACCCGGCCGCGCTAGGCCGGATCGCCGGGGCCGATTTCGCTCTGATCGTGCCGAGCGAGGCCAATGCGCATTCGCTGCGCCCCATGGCCGGGCGGATCCGTGAGGCGCTCGAAGCGCCGTACCAGGTCGGCGCCAGCTCCGTCGAGCTTGGGTCCCGCCTTGGCGTGGCGCTGTTTCCCATCAATGCCGAGGACGCCGATGTCCTCTTCCGCGCCGCGGATACCGCGCTGTCCCGAGCGAAACGGGAAGGAAACGGCGGAATCTCGTTCTTCGACACGGAGATGCAGAAGCGGATGCGGCGGCGGAGCGATCTTGAACGCGATCTGCGCCAAGCCCTGGAGCGGGACGAGTTCGTCGTCTTCTACCAGCCGCAGCTGGAGCTCGCCACGGGACGGCTCAAGGGCCACGAGGCGCTGGTCCGGTGGGAGCGCCCGGGCGAAGGCATCCTGTCGCCGCGCGATTTCCTGCCGATCGCCATCGAGACGGGGCTGATCCGGCAGCTCGGCGACTGGGTGCTGCGCAAGGCCTGCCGCGACGCGGCGACCTGGCTCGATGTCGGAACCGTATCGGTCAATTTCTGCCCCGCTCAATTCCGCGCCAAGGACCTCGACACCTCGATCGCCGCCATCCTGGCCGAGACCGGCCTCCCCGCCGAGCGGCTCGAGATCGAGGTCCCGGAAAGCCTGTTCCTTGAGCATGACTCAGACGTGATGGCGACGCTGCACCGCATCAAGGCGCTCGGCGTGCGCATCGCCATGGACGATTTCGGCGGCGGCTATTCAGGCCTTGCCTCGCTCGCGCATTTCCCCTTCGACAAGGTGAAGATCGACCGGAGCTTCGTCAATCAGGTGACGGAGGACGCCGACGTGGCGGCCATCGTCGCCTCCATCGTCGCCCTCGGGCGCTCGCTCAGCGTCGACATCACGGCCGAGTGGGTGGAGACGGACGAGCAGGTGACGATGCTGAGGGCTGCCGGCTGCAGCACTGTTCAGGGATTCCTGTTCGGCGGCCCCAGGCGCGACGGCGCGCTGCCCGGCCAGGCGGTTTCAGGCGATGCGTGGCCGGAGGTGAGAGCGGAAAGGCCAGCCGCTACGGGTTAAGACGACACCCGCAGCTCAGCGCAGTGCAGACAGGGGCAACGCGTCTGAGCCAAGGAAAGAGAGCGCCTGACCCGGACGGAAAGCTCCTACCGAGCAAGCGCTACTTTACTCCACGTTTGTCATCCCGGTTTGGCTGCAGGCCAAGACCCGGATCATAAACGCCGCAGCCCGCAGGAAGAGCGCCGGCGACCGGCGGTCGAGCGCCGGCGTTTATGGGTCCCGGACAGGCGCTGCGCGCCTTCCGGGATGACAACCGCGAAAGCTGGAGATTGGTTCAGGTGATGGGCCGACACGACCGCCTAGGCGGCCGCTTCCGCTCTGTCGCCCTTGATCTCCTGGCCGGATTGCTGGTCCACGACCTTCATCGACAGGCGGACCTTGCCGCGCTCGTCCATGCCCATGAACTTGACGTAGACCTTGTCGCCTTCCTTGACGACATCCTTGACGTTCTGCACCCGCTGCGGCGCGAGCTGGGAGACGTGGACGAGGCCGTCGCGGGAGCCGAAGAAGTTCACGAAGGCGCCGAACTCCACGACCTTCACCACCGTCCCCTGGTAGATCTGGTTGAGTTCCGGCTCCGCGGCGATGCCCTGGATCCACTTGATCGCGGCGCGGATCGAATCGCCGTTCGCCGAGGCGATCTTGATGGTGCCGTCATCGGCGATGTCCACCTTGGCGCCGGTCTTCTCGACGATCTCGCGGATCACCTTGCCACCGGTGCCGATCACTTCGCGGATCTTGTCGACCGGGATCTTCAAGACCTCGATGCGCGGCGCGTGCTCGCCGATCTCCGCGCGGGCGCCGGTCAGGGCCTTCGCCATCTCGCCCAGGATGTGGACGCGTCCGCCTTTGGCCTGGTCCAGAGCGACCCGCATGATCTCCTCGGTGATGCCCTGGATCTTGATGTCCATCTGCAGCGAGGTGATGCCCTTTTCCGTGCCGGCGACCTTGAAGTCCATGTCGCCGAGGTGGTCCTCGTCGCCGAGGATGTCGGAGAGCACGGCGAAGCGTTCGCCTTCCTTGATAAGTCCCATCGCGATGCCGGCCACCGGCGCCTTCAGCGGCACGCCGGCGTCCATCAGCGCCAGGGAGGTGCCACAGACGGTCGCCATAGACGACGAGCCGTTCGATTCGGTGACCTCGGAGACCGCGCGGAGCGTGTAGGGGAACTCATGCGCGGCCGGGAGCATCGGCCGGATCGCCCGCCAGGCGAGCTTGCCGTGGCCGACCTCGCGGCGGCCGGGCGAGCCCATGCGGCCGGTCTCGCCGACCGAATAGGGCGGGAAGTTGTAATGCAGCATGAAGCGCTCCTTGTAGGTGCCCTCCAGGCTGTCGATCATCTGCTCGTCCTCGCCGGTGCCGAGCGTCGCGACGACCAGCGCCTGCGTCTCGCCGCGGGTGAAGAGCGCCGAGCCGTGCGCGCGCGGCAGGATGCCGACCTCGCTCTCGATCCGGCGCACCGTCTGGAGGTCGCGGCCGTCGATGCGACGGCCGTTTTCCAGGATGCGGCCGCGGACGATCTCGCTCTCGACCTTCTTGAACAGCCCGCCGACGGTCTGCGAAGAGGGCGCGCCCTCCATTCCGGGCGGGCAGAGGGCCGCCTTCACCTTCGACTTGACGGCGTCGATCGTGTCGCGCCGTTCGGCCTTGCCGGTGATCGAATAAGCCCGGCCGAGCTCGTCGGCGGCGATTTCGCGGACCTTGGCGTAGAGCGCGGCCTGGTCGTCCACCGGGAAGTCGCGCGGCTCCTTGGCGGAGCGCTCGGCAAGCTTGACGATGGCGTCGATCACCGGCTGGAACGACCGGTGGCCGAACATCACCGCGCCGAGCATCACGTCCTCGGCGAGCTCCTGGGCTTCCGATTCCACCATCAGCACGGCGTCCTGGGTGCCTGCGACGACGAGGTCGAGCTTCGAATCCTTCATCTGGTCGGTGGCGGGATTGAGCACGTAGCCGCCGTTCATCCAGCCGACCCGGGCGGCGCCGATCGGACCCATGAAGGGGACGCCGGACAGCGTCAGCGCCGCGGAGGCGCCGACCATCGCGACGATGTCGGGGTCGTTCTCCAGATCGTGCGACAGCACGGTCACGACGACCTGCGTCTCGTTCTTGTAGCCAGCCGCGAAGAGCGGCCGGATCGGCCGGTCGATGAGGCGCGAGGTCAGCGTCTCCTTCTCGGTCGGACGCCCCTCGCGCTTGAAGAAGCCGCCCGGAATACGGCCGGAGGCATAATAGCGCTCCTGGTAATTGACGGTGAGCGGGAAGAAGTCCTGGTCGGGCTTCATGTCGCGCATCGACACCACTGTGGCGAGCACCGTCGTCTCGCCGTAGGTGGCGACGACGGCGCCGTCGGCCTGGCGGGCGATCTTGCCCGTCTCGAGGGTGAGCTTCCGCCCGCCCCAGTCTAGTTCCACTCTCTGTGCATCAAACATGGTCTGTCCTTTCGGTCATTGGAGAAAGGGGACGGGCCATGCGCAAGACGGCTGGGCGCTCCGGCTAAATTTGAGCCTGGAGCGACCGGCGATCCTGCCATGACCATTCCCATTCGATAGAACGCGGCGCCCGGCCCTTGCCGGTCCGCCACGCTTTGCGCTGCTTTAGCGCCCGTCTTGAAACCCACGTCCCTCATCCTGAGGAGCGGCCGCAGGCCGCGTCTCGAAGGAGCCTCCAGAGCGAGCCGGAGACGCCCTCGTCCCTCATCCTGAGCCAGTCGAAGGGCGAGACGGCCCAAACTGGACTCCTCAGGATGAGGGCTACGAAGCGCATTCGTGTGTTTCCGGACAGGCTCTTAGCGGCGCAATCCGAGGCGCGCGATGAGCGCCTGGTAACGGCTGTCGTCCCTCGATTTCAGATAGTCGAGCAGGCGGCGGCGCTGCGAGACGAGCTTCAGGAGACCGCGACGGGAATGGTTGTCCTTGACGTGGCTCTTGAAATGCTCGGTGAGATTGGAGATACGCTCCGACAGGATGGCGACCTGCACTTCCGGCGAGCCGGTGTCCCCACTCTTCGTCCCGTAATCCTTCATCAATTCCTGCTTGCGATCAGGTGTGATCGACATCGGTCATCCTCTTGGCAATGCTTGCGGCGGGGCGATGGCGGCCGCCGGACAGGTTGAACACGCGTTTGGGATTGAAAGCGCCCATCTCGACCTCGCCGAGCGCGACGGGAACACCGCCGAAACTCGCATAAGCAGGGCCGGACATGACGGGCGCGTCCCGTCCTCTCAGGATGACGGCCTGGCCTCTCTTCAGGCGGGCGGCATCCGATTCGGTCATGGCAAGCGCCGGGATGCCGTCCAGCGCAGTCGCGACCGAATGCAAAGCCTCGGCGGCAAGATGGCCACCGGAAGCTTCGGCGTTATGGCGCATTTCCTCCAGCTTTTCCAGCACAATCATATCGTCCTCGCCGAACGGGCCGACGACCAGGCGACGGAGCGCCACGACATGACCGTAGCTGCCGAGCCGCCGGCCCATATCGCGGGCGAGCGCGCGCACATAAGCGCCCTTGCCGCACTCGGCGCGGAAGACGGCGCTGTCGGGATCGGGGGACTCGATGAGCTCAAGCCGGTGGACGGCGATGTCGCGGGCTTTGAGGTCCACCGCCTCGCCGTCGCGGGCGAGGTCGTAGGCGCGCTCGCCGGCGATCTTCACGGCGGAGAATTGCGGCGGCACCTGGCTGATGCGGCCGGTGAATTCCGGCAGCAGCGCGCGGATGTCGCCCTCGCGCGGGCGGCGGTCGGAGGCGGCCGCGACCGCGCCTTCCGCGTCGTCGGTCGTCGTCTCCTCGCCCCAGCGGACGGTGAAGCGGTAGACCTTTCGGCCGTCCATGACGAAGGGCACGGTCTTGGTCGCCT
>Ga0183260_10004240_pt1 | contig 11422 bp, 8 predicted proteins | sample AntDrymUQ4972206_2_FD_129768 | JGI IMG/M metagenome (GOLD analysis project Ga0183260, IMG submission 129768) | Polar desert sand microbial communities from Dry Valleys, Antarctica - metaG UQ497 (22.06) (version 2) (version 2) | ecosystem: Environmental > Terrestrial > Soil > Desert | place...
AAGGGAGAAGGGAGAAGGGAGAAGGGAGAAGGGAGAAGGGAGAAGGGAGAAGGGAGAAGGGAGAAGATGCTGAAGGTTCGGTGGGGTGTGCTTGGGGTCGCAGGCATTGGTGTGCGGAAGGTCATTCCGGCGATGCAGCGCGGCCGGTTCTCGGAGGTCACAGCGATCGCATCACGTGAGCTCGGGAGGGCGAGGAGCGCTGCGGAGGCGCTCGGCGTCCCGAACGCGTACGGCTCGTACGACGAGTTGCTGGAGGCGGGGGACGTCGATGCCGTCTACATCCCGCTACCCAACCACCTGCACGTGCCGTGGGCGCGGAGGGCGGCGGAACGGGGAAAGCACGTCCTCTGCGAGAAGCCAATCGCGTTGAATGCCCTCGAGGCGCGCGAGCTCCTGGAGGTACGTGACCGGACGGGTATGAAGATTCAGGAGGCGTTCATGGTGCGGACGCATCCGCAGTGGCAGCACGCGCGGGCGCTGGTGCGCGAGGGGCGCATCGGGGAGGTCAAAGCGATGCTCGGCGCGTTCAGCTACTACAACGATGATCCCGCAAACATCAGGAACATCCCCGCCGCGGGCGGGGGAGGGTTGATGGACATCGGCTGTTACCTGATCAACACGTCGCGTTTCATCTTCGACCGTGAGCCGCTGCGGGCGATGGGCGCCATGGAGCGCGATCCCGCGATGAAGACCGACCGCCTGGCCTCCCTGCTCCTGGACTACGGCGGCGCGCATCTCGTCGGTACCTGCAGTACGCAACTGGTACCGTTCCAGCAGGTTCAGATCCTTGGCACCAAGGGGCGGATCGACGTCAGAATACCCTTCAACGCTCCCCCCGATCGCCCGTGCGAGCTCGTGGTGGACACGGGGGCCGATCTGTTCGGCGGAGGGCAGGAGCGCGTGACGTTCCCCGTGTGCGATCAGTACACGATTCAGGGGGATCTGTTCTCGCGCGCCATCCTGGACGGCACGGACGTCACGGAGTCGCTGGAGAGCTCCGTGAGCAACATGGAGTGCATCGACGCCGTCGCACGAGCGGCGGCAACAGGAGGGTGGCAATCCCTGCCGGGACGTGCCCCGTTGCGCTGATCGGTAGGCGGCGGGCTACTCGTACCTGAGCGCGACGAGCGGATCCACCCGGCTGGCCCGGCGGGCGGGCAGCCAGACGGCAACCAGTGCGACGAACGTCAGGACCGCAGGTACGGCCACGAAGACCAGCGGATCCCTGGCAGTGACGCCGAAGAGGAACGCCGCCATGACCTGCGACAGGCCGAACGCGGCGGCAAGCCCGATGGCGACCCCGACGAGTGCCAGGACCATTCCCTGCTTCACCACCATGTTCTTCACTTGTGAGGCAGGCGCCCCCAGGGCCAGACGAATGCCGATTTCCTGCGTTCGCTGTTCCACGGAATACGCCATCAGGCCGTAGATGCCGATAGCGGCCAGGAGCAGCGCGACGCAGCCGAAGACCGTCATCAGCCACATGTTGAAACGCTGACGCGAGATCGAGAGCGACACGACCTCCGACATCGAGCGCACCTGGGAAACAGGCAGCCCGGTGGCCTGTCGCAGTTCCTCCTGAATGGTGCCGCTCAGCAGCTGTGGCGGAGTCTGTGTGCGGACGACCCAGGCCATCGGCGTCAGTCGCAGGTTCAGGGCGTTCACGGCGTCGGGGACCTGGGCCTGCGGAATGAACATCATCGGCCCCGGCTCGTTGTTCAGTCCTCCGCTCCTCGTGTCGCCGACAACGCCGATGATGTGGCGCTCGGGTTCGCTCGCGAACTCACGCATCACCGAGCGCCCGATGATGAGGCGATCGTTCAGTGGGTCCCCGTTTTCCCAGAAGCGCTTCGCCATCGTCTCGTTGATGATCACCACTGGCAGGGAGCTGCTGGTGTCCCGGTCCGTAAAGCCGCGTCCGCGTTTGAGCGGGATCCTGAACACGTCGAAATAGCCGGGGGAGGCGGTCATCCATCCGCCGCCGCCGTGGAACGGGCTCTGCCCATCCAGCGTGCGCCCTACGATCGTGAAGGGAAGGCCGTAGCCCCCTTGAAGGGGCACGCAGCACGTGGCGCTGGCTTCGAGAACGCCAGGGATCGAGCGCAGGCGTTCGGCGCCGTTGCGCACGAGGAGCTCCACCGCCTGCGCGCTCTGGTACTGCGGTCCTGCCAGTGACATCCGCATCGTCAGGACGTTGGTGGTGTCGAAGCCCGGATCGACCCCCCCGAGCGCTACCGCCGTGCGGATCAACAGGGCCGAGCCGACGAGGAGCACGAGCGCCAGGGCCACTTCGGTGACGACCAGAATCGACCGGGCCTTGTTCTGACGGAAGCCCGTCCCCGAACGCCCGCTGCTTTCCTTCAACGTAGTCGTGAGGTCGGTCTTGCTGCTCTGAAGTGCAGGAATGAGCCCGAAGAGCACGCCCGTGGCAAGTGAAACGAGGAAGGCGAAGGCCACAACGCGCCAGTCGACCGTGACGAACGCGCCGTATTCTCCCACGCGGGGGAGGCCCGCCGTGTTCACCGACAGCAGTGCCTGGATGCCGAGCACGCCCAGGATCAGGCCGAGCATCCCGCCAACGAGCGACAGCAGGACGCTTTCGGTCAGCAGCTGGCGGATGATACGCCCGCGAGTGCCCCCGATGGCGGCCCGGATCGCGATCTCCCGGCGCCGTCCGGTTGCCCGGACGAGAAGGAGGTTGGCCACGTTGGCACACGCGATCAGGAGCACGAAGCTGACCGCACCCCCGAGGACGAGCAGGGAGGATCGCACGTTGCGCACGAGAACCTCCTGCACAGGCTCAGCCGTGAAGCTGCTGTTCTCGTTTATTGCCCCTGGATACTTCGCCCGGTACTCGTCGGCAGAGAGCCCCAGGCGGGCTTGTGCCTGCTCCAGGGTGACCCCCTCCTTCAGCCGGGCTGCGACTTGGAAGTAATGTCCCTGGTCCGGACTGTTCGGATCGAGCTGGAAGGGGGTCCAGATCTGCGGCGTGTCACCGAAATCATCGAAGCTGAAATCCCCCAGTATCCCGATCACGGTATAGGGTTCCCCCCCGAGCGAGACCGTGCTTCCAAGCACGTCCGTAGCCCCGTTGAACCGGGATTCCCAGAGCGCCTGCCCGAGCACGACGACACGACCTGCCTCGGGAAGATCCTCCTCGGCGGTGAAGGTGCGCCCGCGGATGACAGGGGCGCCAAAGGCACGGAAGAAGTCGGCTGACACCTGCCCGGATCGAAGTTGCTCGGGGAAGGTGCCGCCGGTGTAGTTGATGATGCCCGTACGGAACGCGGAGACGTTTTCCACCACGCTATCCTGCGCCCGGTAGTGCTGGAACTTTGCCGGGGATGCCCCCGGGCCGGACCCCTGCGGCGCGTTCAGCATGATCACCAGACGGTCGGGATCGGGAAACGAAACGGGTTTGAGCAGCACGGCGTTGACGACGGAGAAGATTGCCGTGTTGGCGCCAATTCCGAGCGTGAGCGCCGCCACGGCCGCCAGGGTAAAGGCGGGGCTCTGCGCGAACATCCGCAGGGAATGCCTGAGATCTCTTATGAAGGCTTCGAACATGCGGAGTTAGACGGAGGTCTGCTCGCTTTCGTTTGGGGGAAATCAGGGGCGGCCCGCCGCTCTGGCGGGCGCCAGTGCTACAGGTTGTGGAAGACCACCAGCCAGGGTGTGATGGCGCCGAAAAGGTAGAGGCCCGTCAGCGCCCCGAGCACGGCGTAGCAGCCCTGGACATGGAGCCAGAGCCCGCAGGCGGAGGCCACCGTCTTCGCGACTACGAGGGTGGGGCCCGTGCCGACGGCGGCCATCCCCGCCGCGAGGAGGGCGTTGCCCTCTCCGGCCACGCCCAGCACCGCCACGGCGGCATATGTCAGCAGGCCATCGAAGACCTGGGCGACGAAGAAGACGGTCAGGATCAGACCGGGTGATGGCCGCACGTCAAATGTATTTGCCAGTCTTGTGCCCGGAATTCCACGCGAAATCGGCCGGCACTCTCCCTTGTGGCGCCTGCCGGGCTGAACTTTGTGTGCCCCGGGGGACGACTTCCATCCCCTGATCACCGGCGTTCGGCTCTGAACCCCAGGAACATCAACTCCCCGTTCCGTTCTACCTGCAGCACGGCGGCGGTGCCGGGCTCGAGACGGTCCGCCGCCTGTCCGAGATCGGCGGGGGTGGCGATGACAGTGCCGTTCAGAGCATAGATCACATCACCGATCTGCAGACGTCCCTGCTGCGAGAAGGGTGCTCGCTCTTCGCGCCTTGCCAGCCGGGCGCCGCGCGTCGGGACTTGTGCAAGTCATCACGCTTCCAGGGGACTAGCCGCCGCGAGTGTGCATCTCGAGGTGGGCGTTCTTCCTGAGCGCGGCAAGCGGGATGAGCGGCTCGCGCGCGTCCAGGCCCAGGCGCTCCTCGGCGCCCCGATCCGCCCGCTGCGACCAGACCGTGCGAATGAGGTGAACGAGTTCCTCACGGGTGGCCCCCGCGCGGAGCGGCCGGCGCAGATCTGTGCCAGCCTGTGCGTAGAGGCACATGAGCCACACGCCGTCGGCTGTCAGCCGGCTTCTGTCGCAGTCCGCACAGAAGGGCTGCGTCGTGGAGGCGATGATTCCGAATGTCGTCCCGTCCGGGAGCGCAAACCGCGATGCCGGTGCCGAGCCTCGCCCTGCGAGCGGCACGGGTGCGCCGTAGCGGACCGACAGCGTCTGCAGGATCTCGTCCTGCGACACGACCGCCTTCCGATTCCAGCGCGTGGCGCCGCCGACGTCCATGTACTCGATGAACCGCACCTCGGCTCCCACCCCGCGGCCGTACTCGATCAGTGCGACCAGTTCGTCGTCATTGACCCCGCGAATGACCACCGTATCGAGCTTGAGGGACTCGAACCCCGCCCTGGAGGCTGCGTCAATCCCTGCCAGCACCCCTGCGTGGGCGTCGGAGCGAGTCAGAGCGCGGAAGCGTCCGCGGTCCAGGGTATCGAGGCTCACGGTGATTCGGTCCAGGCCAGCCTCGCGGAGCGCCGAGGCCTGGTCTGCCAGCAGCACGCCGTTTGTGGTGAGGGCCAGATCCCGGACTTCAGGCAATTGCGCCAGTCCCTCGATGAGGGTGGTCAGATTCCTCCGGAGGAGGGGTTCCCCGCCGGTAATTCGAACTCGATCGACGCCCAGGGCTGTGAAGCCCCCGGCCAGCGCGACGATCTCCTCGAAAGAGAGCAGCGTGTCGCGTGGCAGCCAGGCATAGTCCTGCTCCGGCATGCAGTACTGGCACCGGAGATTGCAGCGGTCAGTGACCGACAGGCGCAAGCTGCGGAGCGGCCGCCCGAATCGATCGCCGAGAGGGAGCGCCATGGAGGATCCCGTATTATCACATGCGGCGCGTGCCGCGCCTTTTCAAGGAGCCTTCATGCGTCCCGTGCGTGCGTCCTGTGCCATGGCCCTGCTGTCGATGATGGTTGCCGCTCCCGTCGCGCAAGTCGAGAGCCCGTCCCCGGCGTCCACTGCGGACGATCCTCGACTCGTGCGGCTGAAGGGGGAAGCGGCCGCCACGGTAGACGAGATGGCGACGTTCACCCAGCAGATGGTGGATCAGATTTTCAGCTTCGGAGAGCTCGGGTTCCAGGAGCTGGAGACGCACCGCTACCTCGTTGACGTCCTCAGGAAGAACGGCTTTGCAGTCGAGGAAGGGATCGCCGGTATTCCCACGGCGTTCATGGCCTCGTGGGGAAGCGGAAAGCCGGTGATCTCCCTCGGCTCCGACATCGACGGCATTCCCCAGGCCTCACAGAAGCCGGGGGTTGCCTATCATGCGCCGCTCATCGACGGGGCGCCGGGGCACGGCGAGGGGCACAACTCGGGCCAGGCCGTGAACATCACGGCCGCCATTGCCGTGAAGCGGATCATGGAGCGCGAGGGACTGCCAGGCACGATTCGGATCTGGCCAGGGACAGCTGAGGAACTGGTGGGGACGAAGGCGTACTTCGTCCGCGAAGGGCTCTTCAAGGATGTGGACGTCGCGCTCTTTTCGCATGTCGCCAGCAGCTTCGGGGTCTCCTGGGGAGAGCGGAACAACATGACGGGCCTCGTCTCGGTGCTCTACTCCTTCGTCGGCCGCACAGCGCACTCGGCGGGGAACCCGAGCCGCGGGCGCAGCGCGCTCGATGCCGTGGAGCTGATGAATATCGGCTGGAACTACCGCCGGGAGCACCTGCCGCTCGAGCATCGCTCCCACTACGTTGTCGTCGACGGCGGGGACCAGCCGAACGTCGTCCCACGCACCGCCTCGGTCTGGTACTACTTCCGCGAGACGACGTTCGAGAAGATCAAGGAGTTGTGGTCGCTCGGCGACACGATGGCTCAGGCTGCCGCCATGATGACCGGGACGGAGCTTCAGCCCACGAGGGTGCTCGGGAGCGCCTGGCCGCAGCACTTCAATCGGCCAGTCGCCGAGGCGACGTTCGCGAACATCCAGGCGGTTGGAATGCCCGAATGGAGCGAAGCCGACCAGACGCTTGCCAGGGCCCTGCAGAAGGAGCTGGGCAGTGAGACGCAGGGGTTGACAGGCAAAGTCCCGGAGGCGCTCGACGGCCCGGCGAGAGACAACCGCGGCGGGGGGTCGGACGACATAGGGGACGTGTCATGGAATGTGCCGACGGTCACGCTGCGCTTCCCGTCGAACATTCCCGGCCTGCCGGGCCACAACTGGGCCGATGCAATCGCCATGGCCACGCCGATTGCACACAAGGGAGCCACGGCGGGCGCCAAGGTGCAGGCGATGACGCTTCTGGACCTGCTGCTGAAACCGGCGCTGATCGAGTCGGCCTGGACCTACTTCCGGGACGAGCAGACGCGCACGATCAAGTACGAACCGCTCATCCGCCAGCAGGACAGGCCCGCGATCGAGATGAACAAGGACCTGATGGAGAAGTACCGCCCTGAGATGCGGAAACACTACTACGATCCGAGCAGGTACAAGACGTATCTGGAGCAGCTGGGGATCGAGTATCCGACCGTGAGGTAGGGGGGGCAACTCCCAACTCCCAACTCCCAACTCCCAACCTCCAACTCCCAACCTCCAACTCCCAACCTCCAAGGGTTGGGCGTTGGGAGTTGGGCGTTGGGCGTTATGATCTCCTGATGCTCCCCGGCTCCGGCCCTCACCTGTAATGTCTGCGCCGATTCGTCCCGCGCGCGGGATGCGCGATTTTCTGCCCCACGACGTGCGCCGCCGCGACTATGTCATTCGCGTCGTCGAGGACGTCTACCGCCGGTATGGGTTCCAGCCGCTCGAGACGCCGGCGCTCGAGAACATCGAGACGCTCACCGGGAAGTACGGCGAAGAGGGCAACAAGCTGATCTTCAAGGTGCTGCGCCGGGGTGAGGGGGAGACCTCCGGGGAGACCGACCTAGCGTTGCGCTACGACCTGACCGTGCCGCTGGCCCGGGTGGTGGCTGAACATCGGGGCGCGCTCCCGAAGTTTTTCAAGCGGTATCAGATTCAGCCGGTCTGGCGGGCGGACCGTCCCGCGCGAGGGCGCTTCCGCGAGTTCTACCAGTGCGACGTGGATGCGATCGGCTCGTCCTCGATGGTGGTGGAGGCCGAACTCTGCGCCGCCGTGGCCGACGTGCTCCAGAGACTGGGCTTCGGCGACTTCGTCATCCGTGTGAATCACCGGCTCGTGCTCGCGGGGCTGCTCGACCATGCGGGCGTGCCTCCCGCACTGCACGGCGCGGCGCTCGTGGCGCTCGACAAGCTGGACAAGGTCGGCCCCGACGGTGTGGGGAACGAACTGCAGGCGCGCGGGATCGACAGGCCGGCGGTCGAGGCGCTGCTCCCGCTGTTTGCGGGCCGGATGGAGCTTGGCGAGCTCGGACGCCTGCTGGCGACCCGCCCCGAGGCAGCGGCTGCGGTAGCCGGGCTCGAGAAACTGTTTGCGTTGAGCGGCTCGACGAGTGCCGGACCGTATCTGCGTTTCGATGCGAGTCTGGCGCGAGGCCTGTCGTATTACACGGGGGCAATCATGGAGATTGCCGTGCCCGATCTGGCTGGCAGCCTTGGCGGCGGCGGGCGATATGACGGCCTCATCGGCATGTTCCTCGGGCAGGACATCCCGGCGTGCGGCTTCTCGCTCGGCCTCGAACGGATCCTCGTAGTGATGACGGAGCGGGGCATGTTTCCGGCAGACGTGGATACCGGCGGCGCCGATGTGCTGGTGACCCAGTTCGATGATGGGGAAAGCGCCGAAGAGGCACTTGGCCTGGCCCGCGACCTGCGAGAGGCTGGCGTCCGCGTGGAAGTCTATCCCGAGCCGGACAAGCTGGGAAAGCAGTTCAAGTATGCGGCGGCAGCCGGCGTACGCCATGTGGCCATCATGGGTGGCGACGAGCGGGCCCGGGGAGTGGTTACCGTGAAGGACATGACCTCAGGGCAGCAGCGAGCCGTCCCGCGCGCCGGGATCGGACAATGGTTCTCCGCGGGCGCGGCCCACCAAGAACTGGCGCCCTCCGGATCCGAAGACCAGGAATGATGAAGATACAACCGTTAGGCTCTCTCGCGCGCACCCATACCTGCGGCCAGCTCACCGTCGAGGATGCCGGCCGCGACGTCGTCCTGCTTGGATGGGTGCACCGGCTGCGCGACCTCGGCTCGATTGCGTTCTTCGACATCCGGGACCGGCACGGCGTGACCCAGGTAGTGGCGCACGACAATCCGGAGATCGTGGCAGCCGTCCAGCGGCTCCGCCCTGAATACGTGGTCGCGGCGATCGGCCGCGTGGAGCGCCGCACGCCCGAGTCCGTCAACCCGAAGCTGGCAACGGGCGAAGTGGAGGTTGCGCTGCGGGAGGTGCGGCTGCTGAACGAGGCGCGAACACCACCGTTTCCCATTGCAGACGAGGGGCCGGTGTCGGAGGATACGCGGCTGAAGTACCGCTATCTGGATCTGCGCCGCGCGCGCATGCAGCGGAACATGATTCTGCGCCACCGTGCCACGATGACGACCCGGCAGTACTTCGACGAGAACGGCTTCCTCGAGATCGAAACGCCGATGCTCGCGAAGTCCACCCCCGAAGGCGCGCGGGACTATCTGGTTCCGAGCCGGGTGCACCCGGCGGAGTTCTATGCCCTTCCGCAGTCCCCGCAGATCTTCAAGCAGATCCTGATGATCGCGGGGCTCGATCGGTACTTTCAAATCGTCAAGTGCTTTCGCGATGAAGACCTGCGTGCCGACCGCCAGCCGGAGTTCACCCAGGTGGACCTCGAGATCTCGTTTGCCACCGAGGATCTCGTCTTCGCCACGATCGAGCCGCTCATGGACCGGCTGCTGCGGCTCATCGGGCGCGAAGCCCCGCATCCCTTCCTCCGGCTGCCGTATGCGGAGGCGATCGCGAAGTACGGCTCCGACAAGCCCGATCTGCGGTGCGCCATGGAGATTTCGGACCTGTCGGCGCCCTTCCGGGCGTCCTCCTTCGCCGCGTTCCGGAGCACCATCGAAGGTGGTGGGGAAGTCCGCGGGTTCGTGGTCCCCGGCGGCGCGCGCTACTCCAGGCGCGAGCTCGACGACCTGGTCGAGCAGGCGAAGGGAGCAGGCGCGTCCGGACTCGTGTGGGCGCGCTGGCCCGAGGGCACGGTCCAGAGCTCTGCGCTCAAAGCGGCCGGGGAGGAGACCCTTCGTGCCGCGCTCGGCGCCGCCTCGTGCGGCCCGGGCGATCTGCTGGTGATGTCTGCCGGTCGTCACGAGCCGACGAGCACGGTTCTCGGCGGGCTCCGGCTTGCGCTGGCCAGGAAAGAGGGGCTGCTGAATCCCGACTCATTCAGGTTCCTGTGGGTGGTTGACTTCCCGATGTTCCAGTGGGACGAGGCGGAGGGACGATATGAGTTCATGCATCATCCGTTCACCTCGCCGCTGGAGTCCGATGCCGCCCTGCTCGAATCCGACCCTGGACGTGTGCGTGCCCGCGCCTACGATCTGGTGCTGAACGGCAGCGAGGTGGCGGGGGGGAGCATCCGTATCCACGATCAGGCATTGCAGCGGCTCGTGTTCCGGCTCCTGCAGATCTCCGACGAGGAGGCCCGGCTGCGATTCGGCTTTTTCCTCGATGCGCTGGAGTACGGCACCCCTCCGCACGGCGGAATCGCCGTCGGGCTCGATCGGCTCGTTGCGCTGCTCTGTGGGGAGCCCTCGATCCGGGACGTGATTGCGTTTCCGAAGACCGCCCAGGCGGTCGACCTCATGGCCGGCGCCCCGTCAACAGTGAACCCCAGGCAGCTGCGTGAGCTGCACCTGAAGGTCGATTGATGCCCCGCGTCATGGTAATATTGGGGTAATTTCCTCCGTCTGCAGGAGTTACGCTTATCCCACCCATCACGGCCATGCGAAAGATTGCGGTCCCCGACGAGGGAGCCGAATCCCTGTTCGGCAACTACGACGAGAACCTCAAACACCTGGAAGGGCTGTTCACGGTCCGGATCCGCACGAGCGGGCAGGAGCTCGTGGTCGAGGGGGAGACGGCAGACGTCGCGCGAGCCGAACGCGTGCTTGACGGGCTCGCGGCGCTGATGCGCGGAGGCTACAAGCTCGGCAAGGGGGACGTGAAGACCGCCGCTCAGCTCGTGGCACAGGATGATTCCGTCGAGCTGTCGGACTACTTCCTCCGCGGGGCGCCGCGCACCTCGGGCAAACGGCAGGTCCTGCCGAAAAGCGTGAATCAGCGCCGTTACCTGGACGCCATCGGAGCCACCGACATCGTCTTCGGGATTGGCCCGGCCGGAACCGGCAAGACGTATCTGGCAATGGCACAGGCGGTATCCTTCCTTCTTGCGAAGAAGGTGAACCGGATCATCCTCGCCAGACCGGCGGTGGAAGCGGGGGAGAAGCTCGGCTTCCTTCCAGGTGATCTCCAGGAAAAGGTGAACCCCTACCTCCGTCCGCTCTACGACGCGCTGTACGACATGCTCGAGGTGGAACGGGCCGAGCGGCTCATCGAGCGTGGAACGGTGGAGGTTGCGCCGATTGCTTTCATGCGCGGCCGCACACTGAACGATGCCTTTGTCATCCTCGACGAGGCGCAGAACACGACTTCGGAACAGATGAAGATGTTCCTCACCCGTCTGGGCTTCGGGTCCAAGGCGGTCATCACGGGAGACATCACCCAGATCGATCTCCCCACCGGCCGGACCTCCGGCCTTGTCGAAGCCATGAAGGTGGTCGGGAACATCGAGGGTATCCAGTTCATCCGGTTCGACGAGAAGGACGTCGTGCGGCACCACCTCGTGCAGCAGATCGTCAAGGCGTACGAATCCTACGGTGGATCCCGACAGTAGCCCCCTGCCCCCGGCCACCGCCCCCTGCTCCGCTGCCTGCCGCCAGGGCGTTCCGGGAGTCTTGCCGGCCTGCGTCCCCGATGGGCGCGGCCGAGGCGGGCCGT
>Ga0183260_10004241_pt1 | contig 11421 bp, 12 predicted proteins | sample AntDrymUQ4972206_2_FD_129768 | JGI IMG/M metagenome (GOLD analysis project Ga0183260, IMG submission 129768) | Polar desert sand microbial communities from Dry Valleys, Antarctica - metaG UQ497 (22.06) (version 2) (version 2) | ecosystem: Environmental > Terrestrial > Soil > Desert | place...
GGCCGAAACCGTGGCTGCGCCGTCGGACATGCTTTCGACGAAGCTTCGGTAGGTCTGGTCAGTATTGGTGAGCGTGAAGAGCTGGTCTGGGCGAGCCCCTGCCCCCACCACCAGGGCATCCACCTCGCCGTGCCTGATCGCGCGCAGGGTCTCCTCGGCGTCGGCGAGTCGAGAGAGCGTGGCATCGTACTTGCCTTTGAGCTCGCTCAGCTCGGGCATCAGCCGGACTCTCCGTTAGATGCCGCGCCGGGCACTCGAATGTCAAGCGCGGCCAGGACACGGGTGGTGTCCGAGAGGTCACCGACAAGCATGCGTTTGGGAAGCGGAGCTTCCTTGATCAGCGCCGGGGCCGCCACCACGTCGTACGACGACATCAGCGCCGGATCTCGGTGCACGTCGACGACCTCGAGGTGGTAGCGGCCGCTCAGGTACGCCTCACAGAGAGCCCGGACGTTGCTGATCGCACGCATGGACAGGTCGGACGCCCCGGTGACGAACAGCGTGAGGGTGTACGGGGCGGTCTGCTGCTCGGTGAGCCGTCGCTCGAACCTCCGCAGGGTGTCATCGGAATCCGCCATCACGGCTCCTGCTTCGCGCGAAGCTGCAGCCCGACGAGGACACGATCGGTGTCCGAGAGGTCGCCGATGATCTTTCTCATGGGGGCAGGCAGCCGACGCACCAAAGTGGGGACAGCGAGGATCTCGTCACCACGGGCAAGTTTCGGGTTCTGGACAAGGTCGACGATCTCGATCTCGTACGGATGGTCAAGATGCTCCTCGCACAGCTCCCTGAGGTTGGCAAACGCTGCGAGTGACTTGGGTGACTCACCCGCGACGTACAACCGGAGGTGCCAGGTTTCCGCTTCCGGCCCGGCGGCCTTCTCTGCCATCCAGTCCTCGGTCATGCCGAGACCCTTCCCGGGTGGTAGACACCAGTCACCTGCAGACCCTTGACACCTAGCTCGAAGTCCCGGATCTCGTGCGAGTGCGCCATCCCGCGCGACTTGAGCACGTAGAGCACGCGGTGCCGTCTCCCGTCACCTTCTGCGAGCTTCACCATCAGCCAGGTGTCGATGAGCGAGCCGATCTGCTGGTCGGAGTTCTCTGCGTCCTTGTTGTTGTTGAGGCTGGTGAACACGGCCGTGACGCCGCTGCTCTTGAGGTAGTCCACCTGACGCGTGAGCATCTCGAAGACCTCCTCACCGGCGCCCGAGTGGAGCAGGTCCGAGATCGGGTCCAGCACGACCACGTCCGGCGCGAAGTCGGAGACCAGCTCCTGCATCGAGGCAAGGTGTGCCTCGAGACCGAGCAGGCTGGGGCGAACGCACCGGAACTGAAGCAGTCCCTCGTCCACCCACCGGGCAAGGTCGATCCCCACCGATGCCATGTTGCGTACGATCTGGGACGAGGACTCCTCCAAAGCGAAGTACAACGCCCGCTCGCCACGCTCGCAGGCCGCGACGCAGAACTGGGCCGCGATAGTCGACTTTCCCGTTCCGGCGGTGCCGCTGATGAGCACCGAGCTCCCGCGGTAAAGACCTTCGCCGCCGAGCATCTCATCGAGGCTTTCCACCCCGCTGGACACTCGCTCCATCGAAGCCGCGTGTTGCAGGCCGATGGAGGTGATGGGCAGCACGGACACACCATTGGCGCCGATCAGGAATGGATACTCGTTCGTGCCATGGAGAGAGCCGCGGTACTTCAGGACACGTAGCCGTCGGGTCGAGGTCTGCTCGCTGACCCGATGGTCCAGGACTATGACGCAGTCCGACACGTACTCCTCGATGCCGTGGCGGGTGAGAGTGCCGTCACCCCGCTCCCCCGTCACGATGGCCGTCACCCCACGTTCCTTCAACCAGGAGAACAACCGGCGAAGCTCAGCGCGAAGGATGGCGGCGTTCTCGAACGCTCCGAAGAGGGTTTCGATGGTGTCGAGTACGACGCGTTTGGCTCCCACCTCGTCGATGGCAGCACCGAGCCGGACGAGCAGACCGCTCAAGTCCCAGGATCCGGTCTCCTCCAGGTCGCCTGGCGCGATGTTGATGTGGTCCACGACGAGCAGGTTGTCGTCCTGGAGCTGTTGGAGGTCGAAGCCCAACGACGCGACGTTGTCGACCAGCTCCTCAACGGTCTCCTCGAACGCTACGAAGACACCAGGCTCGCCAAACTCCGTGATTCCCCGGATGAGGAACTCCATGGCCAGGAGCGTCTTGCCGCAGCCCGCGGGTCCGCACACGAGGGTGGGCCGGCCCATCGGAAGTCCACCCCGGTGACCTCGTCCAGACCACTGATGCCGGTCGGAGCCTTGCGCAGAGGAGGGAGCACGCGAGAGGATGCGGCACGCGGATGTGACATCGATGAGACGTCCTGTTCAACGGTCATTGCAGTCACTTTGTCTTCGCGTCGGATCAAGCATTGCAGCCACGCTCTGCTTCGGACAGTAACAGCCACGTCCGGTTGCCGTCGGGGAACGCCGAACCCTGTCGTCGCCCTCAGTGCCCTCAGGGTGGTCTGGCGCGGCACCGGGCTGGTTCACTGGCAGCCGTGACCATGCCTGCTCCCCACCGCTCTGCCTTCCGGGTCGGCGTAGTCCCCGGGGTGACCCCGGACAAGTGGGTCCGGCGCTGGGCCGAGCGGATGCCGCGCGTCGCGCTCGAGCTGGTCCTGGTCGACGTCGATCGGCAAGTTGCCGCCCTCCACGACGGCTGCGTGGACATGTGCTTCCTGCGAGGTGCCGGACCTCAGGACGGACTCCACCTCATCCCGCTCTACGACGAGGTCCCGGTCGTGGTCGTCGGCCAGGAACATCCCGTGGCCGCCTTCGACGAGATCGACGTGGCCGACCTTGCCTACGAGACTCTTCTCCAGGACCCGGACGAGGTGCCGGAGTGGCGGGACATCTCCGTCCAGGCCCGGAGCGAGATCCGCCCCGTCGTACCGGAGATGACCGTGCCCCAGAGGGTCGAGACGGTTGCTGCCGGAACGGGGATCGTGATCCTCCCCATGTCCGTTGCTCGGACACATCACCGCAAGGACGTCGTCGCAGTGCCTGTGCGAGGTGTCGCCGGGTCCTCGGTGGGCCTCGGCTGGCGGGTCGACTCCGACGACGACCGTATCGAGACCTTCATCGGGATCGTCCGGGGTCGCACCGAGCGGAGCTCCCGCGGTGACTCCGCGCCGCCAGGCAACCAGCTTCGGGGACGCTCTCGGCGACGCTGAAGCGAGCAAGCCCGCCGGTGTGATCACCAACCGGCGGGCAGCGGCCGTCCCTCGTGGAAGCCGGCTGCCGACTGGACGCCCACCACGGCGACCTCGTGCAGCTCCTCGAGACTGCGTGCACCGGCATAGGTGCACGCAGACCGCACGCCGGCACAGATCTGGTCGATCAGGTCCTCCACACCGGGCCGGTCCCGGTCGAGGTACATCCGGCTGGAGGAGATCCCCTCCTCGTAGAGGCCCTTCCGGACCCGGTCGAACGAGGTCTCGGCGCTGGTCCGATGGGCGACCGCCCGCGCCGAGGCCATCCCGAAGGACTCCTTGTACGCCCGGCCGTCCGCATCGACGTGCAGGTCACCCGGGGACTCATGGGTGCCGGCGAACCAGGACCCGATCATCACCGACGAAGCGCCGGCCGCCAGCGCCAGCGCGACGTCACGGGGGTAGCGGACACCTCCGTCCGCCCACACGTGCCTGCCAAGCTCACGGGCCGTCGTGGAACACTCCAGGACGGCGGAGAACTGGGGTCGACCGACGCCGGTCATCATCCTGGTGGTGCACATCGCACCCGGCCCGACACCGACCTTGACGATGTCGGCGCCGGCATCGACCAGCTCGCGGACCCCCTCCTCGGAGACGACGTTTCCGGCCGCAACCGGGACACCGAGGTCGGCCTTGGCCACCGCACGGAGCGCCTCGACCATGCGGTCCTGGTGACCGTGCGCGGTGTCGACGACGACCACGTCGGCACCGGCCTGCACCAGAGCCTCGGCCTTGGCCGCGACGTCGCCGTTGACCCCGATGGCGGCCGCGACCCTCAGGTGTCCGTCGGCGTCGACGGCCGGTGTGTAGAGCGTCGACCGGAGCGCCGCCGTCCGCGTCAGAACGCCTGTGAGCTGTCCCTCGGCCGAGACGACAGGTGCGACCCGGCGCCGCGCCCGGTCCAGCAGGTCGAAGGCCGCCCTAGGGTCCACCGTGTCGGGAAGCGTCACGGGGTCGGCGGACATCACCTGGTGCACCTGGGTGAACCGGTCGACACCGGCGCAGTCTTCCTCTGTCACGACGCCGAGGACCCGTCCGTCGTCGACGACGAACGCCGCTCGGTGGGACCGCTTCGGAAGCAGTGCGATCGCCTCGCCGATGGTCTGGTGCGGGTGCAGCGTGATGGGTGTGTCGAAGACCAGGTGGCGCTGCTTGACCCAGCCGATCACCTCGGCCACCACAGGGATTGGGATGTCCTGGGGGATCACCGCCACTCCCCCGCGGCGCGCCACCGTCTCGGCCATCCGGCGGCCCGAGACGGCAGTCATGTTCGCCACCACCAGAGGGACCGTGGCGCCCGAGCCGTCGGACGTGGAGAGGTCGACGTCATGACGCGACGCCACGTCGGACCGGCGCGGGACCATGAACACGTCGTCGTAGGTCAGGTCGTAGCCGGGCAGCTTCTCGTTGACGAATCGCACGCCACCACTGTGCTACACAGCAGGTCGAGTGGCCAAAGTCAGCGGTGAGCCAGTGCCGCGACAGCCGCCAGCGCCTCGTCGGCGTGCACCTCCATCTTTCGCTCACTGGTGATCACCGAACGGATCGTCTGGTCGGTGTCGATGACGAACGTCGCTCGCTTAACCGGCGTGATGTACTTCCGTCGTACTCCGAACGACTTCGCCACCTCACCCGACTCGTCGGACAGCAACGGGTAGTCGAAGCCGTGCAAGTCGGAGAACTGCTTCTGCTTCGAGACCGGGTCCACGCTGATCCCGAGCCGCTGTGCCCCCGCCTCCTTGAACGCTGTCGCCAGGTCCCGGAAGTGACAGGCTTCGGTCGTGCAGCCGCCGGTCATGGCACCCGGGTAGAAGAACAGGACGACTGGACCGTCCGCGAGCCTCTCGCTCAGCCGGACCGGCGTGCCGTTCTCGTCGGGCAGCTCGAAGTCGGGCGCCTGATCGCCCTCGCTGATCGTCTTCATTGGTTGCTCCTCGTGGGTGCGGGTGGGCGTGCGGATCGGGGCGGGAGCGGGAAGAAGCCGCTGGTCCTGCGGACGTAGTCGGCGTAGTCCGGGCGGCTCGAGGCCATCCCCTTCTCGAGCAGCGGCTTGCCGGTGCCCTTGGCGAGCAGCCAGGTCATCACTACCGGCGACAAGATGGTCACCACGCCCGGCCAGGCGCTGAAGGCGATCAGGGAGAGCCCCCACCAGACGCATGCGTCACCGAAGTAGTTGGGGTGGCGCGTGTAGCGCCACAGGCCGGAGTCGAGGACCTTGCCCGTCGACGCGGGGTCTGTGCGGAACCGGTGCAGCTGGTGGTCCCCCACCGCCTCGAAGACGAACCCCGCTCCCCAGACGAGCACGCCCAGCCACACCAGCAGGTTCGGGCCGGGGCTCTCGAACGAGCCCACCTGGACCGGCAGGGACACGAACCAGAGCATCAAGGCCTGCGTGAGGTAGATCCGGCGGAAGGCGTAGGCGGACGAGTTGCCCGTCGCCTTCGACAGCAGCTCTTCGTAGCGCGGGTCCTCACCCTTGCCCCGCGACCGGCGCCAGATGTGCCAGGCGAGCCGGAGACCCCAGACGGAGGTGAGCAGGACGAGGAGCAGCCTGCGTACGTCGTCGCCCTCTCCGGCCGAAAGGGCGAACGAGGTCCAGGCCACCGCCACGAACCCGAGGCCCCAGACCACATCGACAACTGCGTGCCGACCGACCCGCAGGGCGACCAGGAAGGTCACGCCGAGCACGGCGACCGCGGCGAGCAAAGTCAGCGGCAGGGCAGCGACGAACGTCCCCCAGGGGAAGTCCGACATCAGACGGTCCTGGCCCAGGGCAGGCCGCTGCTGCCGTCGGGAAGCGGCTTGACCATCAGGATCTGGTCGACGCCCATGCGCCCTTCCTCGAACGCAAGGGCTCCCCCGACGAGATAGAGCCGCCAGACCCGGGCGACCTCCTCGCCGACCAGGGACACGACACGGTCCCAGTTGTTCTCGAACGTGGCGTACCACGCGTCGACAGTCCACACGTAGTGCTCACGCAGCGCGTGCACATCGCGGACCTCGAGGCCGGCCTGCTCGATCAGCCGCAGAGTCTCCCCGACCGGTCGCATGTGCATGTCCGGGGCGATGAAGGCCTCGATGAACGGGCCGCCACCGGGCCGCGTCGTGCGGGACATCTGCTGGATCAGCGCACGGCCGCCGTCGCGCAGTAGTCGGTGGATGCCGCCGGTGAACACCGGGTAGTTCTTCTCACCGACGTGTTCACCCATCTCTATCGAGGAGATGGTGTCGAAGGGGCCGTCGGCAGTGCTGTCGACGTCGCGGTAGTCCTGCAGCCGGATCTCGACACGATCGGCCAGACCCCGCTCAGCGATCCGCTCGTCGATGAACGCCTTCTGCTCCTTGGCGATCGTGACACCGACGACCGCGACGCCGTACTCCTGCGCTGCGTGCAGGGACAGGGAGCCCCAGCCGCAGCCGATGTCGAGGTGCCGGTGGCCCGGCTCCGCCTCGTGCAGCCCGAGCTTGCGGCAGACCAGGTCTAGCTTGTCGCGCTGGGCGTCCTCGAGCGTGTAGTCGGCGGCGTCACTGGTGAAGTAGGCGCACGAGTAGGCCATCTGCGGGTCGAGGATCAGGGAGTAGAAGTCGTTGGAGAGGTCGTAGTGGTGCGAGATCGCTGCCCGGTCGCGCAGGACAGAGTGCAGCCGGCCGCGTAGCCGGGCCTGGGAGGCGGGCGGCGTCGGGGGGCGACCGAGGGCACCGAGGCGTACGGCGGTGCGCAGACCGGCCGCGACGGTCGCCGGTGTCAGCCTCGGCGAGGCGCCCTGCTCACGGACGGCGCTCCAGACGCGACGGAAGCCCTCGAGGAGATCCCCGTCCACGTCGATCTCACCGCTCACGTAGGCCTGGGCGAGGCCGAGCTCGCCCGGGCGGAACACCATGCGACGCAAGGCGGCCCGGTCACGGACCACCACGGTGGGGGCGTCGTGAGGACCGGCCTCGCTGCCATCCCAGGCGCGGATCCGGACAGGCAACCGCCCGCCGAAGAAGGGCGTGACCGCCGCTGCCAGCTGGTCGGCGGCCGTTTCCTGGCTGCTGTCGACCCGACTGCCGTTCGTGGGTGCGGAGGTGAGCGTCATCGGGTCTCTTCCAGAGGTGGGGCGGCGGTCACTGCACTGGGTTCGTGCTGTCCGGGTGTGTGGATGGGTCCTCGTGTGCCGGCCCGCTGAGCAGCTCGTCCTGCCCGAACATCGTGGCGCTCTGCCTGGCCGTGGGGGTGCCCGCGTCGGGGTCGGCCCCGGCGTCAAGGAGGGCTCGCACCACCTCGGCCGCACCCTTGAACACCGCCCCCGCCAACGGCGTCTGGCCCCGGTCATTGGTGCGGTCCACGTCGGCCCCGAGGTCGGCGAGCACGGTGACGGTGCCGGGATGCCCGTGATAGGCCGCGAGCATCAGCAAGGTGTTGCCGGACGCGTCCGTGAGGTCGACGGGAGCTCCGGCGTCGACGTACGCCGCGAGCTGCTCTCCCTCCCCTGCTCGGGCCAGGTCGAACAGCTGGTGGGCCAGCTCCACCAGCCTGTCGTCGGGTACGTCGGACATGGCACTCAGTCTTGCAGGGCCGCGGCAGGCCGGCGGACGTGCCGATGTCGGCCTGCCGCGGCGCCGTACAGTGTCCGCTGTGCGCGCCTCGGTCCGAGAACTCTCCGCCGGTGACCCCGTTGCGCTCGCGTCCGGTGTGGCAGACCGGTTCGACGCCGTCCACGGCCGCGCCCCAGACGGGGTGTACGCCGCACCCGGCCGGGTCAACCTGATCGGCGAGCACGTCGACTACAACGGCGGCCGCTGTCTCCCGATGACCCTCCCCCACGCGTGCTACGCCGCTGTCGGACGACGAGACGACGACCGCGTGACGTTACGGAGCTCCCAGGAGGACGACGACTGGTCCGGGACGGCCGCCGCGGCTGGTCCCGGCCAGGTCGACGGCTGGATCGGCTACGCCGCCGGTGTGCTCTGGGCGATGCAGCAGGACGGTCTCGACGTCGGTGGGCTCGACCTCGTCGTCGACGGGCACGTCCCGCTCAGCGCCGGCCTCTCGAGCTCGGCGGCGCTCGAGTGCGCGGTCGCTCTCGCCGCTGCTGGGAGGGCCGGGTTGACCGTGGACGACGCGCTTCGTGAACGACTCGTGCGGGCCTGCATGCGGGCCGAGAACGAGGTCGTCGGGGCTCCCACCGGAGGACTGGACCAGTCGGCTTCGCTTCTCGGGGCGCCAGGGAATGCACTGCTCGTCGACTTCGCCAGCGATGCACGCCGCGCGGTCCCTTGGCACCCCGAACGCGCGGGACTGGCTCTGCTCGTCGTGGACACAGGAGTCCAGCACGCGCTTGACGACGGTGGTTACGGATCTCGTCGCCAGGAGTGCGAGGAGGCCGCCCGCCTGCTGGGCCTGGCGTATCTGGCCGAGGCGGCCCCGGCCGACCTGAACGGCCTGCCCGAGCCGCTCGAAGCACGGGGGCGCCACGTCGTCAGCGAGGTGGCGCGGGTCGACGCCGCCGTCGCCGCCCTGGAGGATGACAGGTGGCAAGACGTCGGAGACCTGTTCACGGCGTCACACCTGTCGTTGCGTGACGACTTCGAGGTCTCCTGCGAAGAGCTGGATGTGGTCGTGGACGTCGCCCGGGGACAAGGGGCCCTGGGGGCACGGATGACCGGAGGCGGCTTCGGTGGATCAGCGATCGCGCTGGTCGCCGAGGACCTCGTCGAGTCCGTCATCTCGGCCGTGGCAGACGAGTTCGACGTCAGAGGATGGGCTCCTCCAGGCGTCGTCCGGCTCGGCGAGGCCACCGCAGCCGGCCGGATCCCCTAGCCGGCAAACGGTCTTGACCGGTGCCGACGATGCGGACGGGCACGAGGCATGCCGATCACAGCGGTTGCACCCGGCTCGGGATCTGTGACCACCTCGGACGCCATCCCCACGGCGTCGAAGCTCCGGACGACGAGGGATGCCTGGCCCCGACTGGTCTCGAGAATCACCTGCCCTCCGGGGGCGAGCCACGGTGGCGCCCCCTCGACCACTCGGCGGACGACATCCAGGCCGTCGGTTCCGCCAGCGAGCGCCGTCAGTGGTTCGTGCAGCCGCGCCTCCGGCGGCATCAGCCGCACCGAGTCGCTGGGCACATAGGGAGCACAGGCGACCACGAGATCGACCCGACCCCGCAGGTCGGCAGGAAGCGGCCCGTAGAGGTCGCCCTCGAAGACATGGCCGCCGACTGCTTCGAGATTGCGGCGGGCGGTGGGTACGGCGGTCGGGTCCACCTCGACGCCGTACACCTCCGCGCCGTCGAGCTCGACCGCCAGGGCCGTGCCGATCGCCCCGGAGCCGCAGCACAGGTCGACGACCACGGCTCGTGCCGGAGCCCGCTCGAGCGCCAAGCTCACCAGCAGCTCCGTGCCTCGACGGGGCACGAAGACACCGGGGTCGACCGAGATCCGCAGACCTCTGAACTCCGCCCAGCCGAGCACCTGCTCCAGCGGCAGCCCGGCCACCCGTCGCGCCACCAAGGCGTCGAGCTCGTCCGCCGTCGACGCCGCCTCCATCAGCAGACCCGCCTCCTCCTCGGCGAAGACGCAGCCCGCCGTCCGGAGATCGGCTACGACGGTGCCGTGGTGGATCTCAGACACCACGGAGCAGCGCGTCCCACCCGGCTCAGGTGGCGCTGACACCGCCGATCCGCCCCTCGCGGAAGGCATCGACGAAGAGCGCGTGGTCGTTCCGGACGGTCACGGCGTAGTCGATCGCGAAGTCGGTGAGATCCGCGACGAACTCCTTGCGCCGCCCCTCCAGCACCGTGACGAGGGCTTCCTCGGTCTGGAACGTCACCAGGTCCTGCTCGCTGTCCTCGTCCGAAGCGCAATGCACCTTGGCGGTGGCTCGCCCGAGTGCCTTCACCACGCCGGTCATCTCCTCGGGCTCGGTGATCAGCTCCCAATCCAGGTCCGACTGGTACGGCGAGATCTCCGAGACGACGTACCCCACGCCGTCCAGGCTGGTGTAACCGAGCAACGGGTCGGTGTGCACCTGCAGAGCCCGCTGGCTGACCACCGTGCGGTGCCCCTCGTTCTCGAAGTGGCCCTCGACCACGGAGGTGTCGACGAACCGGCTGACGGCCGGGACAGTCGCCTGCTTCATCGACAGCACGACGTCGTTGTCCAAGGACTGGCTGTAGCCCTCCACCAGGATGTTGTAGGCGGGCAGTCCTGCGCTGCCGATGCCGAAGCCGGACTTCCCGATCACGTCGCGCACCTCGTAGAAGAGCGCCCGGTCGAAGCGCTTGTCCTCGGGGATCGTCTCCAGATAACCCTCGAAGGCACGCTCGACCTTCCGGCGCTCGGGTCCACCGAGGCGCCTGATCGAGCTGTTCTCGCTGAAGACCCGCATGTGGCTCTCGAAGCGGGTCATCGAGTCCAGCATCGCCACCCGGCTCGTCAAGCGGGCCGCGACGAGCACGGCGTGCACGGGACCGTCCGTGTTGTCGAGGTGCAGGGCGAAGTCCTCGTCTTTGTCCTGGCTCGCATAGTGGCTCACCTGGGCGAGGTAGGCGCGCAGATAGGCCCCGACCAGCGAACGGATGGTCTCTTCCGGCAGCGCCTTCTGCCACCCCAGAAGTGCCAGGCTCCCCACGAAGCGCCGCAGATCCCACGAGAAATGACCGACGTAGGCCTCGTCGAAGTCGTTCACATCGAAGACCAGCCGACCGTCTGAGTTCATGTAGGTCCCGAAGTTCTCTACGTGCAGGTCCCCGTGGATCCACACCCGACTCGTGCGGTCGTCAGCCCATTCGTCTCGGGTTTTCGTGACATCGGCATAGAACAGGCAGGCCGATCCACGGTAGAACGCGAACGGGTCCGAGGCCATCTTGCGGAACTTCCCCCGGAACGCCCGTGGATCGGCCGACATCAGGTCGGCGAACGCCTCCTCGAGGGTGTGCTCGATCAGCTGCTGACGTGACTTGTTCGTGGTTCCGGCCATGGAGGCAACCTACCCACCTTGCCGGGTGGGCGGCGGGGTCAGGCCGGCGTCGCGGAGCTCGAGCTCGGCCAGCGCCCGTACGACGTCGGCGTCACGGGTCCGCCACGCCCCGGCCGGGTCCGCGCTGATCCGGGCCAACCGGTGCAGCGGCTGGTGCGCCATCGCCCTCAGCGCGAAGAGGTCCAGGTCATGACCCGA
>Ga0183260_10004242_pt1 | contig 11417 bp, 13 predicted proteins | sample AntDrymUQ4972206_2_FD_129768 | JGI IMG/M metagenome (GOLD analysis project Ga0183260, IMG submission 129768) | Polar desert sand microbial communities from Dry Valleys, Antarctica - metaG UQ497 (22.06) (version 2) (version 2) | ecosystem: Environmental > Terrestrial > Soil > Desert | place...
CACGCTCCGCGGCGCGGCCCGTGGGGGCGCCGAGCGCTCCGGAGGCGTCTCCTCGGCGGCCGCCTCCGCCGCCCAGGCGAAGCGCTTCGCGTACCACGCGCTCCCCGCCGGCAGCGGCGTCCAGCCCGCGGCCAGCAGCGACGCCTCGAGCGCCTCCGCGGCCTCCCTGAGCTCCTGGACCGCCTTCGCGTCCGACGGAGGCCAATCCAGCGGGCCGGACGCGGCGACGGGAACGGCCGGCTCGGCTTCGCCCGACCGGGCGACCACGCTGAAGCGCGACGCGCCGCCGTCGTCGCGCCACTCGACTTCCGCGGTCCACGGGCGCTGCGGGTCGGGCGGCCGCGCGCCGGCCTCCGGCGGCTCTGGGGCACCGTTGCGGGAGGCGGGCGGCTCGGTCGGTGAGCCGGCTGCGAAGGCGGCGATCCGCTGCGGCCGCGGGCGGTGGCCGGGCAGCATCGCGGCGGCGCCCGAGACGGACAGCAGCGGCGCGGCCCAGCGCACCCACGCCAGGGCCGGGGCCGGGGCGGCCGCGGGCCGCCGCTCGCCGGGACGCCGCCGGCGGGTCCACAGCAGGGCGAAGCCCCCCGCGAGCGCGGCCAGGAGTCCCGCCAGCCCGATCAGCGCGATCGGCGCGCCGTCTCCACCGGCGGGCGCCGATGGCGCGCTCACCGGCCGGCTGTTCCCGGCCGGTGTCGGCTCGCCTCCGGGCTCCCGGCGGTTCCCGGCCGGCGTCGGCCGGCCGCCGGGCTCCGGGGTCGCACGCAGAGGGTAGGTGCGCCACAGCTCCTCCGCCGAGGGCGTCGGCGTGCGGTCCTGTGCCACCGCGGCCGGCGGAGCGAGTACGAGCGTCAACACGAGCAGGCAGAGCGCCCGGAGCGGTACGGCCTCACCGCCCCTCGGCCGCCGGATCGGCGAGGGGCGCGAGCCGGTCGAGCACGTCCTGGGCGCCGGCGCGCGCCTCGGCGACCGCGATCCGCGCGGCGTCGAGGTCGGAGCGGGCGGTGGTCGCCTCGTCGCGTGCCGTATCGATCTCCATGCGGACCTGCTCGAGCTCCGATTGCACCCTCGCGGTCTCCGCGCGGGCCTGCTCGAGCTCCGAGCGCAGCCCGGCGGACTCGGCGCCCGCCTGCTCGAGATCGCCGACCTGCTCGCGCAGCGCGGCGATCTCCGCCTGGGCCTGCCCGTCCGCCTGGGTGCGCGCGGCGGCGGCCGCCCCGAGCGCCTCCTCGGCAGAGCTCCGGACCTTGGTCAGGCCGTCGCGGAAGCGCTCGGCGTCGGACGCGCGGCCCTCGCGCTCGGCGGTCAGGTCCGCCTGCGAGCGAGCCAGCTCCTCCTCGGCGCGCCGGGCGGCGGCGCGAGCCTCCTCGAGTTGCTCCTGCGCGTCGAGCAGCTGCGCCTCGAGCCGCATCCGACCGGCGGCGCCGTCGACATCCGCCGCGTACCGGAGCACTTCACCGACCGGGGGCGCCGCGCCGTTGCCCTGGTGCGGCCGCTCGACCGGCAGCGAGCGGCCGTCCGCGGCGTCGCCCGGCCCGGGCAGCTCGACGGCGAGCCCGGCGCCGAGCTCGAGGCGGGCGCGGTCGAAGGCCACCGGCAGCTCCTGCCACGCGAACGCCGCCGCCCAGCGGGCGCCGTCGGCGGGAGGCCCGGCGACGCTGTCTCCGATCGCGGGCAACCGGTGCGTCCCGTCGGGGCCGTGCACCACGAGGACCGGCTCGCCGGCGGGTGCGTCCACCGTACCGGAGAAGGTGCCGGCCACCTCCAGGCGGTCGGGCGCGCCCCACTCGAAGCGCTCGAGCGAGAAGGTGGAGTGGTCGGTGGAGTGGTCGGTGGAGTGGTCGGTCAACGCGGTCGGCGGTGGCCGGGTCGGCTTGCGACGGGCGGGCACTGGGCGACACTAACCATACCGGCCGTGCTCCTGTGAAGGGCGAGTGTCCGATTTTCGCCTCGCCGGACGGCCAGGTACCCGGAATTCGAGCTCCGTCAGCGTGCGGCCGTCACACTCGAAGTGCCGGTCGAGCAAGTCTCGCCGCGTCGACAGGAGGTTTGGCGATGGTCGCGGCGAAGCATGCTCTGTTGCGGCTCTACCAACTCCACCGGAGGTAGTGGTATGAACACCCGAACGATCGCCATCATCGCGCTCGTCATCGCGGTCATCATCGTGATCGTCCTGTTCGTGATCTAGCTGGTACGGGAGAGGGCCCGCATGATGGCGGGCCCTCGCCATCCCGCGGCTTCGCGCCCTGAAGGCGTCTCGCGTCAGGCAGCCTCGGCGGCGCGGCGCGAGGCCGCCGCCAGCGCGGGGGCGAGGTCGCCGCGTCCCATCACCGCGACCCCGCCGAGCCCGAGCCAGCCCGCCATCGCCGCCAGCTCCTCCGCCAGCTCCAGGGCGGTCTCCGGGGGTGCGTCCGGCTCCGCGTGGGCGGCCTGCACGCGCAGGACGCCCGCCGCGCGGTCCGCCTTGAGGTCCACGCGGCCGACCAGCCTGTCGCCGAGCAGGAACGGCAGCACGTAGTAGCCGTGCACGCGCTTCGGCGCGGGGACGTAGATCTCGATCCGGTAGCGGAAGCCGAACAGCCGCTCCGCGCGGGAGCGCTCCCACACCAGCGAGTCGAACGGCCCGACGAGCGCGCGCGCCGACACGGAGCGGGGGATCCTCGCCGACGGGTGCACGAAGGCCGGGACGCTCCAGCCCTCGACCGCGACGGGCCACAGCTCGCCGGCCTCGACCAGCTCGCCGATCCGCGCGCGGGCCTCGGCGACCGGCAGCCGGAAGTAGTCGCGCAGGTCGCGCTCGGCGGCGACCCCGTACGCCCGCGCCGCGATCCGCACCAGCTCGCGCTGCGCGTCCTCGACCGGCGGTGTCGGCGCGGCCGCGACCTCGGCCGGCAGCACCCGCTCGGGCAGGTCGTAGAGCCGCTCGAAGCCGCGGCGGCGCGCCGAGGTGATCTGGCCGCTCCAGAACAGCCACTCGAACGCTCGCTTGACGTCCGACCAGTCCCACCATGGCCCTGTGCGCGCCGGGCGCTCCTCGACCACGTCGCCGGCCGCGATCGGGCCGCGCGCGCGGACCTCCTCGAGCACCCGCGCGACCAGCTCGGGGCGCTCGCGCTGGATCCGCCGCATGCCGCCCCAGGCCTCGTGGGCGGCCCGGTCCATCCGCCAGCGCAGCAGCGGCTGGGTGGCGACGGGCAGCAGCGATGCCTCGTGGCCCCAGTACTCGAACAGCCGGCGCGGCGCGCGCCAGGCGGCACGGTCGAGCAGCTCGGTCGGATAGGGGCCGAGGCGGCTGAACAGCGGCAGGTAGTGCGCGCGCGAGAGCACGTTCACGGAGTCGATCTGGAGCAGCCCGACCCGGTCGAGCACCCGCCGCAGCGCCCAGCCGTCGGGGGTGCCGTCCGGCCGCGGGTCGGCGAAGCCCTGGGCGGCGAGCGCCATCCGGCGCGCCTGGGCGGCGGAGAGGCGCTCGAGCGGTCTGCGGCGGGCCGGCGGCACGGCGGGGCATCCTCGCAGCCGGATCGGGGTGTGAGACGCGGCAGGGCGTCTGAGGGGGCGTCGAGGGAGTCCGGACAGGGGAGGACGGTTCATGGCCGCGCCAGCCGCAGACGCCGCGAAGGTAGCGGCCGCGCCGCAGGCTCTACACCCAGCTGTGGTTCCTGGTGCTCGTCGCGATCGCCGCCGGCATCGTGTTCGGGCTGGCCTTCCCGGAGCCCGCGAAGGACGCCAAGTGGCTCGCCGACGCCTTCATCCAGCTGATCCAGACCATCACCGGTCCGGTGATCTTCATCACCGTCGTGATCGGCATCGCCTCGCTGGGCAACGTCGCCCGCGGGCCCTGGCCTGCGCGCGCTCGGCTACTTCCTCGTGATGACGGTCATCGCGCTCACGCTCGGCCTGCTCGCCGGCAACATCATCCGGCCCGGCTCGGGCTTCGAGGGCCAGCCCACGGCGGAGGGCCAGGCGGACGCGAAGGAGTCGATCGGCGAGGCGGGCGGCGACCAGGGGCTCGTCTCCTTCATCACCGACAACCTTCTGCCGGACAGCTTCCTCGGGCCGTTCGTGGAGAACGAGATCCTGCGCGCGCTGGTGCTGGCGATCCTCACCGCCGCGGCGGTCTCGTTCCTGGCGGACGACCTGCGCAAGCGCGTCGTGGGCGGCTTCGAGCTCGCCGGGCGGATCGTCTTCGGGATCATCCGCCTGATCATGTGTTCGCGCCGCTGGGCGCGTTCGGCGGCATGGCCTTCACCGTCGCGCAGTTCGGGTCGCAGTCGCACTCCAGCCTCGCCCTGCTGATGATCACGTTCTGGGGGACTTGCGCGGTGTTCGTGTTGGTCGTGCTCGGCGCGATGGCGCGCTTGGCCGGCTTCAACATCTTCCGCCTCGTCCGGCTGATCCGCGACGAGCTGCTGATCATCGTCGGCACCTCGTCCTCGGAGACCGTGCTCCCGCGCCTGCTGGCCAAGCTCGAGGCGGCGGGCGCCTCGCGCCAGACGGTCGGCATGGTGATCCCGACGGGCTACTCGTTCAAACCTCGACGGCACCTGCATCTACCTGACGCTCGCCGCGCTGTTCATCGTGCAGGCGCGGGGCAGGACCTCGCAATCGGGGAGCAGATCGCACTGCTGGCGCTGATGGTCCTCACCTCCAAGGGGGCGGCCGGCATCATCGGCGCCGGGCTCGTCACGCTGACGGCGTCGCTGCAGGCGTTCGGCGGCGAGTTCTTCTCGGCGGGGGCGGTCGCCGTCGGCATCGCGCTGGTGGTCGGGATCGACCGGATCATGTCCGAGGGCCGCGCGCTGACCAACGCGATCGGCAACAGCGTCGCCACCATGGTGATCGCCAAGTGGCAGGGCGAGCGCGACGACGAGCGCTTCCAGGCCGTGCTTCGCGACCCGTCGATCGTCGACCGGCAGGTCGAGCTGGCCCTGCGCGGCGAGGACCTCGACGACGACGGGCAGCCGGGACGGCTACGGCGGGAAGCGCTTCGAGCGCGACCGCGATAAGCAGCCGGTCGGGGCGGGACGCTAGTCGCGGTGGACGGTGTCCGGCGAGAACGCCGGCAGGCAGACGGCGACGTACTCGGCCCCGTCGGGATCGGGCGTCGAGTAGCGCACCCACTCGCCGCCGCGCACGAAGATGGCCTGGCCCGGGCGGACGTCCATCTCGCCGCCCTCGTGCTCGACGTGCAGCGCTCCGCGGAGGACGACCGTGTACTCGTCGAACTCCGGGCGCTGGCCGGGCTCGACCCAGCCGGAGGGGGAGCGCATGTGCGCGACGCTGACGCGCTCGTCGCCGGAGTTCACGCGGCCGGCGTACTCGTCGATCAGCTTGGGCTTGGTGCCCGCCGCCTCGACGCGGCTGGGGCTCTCGATCAGCTGCGGCACGGCGGCGAGACTAGTGCACGCGGAACGCGAGGGTGCGCGTCGACCCGGCCGCGCGGAGCGTCATCCGGTAGCGCCCGGCCGTCAGGCGCCGGCCGGCGGCGGTGCGGCTGAAGGAGAGCTTGCGCGGGCCCGCGGGCACGCGGCCGAAGCGCACGCTGCCGAAGGCCGTGAACCGGCGGGCGCCCGCGGCGCGGCGGGTGAGCGTGGCGCGCACGGCCGCCGGGGCGGAGAGGTCGACGCGCAGCACCACGCCCGGCTTGCGGCAGCGCGGGCTTCGGCGGGTGCACGCCACGGTCGTCAGCACGCGCGCGGAGCGCAGCGTCGCGGCCTCGCCGCCGACGGGCGAGCCGCCGCCGCCCTGAGAGCCGCCGCCCCCCTGCGAGGTGCCGCCGCCGCCTCCTTGCGACGCGCCGCCGCCGCCCGGCGCGGTCCCGCCCCCGGCCGGCGCGGGCGTGGGCGTGCGCGTCGGCGAGGCGGTCGCGGTGGCCGTCGGCCCGGGGGTCGGCGCCGGCAGCGTGCCGCTGTCGTTGACGTAGACCACGCCGCTCATGCCGGCATGGAGGCTGCAGAAGAAGCCGTAGGGCGCCGCCCGCGCGTCGCCGGCGCCGAACGTCCGCTGCACCGTCCAGCCCGTGCCCGGCTTCTGGCGCTGGTCCGGCTCGTCCTCGAACTGCAATCGTGCAGCACGTTGCCGTCGTCGTGGCGGATCGTCAGCGTCTCGCCCGGCCTCAGCGCGACCTGTGCAGGGTCGAACTGCGAGTTGCGCGCGAAGACGTCCTGGTCCGCCGCGAGCGCCGGCAGCACGCCGGTCGCGCCGCACGCCGCGAGCGCGGCGAGCGGGAGCGCGATGCGGGCCGTCCGCCTCATTGGGCCGTGTTACGCGGGCGGCGCCGGTTCGGTTCGATCGAGCCACTTGCCGATCGCACTGGGCTCCCAGCCGGCGAAGCGCTCGAGCAGCTCGGCGGGCTCGGCGGCGACGTGCAGGGCCGCCCGGTGCTCCTCTCGCAGGAAGCCCTCCCGCACGGCGTGGTCGAGCAGGCGCGCGAGGCCGTCGTAGTAGTTGCGGACGTTGAGCACGCCCATCGGCTTGCGGTGCAGGCCGAGCTGGCTCCACGTGTAGATCTCGATCAGCTCCTCCAGCGTGCCGGCGCCGCCGGGGAGCGCGACGAAGCCGTCCGACAGCTCGGCCATCAGCGCCTTGCGCTCGTGCATCGAGCCGACCACGCGCAGCTCGCTCAGCCCGCCGTGGCCGATCTCGCGGTCCATCAGGTCCTGGGGGATGACGCCGATCACCTCGCCGCCGGCCGCCAGCGCGCTGTCGGCGAGGATCCCCATCAGGCCGACCTTCCCGCCGCCGTAGACGACGCCGATGCCGCGTCCGGCGAGCAGGTGCGCGAGCCCGGCGGCCGCCTCGGCGTAGGCGGGGCTGCGGCCGGGGTTGGAGCCGGCGTAGACGCAGATGCGCTGCACGCGGGCGAGGCTAGTGCACCCGTTCGCGCGGGTAGGCGACCGGGCATGGAGACCACCCAGCTCGGCCCTCTCACCGTCAGCCGCCTCTGCCTCGGCACGATGCTCATGGGCGGCAGCACGCCGCGCGGGGATTCCCACCGGATGCTCGACCGCTACCTCGAGGCGGGCGGGACCTTCCTCGACACGGCCGACGTCTACGGCGACGGCGAGTCCGAGCGCACGCTGGCGCCGTGGCTGGTCGATCACCGCGACGACGTCGTGCTGGCCACCAAGGTGCGCATGCCGGTCTCCGAGCCGCCGGGCGAGGGCCTGGCGCCCGACCGGGTCCGCGCCGCCTGCGACGCCAGCCTCGCGCGGCTGGGCACCGACGTCATCGACCTCTACCAGGTCCACGCGCCGGATCCCGAGGTGCCGCTGGAGGACACGCTCGAGGCGCTCGACGGCCTGGTGCGAGCGGGCAAGGTGCGCGCGCTGGGCGCCTCGAACTTCCCGGCCTGGCTGCTGGCGTGGGCCGTGGCGCTGCAGGACCGCGAGGGCTGGTCGCCGTTCGTGAGCCTGCAGCCGCAGTACTCGCTGGTCGAGCGCTCGGTCGAGGTGGAGCTGCTGCCGTTCTGCCGCGCGGCGGGCCTCGGGGTGATCCCGTGGGGGCCGCTCGGCGCCGGGTTCCTCACCGGCAAGTACGCGCGCGACACGGACCCGCCGGAGGGCTCGCGCATGGCCGAGGCGGGCGACGAGATCGAGGAGGCGCGCCACCGGCGCGCGATCGAGCGCAACTTCCGCGTGGTCGACGAGGCCGAGGCGATCGCCCGCGAACAGGGCGCGACGATCTCGCAGGTGGCGCTGGCGTGGCTGCTGGGGGTCGACGGCGTCACGGCGCCGATCGTCGGGCCGCGCACCTTCGAGCAGCTCGAAGACCTGCTCGGGGCCGTCGACGTCGAGCTGACTCCCGAGGAGCGCGGGCGCCTCGAGGCCCACGCGCCGCCGCCGCCGATGTACCCGCAGCGGATGCTGGCCGAGCAGATCGGCCTCGGCGAGCTCGCGCGGCTGCGGCGATGAAGGTGAACCTCGCCCAGGCGCTCGCGCAGGTCGACGAGCCCTACAGCCCGCTGATCGTCGGCTACCTCAACGACTACAAGATCGAGGTCGTCAAGCCGCGCGGCGAGTTCGTGTGGCACAAGCACGACGACACCGACGACTTCTTCCTCGTCCTGGCGGGGCGGCTCACCATCCAGCTGCGCGACGGGAACGTCGAGCTCGCCGAGGGCGAGCTGTACGTCGTCCCGCGCGGAGTCGAGCACTGCCCGCGCGCCGACGAGGAGTGCCACGTGCTCCTGATCGAGCCTCGCGGGACGGTGAACACCGGCGACGCCGGCGGGCGGTTGACGGCGCCCGAGCGGGAGCTGTGACGGCCGCCTACAGCGCCGTCAGCAGCCGCTCGAGGTCGGACTCGTCGTTCCAGGCGCCGACCGAGGCGCGCAGGAGCGGGCGGCCGGGGAGGTAGCGGACGGTGACGCCGGCGGCCGCGAGGCGGTCGCGGGCGGCCGGCGGGTCCGGGTCCTCCCAGGCGACCAGCGTGGTGTCGCCGCGGGGGGCGACCGTGCGGCCCGACTCGGCCAGCCGGGCGGCCAGCGCGCCGGCCTGCTCGGTCCCGCGCGCGAGGACGGCGTCGAGGTCGTGGCGCTCGAGGACCTCCAGGGCGGCGAGGCTGAGCGCGACCGCCTCGCGCGAGAGCGACGGCGTGTCGTAGCGGCGTGCGTCGTCCTTGTACGGCGAGTCGAGGCCCCGGCTGGTGTCCTCGAAGCAGACATAGCTGGGGGAGACCGGCCGGATGCGCTCGCGCCACTGCGGCGCGACGTAGAGCATCCCCGTGCCGTCGGCGCCGCACAGCCACTTCTGCCCGGCGGCGGCGTACGCGGCGCAGCCGAGCGCCTGGACGTCGACGCGCACGGCGCCGGAGCCCTGCGCGCCGTCGAGGAGGACCGGCACGCCCGCGTCGGCCAGCCCGGCGGGCGCCACCTCGCCCGAGACCCAGCCGACGTGCGAGCAGGCCACCAGCGTCGTGCTCTCCCGCACCGCGCCGGCCAGCTCGGAGAAGGGCACGAGGCGCACGTCGGCGCCGCGCTCGCGCGCCGCCTTCAGCGGCCCGATCAGCCCCGGGTGCTCCTGGTCCGAGGAGACGATCTCGTCGCCGGGGCCGAGGTCCAGCCCGGCCATCACCGCCCCGATCCCCTCGCTGGTGGAGGTCGTCAGCGCGACGTCCGCCACTGCGCAGTGCATGACCCGCGCGTAGCCCGCCCGCAGCTCGTCCTGCAGGGCGAAGCGCCGCTCGAAGTGCGCGGTCGCCCGCCCTTCGCCGAGCTCCGCGTCCAGCTCCTCCCGCGCGGCCCGGACCGCGGTGGCCGCCAGCGGCCCGTCGGTCCCGGCGTTCAGGTACGCGACGCGCTCCAGGACGGGGTACTCGGAGCGCAGGCCGGCGGCGTCCATCGGCCGGGGAGGTTAGCCCCCGGCCGACGGCGCCGGCATCACTGCCCGCAGACGGGCCAGGGAGAGGCGCCGGCCTGCGCGTAGAGCATCGCCGCGCGCTGGTCCTGTTCCGCCTCTGAAGCGGCTGCAGGGTCGCCGGAACCTCCGACGCTCTGCCATGTGGAGGAGTCGAACTGGTACTTGCCGCGGTAGGCGCCGCCGCCCCCGATGGCCGCGGGGTCGCTGCCCGACTCGCAGGCCGCGATGGCCTCGAGCTGGGGTGACGCGGTGCTCGCCCCCGCGCGAGCGGTCTGCCCGGATGCCGCGGCGCGCTCGGCGCGGCGCAGCTCGCGCCGCTTCCCGCGGATCTCCTCGCGCAGCTCGGCGGGTGACTCGCCGCGCAGCTCGCGCCTCTCGGCGCGCGGGGAGAACTCCACGCCCTTCACGCGCGCGACGCGGCCCGCGAGGCGGATGGCGCGCGGCGTCAGGCGCTGCTGGAGCGTCACGCGGCGCTCGGCCTGCATGTGCGCGCCGATGGAGAGATGGCCCACGAGCGGGGCCGCGAGCGCGGTAGCGGTGGGGCTGGGCGGGTCGTCGGACTGCGCAACGGCTCCGGCCGGCAGAGCCAGGGCCGTGCCGGCGAGCGCCAGCGCGGTCGTGGTCGTCGGTGTCATGATCACGTCCTTGGGCGAGCGCGTGCGAGCACGCGCCGCTTCGTTGTCGGTTCAGGACGGCAGGCCGCGGATCCGACCTCGGCATGACGCGTCTCACGCGCAGAAGTCGTTGCGGAAGCAACCGTCGCGCAGCGCAGGTTAGCAGCCGCCATCGAACGTCCGTTCGCTTCTCGACCGGAGCAGGCGGTCCGTGTACGGTCGCGCCCCATGCGTCTCGTGCTCGCCGCCCTGACCGTCGCCGCCGCCTTCCCGTCGGCGGCCTCGGCCGCCACCGTCTCGGTCGTCTTCGCCGACTCCTGTGCCGGCGACGTCGCCTGCGGCAAGTACGGCGGCGGCTCGCCCGTGCCCGTGACGGTGCTCGCCGGCTCGTCCGGGGAGTCCGACCGCGTGACGGTCACGCGCGACGGCCCGGACTTCGTGTTCCGCGACGAGGGCGCGGCGCTGGAGGCGAGGGCGCCCTGCCGCTCCGTCGACGCCGCTACCGCGCGCTGCGCCGTGACCGTGGGAGCCCCGGGCATCCGCGGGCTCGGCCTCGACCTGGGCGACGGCGACGACGCCGCCACTGTGGCGGGCGACCTCCGCGTGGAGACCGCGCTGTCGGGCGGGCCGGGCGCGGACGCGTTGACGGGCGGGGCGAGGACGACCAGATCGACGGCGGGCTCGGCGACGACCGGCTCGCGGGCGGCGGCGGCTCCGACGAGCTCAGCTACGCCACCCGCACCACGGCGGTCCGCGTCGACCTGGCGGCCGGCCGGGGCGGCGCGGCGGGCGAGCGGGATGCGCTCTCCGGCTTCGAGACGCTCACCGGGGGCGCCGGGCCCGACCGCCTCCGCGGCGGCTCGGCCGGCGAGGTGCTCGACGGCGGCGACGGCGACGACCGGGCCCACGGCGGGGGAGGCGACGACGTGCTGTTCGGCGGCGTCGGCGCCGACCGGCTCTTCGGCGAGCGGGGCGACGACCAGCTTCTCGGAGACCCGGACCAGGGCGACGACTACTACACGCCGCTCATCAGGCTCCGAGCCGACCGGCTCTCCGGCGGGCGCGGCGACGACGCGCTGTACGACACGGGCGGGCGCAACCTCTACCTGGGCGGCCCGGGCCGCGACGTGCTCGAGGGCGGAACGGGCCTCGACGTGATGCGCGCGGGCACGGGGGCCGACTTCGTGGATTCCGAGGGAGGCAGGGCCGACCGCGTGGACTGCGGCGCCGGTGTCGACCGCGCCCGCACCGACCGCCGGCGCGACACGCGGCGCAGCTGCGAGCGCCGTAGCGTCGCCGACGTGCCGTCCTACGGCGCGTGGGTCGCGCGCGTGCGGCTGACCGTGCGGACCCCGCGACCCTGGAGGTGACGGTCGAGCTGCCGGACGGCAGGCCTCGCCTCGGGGGCGACCGCGCCCTGGCGGCCGGTCAGCGTGCGGCCGTGGCA
>Ga0183260_10004243_pt1 | contig 11414 bp, 13 predicted proteins | sample AntDrymUQ4972206_2_FD_129768 | JGI IMG/M metagenome (GOLD analysis project Ga0183260, IMG submission 129768) | Polar desert sand microbial communities from Dry Valleys, Antarctica - metaG UQ497 (22.06) (version 2) (version 2) | ecosystem: Environmental > Terrestrial > Soil > Desert | place...
AGAGCATCAGCTAAATATCGTTCATCAATTGGAGGAATAGCTTCCAATGGTGCAACAATGACTTTTTCTGCAGGAACAGCTTTAATCTTTCTAACAATTACAGTGTCTCCTATAGCTACGCCTCCATTATTCCTAACCAGGCCATCAACTCTGATTATACCCTTACCTTCGTCCGAAGGATAAAGAGGTAAGCATTTTGCAACTGTTTTACGTTTACCTCTAATTTCCACGACATCACCTGTAGATGCGCTCAAAGCATCCATAGAATCATAATCAATTCTAGCAACACCACGGCCTACATCTCGGGTATAAGCTTCAAGCACCTTTAAAGAAAGAGTATTACTCTGAGACATGATTACTACTTAATATTTAATAACATACTACTTATACACTTTTGTAAACAAACCCTAGAAGAAAGATATTTTATGAATCATCGTACGATGCATGCGAGAAAGCATCATAAAACCTAGATGTAGAACGAAGAAAATTCATCATCGTGATTGATGATGTAGTCGAGATCGGTTAAACCCAATCTCTCAATCTATTGTTTTACGAGACCAACAATAGGTATGTTTATAAACTCTTTGGACAAGGGCGTTTGACTGTCGAAATTAATAAACAATACTTTATTGTCAATAACCGATACCGACACACCTACACCCTTAAAGTTATTTGTATCATCAGATACAGTTACATTATTTGACTTTATTTCTTGAACAACATCTATCTTACCCGAATACGTTACATCTTCATTCTGTTGCTGTACAGACTTCACCACAAAATTTGACAGATGATAGGATGTTGTATTACCTATGTCGTTATTACTATCAGTTAATTGAGTATTGACGTTATTGTTGTTATTTGCCGTAGTATCATTTCCAGAGCCAAAAGATCCAGACAAGTTATAATGCACAGGCTGTTTTATAAAACTGGCATTAAAGTCCTTTGAACCATTATCCTTAGTAGCTAGAGACCAATTACCGAACAGACTGTTTATAATAACACCACTATCTTGATTATACTCTGAACCCACAATTGTTCCATTTAGATTGGCCTTACCTGATGCAGAATTAACATTGTTAGTAGATGTCGTTGTAGTTGTTCCGTCATCGCATGTATTTTTTGTCGTACTCGTTGTTTTGCCATTCTCATTAGTTTGCGATTGAATTGAGATGTTGTTATTACAATTGTTGTTATTGTTGCTAGATTCAATGGTTGACTGAACATCATCCTGCATCTGATTCATGAAATCATCAAGATTTAACTGCGCATTTACAGTACCAATGTTAAAAGCAAGAGAGGTGGAAACCATTAAGATAGGGAGTAAAAGGATAACGTACTTGGATTTATTTACTTTGATATCAATCTTACTATGATTTTGTAATATATTAAAACTATAGACTTTTTCACTAGACATTAATAATTCATATTTTGTATATGCAAAATATGATTTATGTTTTACTGAATAAAAGATAGGGATTTATATTAGTTTATTTTCTTATATAAAATAATTATAAATGATTTTAGTAGTAATTAAGATCCTTAAACATTTTCCTTGCACATAAGAACGAATGATCGATTAATGAAGCAATCATCACCAGACATCGATAAACTTGCAGGAATTGAATATTATACAACAGAGTTTGATGGAATAGGCGGAACTATAAAAAAAAATACTGAGGATTTTCATGTGCAAGAAATAATAAGCAAAATTTTCTTAGAACAGCTCTCTCCTGATCAGGCTACAAGCAATAATTTCCCAGTTTATGAAATAAGAAAAAAGGGAATGGATTCAAGTCATGCGATTTTAACTTTGAGAAAAAAAACTGGCCTTGATCTTAAAATAGTAGGCATAAAGGATGCAAAGGCCACTACAATTCAATACGCTAGCAGCAGCCCAAGAAGGGCCATAAAAAATATTGATCTTGGAAAAATAAAATTAACATTGGTTGGTTTCTCAAGAAAACCAATTGAAAAGAACAATTTGATTGGAAACACGTTTGATATAAGAATTGCTGAACCAAAAATGGACAAATTAGATAACATTTTACAATTTTTGCGCGATATTAATAGCTTGGGCAACTATTATGGATTACAAAGGTTCGGAAGTGAAAGGTTGGTGACTCATTTGGTTGGAAGAGCCATTCTCGAAAGAAAATTTGATAAGGCAACGGAGATCTTATTGACTTATACCACAAAATATGATTCAAAATTTAGTCGGGAAATCAGGGAAAAATTGAGAGACATCAAAAGTAATCCAAATTTAATACGAGAAATCCCCCCTGGAATGGATATAGAGAAAAATCTGGCTCAGGCAATATTAAGGGGAAAAGACTCTATTACGGCCTTAAGAACAATCCCCATTAGTATCAGAAGGCTATTTGTTCAAGCATTTCAGGCGTTTCTTTTTAATAAGACCTTAAGTATCGCTATTAAGAATGACTTCTCCCTCACCGTACCTGAAGAAAATGATCTCTGTTTTGATGTTTTTGAAGACGATTTGACCTTTGGAAAAATTCGCAAATATGAAAAAGAAAAACCTACGGACAGCAGAGTTCAGAGGTTGCCGATTATTAGGTTACCAGGATATTCTTTCCAACCTGGAAAAAATAGATTTGACAAGATCATAAAGGAATTCATGAAACAAGAAAATATAATTGCCAAAGATTTTTTTATCAAGGAAATGCAGGAATTAAGTGAATCAGGTGGCTTCAGGCAAGCTTGCTATGTGTGTAAAAACTTCAAATATAAAAGAGAAGAAAACTCACTATTGGTAGGGTTCTCTGTACCTAAGGGATCATATGCAACCGTTTTGCTAAGGGAATTAATTAAACCCGTTAATCCTATTGAGTCAGGTTTTTAGAGGAAGTTGAAAATGAAGTTGCTGACGATTTGCAGAATAAAAAAAGTTGCTAATAAATAGACATAATTATGACTATGTATAGATACATAAACGAGTGAGTGTGGGATAAGGATTTCAGCCAAGAATGATTTACCCCTATTCAAAGCATTCATAACAATAGGAATATTAGTTTTATTATTCGGTTTAGCATTTATAATTATTGATATAGTTGTAAACCAATTTACCGAAGGTTTGAGAGAAATAGGAAGTAGATTCGTAATAGTAGGCATAGTAACGATAGCAATAGCTTATATCTATAAACATCATGTAGTAATCGGATTCATACTTAGACGATTTAAAAATAAATTAACAGATCAGGACAAATTTTCAAAATGGTACAAGCCATAAACAAAATGTATACTCTGGCTACTATTTGATCGTCAATTATGCGCAGGAGATGATAAGACACGATGGTCAAATTCAAATCAGGAAACAAAACAAACAGTTAAAAAGAAAAATTCTAACAAGTTGAATTAGCTATTTGGCAATTGAAGAGATAAGATATGATTTTAGAGAACATCCTGAGCAATTTCGCATCTACTTTACAAAGATCATGAAGTTGATAATAATATCCAAACTAAATTGTCTTGAAAGGAACCTCACATCTTTGAAGTATTTTAATAAAGTAGTAAGCAGGATTGAAGGATGTGATATTCACAAGATAAAGTATGGCAAGCCCATGATATTTACTAAATTCTTAGGTTATGAATTCAATTATCATACAGTGAGAGTCAAGATAAAGATTATTGACAAATATACAATAGACATATCCTTAGAATCAATTATCCCAGATTTTGTAAAAACATTCGATAAACTAAGTACAGATACGAATGAAATTAACTGGAATACAAATAAGCATTCAACAAGTAGGATTAAATTTGGAGATGATCGGGAGAAGAATTCTCAAGATGAGCCAAATCTTCATTTGATGGAGAAGGAAGCCACATTAACTTTCTATCTGTTGGATTCATTCATCCAAAGTATATATCTTTTGATGACCCAATCAGGTGCGAATGCTAATAGTCTAAGTGGTCGAAATATTGAAATCAAAGATATATCTGTTTCTAGAAAAATTCTTAATATTGAAATGCTCGTGGATGAAAAAACAGTAATTTTGGATCTGCTCCCAAAGTCTAAAAATGGTGTGGTGGTTTCAATAGATAATGATGAAAAAACTGGAGAAACTATCAGGACTGTGATGTTACAAAATAACTTAAACTGAGGTTTCAAATGTTTTGGTACAGATTTAGACGCTTCCTACTCCACCCCTGTCTAGCAATGCAGCCAGGAACAGTATGCCTATAGATAAACCAACAGTTAATCTACCTAATAAGATTATTTTATTTCTTAAAGATGAAAAATATTCATCTGGGACGTCTCTTTGCAGAATACGAGATTCAACATTCTTGTTTAGAATTAAAATGTGGATAACGTAAACAATTATCATTATACATACTAATATGATTTTAGCTAGAAGGATATACCCATATGTAGATTCAAATAAAAAGTGGGGTTGGTCCAAAAACGATCGAGCATTATACACCCCAGTAATGACTAGTATAATTAATGAAGTCCCACCCAGATAGTTGAATCGGCGTCCTACTACAACCATGAATGAAATTCTCTTATTAACATCTGGCATAGTTTTCTTAAGAAGAGGTGCCAAAACAATCCCTAGAAAAATAGCGCCACCTACCCATATTGAAGAAAAAACTAGATGAATCCATGTAACTAATGGATCAAGAATAAACATTGGATAGGGTCATATCCCTGTCCCATAATATATTATATAAACAAAGTTTTTTAATACCAATACTTTACAGATAAAATCGATAGAATATTGTTTTTAAGTAGACGCAGATTAGTATTGATAGGAACAGTTACGGTCATCGTAGGAGTCATTGTATTATTACCTTTAATATTAACAATAACCTTACCTGATTTAAGTGCCATTGACATAATAATAAAGAATATAGAATTAGAAGATATTTCTGAAGATAATATTGCTACCCTAAAAGTAGTATTCAATATAAAGAATCCAACAGGTCAAGCGCTAACTACATCAAAAATTGATTATGAATTATATGCTAACGGAGAATCCATTGGAGAATACACAAAGTCATATATTGACATACCTGTTAATGGTAGACCTCAACTCTTGTCAAATACAGATACTAACATTAGTTCAGTGATAGAAACACCGGTTCTTGATAAAAAAATTAGGTCGGATTTAAGGAATAACAATCAATCACTACAAAATATTGAATGGACAATTAATGGAGATGCAATAATAGAGTCAGGATTTAGTTCAGCTCCTAAAATATTTAATGCAACGTGGTAAATCGTCTATTTTAAACATACTTTTTTTTGAGTTGGAATTAAATAAAAATAAAATATGACTATTCTAAGGTAAATCTTGTTCGGATGGTTGCTCTTCCTGAGTTAATATAAATTTATCAAAAGAAGTTACAATCCATTCTTCAATGAGTTGACATTTAGCAGGACTGTATGGATTTGATTCGTCCTCATTTGAACAAAGATGTTGATAAGAACAACAAGGACAAGGTGCACCTTCAATCATACTTACATCGATAGGTTTTTGATCTTCAGCATCAATAGAAATAGTTTTTTTCACGACCAGTTTATATGTCCATCTGCCCCGATAAAGTGCTTTTTCTCGTGTAATTAATGACTGTTTTTCTAAATTTCCTACCAGTCTTGAACCATCTCTACTATCTAGTGAGAAAAGTTTGCACAATTCGGTTTGAAAAACACCCTCTTCACCGCTTACCGTGATAGCGTCGAACACTTTATCAATAAGATCACTTTTAGAACGAATAGATAATTTTGAACCAATAATTTCAGATGACAAAACATATTATAAACAACAAAATGATATAAATGTCTTTATAACAAAATGACGCCCCAAAATAAAAATGGACAACTTATAGAACACGATAGCAGATCTTCGGATAATACCCCTAAGATGACAATGCAGAATGGGGCTATTTAAGAGAAGTATCTGAAATCAAATATTTTGCGGGTAGGAAGATATACCTCTTTTTCATGAAAAATTACAAAAGATTTAATCAGTACGAACTCATAGCCAAATTAATAACTAAATAATACAATCAAACAGCTAATCCATAGGAAATAACAGAACAGACTAAATTTAAAATCAGGCCCTAATTGAGTTAAAAAAAGAACTTAAAATAAAGGAACTTGTTTATTTTTAACTTATCTATTGATCCAAATATACACTCTATCAATTTACGGATGCATACCCGAACTTTCTTCCGATTGTACTGATATGACAAACTCAGCTAGTACATATTTAGGTATACTGATTGGCGCCCTAATTGGTGTAATAATATCCTGGTGGATATATTATAGACAAAAGAAGACTACTGAAAAACAAGATGAAATAATAAAAAAAATTGCAGATTTGGAAGAATTGCACTATACATTACTCAAAAAAATAGAAGGATTAGATAAACAACATGACAAGACCTTAAAATCTATCCTAAAAATAGAAGAAAGATTTGAAAAGAAAGAATAAAAAATATAGAAGACTAATGTATCATATGGTATTAGCATTAATATAAGAAAAATTTTAATTTTAATTCCATCCTATTAATACTGTTAAAAAATTGACACATGTTTAATTTGCGGGGTTTTTAGCATGATTTGATTGGAACATCATCGCGCATGATAAATACTATAAAGATTCTCGGACCCATTAAAAAACGAATCAATTCTTTGATAGTATTTCTTTTTTTCACAAGATTGAACCAACCTTCAATATTTAGTCAAAAGAGTCTGTCCCATTATTATTGCATAAATTCAATTTTTTGGAATTTATTAATATAATATCTTATAAAATACATCAGGTGCAATAAGGAAGTGTATTTCACAATATTTCATACAAAGGACAAAATTAAGTTCCACCTGTTATGGACATACTATGTTATGGTGGTGCACAATAGCGTGCCTACGTGCATTTCATTCATCTAAATTTTTTCTTGTTGTTTTTAGGAAATCTTTAGTTAAATTTGAAATTGCAGAAATATCTTGTCCTCTCATCTGGTTTACCATTTTCTCAAAATTTTGATTACTATGCTCGTTAGGTAGATTTTGTATGCGAAACTTAAGTGATGAAATTATCTGATCGTGTATCTGTTCAAGCTCGGACGGGTTCTTCTTTGGTACTTGATATAAATCATGGGGACCAGCAGGATATCTTGGACCAAGTCTCTTGATGTTATTATTTACAAAATCCATATAGTAGGTAAAACTAACATCTAATAAAAGTATTTTTTTATTGATTTATTATGTAAGACATGCATTTAACTTTGGATCGTGCTTACTCATTTCAGCAGAGCCCGGATTGTCTTTAGTGGGAATAACAGAAAAGATAATATAGCAAAAAGGAGATTCTCACTTCACCTATTGTCGATCATTAGCGAAAAATAAAGTCAAAAAAGTGGTTCTATTAATCATCAACCCATGGAAACACATCTAATTATGATCACGATTATTAAAGACGTTACTAAATTCTATCAATGAAGATGACAGTAAGAGTATTGTATAATAACAAATTGATTAATGATGTAAAGAGTAGAGTGTCAGGATATCCTGAAATTCAAGAATTAAATAACAAAATTATTGGTTGGCTAATTCTATTTGCCATTTATAATCTTGTTACAATAATTATGATCGATCCTTATCATTTTCCCGGTCGCTGTCAACTCGATTAGTTCATCAAAAAATTGACTACTTTGATTAAAGGTTTTCATGCCCAGTCTCTGGTTTTTAGTTAGCAGCATAGATCCAATAAAAAATACAAGCATTAACATATTTATCACCTCAGATAGAACATAAAGTGTGATTTGACCTCTGGTTAATTCTACCTCTAGTAGTCAAGAAAATGCAATATTATGTAACGGACTCACTAAAGTGTATGGGTCACAAACTGCCGTTGATCAAATTAATTTACAAATCAAAAGTGGAAGTATATTTGGCTTATTGGGCCCGAATGGGGCCGGTAAGACTACAGTGATTAAGATGTTAACTGGCTTATCTAAACCAACTCAAGGGAAAGCACTAGTTGCAGGCTATGATGTTACTACTCATTCTTTAAAAGTGAAAGAAAATATAGGTTGGATTTCATCTGAGGTAATTTTAGATGACTCTCTTACAATAATGGAAAATATTTGGATTCAATCTAGGTTACATAGTATGAACAATACTTGGAAGAAAAAAGCAACAGGGTTATTGAAATACTTGGAATTGGATGAAAAAGACAATAAAAAGGTTGGAAAATTTTCGACGGGGATGAAAAAGAAGTTGGAAATCATCATGGCACTATTGCATGATCCTAAGGTACTGTTTATGGATGAACCAACAATTGGGCTAGACGCAAATTCCAGAAGATTGCTTTGGAGATTGATAAGGAAAATAAATGCGCAATACGGAGTTACAATATTATTAACTACTCATTATATCGAAGAAGCTGATGTATTGTGTGATGATATTGCGATAATTAACAATGGTAAAATTGTAGCTACCGGCTCACCACAACATCTAAAGTCTAGAGCCAGCGGCGACATTGTGGAAATTGATTTCTTCTCATATTTCGACTATAAGGTTTTAGATAGTGTTAGTGGGATACTAAAAATAATTGAAATAGGTTTAGACAATAGTGATAAAGAAAAAAGAACACGATCAGAGAGCTCTTTGAGATTACGTATTAAAGTCAGGAATGCAGAAACTATTTTACCAGAGTTAATTTCTAAAATATCAGAGTTTCAGCCAGCACTTATTAAATCAATCAAGATAGAAAAACCAAATTTGGAATCAGCTTTCCTAGAACTGACCGGAAGACGATTTGAAGAAATGGAAGAAACAACCTATGATCAAAAATAGAGTCTGTCAAAACCTGGTATAAAAAGTCAAGACAAGAATGATTAGAATATTAAATCAACTTATTGGATTGTATGTAAGGGAAATAAAAAACACGTTTAGAAGTCCAGCCATAATCGTATTAAGCATCATCCAACCTTTATTATGGATAATTTTTTTTGGGAGCAGTTTTGCATCCGCACCAAGAGCGTTTCTTGAAGATTTCTTTCATACGGATAATTACATAGCTTTCCTTGTATCAGGACAGCTTTCTACTTCGATGCTATTTGTAGGAATGTTTAGTTCATTAAGTCTCATTCAAGATAAGAAATCCGGATATCTTAGAAGAATAATGGTCACACCTACTAGAAATTATACTATATTCCTATCAAAAGTATTGGGAGCTTCAACCCGCGGGATGCTGCAAGTTCCAGTCGTCTTTGCTGGTGTAATGTTATTTGGCGTACAAGTTCCGGACATAATTGGAATAGCGGCTTTTATAGTATCACTATTCCTTCTAAGTTTAGGTCTTTCTTCGATATATCTATTCTTAACTATGAAAAGTTCAGACTGGCAAATCCCTACTGTAGTATCTAACTTCATAAACCTTCCTCTGATGTTTTCTAGTACCGCATTGTTTCCAAACGAAAACTTTCCGACTTGGATGCAAGTAATTTCAAACCTAAATCCCGTTTCATTTTCGTCTACGTTTGGAAGAGAAATTATTATTTCTGGCAGTATTGCTAATGCTAACTGGCTGCTTTTTTTTTATCTCTTAATTTTTGCTACCATCATGTTACTAATAGGCGTAATAGTCGCGAGTAAAACTTTAAAAATTGATTGATCTAGAATTTACAATGAGTTACCCGTTCACATACTACATCACTATACAAATTGTTCATTCACTTGTCAGGCTGAATTGTAATAAGATCAAAAGTAAATCTTGATTGAATTTGAATAATCAGGAAATAACATTTTCTAGGTTAATTTCGGAATTGATCTACCCTTTCTGAAAGAATCATATGCATAAATGGAGTAATGATGATGCCGAACAAGTCATACTTATTAAATGAATAGCGCCTCAATTGCTAGTGTCATTCTATAAGACCATTTATCGTGTAAAAGGATATTTACTAGTAATACTCAATCATAATTACAATATCACCTAAATTAGTAAGTATGTTATTAATCTCAAAAACAAATTACCTATATTGTATTGAGGCAATTAGAAAATTATATGATGTAACCTTCAATAGTAATTTAATAATGGATCAAGCTTATGCAAGATTTAGCAAAAAAGTGTTTTTATGAGTGAAGAGAATCCCGAATTTAAGGACATATTCTATATGATGTTTAAATTTTCAGATGTAGTGTAACCAATAATTAAAATGTAGCAAATAATTACGTTTAAGGCTATTTCAGGAAGCATTAAACATCGTTTCCCCACTTTGTACTTATGAGAGCAACTATAGGAATTCCTATTGTACATGCGGTCACCGGGATTTGACATCTAGTAGTATGGGAATTCACATACTAAAAGCATGATGGTAGATAATTAAGCGTGAGTATTAGAGCCTATGCATAAAATGACATAATAGAAAAGTACGGGTTCGGTGGAATGATTCAAAGATCTGTGAGTATTCGTTATTAATTCTACGATTTTTGCAATATTAAGAGATTTTATTATTTTCAAACTTTAACTATTACCGCGCCTGCCACGCTCCAAAATAATAATTAATTTCAAACGAGTTTATGATAAGTGATTAATTATATATTAAATCAGCAAACCTTGTAAGACGATTGCTATAAGCCTTCTTATAAAAAAGACTAAAGTATATGCAGTGTTATATTATACTATGACTCTTAGGATAAAATGTAAACAATGTGATTTTGATCATATTTCAAACATATACCGCTTGGATGAACATAATTTTCATAGACATTTTTCAAATCTTGAAAGTTGTCCTAGCTGTGGACATGTATCTAAATGTGATGAATCAGACTATAAATTTTAATTAGTCAGAGTACAATTGTTGGTTTAATAGCCTATACGAAGGGACAATGGAAAAAAGAAAGGATCTAAAAAGATAAATAAAATAGCGTAGATGAAATTTTATGAATTTTCTTGGATATCTAACTTTTTTCCTAGCTGTGATTTTCACAGTGTTTATGAATTTTCTTGGATATCTAACTTTTTTCCTAGCTGTGATTTTCACAGTGTTTTTTATAATTTGCATGGCTATTCAACAAATAGTGACTTATCATAATATCCTAGAAAAGGCAAGAAAATTTTCTAACAATAAATTTCTCTGAAGAATTAGTTTAACAAAACTAGATCATTAATAACGATTCAAAATATTATTTCCTACATCCGTGTGTATGCAGATCCAATTTTGAGAATTACGGACTACATTCAATCTACCAACAGTAATTGTAGTTAATGATTGAATAGGTGGGCATGGAATACATTAGGTATATGGGAACTGTTACTTAGAGCCTATCCCAAAATTCGATAGGATTATAGCTTGTTGACTTCCTTACCAAGGTATGAGCTGTATCCCTCAGGCGAATAAAAGGAAGGGACATCCCACCATACTCGAGATTCCAGATA
>Ga0183260_10004245_pt1 | contig 11404 bp, 10 predicted proteins | sample AntDrymUQ4972206_2_FD_129768 | JGI IMG/M metagenome (GOLD analysis project Ga0183260, IMG submission 129768) | Polar desert sand microbial communities from Dry Valleys, Antarctica - metaG UQ497 (22.06) (version 2) (version 2) | ecosystem: Environmental > Terrestrial > Soil > Desert | place...
CGCCGGTTGCCGGCGTGACGGCCGCACCCGCCGCTCCGATCCCGGCCAGCGGGGGCGCCGAGGCCGATGCGGGATGAGCGTTCGTGATGTCGCTCGCGTTGAGGTCAAGCGACTCGGCGACCTTCTCGTAGAACTCGTCTGAGCCCTGGAGCAGCTCGTCGATTCGCCGCAGGAACGACCCCGACTCGGCTCCCTGGATGATGCGGTGGTCGTAGGTCGACGTCATCGTCATCACCTTGGAGATGCCGAGCGCCTTGACCTTGTCGTCGGGAGCGTGCTGCCACTCGACCGGGTAGGCGATCGAGCCCGTGGCGATGATCGTGCCCTGGCCGGTCATCAGCCGGGGCACGGAGGCGATCGTCCCCAGGCCGCCGGGATTCGTCAGCGTGATGTTGGTTGACTGAAAGTCGTCGGCGGTGAGCTTGTTGTCGCGCGTCTTTGAGATCAGCTCCTCGTAGTAGCTGTGAAAGCCCGCGAAGTCGAATGTCTCGGACCCCTTGATCGCGGGCACCATCAGGCTGCGCGAGCCGTCCTTGCGCTCGACGTCGACGGCGATCCCGAGATTGACGTGGCCGGGCTCGACCGCGTGCGGCTTGCCGTCGCGTTGCTCAAAGCTGCGCGCCATGACCCGCCACTCCTTCGACGCCTCGACGATCGCCCAGGCGACGAGGTGGGTGAACGAGACCTTCATCCCGCGCTCCTTGAGCACGGCGTTGAGCGCCTTGCGCTTGGCGTCGAGCGTGTCTACTGCGAGCGTGCGAAACGAGGTCGCCGTCGGGATCGAGCGACTCTCGTCCATCGCCTTGGCGAGCATCGCCGCCGGGCCGCGCAGCGTCTTGGCTTCGCCCCCGGCAGCATGCACCGCTGCCGCGCCGTCCCCGCCTCCACCGTCGCCGGCCAGCACGTCGGCCTTCGTGATCCGCCCTCCGGGGCCGCTGCCCTGGATCGAGCCGAGGTCGACGCCGTTGGCCGCCGCGACCCGGCGTGCCACGGGCGATGCGCGGCCGGAGCCACCATTACCACCCGCGGCCTCCTCCGCTTCGCGTCCGGGGGCCGCGGGGTCCGCCTTGGCTGCGCCCCCGTCGCCTGCCGCCGGTTGCTTTGCCGGAGCTCCCGAGGCTGAGATCTCGGCCAGGGCCTCGCCGACCTTGACGGCGTCGTCGGGCTGCTTGAGAAGCTTCGTGATCGTGCCACTCACCGGCGCGGGGACCTCAGCGTCGACCTTGTCGGTCGAGACCTCGACGACGGTCTCACCCTCCTCGACGGCGTCGCCCTCCTGCTTGTGGAACTCGAGCACCGTCCCCTCGGTGACCGACTCGCCCATCTCGGGCATCAGCAGCTGGATGGTCTCGCCCTCGGCCGCCGCCTGGGCGTCGTCGCCGGCGTCGGGCGCCGGGGATTCCATCTGCCCGGGCTTCGAGGACTCGGCGTCGACATCGTCGTCGCCGATGTCGGCGTCACCCTCACCGCCGCCCTCCACCAAATCAGAACCGTCCGCAGAATCATCGCCGTCCGCAGAATCACCGCCGTCCGCAGAATCACCGCCGTCCGCCTCCTCCGCTTCGCGTCCGGGGGCGGACGGGTCCGTGGCAGGCTGGTCTGACGCGGAGCTTGCCGCCGCGCCATTGCCCGACGATCCGGCGTCGGCCGACGGATCGAGCTCGGCGAGCGCGGCGCCCACCTGCACGGTCTCGTCGACGTCCTTGAGGATCTTGCTCAGCTTGCCGCTCGCCGGCGCTGGGACCTCGGCATCGACCTTGTCGGTCGAGACCTCGACGATGGTCTCGCCCTCCTCGACGAAGTCGCCCTCCTGCTTGTGCCACTCCAAGACGGTGCCCTCGGTCACAGACTCCCCCATCTGGGGCATCTGGATCTCGACAGTCGCCGTGGCCATCCCGCTGCGCCTACTCTAAGCAATGCAGACCCGCGGCACATGCAGCCACGGGGCTGTGGCCGCCGGCGTTGATGGTTTCCGCTTCGGATGCAGGCCAAGCCTGCTTCTTCTTGGTCTTGTTCTTGGGCTGGCTTTTCAGTTCACCTCCTCGGAGCCCGAATCGACCTTTCAATGAAGCTTCGACGGCGCGCCGCTCACTGCCTGCACGTCGCCGGAGATCGAGAAGGTCGGCAAGGGAAAGCACGAGTTCGACGTCGTCGCCGTCGCCGTCGACACGGTGGGTAACAGGGACGCCTCGCCCGCCGAGGACTCCTGGAAGGTCATGAAGAAGAAGAAGAAGTAGCCGGCTAGCCCACGCGCGCGACGACGTAGACCTCGTTTGCGAGCGTGTCGTAGACGTCGTCGGCGACGAACTCGCGCGCTCGCGCCGCGTGGTCGCAATAGCCACATGCGATCTCGGCGCCCGCGGCGATCGCGTCCTCGATCACCACCGGGATGTTGCAGCTCGGACAGACGAGAGCGCCGTGCGCGATCCGCTGGATCCCGTCGCGAACGACCCGCCGCTCCTCGCCGATGTCGGCGACCCGGACGTTGCGCGTCTCGCGGACCGGCTCCTGCCCCTGGGGGTCGAGATGAAGCGCCACGTCGAGAGTGTAGGGTCCGCAAACCGTGCAGAGCAGGCTTTTCGGAGGAGGGATCGGGTGAGCTATTTCGTCACCGGGGCGACGGGTTTCATCGGTCGCAACCTCGTCGAGCAGCTGCTCGAGCGCGAGGGGACGATCTACGTCCTCGTCCGCGAGGGTTCGCGCGGCCGGCTCGAGGAGCTGCGCAGCCGCTGGGGCGCAGCAGACGGCCGCATCGTCGCGGTCGTGGGCGACCTCTCCCAGCCGCGGCTCGGCGTCTCCGACGAGGACGTCGCGACGCTGACGGGGGATGTCGACCACCTCTTCCACCTCGCCGCGGTCTACGACATGACCGCCGATGCCGAGACCCAGCGGCTCGCCAACGTCGAGGGCACGCGCCACATGGTCGAGCTCGCGCACGCGATCGACGCGGGGCGCGTGCACATGGTCAGCTCGATCGCCGCCGCGGGGCTCTTCAAGGGGACCTTTCGCGAGGACATGTTCGACGAGGCCGAGGAGGTCGACAACCACCCCTACTACCAGACCAAGCACGAGTCAGAGGCCGTCGTTCGCAACGAGTGCGAGCGCCCGTGGCGCGTCTATCGGCCCGGGATCGTCGTCGGCCACTCCGAGACCGGCGAGATCGACAAGATCGACGGCCCGTACTACTTCTTCAAGCTGATCCAGCGGCTTCGCAAGTCGCTGCCGCCGTGGATGCCGACGATCGGAGTCGAGGGGCGCGAGATCAACCTCGTGCCGGTCGACTTCGTCGCCCAGGCGCTCGACCACATCGCCCATGTCGAGGGACTCGACGGCCAGGCCTTCCACCTCACGGACCCCAAGCCCAAGACTGCCGGCCAGATCGTCAACATCTTTGCCCGCGCCGCCCACGCGCCCCAGATGGGGATGCGGGTCGACTCGCGGATGCTCAACGTCGTCCCGCCCCAGGTGCGCTCCGGACTTCAGATGCTGCCGCCGGTCAAGCGGATCACCGACCAGGTGCTCGGCGACCTCGGAATCCCGCGCTCGGTGCTGATGTACATCAACTACCCGACGAAGTTCGACTCGCGCGAGGCCCAGAAGGCGCTCGAGGGAAGTGGCATCAGCGTGCCGCCGCTCGACGCCTACGCCGACAAGCTGTGGGACTACTGGGAGCGCAACCTAGACCCAGATCTGTTCCGCGACCGTTCGCTGAGCGGTGCGGTCAGCGGCAAGACGGTGATGATCACCGGCGCCTCGTCGGGGATCGGCAAGGCGGCCGCGATCAAGGTCGCCGAGGCCGGCGGGATCGTGCTGCTCGTCGCCCGGACCCCCGAGAAGCTCGAGGAGACGCGGGCCGAGATCGAGGAGCAGGGCGGGACAGCACACATTCACAAGGCCGACCTGTCCGACATCGAGGACCTCGACCGGATGGCCGACGAGGTCCTCGCCGAGCACGGCGTCGTCGACATCCTCGTCAACAACGCCGGTCGCTCGATCCGGCGCTCGGTGGCGCTGTCCTATGACCGCTTCCACGACTTCGAGCGCACGATGCAGCTCAACTATTTCGGCGCTTTGAAGCTAATCCTGAGGCTGCTGCCGGGGATGCGGGAGCAGGGGCGCGGCCAGATCATCAACGTCAGCTCGATCGGCGTCCAGACCAACACGCCGCGCTTCTCGGCCTACGTGTCCTCGAAGGCGGCGTTGGACGCATTCTCGCGCTGCATCGCCTCCGAGGTCGTCGACGACGGCGTCGCGATCACGACGATCCACATGCCGCTCGTCCGCACGCCGATGATCGCGCCGACGAAGATGTACGACGCCTTTCCGACCAGCACCCCCGACGAGGCCGCCGACATGATCGCCGAGGCGATCATCACGCGGCCGAAGAAGATCGCGACGCGGCTCGGCAACTTCGGCGAGCTGCTCTACAACGTCGCCCCCAAGGCCTCCGACGCGATCCTCAACACCGCCTACAAGCTGTTTCCCGACTCGAGCGCAGCCAAGGGCGACAAGGGGGAGAAGGGCAAGGGCGCCGACGAGCAGGCCTCGACCGAGCAGGTCGCGTTCGCATACCTGATGAAGGGCGTGCACTGGTAGGTCGGCATGCGGGCTACAGTCGCGTCATGAGCGAGTCCGCCGAGACGCGCAGCCTGAAGCAGGACGACCCGTGGCGGGACAACGAGGTCGCGCGCCTGAGGCGGCTTCGTGAGGACGCGAAGCGCCCGCTCGGAGTGAACCTGGCCGCGGGGCTTGCCCTCAGCGAGTTCCTGCTCTCCTTCAAGGGCATCGCGCGCGGCAAGTGAGTCGGGATCCGGCGCAGCTTCGCGATCTGCTCGAGCGACTCGTCAAGGCGAATGTGCGTTTCGTCTTGGTCGGGGGATTCGCTGTCAACGCCTGGGGCTACCTTCGCGGAACGGAGGACATCGACATCGTCCCCGACCCGGATCCCGAGAACCTGAATCTCCTCGCGGAGGTTCTGGAGGAGCTCGGGGGAAAGGTTGAGGTTCGCGGCCGTTCGCTGACTTCGGATGCGATCCGCACCTTCCTGCGGGCCGGTGACAAGACTCTCGTAAGGACGGACCTCGGCATAGTCGACGTGCTGCAAGGTCTGCCGCAGATACCTCGATTTGCGGAATTGCGCGAGCGAGCGCAAGAGGCAGACTACGAGGGAATGCCGGTTCTGATCTGCTCGCTCGACGACCTGCTGGCGATGAAGCGCGCCGCCGATCGGCCCATGGACCGCATGGACATCGATGCGTTGAAGGCGGCGCACGAGATCGAGGACGGGTGAGCCGGCGGCGAAAGCATTGGGGCTGGGGCTACGAGGACGGCCAGCCGTCGCGGTCCGATCTCGAGGCGGCGGCGCCGGGGATCCGCGATCGGCTCGGCTTCGGTGGCGACGACGTCGAGGAGCCCGTCGCGCTCGAGGTGATCGAACTGCCCGAGCCGCGGCTGGAGGTGCCGGCGTCGCTGGAGGGGATCGTCAGTGCCGACCGCCACGACCGCGTCTCGCACTCCTACGGGCGCGCGTACCGCGACGTCGTGCGGGCGTTTCGGGGCCGGATCGACAACCCGACCGACCTTGTGGCGCGGCCGACCGACGAGGCGGAGGTCGAAGCGGTGTTGGAGTGGTGCGCCGATGCCGGCGCGGCGGCGATCCCGTACGGCGGTGGGACGAGCGTCGTCGGCGGGGTCGAACCGCGCATCGGCGACACATACGCCGGCGCGGTGACGATCGACCTCGGCGCGCTGAACCGCGTGCTCGAGGTAGACGAGACCTCGCGGGCGGCACACATCCAGGCGGGGACGTTCGGCCCGTCGCTCGAGGACCAGCTGCGCCCCAGCGGACTCACGCTGCGCCACTTTCCGCAGTCGTTCGAGTTCTCGACCCTCGGCGGCTGGATCGCGACGCGCGCCGGGGGGCACTTCGCGACGCTGTACACGCACATCGACGACCTCGTCGAGTCGGTGCGGGCGATCACGCCGTCGGGGACCTGGGAGAGCCGTCGACTCCCCGGGTCGGGCGCGGGACCGAGCCCCGACCGGATGCTGATCGGCTCCGAGGGGACGCTCGGCGTGATCACCGAGGCCTGGGTGAGGCTCCAGGAGCGGCCGCGGTGGAAGTCGTCCTGCGGCGTGGCGTTCGACGACTTCGGCGCCGCGGCCGAGGCCGTGCGCGAGATCTCGCAGTCGGGCATGTATCCAGCCAACTGCCGACTGCTCGATGAGGCCGAGTCGGCGCTGACCAGTGCCGGGCCGCCGGACAGGGCCCTACTCGTCCTCGGCTTCGAGTCGGCACACCACCCGGTTGACGAGCCGATGCGGATCGCGCTCGAAGTCGCGCGCGAGCACGGGGGCGCGCCGGGCGAGGTCCGCAACCGCCGCCCTGAAACGAACCGCGACACGCCCGGACGCGCAGCGGAGGACGTGTCGCGCACTGACTCGGTGGGAGCGTGGCGCAACGCCTTCCTAGCGGCTCCCTATCTGCGCGACACCTTCGTCGCGCTGGGTGTGCTTTCGGACACCTTCGAGACCGCGATCACCTGGGACCGCTTCGCCGACTTTCACTCGCAGGTGATGCAGACTGCCCGCCGCGCGGTCTCGGAGGTCTCAGACGCACCGATCGAGGGCCCGGGCTCGGCGCTGCTGTCGTGCCGCTTCACGCACGTCTACCCCGACGGGCCCGCGCCGTACTACACGGTCCTCGCACCGGCGAGGCGCGGGGCCGAGGTCGAGCAGTGGGACGAGATCAAGGCGGCCGTCTCGGACGCGGTGATCGACGCCGGCGGCACGATCACCCACCACCACGCCGTCGGTCGCGACCACCGCCCGTGGTACGACCGCCAGCGGCCCGACCGCTTCGCCGCCGCCCTGCGCGAGGCAAAGCGGGCGCTCGATCCCGCAGGGACGCTCAACCCGGGGGTCCTGATCGAGCCCTGACCGAGGCGGTCGGGGACGCGGAGCCGGCACGTTTCGCGCAGATTAGGTGACACACCAGGTGTTACACTGCACTCTCGATGCCCACGAAACACCGCCGCATAGCAATCGTTCGCGACGGCGAGGTCGAGGACGCGCTCAAGATGGCCCGTTCCGCAGGTAACGGCTCGTCTTCGGATGCAGCGGTCGCACGCGATCTGATCCTTCGTGGAGCGAGCGCGGTCGAAACGTCGGCTGTCGAGTCCGACGAGGATGGATGGGCGCGGTCGCTGGTCGACAAGTACGGGGCCCGGCCGGCGAAGCGGCCCCTCGCCGAGGTTCTTAAAGAGATCGAGCCGCTCCCGATGGATCCCGATGATCCCTACAGGGCAACGCGGATCCTGGAGGAGCTTCGCGAGGAGCGGCTCCCGTAGCAGGTGGCTGGTTGCACGGCGAGCGAACGTACTTCGACGCCTCCGCGTTCGTGAAGCTGTTCGCGGATGAGCCCGAGAGTCCGGCCCTGCGGGGGCGCGTAAGCCGGATCGTCTCCAGCGACCTGCTCGTCATCGAGGCAAGGAGGGCCGCGCGTCGGTTGGGGGGCCGAGCAGTTGCGCTCGCTGACGCGGCCATACCCGCCGTGAGGCTGATCCCGATCGGGGTCGAAGTTCGCGACCGAGCCGCCTCGATCGGCTCTCCAAGCCTACGCAGCCTCGACGCGGTCCACCTCGCCACCGCGGATCTGATTCGCGACGACCTCGACGCGCTTGTCACCTACGACGATCGTCTCGGCGCTGCAGCGGCGGCGCTGGGAATCCCCGTGCTCTCGCCGCGCTAGACGCAGCTCGCGGCGCCGCTCCGCCTAACCTTCGCGCGATGCTCCCCCTGGCCCGGTCCCTGCGCCCGCAGGAGTGGATAAAGAACCTGCTCGTCTTCGCGGGCCTGCTGTTCTCGGGCCAGGTCGACGAGAGCGCGCAGGTCCTCGACGCCGTCCTCGTCTTCGCCGCGTTCTGCGCGATGTCGAGCGCGGGCTACCTGTTCAACGACATCCACGACGCCGAGCACGACCGCCGTCACCGTGAGAAGCGCCATCGGCCGATCGCCGCCGGGGAACTGTCCGTCGCCGTTGCCGCGACGATCGCCTTGGTCCTCGCCGTCGCGGCCGTCGCGATCCTGCTCGTCGCGGTCGACGCCGAGGCGGGCGGTCTCGTGGCGCTGTACGGCGTGATCACGGCCGCCTACACGCTCCTCCTCAAGCGCCTCGTGATCGTCGACGTGATGACGATCGCGTCGCTGTTCCTGCTTCGCGTGATCGCCGGCGCCGTCGCCGTCGAGGCCCAGGCATCGGAGTTCCTGCTGCTCTGCACCGCGATGTTGGCGCTGTTCTTGGGGTTCACGAAACGTCGTCAAGAGGCCATCACGGAAATGCCCGCCGTTTCCTCCGCCAGCGAGCCGCAGGCGAGCGGTAAGCCGGCGGAGCCGGCTGCGGGGACGGCGGGGTTGGCGCAGCCCGTCACAAGCCGGCCGGTGCTCGAGCACTACTCGATCCCCTTCCTCGACCAGATGATCGCGATGGTCACCGCGGCTGCGATCATCTCCTACGCGATCTACGCGATCGACTCACCCCTCGTCGGCTCGAAGATGCTCGCCACCGCGCCGTCGGTCCTCTACGGGATCTTTCGCTACCTCTACCTGATCTACGACCGCGGCGACACGCGCTCGACGGCGGCGATCCTGACCGAGGATCCGGGGATGGTGCTCGCCGGTGTGACCTGGATCGGCGCTGCGATCGCGGTGCTCTACGTATTCGACTAGCTTTCGGCCTCGTGGATCTGAGTCTCAACCCCGAGGAGCAGGCCTTCCAGGATGAGGCGCGCGAGTGGATCGAGGCCAACAACCCCGGCGCGGCCCCGCACACCGACCTCGAGCGCTTCAAGTTCGAGCGCGAGTGGCAGGCCAAGATGCACGAGGGCGGGTGGGCCGGCGTCTCGTGGCCGAAGGAGTACGGCGGCCGCGGCGCGACGCTAATCGAGCAGGCCCTGTTCTCCGAGGAGATCGCGCGCGCCAAGGCGCCTAGGCCCGCGAACGTGCTCGGCCTCGTGATGGGCGGCCCGGTCGTGATCGCGCACGGCACCGAGGAGCAAAAGGAGCGCTTTCTCGAGCCGATCCTGTCGGCCGAGGAGATCTGGTGCCAGGGCTTCTCCGAGCCCGAGTCCGGCTCCGACCTCGCGTCGCTTAAGACGAAGGCGGTCAAGGAGGACGGCGGCTGGAAGATCAACGGCCAGAAGGTCTGGACGACCTTTGCGCACGAGTCGAAGTGGTGCATGCTCGTCGCGCGCAGCGACTTCGACGCTCCCAAGCACAAGGGTTTGACCTACTTCATCTGCGACATGGATCAAGAAGGCGTCGACGTCCGCCCGCTGCGCCAGATCACCGGCGAGGCCGAGTTCAACGAGATCTTCTTCGAGGACGCCTACGTCCCCGACGAGAACCTGATCGGCGGCGAGGGCAACGGCTGGAACGTCGCGATCACGACCCTGATGAACGAGCGCGCCGGCCTCGGCGCCGCCTCCGCGGTCGGGATCCGGCGCGACCTCGAAGCGCTCGTCGAGCTCGTCAACGAGCGCGGCCTCGGCGGCGATCCGCTGATCCGTCAGCGCATCGCCGCGATCAAGGTCGGCTCCGAGGCGCTGCGGCTCGGCGCGATGCGTGCCCTCACCCAGACGATGAAGACCGGGATCCCTGGCCCCGAGGGCTCGATCGCGAAGTGGGAGTGGGCCGACCTCAACCAGGAGCTGACCGAGCTCGCATCCGAGGTGCTCGGGCCTGACGGGCTCGAGCGCGACTCCGAGTGGGCCTATCGATTCCTGCGTGCGCGGGCGAACTCGATCGAGGGCGGGACGACCGAGGTGCTCAAGAACATCGTCGCCGAGCGCGTGCTCGGCCTGCCCAGGCTTCGCTAGGACTTGGTGATGCCTTAAATGAACTTTGGCTTCGACGACGAGCAGCAGGAGATCAAGAGCACGGCACGGGAGTTCCTGGGCTCGCGCTTTAAGCCCGAGAAGGTCCGCGAGCTCGCCGAGGAGGGGGCCTACGACGACGATCTGTGGCGGCAGGTCTGCGACCTCGGCTGGCCGGGAATCGCCCTCGACGAGGAGCTCGGTGGCCAGGGGTTGGGGATCGTCGAGCTCGCGATCATCTGCGAGGAGCTCGGCTACGCCTGTGCGCCGCTTCCGTTTCTTTCCAATGCCGTCGCCGGCCTGATCCTCGCCGAGGCGGGATCCGACGAGCAGCTTAAGCGCTGGCTCGGGGGCATCGCGTCGGGGGAGGGCCGCGGCGGAGTCGCTACGACGCAGCCCGAGCCCTCGCTGGTGATCGACGCCGACGGAGCGGCTGTGCTGCTGCTCGACGACGGCGACGGGGCCAAGCTCGTCGAGCCCGGCGACGCAACCATCGAATCCCTCGAGCTGATTGACGCGACGCGGCGTTACTCGCACGTCACGGCGAGCGGCGGCGATCCGCTCCCCGGCGACGTCGCCCCGGCGATCGACCGCGCGATGATCGCCGTCGCGGCTGAGCTCGTCGGCGTCGCCCAGCGCGCGATGGAGATGGCCGTCGACTACGCCAAGGAGCGCGAGCAGTTCGGGCGCCCGATTGGCGCCTACCAGGCCGTCTCGCACCAGTGCGCTCGGATGCTCTTCGACACCGAGGAGGCGCGCTCGCTGACCCTCTACGCCGCTTGGACCGCCGACGCCGAGCCCGAGACGCTGCCGCTGGCCGCATCGATGGCCAAGGCGCGCGCGTCCGATGCGGCCTGGCGCGTGACCGCAGCTTCACTTCAGGTCCATGGCGGGATCGGCTTCACCTGGGAGCACGACCTGCAGTTCTGGCTCAAGCGCGCCAGGGCCTCGGGCGAGCTGTTCGGCGCCTCGCGGATCCACCGCGAGCGCGTCGCCGGCCTCGTCGGCCTCGGCGAGCCCGCTGCCGAGCCGGCGCCGGCCTGACACCGGGCGGCTAACCTGACCGCCGTGATGGGGGCTTCGGGCAGGGTGATCGTCGCTGCGGCCGCGTGTGCCGGTTTGCTCGCCGCCGCCGCGCCTGCATCGGCCGATTTTCGCTTTGCCGAGCCCGGGGGCGATGGGCAGGCCGATAGCTGCGCGGAGGACGACCCCTGTGATCTCGAGGACGCGGTCGAGAACGCGTCGGTGAACGACGGCGACGAGGTCTTCGTGCTGCCTGGGGACTATCTCCTCGACACCCAGACGCTGACGATCGCGGATGCGATCGACGTCCATGGGATCGCCGGTGCGCCACGGCCGCGTCTGATCTCTCCGCGGTGGGCCAGGGCGTGGACGTTACGTCGGCCGGTGCACGCCTCACCCAGGTCGAGATCCAGTACGCGGGGCCGGACGTGGCGCTCGCCATGAGTGGCTCGACGGCCGAGCGGCTGGTGGTCGCAAGCCTTGGCTCGACGGCGTGTGCCTTTACTCCC
>Ga0183260_10004246_pt1 | contig 11402 bp, 7 predicted proteins | sample AntDrymUQ4972206_2_FD_129768 | JGI IMG/M metagenome (GOLD analysis project Ga0183260, IMG submission 129768) | Polar desert sand microbial communities from Dry Valleys, Antarctica - metaG UQ497 (22.06) (version 2) (version 2) | ecosystem: Environmental > Terrestrial > Soil > Desert | place...
AATAGCGCTCGCTGACCATCCCACGATAGGCGTTGAAGTCGCCGTCCTCGCGCGCGACGAGCTGACGGAAGCAGGCAAGATTCTCGAGCGCAGTCTCGCGGTAGTGGTCGTCGCCGGTCGCCGAGGCGAGGCGCAGGAGCTCCGGCAGGCAGATCAGGCCGAACGAGTGCAGGTGCTGATTCGAGGGCGAGGCCTGGTCGGCGCCGCGGGTCTTGAAGCCGTAACGGCCCAGCAACGTCTGCTCCGAGAAGGCGACGTCGTAGGTGTAGCGGAAGGTGAGCATCCAGTCGGCCGCGCGCTTGGCGGTCTCCCAGTCCTCGAGCGCGACGAAAGCCATCACCGCGGCGTAGCCGTCCTCGGAGGTCGGCGCGAGATCGACGTCCTCCGGGGCGCCGAACCACGTCTCGAAGCGCTTGAAGTACTCCCCGGCAGCTCGCGCCTCCTCGAGGTGGCCCGCCTCGACGAGCGCAGGGATCCACGCCATCCCGGCCGTGCCCTCCCAGGAAACGGCGTCGCCGGTCTCGACGTGATGTGCGGCCGGCAGCGCCCCATCGTCGCGCTGCGTCCGTCGGACGACGTCGAGGTTCGAGCGGACGGCGCCGAGCCAGCTCTGTGGCTCCGAGCCTCGAGCCTTCGCCGCGCGGAGGAGGAAGAGGGTGGCGTCCGCGAGCGTGCGTGCGTGCAATCGCTTCTTGTCGGAGTGCCAGCCCGTCGTCCAGCCGCGCTCGGACGTCCATTGCGACCAGAACGTGCCGCCGGGAGTGAGGTTCGAGGCGACGTGGTCGAGCACAGCGGTAGCCGCAGCGACGTACTCCTCGTTCCCGACCCTGAGCCCGTGCCGGAGGAGGGCGCAGGCATACGGCGTCCCGCTGATCCAGGAGACGTGCATGTTGTCCCGGTCGCCCGCTGCGCCGAAGGCATCCCGGTCGAAGGCGGCCGTCTCCACCAGCCTCGGCGGATCCGCCTTGTAGTGCCACCGCCAGAGTCCCCACGCGGTCAGTTCCGCCGCCTCTTCGACCGAGACCCAGGCGGGATCCTCGAACGCCGTCGCCAGGCCGCGCAGCGCCACGGCAGGCTCCTCGTCCGTGCTCTCGAACGAGAGCTCGACGCTCTCTCCGGGACTCCAGGTGTAGGTCTGTACGTCCGGTGGCTCCGGAACGCCGTGGCCGTTGTAGCGGAGCGGCTCCTCGCGGTAGGGGAAGTCGAGCCAGATCACGGGACGACCCTCGCGCAGCGCGAAGCCGACCCCGGCCTGGCCGAGCGGGCTCACCTCCTTCGTGACGAGGCCGCCGCCACGCGCGAAGACGGCTGGCGTCGAGCAGCGGTCGGCGCGGAACGACCACGAGTCGGATTCGAGCCGCTCCACGTTCGTGCCCCCCGGCGTCCAGCGCGGGTAGAGCCGGGTGTTGCCCTCCGGTCGGTTCGCGCCGTAGAAGACGCCGGGGACGAGCCAGGCGGGGTCGTCGGTCGGCGGCAGCGTGAGCTCGACGCGGATCCCCGCATCGACAGGCGCTACTCCTTCGTAGGTGACCGTGCGTCCGTCGAACTGGAAGCCGGCGACCGGCGAGCCGTCCGGCGCGAGCGCTCTAGGCTCGAGCATTCCAACCCTCCACACGGATCTCGCCGACCGGGCCCGCGACCTCGAGCTCGCGCTCCTCCCCAGGCAGGAGGTCGAGCACGTTGTCGGAGAAGGTCACCCAGCCCGGCGCGTCATATGGCCGGGAGTCCTCGAGCACGAGCCCGAGCGCCGCAACGTTGCCCGTGTTCCGAAGGAGGAGCTTGTGTTCATTGCGCACGAGCTCCACGGTCGCAGGTGGGAGGTCGAGGAGCGGCTCGAGATCCTCCGTCCGCGTCATCACGTATCGGTTGCCGCCCACGTCGAGCACGAAGACATCGAACGCGAACGCAACGAGCAGCGCCGCGATCTCGCCGGCCTCCGACTGCGCGACCACCGTGCCGTCGAGGTCGAGGAGCCGCGCCGGCGCCGTTACACGAGCGGTCACCTCGACGTCGCCTCCCCAGGCCCAGGTCGCGAACGAGGCGCTCGGAGCGCCGAGATAGGCTCGCCGCACGCCCCAGTACGCCGGCTTTGGATCGCCGTGCCAGTCGACCGCCGTCGTGCACCAGGCGTTCGGGAACGGCTCGTTCAGCTGCCACGGGATCACGCCGGCACCGCGCCGCAGCGTCGCCTCGACCGCGTAGCGGAGCCCCTCGTATTGGAGCCACTGCGAGGCGCGGCGCAACGTCTCGAGGCCGTCCAGCCGCCCGCCGAAGCACTCACGGACGAGCGGCGCGTTGATCCACCAGTTGCCGAGGTGCCCGTAGACCGGGTTCGAGCGGTCGGCCGGCCAGCGGTGCTCCTCCGAGATCAGCGCCTCCAGCGCGCGCCGGCTCGTCATCCCCTCGACCCCGAACTCGCTGTGCAGCACACACCGGCGCGACTCGTAGTGCGCCGGGTGCCCGCGCAGGCCCTGATGCTCCCACGGTCCGTGCAGGTCGCGATCGTCCGGCGAGGGCGAGGTCGGCAGCCAGGGTCGGCCGGGGTCGAGTTCCTCGACCACCTCGCGGAGCGCGACGAGCGCCGGCTCGGAGCCGTCGGCATCGAACTCGTTGCCGCCGCCCCAGATCGCGAGCGACGGATGCCGGCGTAACCTCGGGACGATCTGCCGCGCGTCCTCCCGCAGCACCGAGACGAAGTCCGGATCGTCGGGCGGAATGCTCTCGAGCCCGGAGCTCGACTGGCTGAACTCCTGCCAGACGAGGAGGCCGAGGCGGTCGCAGAGCTCGTAGAACTCGCGCGTCTCGACCAGGCCGCCACCCCAGACGCGGATGACGTTGGCGCCGGCGGCCGCGGCGAGTCCCAGCAGATGCGCGAGCTTCTGCGGTCTCGGGACACCGTAGAGCGCGTCGAGCGGTACCCAGTTCCAGCCCTTGATCGGCAGCGGGACGCCGTTGACCGTGAGGCGGTAGTCGGCGAACTCGACCGTGCGAAACCCGATCTCGAAGCCGTCCGCCTCGTAGAGATGCTGCTCGCCGAGCCCGTTCGGCCACCAAAGCCGCGGCTCCGCGACCCGGAGAACCACCTCGCCGTCGATCACCACGGTGCCGACTCCGCCCTCGATGCGAACGACCGGGAAGCGTTGCGGCTCCGGATCGAGCGTGACGGAGCGCCAGATCCCCTGGTGGATCAGCCGCGGGCAGAAGTCCCAGCCGTAGCCCATCCGGCTCTTGTGGACGCGGACGCGGCTCGTGCGGCCGACCTGCGCCTCGCTCTCCGGTGCCGCATGGACGGCCACCGCGAGCAGGTGCTCGCCCGCCGGCACCTCGACCCGGAAGGGCGTGAACGCGCCGACGTGGTGCGCTACCTCCTCGCCGTCCACGAACACCGTCGCCTCATGGTCGACGCCCGCGAGCTCGATCGTGCCGCCGGAGATGCGCCGCCGGTAGACCCAGGTCCGCGCCGGTACCCACTCGGCGAGCTTGCTCTGGCGCTCGAAGTAGGGGTCGGCCACCTCGCCCGCGCGGACGAGGTCGTCGAGGACGCTGCCGGGAACGCGCGCCGGCAGCCAGCCGGGTGTGTCCCAGGGCTTCGCGACGTGCCAGCGCCACTCTTCGCCGAGCCACCCCTTCAGCTGCCACTCGTCCCCGTCTAGTGAGATCACGCGAGCGAGCTCACCACTCGAGCAGGTCGGTCTCGATCGCCGGCCCGCCGTCCGCGGGGAGGACGAACGTCTTGATCTCGTGCGCGCCGAAGTCCGCGTCGATTGTCCGGCCGAGTACTTCGAGCGTCGCGTGCGCCGCTCGTCCCGTCGACTCGAACGCGCGCGCGACATAACCGCCGCCGTCTTCGCCCCGCTTGACGACCGTGACGACGACGTCGCCGCCACCGTCCGACGCGAAGCCGCGGGCCTGCGGGAGCGACCCGTCGTGGAAGGTCTCGATCAGCGCGAAGGGTGGCTGGTTCACCTCCGCCGCACGCCGGACGACGTCCGCGTCGCGCCAGTCGCCCGCGTGTGGGATCAGACGCACGACGAAGTCCTGCCGACCCTGATCCATGTACTCGAAGTCGCCGTCCTCCTCGAGCTCGCGCGGGTCGTGCCAGGCCCAGACGGGGCTGCGGACGACGCTGATTCCGATATCCGCTCCGGCGCCGGCAAAGCCGCCGCCTCCGCTCTTTGGCTGCTCCGTCGAGCCTACGCAGCTGTCGCCGCCGCGGACGTCGTAGCCGTACTTGGCGTCGTTGATCACGGTGAGGCCGCGCCCGCCGCACGAGACGTCGACCCACGACTGGCCCGGCTCCTCGTCGCCGGAGGCGGCGCGCTCGAGGTGGCCGTACGGCGTCTCGAACGTCGCGGTGTCGGTCTCGATGGAAGTCGAATAGCGGAGCTTCAGCAGCTTGAGCGGCTCGTGCCAGCCGAGCGCGACGCGGACGTCGACGTACGGCACGTCTGCGCCGAGAACGTAGTCCTCGCGCAGCGTCGAGGAGCCGTAGCGACTCTCGACGCGCAGGATGGCACGCACAGGCCCGGCCTCGAGCAGCCGCACCGACGTGCACTTGAACTCGCCGATCTCCTTGTCGTAGGCCGTGACGCCGTGACCCCACGTGTCGCTCAGATCCTCGATGACGACGGCGTGCTTGGAGCCGGGCGCGGCGAGGTCGGCACCGGTTGCCTTGAGCACGAGTTTCGCGATCCGACCCGTTTCCGGATCGAGCTCGAGCAGCAGGTGCTCGTTCTCGAGTCGCGACTGAGAGGAGGAGACCTTGTGTTTCTGAAACACAAGGTCTCCCCGCCGAACGCGATAGGTGCGATATCCCAGCGGCGGCACCTCGACCGGGAAGACGAGCCGACCGCGCGAGCTGCTCATCGTCGTCAGCGGGCGCGTCATCTGCATCGGCACCGCCTCGCCTGCGTCGTCCACCACGTGCGCGCCCTCCGCCCGCAGCCACGTGTACTCGACCTCCACGTCGGCGCGCAGCGGCCACGGATGCGGGTTGAAGACGACGACCGGGCGCATCTCCTCCTCCTGCTCGATCCCGATCTGCCGTGCGATCGACTGCACCGCGGCGTTGAAGGCGTTCGCGGCGAGAGACGAGGCGTGCCCGAGCTGGTCGCGGGCATCCTCGTAGGCCGGCTCGATCGACGTGCCGGCGAGCGTGTCGTGGAACTGGTTGAAGAGGAGGAGCTTCCAGGCCCGCGTGAGCTCCGCGAGCGGATAGGGCCGCAGGCCGAGCGAATCCGCGACCGCGCTCCACTTCTCCGCGCGCTGGAGCAGGTTCTCCGCACGCCGGTTCCAGCGCTTGATCCCCGAGTGCGTCGTGTAGCAGCCCGGCGAGTGGTGCTGGAGCTCGCCGCGCACCGTCGGATAGTCGCCGCCGTTCGCCGCCACGCCGTCGAAGAAGCGCCGCAGCGAGCTGAGCTCCAGCGGCGGCGAGGCGCCGCTCTCGTTCAGCCGCGCGATCTGATCGAGGTTCGCCTTCGTCGGACCCCCGCCGTGGTTGCCGACGCCGTAGAAGACGGCATACTCCTCATCGCGCTCCGGCAGGGTCGCAAGCGCCTTCTCGACGTGCTCGCCGAGGTCGTCCTTCGGGGCGCAGTACTCATGCGGGATCCGGTAGGCGAGGACGCGCGAGCCGTCAAGCGATTCCCACCAGAAGATCGGGCTCTCGAGCGTCTTCTCCTTTGGGCCGGGCCGGAGGAAGACATAGGAGTCGACGCCCGACTTGCGCAGGATCTGCGGGATCGTCGCGTTGTGGCCGAAGGAGTCGAGGTTGGCGCCGGTCGTCGCTGTGATCCCGAACTTCTCGCGGAGGTAACGCTGGCCGTAGAGCGCCTGGCGCACGAGCGACTCGCCCGAGGGGATGTTGCAGTCGGGCTCGACCCACCAGCCGCCGACGACCTGGAACCGGCCCTCCGCGATCCGCTCGCGGATCCTGGCGAAGAGCTCCCGATCGCTTTCCTCGACCCACTCGAAGAAGAGCGACGAGTCGCAGGTGAAGACAAAGTCCGGGTACTCGTCCAGCCGGTCGATCGCGGACTGGAAGGTTGCCCGCACCTCCTGATAGCCCTCGGGCCACTGCCAGAGCCACACCGGGTCTATATGCGCATTCCCGATCATGTGGATCCTCACGTCCCTGGCCGCCTTTCGCTCCCGCCCGGCGGAGCCGGGCTCCGCGAAAGGCTGACCGCGCTCGCGGCACGCGGCTCTCCGGGTCTGTCCACCGGACTATCCCCTCCGGCCGCGCACCACGAGCGCCGCCCCAGGAACGTGAGGACGCGGGCGCTCATTCGCCGGCCGCCCAGCGGTCGACGCGGTCGACGATCAGGTGGAGGAAGAAGACGTGCAGTTCCTGGATCCGCGCGGTCGACTCCGACGGGACGAGGAGCGCGTGGTCGGCATGCTCGAGGGCCGGGCCGCCGTCGCCGCCTCCGAACAGGATCGTGGTCGCTCCCGCCTCCTTCGCGGCGGCGAGCCCGCGGACGGCGTTCGGCGAGCGGCCGCTCGTCGAGAACGCGACAACGACGTCTCCCGCTCGCGCGAAGGCCCGCACCTGGCGCTCGAACACCTCCTCGAAGGAGTAGTCGTTCGCGATGCAGGTGAGCGTCGCCGCGTCGACCGCCAGCGACAGGGCGGGAAGCGGCCGGCGCTCGCGCTTGAACCGGCCGACGAGCTCCTCGGCGAGGTGCGTCGCGTCGAGCGAGCTACCGCCGTTCCCGAACGTGTAGACGCGGCCGTCAGCGGCGAAGCAGTCGACGACCACCCGTCCGATCTCGTCCACACGGGGAAGCAGCCCCTCGATTCGGGTCGCCAGCTCGAGATGCTCGGCAAGCGCGCGGGAGTTTGTCTCAGCCATCGAGCACGATGCTCGAAGCGGTGCGCTCTGCCGCGATCGCGGCGGCTCCCACGACGCCGACGTGCTTGCCCAGGGCGGACTCGACGATCTGCGCCGCCTCTCCGGCCGTCGGCATCGCCTCGGCGCGCACGCGCTCGCGCACGGGCCCGAGCAGCTGCTCGCCGGTGCCGCTCACGACGCCGCCGCCGAGGACAACCAGCTCCGGCTCGAACAAGTTGACGATCGAGGTGAGGCCGCAAGCGAGGGCGTCGATCGTCGCCTCCCACACCACCGTCGCGCGCGCGTCGCCGATCTTCGCGGCCGCGGCGACCTCGCCGGCAGTCACCTCTCCCATCCCGGCCTCGCAGGCTCGTTCGGCGATCGACGTTCCGGAGACGTAGGCCTCGAGGCAGCCCTTCCGCCCGCAGCCGCGGCAGAGTCGCCCGTCGCAATCGACGGTGACATGTCCGAGCTCGCCGCCGTTGCCGCTGGCGCCGCGGTAGAGCCGTCCGTCGATCACGATCCCGCCGCCGACTCCGGTGGAGATCGTGAGGTAGACCATGTGGCTCGTGCCGGCGCCGGCGCCGTAGCGGTGCTCGCCGGCCGCTGCGGCGGTCGCGTCGTTCTCGAGGGCGACAGGGAGCCCGAACGCCTCCTCGGCCCGCGCGGCGAGCGGTACGTCGCACCAGCCCGGAAGGTGCGGAGGCGCAATGAGCACACCGCGCGTCGTGTCGAGCGGCCCGCCCGCGCCGATCCCGACGGCATCGATCTGCGCCCACTCCACACCGGACTCGTCGACTGCCCGGCGACCGAGCTGGAAGAGGCGCTCGAGCCCTCGCTCCGGCCCCTCCTCGGCGTTCGTCGACTCGACGACGAAGGCGCGCACCCGGCCGGCCGAGTCGACGACGCCCGCGGCCAGCTTCGTCCCACCGATGTCCAGCCCGAGCACGTGGGGCGGCCGCGCGAGATCCGAGCCGTCGGCGACGGCGGTCGGCGACCCGAGGGTCGTCATTAGCCCTTCCGTCCCTGGGTGGCGATGCCCTCGATGAAGTAACGCTGGAAGATGGCGAAGATCACGACCATCGGCAGCGTCAGGATCAGCGTCGCGGCGACGATGATCTGCCACTCGCCCTCGCCGCCGCCGCCGGTTCCGAAGCGGTCGAGGATCGTCTTGATCCCGAGCGGCAGCGTGAAGAGCGCCTGGTCGCGCAGGTAGATGAGCGGGCTCATCAGGTCGAACCACTTCGCCTGGATCTCGAAGATGAAGGTCACGATCAGCGCCGGCTTCGCGAGCGGCAGGGCGATCCGCCGGAACATCGAGAAGTAGCTGTCCCCGTCCATCCGAGCCGCCTCGAAGAGCTCGCGTGGGATCCCGAGGAAGAACTGGCGCTGGAGGAAGATGTAGAACGCGCTCCCGAAGAAGTTGGGCACCCAGAGCGGATACTGGGTGTTCACCCCGATATGCGGCAGCCAGGCGTGCTCCGTCGTGAACTTCCCGAGCTCGTTCCAGATGAGGTAGGTCGGGATCAGCGTCACCTGCGGAGGCAGCATCATCGTCGCGAGGAGGAGCGCGAAGAGGAGGTTCCGTCCGGGGAAGCGGAAGTACGCGAAGGCGAACGCCACGAGCGCGCTGACGAAGGTGACGCCGAGGGCGGCGAGCGTGCCGATCCAGAGGCTGTTCAGAAGCCAGCTGAGCACCGGCGCATCCGGCAGTCCAAAGACCTCGTCGAAGTTCCAGGAGAACGTGCGCGGGATCAACCGGTTGTCGAAGACCTCGTCCTGCGGCTTGAACGAGGCGCTGATCAGCCAGACGAACGGGTAGAGGAAGAGGACCGACAACCCCGCGAGGAGCGCGATCCAGAAGACCTTCTTGGCGCCGCCGGCCGCCGAGCGCGCCCGGGGCGGCTCGCGCAGGACCTGCGGGATCGGAGCGCTCGCCGACCCCGTTGCAGGCCCGAGGTTCTCAGTCGAGGACACTGCGCACCTCGAGGCTCATTTCTGGCCGCCCTGGTAGAAGACGAACCGCCTGCTCACCGTCACCTGGATCAGCGTGATCGTGATCGAGATCAGGAAGAGCAGCCAGGCCATCGCCGAAGCGAAGCCGAGATTGAAGAACTCGAACGCCTGCCGGAAGAGGTAGATCGCGTAGAAGAGCGCGGCGTCGGGAGAGTCCGCTCCCGTTGAGCCGGCGCCGAAGTAGGCGGTGTATGCCTCCGTGAAGGAGTTGAGACCGGCGAGGGTGAGGATGATGAAGGTGAAGAAGAGCGCCGGGCTGATCATCGGGATCGTCACGTCCCTGAATCGACGCCACGCCGACGCGCCGTCGATCGCCGCGGCCTCGTAGAGCTGTTGTGGAACGCCGTGGAGCGCGGCGAGGTAAATCACCATCGTCCCGCCGACACTCCAGACGCTCAGGATCACGAGGCTCGGCTTGATCCAGCTCGGGTCGGTCGTCCAGAACGGGCCCTGAATCCCGACCAGCTCGAGCGCGCGGTTGACAAGCCCGACCTGGCCGTTGAAGAGGACGAGCAGCAGGACGGCGGCCGCGACGGGCGGCGTGATCTGCGGGATGTAGAAGATCGTCCGGAAGATCCCGGCGGCACGGCCGATCCTGGAGAGAATCATCGCCAGCACGAGGGCGACGACCATCGTCGCCGGCACCATCATCAGCGTGAAGACGAAGGTGTTCTTGAGGGCCAGCCGGATCTTGTCGTCGTTGAAGAGCTGGCGGTAGTGTTCGGTCCCGACCGACTCCGTCGGGGAGAAGCCGGCGATCTGCTCGATGCCGTAGTTCGTGAACGAGAGGTACGCGCTCGCGATCATCGGCCCGGCCGTCAGGAAGATGAAGCCGAGGAACCACGGCGCGAGGAACGCATAGGCGGTCCAGGTCTCTCGCTCCCGGAAGCCGGAAAACCAGCGCCGGGCCCTGGAAGGAGGGCCCGGCGCTGTGCCGCTCGTCGCGACGCTCGCCACGTCGCTGCGCTACTTCGCCTTGTCGATCGCGGTCTGAGCCTCGCGCTGGGCCTGGTCGAGCGCCGCACGCGGGCTCTGCTGGCCGTTCAGGACGCGGTTGATCGCGTCGATCCAGGCCTGCCGGAACTCGGCCGAAGCCGGCGAGAGCGGGATCGCGAACCCGTACCGCGGGGCGCGGACGAGCAGCGTGACCGCGTCGTCGAAGGCCTTCTTGCCGATGGGCTGGTAGATGTCCTCGAAGACCGCGACGTCCGCCCGCGTGTTCGCGGTGTAGAGGCCGGTGAACGCACGACCCTGCCGCTTCCGGAGGTCGAAGCGAGCCTTTCCTACCTTCTTCCACGCCTCGACCGAGGTCATCGCCTTCATGAACTGGCAGGCGAGGTCCTGATCCCTGGCGCCGCGCGGGATCGCCCAACCGCTGCCGCTGAACAGCGTGATCGGGCCGCCCTTGCGGTTCGTGAAGTACTTGGCCACGAGGTCGATCTGCGGTGAGTTGTCAGCGAAGACGTTGTAGATGAAGCTCTCGAACGGCATCGCCCCGATCTGGTTCCGCGCGAACGGGTTCCCGCGGCCGAAGAAGTCGAACGTGTCGCGGTACGCCTTGAAGCGGTTCCAACCGCCGTGGTCGTTGATCAGCGAGACGGTGTAGGCGAGCGCAGCGACCGCCTCACGGGTGTTGAGCTGGGCCTTGAGGCCGTCCTTCGAGATCAGGTCCTTGCCGAACCACTTGACCCAGAGCGGGAAGAACTCGGGGATCTTAGGATCGAAGCCGATCCGCGTCAGCCTGCCGTCCTCGATCTTGAGCAGCTTCTTGTTCGCCGCTCGTAGCCGCTTCCAGTTCGTCGTCTGGATATCGGCCATGGCGACGCCTGCGGCCCTCGCGACGTCCTGGTTCACGAGCAACGTGATCTGATTCGTGAACTCGGGCAGCGCGTAGATCTGCCCCTTGTAGCGAACCTCGCCGAGGGCGGCGGCACGGTACTGCTTCGTGTCGATCGACTGCGACCTGATGCAGTTCGCGAGCGGCAGGAACGCATTTCTCGCGGCGTACGTGCCGACGCTGTTGCGGCTGAGATAGACGAGATCCGGAACGTCGCCGGCGGCAAGCCGGGCCAGGAACGCCTGGTCGTTGAACCCGTTGACCGGATTCGAGACCTCGACCGTGGAGCCGAGCGCGTCCGTGGCGAAGTCGAGCCGGCCCTGAGCGACGTCGTCCCGGCCGCCCATGCCGTAGATGTTGAGCGTCCTCGACGCGACGCCGGTAGCGGCAGGCGCCTTACCGACTGTTGCGTCCGATTGGGCGCTCGCGAGACCGGCCATGATCGCGACCGAGAGCGCGATCGTTCCGACAAACCCCGCCAAGCGAATCCAGCGACCCGACATGTGTTGCCTCCTGGCTAAGAGGTGGGTAGACCCCAAGGATGGTGGTGTGACAACGTAACCACATGTTCACGCCGGATTCAAGGCGATCCAGAAAAGCGTGCGCCGGCTGAGGGAATACCTGCGCGAGCGCCTCGAGTTGCGCCTTCGGATCCTGCGCCTCCTGCGCGTCGCGGGGCTCCGCCTCGTCGGCGGCGCGCTCGCGTTCCAGCTCTTC
>Ga0183260_10004247_pt1 | contig 11402 bp, 8 predicted proteins | sample AntDrymUQ4972206_2_FD_129768 | JGI IMG/M metagenome (GOLD analysis project Ga0183260, IMG submission 129768) | Polar desert sand microbial communities from Dry Valleys, Antarctica - metaG UQ497 (22.06) (version 2) (version 2) | ecosystem: Environmental > Terrestrial > Soil > Desert | place...
ACCGTGAGCGAGCGGCGGCATGAGGCGATAAGGACGACAACATGGCGATCAAAGGCAAACACAAACCGAAGCAGCGACCGGCACCCAGGGCGCCGCGTCACGTGCCCGTGGCCGCCCCCACCCCACTGTTGCGTCGCACGTGGGTCCAGCTCGTGGCGGGGTTCCTCCTCGGGCTGCTCGTCATGGTCGTGGCTGTGTGGGTGACGAACGATCTGCGCGCGAGCGATGCCGAGGAGCAGGCCGGCTCGCAGGCGGCACAGCGTCGCACGGCGGCCACCGCCTACCAGCAGGCGGTCCGCGGAGCGTTCAGCCAGGTCGGCGTGGTGGATCCGGGTGTGCCTCCGACGATCTTCACCGAGATGAGCGCCGCGCTCGACGCCCTTGCCAAGGGGAACCCGCCCGCCGACGCCGAGGAGATCTTCGAGCAGGCTGCGAGCGACGCCGCGAAGGCGCGGAAGGATCTCGCGTCGTTCGATGTCGCCGCCGCGGTCACCGACCGTGGGTTCGACGCGATCGTCGTCGGGGCGTACACGGACTCGGCGAAAACCCTGCTGGGGGCCCTCGACCGCTATCGGCAGGCCGCGGAGGTGGCCGGCGCGGCCGCAGCGCGCGGCGCCGAGGACCAGCGCGTCGCCGACGTCGCACTCGAGCTGCGCGACGCCGCAGCTGCCGAGCTGGTCCAGGGGTGGACCGACTACCTTCAGGCCTTGCGAGCCTCCGGCGTGCCCGAGGGCCCGACGACCGGCGGCATCGTGCCGGAGCTCCCGGGCGGCGGGGGTTAGGCGGGACCACGATGACAGGCGTCGCGCCGGTCGTCGTCGTTGCCAACCCGACCGCCGGGCGGGGCAAAGCTGGGCGGCGCATCGGCACCGCCGACGCGATCCTTCGCGAGCTGCGGGTCGAGCACCAGGTACTGGTGGCCGGGTCGGCGGATGAGATGGAGGCGACGTGTCGCGACGTGGCCGGGCGTGGGGCCGAGGTCGTGGCAGTGATCGGGGGCGACGGCACGGTCTCGTGTGCTGCGAACGGCCTCCTCGAGACCGGCGCTGCCCTCGCCGTGCTGCCTGCGGGCACCGGGAACGATTTCGCGGCCGCGATCGGAGCGAGCTGGTTCCCCGCGGCCGTTCGACTGCTCGCGAACCCGAAGCTCGAATCGGTCGACGTGGTGCGCGTTGACGCCGGCGGCGCGGTCCGGTGCTTCGTGAACGTCGCCGGCGCCGGCTTCGACTCGGAGGTCAACGAGACAGCCAACGCCATGACCCTGAAGCTCGGTGGCACCGGCACCTACATAGCGGCCCTGCTGAAGACGCTCTCGAGGTTCACCCCTGCGCGCTACGACATCACGATCGACGGCGACGCGATCTCCCTCGACGCCATGCTGGTCGTGGTGGGAAGCGGCCTGTCGTATGGTGGCGGCATGAGGGTGTTGCCCGATTCGTCGATCGTCGACGGCGTGCTCGACATCTGCATCGTGGAGGCGCTGTCGAAGACCGCGTTCCTGCGGGCATTCCCGAAGGTCTTCGCGGGCCGGCACACGTCGCACCCCAAGGTGCGCATGCGTCGGGCGACCAGCGTGACGATCGAGGCCGATCGCGGCATGCGCGTTTACGCCGACGGTGAGCTCGTCGGGCCGCTGCCTGCCCGGTTCGACGTGGTGCCCGGCGCCCTGCCGGTCGTGGTGGGGCCCGATGCGAAAGGGGTGCGATGACCGAGCCTGCCGACGGAGTGCTGTTCATCCACGCCTTCCCGCTCGATGCCGGGATGTGGCTCGAGCAGGCCCGGGCCGCCCGTGCCGACGGGTGGCGTGTTGCAGCTCCGTCGCTGCCCGGGTTCGGGGGCACGCCCGACGCGGGCACGATCACGTCGATGGGGGCCGCCGCCAACCGATGCCTGCAGGCGCTCGACGCCGAGGGCATCGAGCGTGCCGTGGTGTGCGGGCTGTCGATGGGCGGCTACGTCGCGTTCGAGCTGTGGCGCGAGGCGCGACAACGGGTCGCGGGGCTCCTGCTCGCGAACACTCGGGCCGGCGCCGACACCGAGGACTCGGCCGCGTCGCGGCGGGCGCTCGCGACGAGGCTGCGCGCCGAAGGCACCGGATTCCTCGTGGAGGATCCGCCACCCCTGCTCAGCGGGAACGCGTCCGACGAGCTCTGGGAGTCGGTGAAGCACACGATCGCCGACCAGCCTGCCGCGGCGATCGCCGCCGCGGCAGACGGCATGGCGCACCGACCGGATTCCACTGCGGACCTGGGCACGATCGACGTGCCGACGCTCGTGCTGACCTCGCAGGGCGACACGCTCATCGCGCCCGATGTGAGCCTGTCCATGGTGGATCGGATCGCAGGCGCCGAGTCGGTCACCTTGGCACGCGCGGGGCACCTGTCCAACCTCGAAGCGCCTGACGCGTTCACGAGCGAGCTCCGCGCGTTCTTGGAGCGCTTCGAGCGCGCCTGACGACACCGAGACGCCCTCAAGGGCTCGGGGGCGGCCATGGCCGCTCGTAGACTGGACGTCGTGACCACCACCCCCGCGGCGTTCGCCGCGCAGTTCGCGTTCGCGCTGGACGAGTTCCAGATGCAGGCCGCCGACGCGGTCGGCGCAGGCATGTCCGTGCTCGTCGCGGCACCGACCGGCAGCGGGAAGACGGTGATCGCCGAGTACGCGATCGAGCGTGCGATGGCGATGGGCGGCAAGGCCTTCTACACGACGCCACTGAAGGCGCTTTCGAACCAGAAGTTCGGCGACCTCGTCGCCAAGCACGGCGCCGGTACGGTCGGATTGCTGACCGGCGACAACACGATCAACTCCGAGGCGCCGGTCGTCGTGATGACGACCGAGGTGTTGCGAAACATGCTGTACGAGCGCTCCGACACGCTTCAGGGGCTCATGAGCGTGGTGATGGACGAGGTGCACTACCTGCAGGACCCCTACCGCGGCGCCGTCTGGGAGGAGGTGCTGATCCACCTTCCGCTCAGCGTGAGCGTCGTGTGCCTGTCGGCGACCATCTCCAACGCGGAGGAGTTCGGCGAGTGGATCGGCACGCTGCGGGGCGAGACGCGCGTGATCATCGAGGAACGGCGACCCGTGCCGCTCGAGCATCACTACCTGATCGGGCATCGTCTGCACCCCATGCACGTGGAGCAGGACGGCGTGCCGATCCCGAACCCGTACGTGATCTCGCTCGACCAGAACGAGCTGCGCACGAAGACCTACCACCGCCGGAGCAGCGGCTACCCGCAGCACGAGCGCATCTCGCGGCCTCGCGAGGGCCACCGCCGGGTCTTCGTGCCCCGCCGCTCCGACGTCGTCGACGTGCTCGAGGACCACGGCATGCTGCCGGCGATCTACTTCGTGTTCAGTCGCGCCGGCTGCGACCGGAGCGTGCGATGGATCCGCGAGGCGGGCATCTCGCTCACGAGCCGGGCCGAAGCCGATCACATCCGCGAGCGTGCCGAGAGCCGCGCGGCGTGGGTCGACGAGGACGACCTCGTGACGCTGGGGTTCTACGACTTCCTCGACGGGCTCACGGCGGGGGTCGCGGCGCACCATGCCGGCATGCTCCCGATGTTCAAGGAGGCTGTCGAAGAGCTGTTCGAAACCGGGCTCGTGAAGGTCGTGTTCGCGACCGAGACGCTCTCGCTCGGCATCAACATGCCCGCGAAGACGGTCGTGATCGAGGACCTCTGGAAGTTCCAGGGCGAGCGCCACGAGCTGCTCACGCCGGGGGAGTACACGCAGCTCACAGGGCGCGCGGGGCGCCGCGGCATCGACGAGGTCGGCCATGCCGTGGTGCTGTACCAGAAGCAGGTGGACTTCGAGCGAGTCGCCACCCTTGCCCAGCGACGCACCTACGACCTGGTCTCGTCGTTCCGACCCTCGTACAACATGGCGGTCAACCTCGCCCGCAACTACAGCGAGGAGCAGGCTCATCGCCTGCTGAACAGCTCGTTCGCGCAGTTCCTCGCCGACCGCAAGGTCGTGGGGCTCGAGCGGGAGCGTCTGCGCGACGCCGAGGCGATCGAGGGCCTCCGCGCGAACATGCGATGCCACCTCGGTGACTTCGACGAGTACTGGTCGCTGCGCACCCGTGCCCAACACATGCGCGAGGCGGACCGTCAGACCAACGAGCGCGCGCGGGCCGACTCCGTGCGGGAGGCCGTCGGCAAGCTGCGCCCCGGCGAGGTCATCTCGGTGCCCAGCGCCAAGCGGGGTGGTCTCGGCGTGATCGTGAGCTCCCGGGAGGGCAAGCCCACCGTGCTGACGCAGGACCGCCGGTTCTTCCGGCTCGCCGCGCGAGACTTCCAGGAGCCGCCGGCGGTGCTGACCCGCATCGCGCTGCCTCGCTCCGGCAGCCCGCGCAGCAGCCGCTACCGCCGTGACGTGGCCGCCACGCTGGTGTCGCTGCACGTGCGGCCCCCACGGGTCTCGAAGCACCGAGCCGACCCCAAGGTCGAGCGTGAAGCCGTGAAGCTCGACGAGCGGGCCGAGGCACACCCCTGCCGGGCGTGCCCCGAGCGGGCCAAGCACGAGCGCTGGGCCAAACGGGTCGACGAGCGCGAAGCCTCCCTCTCGGGCATCGAACGGCGCATCCGCGTACGCACCGAGACGCTGGCGCGGCAGTTCGACCGCGTGCTCTCGGTGTTGCGCCACCTCGGCTACGTCGACGGCTGGTCGCTGTCGGACAAGGGGCGGACCCTCTCGCGCATCTACGGGGAGGGCGACATCCTGGTGGCGGAAGCGCTCGACCGCGGCATCTTCGATGGCCTCGAGCCCGAGGAGGTGGCCGCGCTGCTGTCGTCGGTCGTGTACGAGGGGAGGGAACGCGTTCCTCTGTCGGGCCACATGCCAACCCCGGCGACGAGGGAACGCTATGACCTGCTCCAGCGCACGTGGCGGACGATCCGGCGCACCGAGGACGAGCACCAGGTGCAGCTCTGCCGCGAGCTCGAGTCGGGGTTCGCCGGGCCGATCTTCCATTGGGCCCAAGGACGCCCCCTCGACGAGGTGCTCGCCGAGACCGAGATGGCGCCGGGAGATTTCGTGCGCAACTGCAAGCAGATCCTCGACCTGCTCCGCCAGGTGCAGGAGGTCGCCAAGCCCGAGACCGCGGCGCTGTTCGCTCGCTCGCGATCGTCGGTGCTGCGAGGCGTCGTCGCGTACACGGGCGTATGAGAACCCTGCAGACGCGATGACGAGCCCGTTCGGGAGCCTCGTCGTGATCGCCGAGCCGTCGGCCGGCGCCGGCCGGGTGGGGGAGCAGATCCCCGCCGTGGAGCGAGCGCTGGCGGCCAACGACCTCGACTACCACCTGAGCCTCGCGGAGGCGAGCGGCGATGCCGAGCGGCTCGCCTCGTCTGCACTCGACGAGGGATTCCGCTACGTCGTGGCGGTGGGCGACGACGCGACCGTGCAACAGGTCGTGAACGGCATGTTCCGCGACGGCGCGCCGATCGTCAGGGAGCCGGTGCTCGGCGTGGTCGCCGCCGACGCCGGGAGCGACCTGTTGCAGAGCTTCGGGCTGCCGGGCGACGTCGAGGGGGCGGTGAAGCACCTGTCGGGCGAGACGACCTACCCGTTCGACCTCATGCGCATCACGTGCACCGGTCCGGACGGCGGACCGCGCACGAGGTATGCCCACAACCTGGCGCAGGTGGGCCTCGGAGCCAACGTGGAGCTCGCACGCCGGCGGCTTCCCGTGAGGCTCGGTGAGCGGCGGCGGCAGTTCCTGGGCTTCTGGCGGGGATACATCGGCACGACCCGGCGAGGGATGCGTATCGCCTACGACATGAAGACCTGGGAAGGCGAGAGCTTCCACGTCGTCGTCGGCAACGGACAGTTCGCCTCGGGCGTGCGATTGTCGCCGCGTTCGTATCCTGGCGACGGCGTGCTCGACGCATTGGTGTTCACCGGACAGAAATCCGACGCGTACACGATGATGCCGCGGATCATGCGTCACGGCGGGCACGTGCCCGATGACTCGATCAAGGAGCTGCGTGCGAAGATCCGGTTCACGGTCGAGGCCGAGCGCCCGCTCGCCGTCGTCGCCGACGGCGAGCCGTTCGGCACGACTCCGGCGACGTTCCAGGTCGTGGCGCAACAGGTCCTGCTGAAGCTGTAGAGGAGGAACCGTGAGCACCCGTGCGATCGAACGCATGCGCCTGGCCGCGGACGAGGCGGCAGCACAGGGCTTCGACGCCCTCGTGGTGCCGCCCTCTCCCGACCTCGCCTACCTGGCGGGCTATGATCCGATGCCACTGGAGCGCCCGACGATGCTCGTGCTGCGGGCTGGGGTGCCGCCCGTGATGCTCGTGCCGGAGCTCGAACGGCCTCTCGCGGCCGAGTCGCCCGGTGGGTCCGGCATCGAGCTCGTCGGGTGGATCGACGGCGTCGACCCGTACGACGAGATGCGGCGCCTGGCACCGGCTCAAGGGCGCATCGCCGTCGGCGACCGGCTCTGGGCGAGCCATCTGATAGGGCTCGAACGAGCTCTTCCCGACGTCGTCTTCGGCCCCGCCTCGCCGGTGATCGGGCGCCTGCGAGCGGTGAAGGATGACGACGAGCTGGCAGCCCTGCGGCAGGCAGCTCGGGGCGCCGACGAGTCGTTCCGCGAGATCTGCACGATGACGTTCCTCGGTCGCACCGAGCTCGAGATCGCCGCCGACCTGGCCGGCCTGTTGGTACGCAACGGGCATTCGAGGGCGGAGTTCACGATCGTCGCCGCCGGCCCGAACGCGGCCTCACCCCATCACGAGCCGGGGGCGCGAACGATCGTGGCGAGCGACGTGGTGGTGATGGACTTCGGAGGCGAGCTCGATGGGTACTACAGCGACACGACGCGGACGGTCGCGGTGGGTGAGCCGCCGCCCGCCTTCGAGCGCGTGTACGAGACGGTTCGGCAGGCGCAGCAGGCGGCGTGCGAGGCCGTCGCGCCCGGCGTCGAGGCGCAGCACGTCGACCGGGTGGCTCGCCGCATCGTCGACGACGCGGGCTTCGGCGATCGATTCATCCATCGCACCGGCCACGGCATCGGGCTCGAGGTGCACGAGCCGCCCTATCTGGTCGAGGGCAACGACTGGTTGCTCGAGCCGGGCACCACGTTCTCGGTGGAGCCCGGCATCTACCTCGAGGGGCGGTTCGGCGTGCGCATCGAGGACATCGTCGCCGTCACGGCCGCCGGCGTCGAGCGTCTGAACCGCTCGACGCGGGAGCTCCAGGTGGTGGAGTGACGGTCAGTCTCGGGGGCGGACCTTCGTTCCCTCAGCCATGTCCATGACCTCGAGCCCCATCGCCGTCAGCTCGTCGCGCAGGCGATCGCTCTCGGCGTAATCCTGCGACTCGCGTGCCGCGTCACGCTCGGCGATCAAGGCGAGCTGCTCGTCGCTCGGCGCCCATCCGCTGGTGGCCCCGCGCTCGAGGTCGAGGCCGAGCACGGCATCCCACGACGCCAGCAGGGCGTACTTCTCGCCGTCGGACAGGTCGCTCGCGCCCGCCACCTCGTTCACCACCACCACGGCCGCCGGCATGTCGAGGTCGGAGGCGACGGCGTCGCGGAACCTCGCGTCGTAGGACGACGCGCGCTCGCCGTCGATGGCGGCGGGCCCACCCCACTCGGCCATGCGCCGCCGGAGCTGCTTCACCTTCGCGTCGGACGTCTCCATCGCATCCCACGTGAAGTCCATCTCGGAGCGGTACCGGGTCTGGAACGTGAGCCACCGGAACGACAACGGGTCGATACCGTGCTCGAGGAGGTCGGGCACTCGGATCGTGTTGCCGGTCGACTTGGAGATCTTCTGACCCGTCTGGCGCAGATGACCCCCGTGCACCCAGATCGAGACCACGTGGTGGCCGACAGCGCCCTCGCTCTGCGCGATCTCGTCCTCATGGTGCGGGAACCGCAGGTCGTTGCCTCCCGTGTGGATGTCGAAGCGCTCGCCCAGGTACTTCATCGACATCGCCGAGCACTCGATGTGCCATCCGGGGAAGCCGACACCCCAAGGGGAGTCCCACTTCATGAGCCGTCCGGGGCCGGCCGCCTTCCACAGCGCGAAGTCGGCGGGGTGGCGCTTGGCCGCGTCGGTCTCGAGCTCCCGATGCCCCTCGCGGAGGTCCTCGACGGTGTTGCCGCTCAGCGCGCCGTACCCCGGGAACGACGACACGTCGAAGTACACGCTGCCCGAGTCGACGACGTAGGCATGCCCCCGGTCGATCAAGCCCTGCGTCAGCTCGATCATCTCGGGCACGTGCTCGGTCGCCTTGGGGTAGCGATCGGCGGGTCGGATACCGACCGCCTCGGCCTCCTGGAACACAGCCTCCGCGTACTTGGCAGCGATCTCGAGCGGAGCGAGGCCCTCGTCCTGCACGGCGAGCTGCATCTTGTCGACGGCATCGGCGGTGGCCTCGTCGGTCATGTGCCCCACATCGGTGATGTTCATGATCTGCGTGACCCGCAAACCCTCGAGCTCCAGGCCCCGGCGGATCAGATCGCCCAACATGAACGTGCGCAGGTTGCCCAAGTGTGCGTAGCGGTACACCGTGGGCCCGCACGTGTACATCGTGACCTGGCCGTCGGCGAGCGGCGTGACCTCGTCGAGGTCGCGCGTCAGCGTGTTGTACAGACGCATGCCGTCAGCTTACCGTCGGCCCGCGCCCGCCCTGTGCGGGCCGTCGCTAGAGGTCGTCGGGACGCGGAGGCGATCGCCGCTCGACGTGCAGCTGCGACACGCGGGACTGCACGTTCCCGCGGACGCTCGTCACCGCGACGGGGGGAGGCGGCACGGGCACGGGGATGCGCGTCTCGACACCGCCATGCTCCTTGTGTGCCCGCAGCACCGCGTCGTGGTAGCGCTCGAGCATCTGCAGGAACGAGGGGTCGTGATACGGCTGGCCGTCGACCGTGGGGCCGGACGTGCCCGCGATGATGGCTTCCACGTCGTCGCCCGTGATCGTCTTGACCGTTTCCAGAGCGTGCGCGAGCGCCAAGACCTCGGACCGGTTCTGCTCGAGCAGCTCCCACGTGCGCTCGTAGAGGTCGGCCAGCTTGTCCTCGACGCGCTGGCCGAAATCCGAGTCGAACAACGCCCGGTCTCCGCCGGTCTCCATCGACATCGAGCCGAGGGGAGCGAGGGTCACCGAGCGGGACGCGAGTCGATCGCCCATGGCGTAGTAGGCGAGCGCCTGGCTGGTCATGCCGGTCGCGGCGCGCATGTCGCCCCCCACGCCCATCGAGTGGTCGCCGTCGAAGAACATGCGCTCGCCCGCGAGCGAGGCGAGGGCGGTCATGACGTCGATCTCGCGTTCGGAACGCCATTGCACGAACTGATCCTCGGGCGGGATCGACGAGACGAACCCGCCGACATCACCGCGGCGCTCGATCGTCGCCATGTCGATCACGGCGTGTTTGCGCAGCCGATAGGCGACGACGGCGTGGCAGGCCTCATGCACCGCCACCGAGTGACGTTCGCGCTCGATGTACTCGTGCTCGTCCGGCAGCCCGTGCTGCTTCAGCTGCTTGGCCTTCACGACGTCGGCATAGGTCACCGTGTCGCGTTCGTCGCGGATGGCGATCACGAGACCCTCGTTCACGATGTCCTTGATCGATGCTCCCGAGAAATACGGCGTGATCGTCGCGAGCTTGTCGACCTCCTCGAGCGTGATGTCGTTGGTCACCTTGGCGAGGTAGTAGTCGAACGTCGACTTGCGGCCATCCTTCTGCGGGTAGCCGACCTTGTACTGACGGTCGACACGGCCGGGACGCAGCATCGCGGGATCGAGCGTATTGGGCATGTTCGTCGCGAAGATGTGCAGGATGCGGTACTTGGGCGGAGGCTTCGGCTTCATGCCGAGCATCTTCCGAAGCTTGTTCACGAGGCCCTTCGGCTTCGTGAGCCCCGACATCTCGGCGAGCAGTGCCTGCAGGGTGCCCATGCCGCCACCTCCGGCCATCCCGCCCATCATGATGTGCTCCTTGCCCGGTGCGCCGGACATGTTCGCTGCCGTCGCTGCATGGAAGGCCGCATCCCGCCCGGGGGCGGACAGATAGGAAACCCCGTTGCAGGTCGGCGAGGTCGACCACGGCGACACCGACGCCGCTCCGCCGGCGATCTGTTGACCGCGGCTACCGAGCGAATCGGCCTCGTCGATGAACACGATCGCGCCGCCGTAGCGCATCGACAGTTTGCGGAGCTTCCGATAGAGCGAGCGCACCTTCAGGATGCCGACGCCCATGAACATGTTGATGAACGCACCGGCGTCGACGTTCACGAACGGCTTCGCCGTCTCACCGGCCACGGCCTGGGCCATGAGGGTCTTGCCCGTGCCGGGAGGGCCCCACAGAAGGATGCCGCCCGGCACGTAGCCACCGCGGGACTCGATCGACTCCGGATCGTCGAGGAAGACCAGCGTCTCCTTGAGCTGGCCGAGGGCGGCGTCCTGACCTTTCACGTCGTCGAAGCGGGTCTCGATCTCGTCGGGCATGATCGTGTCGATGCCGCCCCGCGACAGGAACCAGAACAGACCGATGAACTGGAACATCACGAAGAAGAAGCCGAACGCCAATTGCATGATGAACGGCAGGGCGACGACGAGCCGGGCTGGCGCCTCGACGATGCCGAGCCACACGGGGTCGCTGCCGAAGATGCGTCCGAGCACCGTGCTGAGCACGAGCAGGAACAGCAGGAACTTGAACGCCCGACCCGCCCGGAAGCGGGTGTAGTCGCTCATCGTCCCGAGGCGTCTGTTCGTGCCGCCGAAGACGGTCTGCTGCCAGAAGCGGTAGTAGCTTCTCGAGCGCTCCTCGATGAAATAGTGGACCTGGCGCACGAGCTCCATGACCATCAGTGCGAGCAACCACCAGTAGTCCTGGATCGCGATACGGATCGCGTCGAGGAACGGGCCGTTGAGCGGACGGACCGTGGTGCTCCAGACGACGGCGACCCCGACGAGCCACAGGATGCCCAGGAAGATCAGCAGCTTGATGCGATCCCACATGACCGCCGGCGCGCGTGTGTGCCGTTCCGAGGCGCGCGGGCGGGACGGCCGGTCGGTCAGCATGTTCGAGCCCTTCCCCTCGGTGTTCACCCGATCACCGCCCAGGAGTCGACCACGGATTCGATGTCGCCACGGTTCCGCGCGTAGCAGTCCGCGCTGCACAGCACCGCCAAGATGTACACCCTGTCGGCGCTCGGGTCCATATACACCGTCTGGTTGATGTGGAGATAGTCGTCATCGAGGAGCGTAGAGGAGACCTCCCGGCTTCCTCCGCCGTCGACACCCAGCACGGTCTCCAAAGCCGAGATCGACACCTGCGCCTCGAAGTGCAGACCGCGGAAGCCGTCGGTGTCGAGGCGGTCGTCGTACGCCTTGACCTCGAGTGCTTGGTCTCCCACCTCGTCGCGGATCTGGTC
>Ga0183260_10004248_pt1 | contig 11398 bp, 6 predicted proteins | sample AntDrymUQ4972206_2_FD_129768 | JGI IMG/M metagenome (GOLD analysis project Ga0183260, IMG submission 129768) | Polar desert sand microbial communities from Dry Valleys, Antarctica - metaG UQ497 (22.06) (version 2) (version 2) | ecosystem: Environmental > Terrestrial > Soil > Desert | place...
GAGCTCGGCCGCTCCTTCCGCACCACCGTCCCGATCACCGTCATCCCCCGCACCGTCCCCCTCCCCCAGGTCCCGCTCGGCGGCGCTTGGACCGGCTCCGGCGACAACCGGCCTCGCGCCTTCGCGAGCGGCAGCGCCGAGGACGTCACCGTGCGCGAGTACCGCCACGGCGACGACCTGCGCCGGGTCCACTGGCGCAGCTCGGCGCGCACCGGTGAGCTGATGGTGCGCCGCGAGGAGCAGCCCTGGCAGAGCCGCGCGACGCTCTTCCTCGACAACCGCTCGCGCTCCCACCGCGGTCAGGGGATCGCGTCCTCCCTGGAAGCGGCCGTGTCCGCCACCGCTTCGATCGCCGTCCACCTCAGTCAACGCGGCTTCACCGTCCGGCTCGTGACCGCCACCGGCGACGACCCCACCACGGCCTGGCACTTCCGGGACGCCGAGCTCAACACCGGCCCGCTGCTGGAGTCGCTCGCCGTGGTCGACGCCGTCGATCAGTCCTGGCTGGAGACGAACTGGCTGGCCGACCCGACCCAGGGTGGTCTGCTCGTGGCGGTCACCGGCGCCCTCGGCGACCTCGACTCGCCCATCTTCCGCCGGATGCTCCACCACTCGATGCCGGCGCTGGCCGTGTGCCTCGACGTCGAGGCCTGGGGCGGCCGCACCGGCTCCGGTCCCGCGACCCCGGTGCTGACCTCGCAGGGGTGGCGGGCGGTGACGCTGGGTCCCCGTGACCGGCTCGCCAGGGTGTGGCAGGACCTCGCCAAGAGCAACTCCCAGGCCTCGCGCGGCCTTGGCGACCCCCGCGTCCAGGTCATCAGATGACTCACCCGACCCGACGCAAGGCCCTGGTCCACACCGCCTCGCTGAGCGTCACGGCGACAGCCACCGGCTGGCTCGCGACCACCGCGTGGCGCGGCTTCACCGAGGCGCCCGGCCGCTACCTCTACCCGCTGCTGCTGCTCGCAGTGCTGGTCTCCGGCATCGGCATCGGGCTGCGACACCTGCGAGTCCCGGGCTCGCTGGTGCTCCTCGTTCAGCTCGTCGTGGGCGGACTCGCCGCGACCAGCCAGGTCGCGGGCACCTTCGTTGTCACCGGCGACGGCTGGCTCCGGCTGGGCAGCGAGCTCTCGGCGGCCGTCGACACCGCCCAGCGCTACCAGGCACCGATCCCCGACGACGCACCCGGCATCGAGCCGCTGCTCATCCTCGGCGGATGGTTCTGCCTGGTGCTGCTGGACCTCTGCGTCGGTGGGCTGCGTCGGGTCTCGTTGGCCGGCCTGCCGTTGCTGACGATCTACAGCATCCCGGTGAGCATGCTCGGCGGCGGGGTGCCGTGGTGGAGCTTCGCGCTCACCGCCGGCGGGTTCCTCACCATGCTCTTCCTGCAGCACCGCGAGCAGACCAGCCGCTGGGGTCGCGGCATCGGCGAGGCCGGCCGCGAGCCGGGTACATCTGTCGCAGTCAGCTCCCACGCCATCCGTACGTCGGCGGGCTCGCTCGGCTCAGTCGCGCTCCTGCTCGCCGTGCTGATCCCACAGTTCGTGCCGACCCTGTCGCTGAGCGTGTTCGGCTTCGGGCAGGGGAACGGCAACGGCGGCGACATCACGGTCGCCAACCCGATGGTCGACCTGAGACGTGACCTGCTGCGGGGCGAGGACAGGCCGCTGTTGCAGGTCCGGACCGACAACCCCGCCCCGTCATACCTACGCATCGCGGCTCTCAACCGCTACTCCGACCAGGAGTGGAGCACGGGCGACCGCGACATTCCCGACGAGCAGCGCGCGCAGGGACCGATCTCCAACCCGGACCTCGATCCGACGGTATCCCGCACCCGCTACCAGACCGATGTCTCGGCGCGGATCGACTTCGAGTCGCCGTGGCTGCCCACGGCCTACCCGCTCGAGCGGATCTTCGCCCCCGGCGACTGGCGCTACGACGTCACCACCTTCGACTTCCTCTCCGCCGAGGACGACCTCGACACCGCCGGGCTCAACTACTCGATGACCGAACTCGAGCTCGAACTCGATGCCAAGACACTGGCCGATGCGCCGTCGTGGTCGGGCAAGGTGAGCCGCGACTTCATCGAGCTTCCGGACGACTTCCCGGCCTTCGTGCGCACGCTGGCCCAGGAGGTCACCCGTGACGTCCCGAGCCGCTACGAGAAGGCCGTCGCCCTCCAGGAGTGGTTCCGCGAGGACGGCGGATTCGAGTACTCCCTTGACAACGTCGAGCCCGGCAACGGCACCGACGAGCTGGTCGCGTTCCTGACCGAGGGCGACGGAGGGCGGATTGGCTACTGCGAGCAGTTCGCGGCGTCGATGGCCGTGATGGCCCGCTCCCTCGGCATTCCGGCCCGGGTCGCGGTCGGCTTCCTGACACCGCAACCGATCGGTCCCGAGACGTTCGAGTACTCGAGTGACGATCTTCACGCCTGGCCAGAGTTGTACTTCTCCGGTGCGGGTTGGGTGACGTTCGAGCCCACCCCGGCCGACCGGGCCGCGACCGTCCCGTCGTACACCGAGGGTGGGCTCCCGATCGTCGAGCCCACGAACGATCCGGGCCAGTCACAGAACACCGGAGATCCCTCGCAGAACATCAACCCGGACCGTCAGCTCGACCCCGGCACACTGCCCGAGGCCGGCACCGACCAGCAGGGCGGCGGTGGCGTCGCCTGGCGGCAGCTGCTCCTCGTGCTGGCCCTGCTGGTGTTGGCCGCGCTGCTGGCGCTGTCGCCGCGACTCGTCCGGCAGGCCCGCGGTCGGGCCCGGCTGACGGGGGCGGTCGAGCCGGCGTGGGCTGAGGTGCGGGCGACCGCGATCGACCTCGGGGTGCCGTGGCCCGAGCACCGCTCGCCGCGCGAGACCCGCCACCACCTCGAGCCCTACCTCGGGGCGCCGGTCTCGGCAGGCGCTCCCGAACGTCCGCCCCGTGGCGCGCGGGTGGCACCAGAAGCAGTCGATGCCCTCGACCGGCTGGTGCTCACCCTCGAACGTCTGCGCTACGCCCGACCCTCGGCCGACTCGGCCGACGCCACCGACCCGCGGGTCGTGAGCGACGTCGAGACGGTGGTGGCGTCGCTGCGCGGCGGCGCCACGACACGTGCCCTGCGACGCGCCAGGTGGTGGCCGGCGTCGGTGCTGCCGTGGCGACGTGGTGGCGGTGGCCACGCGGCGATGCCGCTGCTGGCCGGGCACGGCGGCGTGGTCGACCACGTCGGGTGAGACCGGGTCTGCGATCGGCAGTCAATCCGGACGGAGGTTCCAGAAGGCCTCGAGTCCGCAGAATGCGGCAGATCCGGACGTCTCAGAAGGGAACTCCCCAGGCCTTGGGACCGATGGCAGCAGGGTGTTGGGTGGACCCCATGCCGTATCTGCGCATGACGCGCGCCCTAACCGACGGAGACCGCATCGCGCTGGTGTCCCCAGCCAGCTGGTCGGAGCCGGGGCAGATTGATGCGACCCAGGCCATCATCGAGTCGTGGGGTTTTCGGTCACGCTTGGGCTCGCATGTACACGCAAGACTCGGCTATCTCGCCGGCAAGGACGAGGACCGTCTGGCCGACCTCAACGACGCGATCCGCGATCCCCAGATCCGGGCGATCGTGACTCTGCGCGGTGGGTGCGGCAGCCATCGGTTGTTGAGAGGCATCGACGTCGACGCCCTCAAGGCAGACCCCAAGCCGCTGGTCGGTTTCAGTGACATCACCGCGCTTCACCGGGTCTGGCACCAGCAAGGTGTGCCCTCCCTCCATGGGGCCGTCTTCGACGCTGGCCAGGACGCTGTGAGAGACGTTCTCAAGGGTGGAACGCCCCGTCCGTTGCCGGCTGATCCTCGCCAGTTCGGTGCCGAACTCACCACCCGAGGTCGCGCCACTGGACCACTGGACCTCTGTTCGGTGGGAACCTTGAGATGTTGGCCCGGAGCGTTGGCGTGGTGGAGTTTGACCTGCATGGGCACGTGCTGCTGCTGGAGATCAACAGGTCTGAGGGGCTGGGCCACGTCGACCGCGCACTGACGCAGTTGATCTTGGCTGGAGCGCTCGACGGCGTCGTCGGAGTGGCGCTCGGATGGCTGTCGGGATTCGAGGGCTATGTCGACCGGGAGTGGACGGTCATCGACGTGTTACGCGATCGGCTCCATGGTCTGGGCATTCCAATGCTCGCAGGACTGCCGTTGGGACACGGCGCGAACCCACAGTTGGCAACACTAGGAGTGGAAAGCACGGTCGATGCGGACGCGGGGCTCCTCACCGCCTCGGCGGCCTTGAAGTGACTACGACGGCGACTAGCGCACATCGGCTAGATGAGCACGCTCAGCACCTGCGGTGGAAGCGGACCTTGCCGTCGGGTGTCGGGGTCGTCTCGTAGCGGGGGTCGTGGGTGAGGGTGTGGTGACGCTGGCACAGGAGGCGGCCGGTGTTGATGTCGGTCGACCCGCCCTTGCTCCAGGAGTGGTCGTGGTGGGCGTGGGTCATGGCGGGTGGTCGATCGCAGCCGACAGCGGTGCACCCGCCGTCACGCAGACCCATCGCCACGCGTTGGGTCTTGGTGTGGAAGCGACGTCGGCGGCCGACGTCGAGGGGCTCGGACTTCCCGCCCAGGACCACGGGGATGATCCCGGCGCCACAGGCCAACCGCCGGGCCTCTCCGGCGCTGATGCGGCTGCCGTCGCAGAGCCCGGCAGCGGCGAGGCCACCCATCAGGGTCTCGATGGTCATGGTGACGACCACGGTCGCGGCGAGCCCGCCGGAGGAGGGGACGGTGTCCTCAGGTCGGGCTTCGAGGTACTCCATGAACGCCTCACCCAGCGCGTGCTTGGTGGGGGTGTCGGCGGGCCGGTCGGGGTGACGCTTGGGTGCGGCGAGAGCCATCAGGTGTTTGCGGAGGATCGAGCCGTGCAGGGAGGGGATGGTGAAGCGGCCGTGGCACGTGCCGTGGCCGTCGTCGGACATCGTGAACGACGCCACCGCCCGAGCCGTGGCCTCCTCGGCTGCGAGCCGTCGGGCCTCCTCTGCCTCGGCGGCCTCGGGGTCGAGGACCTCCAGCAGCCGACGGCCCAGGATCCGCAACGCTCTCGCGTCGTGGTCGGCGGCCTCGGCCAGCAGGAACGCCTCGGCCTGTTCCACCACGTCGGTTTCGGTGGTGTCGGGGAGGTCGTCGACCGCGTCCACGATCACGGCCGCTTGTTCGACGTTGATCGACGCGGCAGCCAACGCGGCGTCCACGGCCGGGTGCGCCTGGTCCAGCTGCTTCGCGAGCCGGGCAGCCCGGTGCACGGCCGCTCGCGTCGTACGCGACTCGTGGGCCAGCCAGTTCGCCGGCGACGTCGCCCCCACCGCGCCGCCGACGTCGACCCGGCCCGCGTGGGAGAGGAGCCGCAACCGGAGCTGGTCAGCCTGGGTGCTCAGGGCGGTGGCCTCGAGCAACGCTGCCTCGGTGTCGGCCGTCGAGAGCCCCCACACGGGTGTCTGTGACAGGGACGCGAGCTGGGAGCGCAGGCCGAGGACGGTGGCCACCACCGGGTGCCTCGTCTCGTCGACCTGCGCTGTCATGACCCCTACCCAACCACCAGCCTCGGACACCGGACGGAAGCCTGTGGAGGAGCAGGAAGGGCCGCGGACTGTGAACGATTTCAGGTCCCGGAAAGGGACTCGAAAAGGCGACCGCTGTGGGTGCCCGCTCGGCCGTGACGGCTGTGCGCGGAACTCAAACCTGACCGAAGGGGCTACTGAGAGCCGCCGCCGCCATCTCGGCGACGACGCCATCGCTCCTCCATGCGTTCCATGAAGGAGCCGTGGGGGCGCTGGCGCTGCTGACGGGGACGGCGCTCGCGGCGACCGCCCTGGAGCAGGGTGAGGTTGCTGTCGGCCTCGTCGGAGGTCGGGGCGGGCACGGGGCCGCCGGCGCGCTGGCCGCGCACCGCGGTCAGGCCGATGGTGGCCGAGGCCAGCATGATCAGGAATCCGACGATGCCCACCGGGATCAGCTGGGCGACCACACCGGTCATCATCACGGTGACGCCGATGACGAACGCGACGCCGGCGATGATGGCCTTGCGCCGGGCGATGCTGCGCAGCGAGGTGCCGCGGAGGGTGGAGGCGAACTTGGGATCCTCTTCGACGAGGGCGCGCTCCATCTGCTCGAGCAGTCGCAGCTCCTCTGCGGAGAGGCCCACTGGTTCCTCCAGGGTCCGATTGCGGAACAGGGTGCTTCTCAGCATAGGCAACAGGTGGTGAGGTGGGTACTCCTTCTCCCGAGAATTTCTTGCGCCCGGATCACTCAAGCCCTAGCCGAGCAGGCTGGCCGGTCCCACCGCCGCCGACCCGAACCGGTGGACCGCCCGGTCGACCGCCCGGTCTGCTTCGTGCCAGCCGTGCTCCGGCTCCCCCAGGACGAGTTGCCGGTGGACGCGTTCGCGGGCCAGCAGCCCCTCGACCCGGACGCCGACCAACCGGACCCGGGCCCGCTGCAGCCCCAGCGCGTCGTAGAGGCGGGTCACCGCGCGGTGAATCTCGACGGTGACGTCGGTGGCCTCGGGCAGGGTGCGGGACCGGGTGAGGGTGGTGAAGTCGGCGAACCGGACGGTGAGGGTGACGGTCCGGCCGGCGACCCCGGCGACCCGCATCCGCCGCCCCACCTTCGAGACGAGACGCAACAGCTCGCGGACCACGACCTCCCGGTCGTCGGTGTCGCGGCCGAAGGTCTCCTGCGCGCCCATCGACTTGTCGGGGTCGGCGGCGGTGAGCGAGCCGTTCGCCCCACCGAACGCCGGGGCGTTGCGGGCGGTGATCGCGCGCCGGTCGGCACCCCAGGCGAGCTCGTGGAGGTGGACGCCGAGGTGGTGGCCGACGGCCCGCTGGAGGGTGCGCGCTGGGGTGTGGGCGACGTCGCCGACGGTGACCAGCCCGAGCCGGTGGAGCAGCACCCGGGTCTTCTCCCCCACGCCGTAGAGCTCGCCCACGTCGAGCGGGTGGAGGAACTCGACCACCCGCTCGGGCGGTACGACCAGCACGCCGTCGGGCTTGGCGCGACGGCTCGCGAGCTTGGCGACCGACGGCGCCGCGGCCACGCCCACCGAGCAGGTGACGCCCTGTTCGTCGTGGACGACCGCCCGCAGCTGCTCGGCGATCTCCAGCGGCGAGCCGAGCCGGCGGGTCGAGCCGCGGACGTCGAGGAACGCCTCGTCGAGCGAGAGCACCTCGACCAGCGGGCTCACCCGGCGGAAGGTCGCGATGACCGAGGTCGAGACCGAGGAGAAGGTGTCGAAGTCGGGGGCGATCACCACCGCCCGGGGGCACAACCGGCGGGCCCGGGTCATCGGCATGGCCGAGCGCACGCCGTACTCGCGGGCGAGGTAGTTGGCCGAGAGCACCACGCCCCGGCTGCCGCCCCCGACCACGACCGGGACGTCGGCCAGGTCGGGCCGTTCGCGGGTGGCGACGGAGGCGTAGAAGGCGTCCATGTCGACGTGGAGCACCGGGCAGTCCCACGACGGGTCGGGGCCGCTCATCGAGGTGCCCGAGGATCAGCGGGTGGCGACGAGGTGGAGCTGTGCGGCGAGCGGGGCGTACTCGGGGCGCTCGGAGACGGCCTGCTCCAGCTCGAGCAGGGCGGCGGTGGCGCCGGGCTCGAGGTCGAGCAGGTTGCCGGGCACCAGGTCGCTGAAGACTCGGACCGCATGGATCGAGGCGAGGATGAACCCGGCCGCGGGGAGCAGCGTCTCGAGCTCGGTGGCGGTGAACCGGCGCCCCGAGCGGCCGGACGGTCCGGTGGCGTCGAGCATGGCCCGCGCCTGCTCGAAGTGGCCGGCCATCGCCCGGGCGACGACGGCGGCGTGGCGCTGGGCGACCAGCAGGCTGAGCACCCCGCCGGGACGCAGCACCTCGGCGATCGTGGCCAGCGCGGCGGCCGGGTCGTCGACGACCTCCAGGACGCCGTGGCAGAGCACGACGTCGGCGCTGCCGGGCTCGGCGACGTCGAGCAGGGTCGACAGGTCGCCCTGCTGGCCGGTGACCCGGTCGGCCACGCCGTGCTCGTGGGCGCGACGCTCCAGCGCGGCCAGGGCGTCGGGACTGGGATCGACGACCTGGACCTGGTGCCCGAGCTCGGCGAGCGGTACGGCGAACCCGCCGGTGCCGCCGCCGATGTCGACGACGTGGGCGTGCTGCTCGTAGAAGGTGCCGGGTTGGTCGAGGACATCGCGCAGCGCGGCCCACACAACGGCGGTGCGCACGGAGTGGCGACGCTCGCTGGGACGCTCGATCGGCATGGGATCAAGCCTAGGGGGTCAGTCACCCCGGACTCCCGGGGCTACGGTGCCACAGGTTTCGAGAGACACCCTTGGGGTCCTCGCCGGCCGGCTTGATGTCGGCGTACGGCGACATCTGGAAGCCGCTGGTGTGCACGAGGACTCGGCGTTGGGTGGGCGCGGTGAAGCCCTCCGGCACGGTCGCGATCGCCTCGTGGACCGCGGCCATCCCCTCCCGCTCCCACAGGTCGTGGAGCGCGGGCAGCTCCCAGGCGCCGGTGGCGCGCAGCGAGACGCCGCGGTAGCCGGTGCGGCGCAGCACGCCCGAGACCACCAGCAGCCAGGAGCCGAACACGGTGGCGGCGTAGGGACCCTGGGCGTCCTCGAAGAAGGTGGCGTCGACCGGGCCGGTGGCGTCGTCGAGGGTCAGGAAGACGACCCGGCGTCCGGAGCGGACCGGTGGGGTCTGGGTGGCGACCTTGACGCCCGCGACCAGCAGCTCCGAGCGACTGCGGCAGGAGAGCAGGTCGCGGCTGCGGGTGGTGCCGAGGTCGTCGAGGAACGCGGCGTAGCGGTCGACGACGTGGCTGCTCACGTCGAGGCCGAGGATCTCCAGCTCGGCCCGCATCCGCTCGTCGGCGTTCATCTCAGGCAGCCCGCTGACCTCGCCCTCCCCCGGCCGGTCGCCGAGGTCGAGTGTGAGTTGGACCGACTCGACCGGCGTCGGGTCGGGGGTGGCCCGGGACTGGGCGCTTGCCCTCGCCCAGACCCCGCCGTCGGCCAGGGCGTGGCGCTCGGTCGGCGGTGCAGCCGCGCGGTCGAGCGGGTCGGTGCTGTTGCGGGCGGCCGCCCGATCGACCGGCTCCTGCCGGGCCGACGCCTGCCGCCGCCGGGAGCCCAGGCCTCGACCGCGCGAGGCCCGGTCGAGGGAGCGGGAGTAGCGGTCGAGCTCCATCACCTGCAGCAGCAGGTCGCGGCGGGTGGTCTGGCCACGGGTGGCGGTGTCCCCGATGTCATAGAGCCGGTCGAAGCCGCCGGTGAGGACCAGTCGCTCGACCACCGGCCGGGAGACCCGGGCGCGGTGCCAGAAGTCGGTCAGCGAGTGGAACGGGCGGGCGGCGAGGATTCGATCGACCTCGGCGGCGTTGATGCCCTTGAGCTCCGCGAGCGCCAGCCGGATGCCGTAGCCGAGCGGGCTGTCGACCCGCTCGACGACGTAGTCGCGACCGCTGGCGTCGACGTCGAGGCCGAGCACGGTGATCCCGCACTGGCGGGCGTCGTCGAGGATCAGCCGCTTGGGGTACATGCCGGGGTCGTGGGTGAGGACGCCGGCCAGGAAGTGGGCCGGCCAGTGGGCCTTGAGCCAGGCCGACTGGTAGGTCGGCAGCGCGAACGCGGCGGCGTGGGCCTTGCAGAAGCCGAAGCTCGCGAACGCGGCCAGCACGTCCCAGACCCGCTCCACCACCGGCAGCGGGTAGCCGCGGCCGAGCGCCCGCGGGAAGAACCACAGCCTGGTCTCGGCCATCCCCTCGACGTCGCCGAGCGCGCGGCGCAACTCGTCGGCCTCGGCGTTCGAGACGCCGGTGAACAAGGCGATCATCTCGATCACCTGCTCGTGGAAGACGACCACGCCGTGGGTGGGGCCGAGGATCGGCCGCAGGTCGTCGTGGAGGTAGGAGACGTCCTTCCAGCCGTGCTTGACCTCGAGGTAGGGGGTGATCATGTCGCTCTTGACCGGGCCGGGCCGGAACAGCGAGATGTCGGTGATGATGTCGTCGAAACTGCCGATGCCGGACTTGCCGACCAGCTCGCGCTGGCCCGGCGACTCGATCTGGAAGCAGCCCAGGGTGCGGGTGGACTGCACCAGCTCGAAGGTGCGCGGGTCGTCGCGGGGCGCGCCGTCGAGGTCGACCACCTCGCCGTCGACGCGGGCGACCTCGTGCACGGCGTGCTGCATCGCCGACTGCATGCGGATGCCGAGCACGTCGAGCTTGAGCAGCCCGAGCTCCTCCACGTCGTCCTTGTCGAACTGGCTCATCGGGAAGCCCAGCCAGCTGGACTCCACCGGGGTGCGGTCCAGCAGCGTCCGGTCGGACAGCAGCACCCCGCAGGGGTGCAGCGCGACGTGGCGCGGCAGCCCGTCGAGCCGCTCCACCAGGCGCAGCAGCAGGTCGATCCGAGCAGCGTTCTCGCCGCGGGACAGCCCGCTGGCCCGCAGCTCGGGCAGGTCGCGCATCGCCGCCCGCACCTGGCTGGCCCGGATGTGCGGGAACGCCTTGGCCAGCGCGTCGACCTCACCGGGCGGCAGCCCGAGCGCGGCGCCGACGTCGCGCACGCCGTGCCGGGCCCGGTAGGTGTCCATCATCGACACGCAGGTGCACCGCTCCCCGCCGTAGCGGGCCAGGATCTGCTCGTAGACCTCGGTGCGCCGGGCGGACTCGACGTCGAGGTCGATGTCGGGCAGCTGGTGGCGCAGCGGCGACAGGAAGCGCTCCATGAGCAGGCCGTAGCGGACCGGGTCGACGTCGCTGATGCCGAGCAGGTAGGTGACCAGCGAGCCGGCGCCGCTCCCCCGCGCCGCCACGCGCACGCCCATGCCCTTGATGAGGTCGACGACATCGGCGACGGTGAGGAAGTACGACGGGTAGCCCAGGCCGCGGATGACGCCGAGCTCGTCCTCGAGCCGGGCGAGGGTGCCGGCGTCGCGGGCCATCCCGCGGCGGCCGAAGCCGGCCTCGCAGCGCTCGCGCAGCACCGCCTGCGGCTCCCCGCCGCCGGCTGTCCCTGATGCCGTGAGCTCGGGGAAGTGGACCTCGCCGATGCCGAGGTCGGCCCGCGGGTCGACCGCGCACCGGTCGGCCTCGTAGCGGGTGCGGGCCAGCAGGCCGCGGCCGTCGTCACCCAGACCGGCGGCGCGGGCGACCTGCTCGGCGACCAGGGCCATCTCCTTGCCGGACAGCAGCGCGGCCTCGGCGTTGCGCCGGTCGACGTGGCGCAGGTCGAGCGCGACCAGCCGGCGGGCGGCGTCGAGCACGTCGGCGGTCGGGGCGTCGGACCGGTCGGCGTAGCGCACGACGTTGGTGAGCACGGCCGGCGCCCGCTCGGCCGTGGCCAGGCCGAGCATCCGGGCGGCCCGGCCGACGTCGCC
>Ga0183260_10004249_pt1 | contig 11397 bp, 10 predicted proteins | sample AntDrymUQ4972206_2_FD_129768 | JGI IMG/M metagenome (GOLD analysis project Ga0183260, IMG submission 129768) | Polar desert sand microbial communities from Dry Valleys, Antarctica - metaG UQ497 (22.06) (version 2) (version 2) | ecosystem: Environmental > Terrestrial > Soil > Desert | place...
GCGTCGCTTCAGGCTCGGCGCCGACTCGTCGCGGCCGTACATGTCGCTGAACCAGGCGACGCAGCGGGCGCCGGTTCGCTCGATCTCCTCGCGGACGAGCTCGAGCGCTCGAGGCCGGAAGACCGAGCGATCGGTCAGGACGCCCACGAACTCTCCGGTCGCCCCCGCGAGCGCCGACTCCCAGTTGTCCGGCATGGACAGCTCGCCGCTCGCGCGGATGTAGCGGATCCGGGAATCGTCGAAGCTCGAGACCACGGCTTCCGTGCGCGGCGCCTCGCCCGGGTCGCTGTTGTCGCTGACGAGGATCTCGAGCTCGGAGACCGGCTGGGCAACGACGCTCTGGATCGAGTCGCGAAGCGCCTCGGGGCGATTCTTCGTCGGGATCGCGATCGTGAAGTAGGGTGCAGTCATCGCCGCTCCCCGAGCGCAGCCGGCGCCGCGCGCGCCGGCGTCCGCGCGACCCGGTCGCGGCTCGAGGCCACTCCGGCGGTTCGCTCGATCGCCTCGACGACCTCGAGGCTGGCCTCGCGCTCCATCCCGCGGGGACGGATGAACGACTTCGTGAACGAACGCCGGCCGTCGGCTCGGGCGTCTTCCCCCTCGAGGATCCGAGCGACCCTCCCAGCGACCTCGTCGGCGTCGGCGCAGACCTCGAGGAACTCACCGGCGAGTAGATGCCGGAAATGCCCGGTTCGCCCCTGCGTGGGATGAAACTCCTCGGAGACGATCGTCACGCAGGGCCGATCCGCGACAACGGCTTCGAGGAACGCCGTCGTGTTGAGGCCGAAGACGCAACTCGCCGACGAGAGCTGGTCGAAGTACTCCTGCCACGATTCCGGAGTGTCGGCCTGGTCGCCATCGCGAGGATAGACGACGACGCCGGGATGGTCGCAGTCGTCCCACGGGGTCGGGTTCGTCGGATGGGGCCGGACGACGAGCGTCGGCGTCTCCTCCGGAAAGCGGCGCACCAGGGCATCGGCGATGGAGCAGGCGACCGACACCTCGTTCTTGACGAGGGTGCGCGAGCTCGAGAGGTAGACGACGTACGGCCGTTCGGGATCGGAGCCCATCCGGGCGCAGATGTCGACCCGGGAGACCGACGGCTGCAGCTCGAAGAAGCGATCGAGGTGCGGCGCGCCCGTGATCTCGATCCGCTCCCGGGGAATGTCGTGGAGCTCGGTGGCCTCGCCGGCGAGAGCCTCGTTCCAGACGATGTAGAGGTCCGGAAGAACGTGGACGGTGCCCTTGCTCGTGAGGTTGTCCCAGCTGTTGACGTAGCCGATCGTCGGGATCCCGAGGGAGCTGGCGCCGCGGAGGTAGTCGGCCTCGACGGGGATCTTCGGCCAGACGGTGGGAGAGACCAGGACGACGTCCGGGTCGACGTCCTTCAGCAGGGCGACGACCGTCCGGCTCGGTCGGCTCAGGCGCTCCACCGCGCGCCAGGCGGCGAGCGAGATCGGGCGCCGCAGCACCATCCGGGCGAGCCGCGACTGGACGAGCCGCATCGTGCGAGGAGGCAGCGTCTTCTCAAGGGCCTCCGTCACCCGCTCCGGCGAGGGATGACCCTTCCGGAGGTAGATCGAGCGGCTGATCACCTGCCGCCCGACGCGGAGCAGCTTCTGCAATCGCTCCTCGGGCTCGGGGCGGTAGCCGACGGTGACGGCTGGGAGCTCCGACGCCGCGAGCTCGATTCCTCGCCCGAGGAAGACCATCCGCTTCTTCTTTGCCTCGACCTTGGCACGTATCTTGGCATCCCCCATCTGCGTACCGTGCAGGAGCACGACCTCGTGGCCGCGTGCGTCGAGCTCGCGCACGACAAGATCGAGGTTGCGGAAGAAGTTGAGGTGTTGCATGACCATCAGGACCTTCATACGACTAGTCTTTCCCCGGATTCGCCTTGCAGCGCGTCGACCTGAAGCCGTCCGCTCCGCCTTTCTTCGCCTTGTTCCCACGACGGCCCGCGGCGGCGGCGCGTCGAAGTCGCGGCACGGTACACGGTACCCGGGAACAAGCGGTCGGATGAGGCACGAGGACGTCCTGCAGGCACTGCTCGAGCTGACGCCCTCGAAGCAGGCGCACGTCGTCGCGCAGTGGCCCGGCCTCACCGGGCAGACGCCGGAGGGCCTCGACGTGACGGCGAGGACGCGAAAGGAGCTGCGCCGCCTGCTGGCCGAGCGCGATCCGGGGATGCTGAGCTGGATCGAGGGCTTCGAGCCCGGCGACGTCTTCTACGACGTCGGGGCGAACGTGGGCGGGGTGACGCTCGCCGTGGCCGGGCTGCACGGGAACCAGGTGACCTCGGTCGCGATCGAGCCCTCGGTCGCGAGCTTCGAGTCGCTCGCCCGCCACCTCTCGCTGAACAAGCTGCTCGGCTTCGTGATCCCCCTGCAGATCGCCCTGCTCGACCGGACGGGGATCGAGAAGCTGAACTACAACAGCACCGCCGCCGGCTACTCGCTGCACGCGGTCGGAGAGGCCGTCGACCACGAGGGCCGCCCCTTCGTGCCCGCCGAGGTGCAACTGATCCCGACCTATGCGCTCGACGACCTGATCGAGACCCTGAAGCTCCCGCCCCCCACACAGATCAAGATCGACATCGACGGCTACGAGGAGTCGGTGCTGCGCGGGGCGACGAGGACGCTGGCGCGCGGCTCGGTGCGCTCGCTCTTCGTCGAGGTGGTCGATCACGACCGGCGCGGCACCCGCCTCGCCTCGGTGAGCGAGATCCTCGCTGGCGCCGGCTTCGAGCTCGTGGAGAGCTTCCGGCACGGCGAGGAGGGGACTGGGTACGTCTCCGATCATCTCTACCGCGCACGGTAGGCGCCTTGCCGGATGCCGCTCTCGGGGCCGGGTCCGGGCCGGGTGGCGCTGCTACCGTGATCGGTCGTGTCCGGCCCGCCCCCAGATGTGAACCGAGCCGAAGCCGACCTTTCGGCGCCTGAACCGGACGGCGGCTCCCCAGAAGGCCGGCGCGAGCTCGAGAAAGCGGCGCGACGTCGCCTCAAGGAGAAGAACGCCGAGCTTCGGGAGCGAAACGACGCGCTCCGCGCGCGGCTCGACGAGCTCGAGGGAAGGCGCCGGGTGCTCGCGGAGGAGTTCGCGGAGCTCCGGGAGAGCTTCTACCTGAGCGGCCACCGCAAGAAGGTCGATCTGAACGTCCTCCCCCGCTTCGGAGAACTCGCGCGGCGGATCAGGAGCGAAGGCCGGATCGGGATGCATCTCGATCGGCTCTACATCCTCTGGCAGGCCGTGCTCGCCGCTCCGGCCGGGCCCGTCGCCGAGGTCGGCGTCTACCGTGGTGGCTCGGCCAAGTTCATCGCCGAGGCCATTCGTGAAGCGGAGCGCGAGCCGGTCTTCTACGCGTGCGACACGTTCGCGGGGCACGCCAGCACGGACCCGATCGACGCGAACCATCACGTGGTCGAGAAGTTCCTCGACACCTCCGCGGCCGAGGTTAGGCACTACCTCGCCTCTTACCCGAGGCTCGAGCTGCTCGAGGGAGACATCGCAGAGACGAGCGCGCGCCTCGCCGACGAGCGCTTCGGTTTCGTCCACATCGACGTCGACGTCTACGGCGCCACGAGCTTCTGCCTTCGCTTCTTCGCGCCGCGACTCCTGCCTGGTGCGGTGATCGTGGTCGACGACTACGGCTTCGTTACGTGTCCCGGCGCGAAGCAGGCGGTGGACGAGTTCCTGGCCGAGCACGACGGCTTCCGGCTCTTCCACCTGATCACGGGGCAGGCGCTCCTCTATCAGCCGTCCACCCACCAGCCGGTAGCGGCTCCCGGCTGAGCCCGCCGGCCGCGCCGACGAAGGTGGCGGCGACCCCGAGCGCGCGGCAGCGCTCCTCGATCTCGCCGGCGTAGACCTCGTTCATCACGACGATCGTGAGCCGGCGCTCGTCCGCTCTCGCTCGCAGCGCGTCGGGCGGGGCGATCTCGTGCCCGGTCAGCGGCACGAAGCTCCCCTGCTTGTTCGGATTGACGTCGATGCAGAAGGCGATCAGTGCCGCGTTCGGGTCGGTGAGGAGCGAGAACAGCACGCCTTTCGTCGCCATGCCCCAGATCGCGACGGCGCTGCCTTCCTGCTCGAGCTCCCGGAGCCGCTCCCGCCCCGTTGCGAGCGACGCGGCCTCGGCGGCGGCGTAGGCGGGGAGCTCGGGCCACCCGGCCCGGTCGCGTGGTGCCGGGGCGGAGGACGCACCCGTTCGGCCCTCGACCCAGAGGTACTGGCCGCCGTAGCCCGGGCGCGTGACCGGGTCGCCGAGGCCGGCGCGGCGAAACGCCTCCGCGACGCTCGCGGGCGTGAAGTAGTTGCAGTGCTCGTAACAGAAATCCCAGAACGCCTCGCGCCGGACGATCCACGTCAGGTCGGGAACCTCGACGAAGACGGGGCACGAGCCATGGGGCGCGACTGCGCTGTCGATCGAGCGGAGGAAGTCAACCGGCTCGGGCATGTGCTCGAGGACGTGACGCGAGACGACGAGCGCGGGGCGCTCCACGATCGCCGCCGCGGTGAAGACATCACGGACGAGCATCAGCCGGCCGTCGAGCTCGCTCCCCTCCCGATCGAGCGCCGGGTCGACGCCGAGCCCGCGCAGGCTCGAAACCTCCTCGCAGAGGAGGCGCAGGAACGCCCCGTCGCCGCACCCGACATCCACGACGAGCCCGCCCTCGAGGTCGTACGTCTCGCGGAGGTGGGCGACGAGATCGCGGTAGTAGCGCTCCATCACCGCCGAGGGCACCGCGTTGTCGTAGTTCTCGTCATAGGTGAGGAGGCGGGGATCGAAGCGGCGGTTCCAGGCGAAGCCGCAGGTTTGGCAGAGCGCGAGCGTGAGCGCCCCGGCCGGCGCCGCAAGCGCCTCCTCCCGCGTGCGGTGCACGTAGTTCTGCATCGCCGGCAGCCGCTGCCGCTCGATCGTGTCCTCGAGCTCGATACCCGAGCAGACGGGGCAGCGCTCGGCCGCGCTCATCGCGAGGCGGCGGACGTCTGGGCGGTCCGCCGGAGGAAGCCGTGCGGCCAGTGGGTGATGTTGCTGTGGAGCTCGCTCTCGTTGAACTGCCACGGAGGCTGCTCGGCGACGAACTCCGGATGCTCGGCGAGGAACTCCTGCACAGCCGTGATCGGATTGTCCTCCGACCACTCCGCGGTTCCGCGCGGTGTGTCGGCGACGAGGGCCATGATCCCGTCCATGGCAACGATGTACGAGCCGACCGAGACGAGCTCGGCGTACGCCTCTAGCTCGGCGCGGACGTGCTCGCGTGTGTGGTTTGAGTCGAGGATCACGAGGGTCGTCTCCTCCGGCCGCACGAGCTCGCGAACGCGGTCGATCGTCTCCGGGCCCGTGGAGCTGCCCTCGATCAGGGTGATCGTGTCGGCGAGCGGATGGGCCTCGAGCGCGGCCCGATTGTGGGGCCGGATCTCGATGTCGATCCCGATCACCCGGCCGCGGCCGAGAAGCTTGCAGAGCGAGGCGTAGAAGACGAGCGAGCCACCGTGGGCGATTCCGGTCTCCACGATCGTGTCCGGCTTCAACTCGTGGACGAGCTCCTGGATCCTGACGAGATCCTCGGGGAGCTGGATGATCGGCCGACCGAGCCAGCTAAAGGTGTAGACGTGCTTCTCGTTCCAGCCGACCTTGAGCCAGAGCTCCGAGAGCGCCTCGAAAGCCTCCGTCGAGTAGAGCGGGAGCGACGAGGTCTCGCCGTCGCGCTCGAGCTCGACGGACTCGGCCTCGGTGTCGACGGTCAGCTTCATCGGCGGCGGAGCCTAGCCGAAGGCGACGGCTGGGTCTCTGCCGACCACCACGCGAGCGTCCGCTCGAGCCCCTCGTCGAGCCCGACGCGGGGTCGCCAACCGACCTCGTCGCGCAGCCGGGTCACGTCGGCAACGATCCGGGTGGGCCCAGCTCGCTCGGGGAGCTCGCCGAAGCGGGCGACGCCGCCGCGACCGCCGGTCCGCTCGAGCCGCTCGACGGCTTCGCGCAGCGAGAGCGGCTCGCCGGAGCCGAGATCGAGCGCGCCCTCCACCTCGCTCTCGAGGAGGGCGGCCAGCGAATCGGCCAGATCCTCGACATAGAGGAGATCGCGAATCTGGGTGCCGGCCGAGCAGGCGACCGTCTCGCCCCTCACGAGCGCCCGCGCCACCGAGGCGATGAGCCGGTCCGGCGGCTCGTTCGGCCCGAACGTGAAGAAGATTCGCCCCCACGCGGAGCTGAGCCCGGCGCTCGGCGCGTACCCGTCTACGACCTGCCGCAACGCGTTCTTGCAGGCTCCGTAGAGGGTCGCGGGCCGGAGCGGCGTGTCGGGCCCGCAGCAGTCGCCCGACCAGTCGTACTCGGCGCAGGTGCCTGCGACGACGAGGCGGCGCCCGCCGGCCTCGGCGAATGCCCGCAGGAGCCGGGTGCTTCCCGCGACCCAGTCGAGATTCTCGGGCGCCTCCCAGAAATGGCCGTGCTCCGCGTACCAGGCGAGGTGGAGCAGGTGCGCCGGCTGGATCTCCCCCAGGAGGCTGTCGAGCGCGGAGCCGTCGAGGAGGTCGGCTCGATGCCAGGCGACGCCGTCGAGCGGAAGCGCCGTCCGGCCGACCGCATGTATCTCGAAGCCGCGCTCGAGCAGGCCCGGGATCGCGTGGCGGCCGACGAACCCGGTCGCGCCGGTGACGAGGACGCGCTTCACGCGACGAAATCCGGAAACGCTCGGTCTCGGCTCGAGATCACGCGCGGCTCCTCCGGCCACTCGATCCCGAACGCGGGATCGTCGAACCGGACGCCGCGCGCCGAGGCCGGAACGTAGGGATCGGCCATCTGGTAGAGCACCTCGGCGCCGGCGGTGAGGGTCAGGAAGCCGTGCGCGAAGCCTTCCGGGATGGCGAGCGATCGCCCGTTCTCGTCGCTCAGCTCGAGCCCGAACCAGCGGCAGTAGGTCGCAGACTCCGGTCGCAGGTCGACCGCGACGTCGAAGATCGCGCCTCGAGAGCAGCGGACGAGCTTCGTCTCGCCGTGCGGAGCCTCCTGGTAGTGCATCCCGCGGAGCGTCCCGCGCGCATGGTTCCGCGAGAGGCTGCACTCGAGGACCCGTGGGTTCAGCCCACTCGCCTCCCAGGCAGCCGCGTCGAAGGTGCGGGCAAAGCTGCCGCGCTCTTCCTCGACCGGCTCGAGCTCGACGACGACGAGCCCCGCGAGTTCCGTCTCCCGGAAGATCATGGGTAGACGCTGAGCTGCGGCGAGCGGGCGACGAAGCGGCCGCCCCACTCGCGGATGACGCTCATCTGCTCCATCACCTCGTCCCTCAGGTTCCACGGCAGGATCAGGAGGAGATCGGGGCGCGTCCGCTCGACCTCGCTCGGGTCGAGGATCGGAATCCGGCTGCCGGGGAGGTAGTGCCCCTGTTTATGCGGGTTTCGATCGACGGTGTAGTCGAGGAAATCGGTTCCGATCCCGCAGTAGTTCAGGAGCGTGTTTCCCTTGGCCGGCGCGCCGTAGCCCGCAATCGAGCAGTCCCGATCCTTCGCGTCGACGAGGAAGGAGAGGATCTCGCGCTTCTCGCGCTTCACCTGCTCGGAGAAGGCGGCGTAGGTTGCGAGGTCGTCGTAGCCCGCTTCTTGCTCGCGCCGGAGCAGCTCTTGGACGCTCTCGCGGACGGGCTCGGCGCCGGACTCCGCGTGACGCGCGTAGATCCGCAACGAGCCTCCGTGCGTCGGCAGTTCCTCGACGTCGAAGAGCTCGAGGCCGTGCGCGAAAAAGATTCGCCGCGCGGTCGAGCAGGAGAGGTAGGAGAAGTGCTCGTGGTAGATCGTGTCGAACTGGACCTCGTCGACGAGGCGCATGAGGTGCGGGAACTCCATCGTGATCACACCCTCCGGCTTCAGCAGGAGCTTCAGGCCGGCGACGAAGTCGTTGATGTCCGGGACGTGGGCGAGGACGTTGTTCCCGACGATGAGGTCGGCCTCGTGCTCGCCGACGAGCTCGCGAGCCGTCTCGCGCCCGAAGAAGCGGACGACGGTCGGGACGCCGTTCTCCTCGGCGACCGCCGCGACGTTCGCGGCGGGCTCCACTCCGAGGACGGGGATCCCTGCGGCGACAAAGTACTGGAGGAGGTAGCCGTCGTTGCTCGCGAGCTCGACGACCTTGCTCGTCCCGTCGAGCTCGAATCGTTCGGTCGCGGTGGCCGCGTACTGCTGCGAGTGCTCGAGCCATGTCGTCGAGTAGGACGAGAAGTAGGCGTAGTCCGAGAAGATTAGGTCTGGCGTGCCGCCGTGCTCCTCGAGCTGGACGAGGAAGCACCGCGAGCAGACGCGGGCGCAGAGCGGAAAGAACGGCTCCAGCTCGGCTCTGCGCTCGGGCGCGACGTAGGAGTTCGCGAACGGGGAGACGCCGAGGTCGGCGAAGACCTGCTCGAGCGGCCCGGCGCAGAAGCGGCAGGCGCTCATGCGGTGACGGGGGCTGAGGCCGGCGAGGCCAGAAACTCCTCGATCTGGGCGAGCGTGAGATGCCGTCCGTCCTCGCCCGCCAGGTGCCGCCTGTACCAGTCGACGGTCGCACGCAGCCCTTGGTCGAGGTCCCAGCGCGGCCGCCAGCCGAGCTCCTCCTGGGCGCGAGTCGAGTCGAGCTCGAGCGAATGGGCTTCGGGGGGCTGCTCTCTGGCCGCGCCGAGCTCGAGCTCCGCGCCCCAGAGGGAGGCGATCCGGTCGACGACGAAGCCGACGCTGCGCGAGTCGGCCGCATCGGGACCGAAGTTCCAGGCGCGCGCCGCCGCCCGGTCGCGCCAGAGCCGCTCGGCGAGAACGAGGTAGCCCTCGAGCGGATTGAGCACGTGCTGCCACGGCCGTATGGCGTCGGGGTAGCGGAGCTCGACGGCGCGTCCGGCCGCCAGCGCAGCGACGACGTCGGGGACGAGTCGGTCCGCCGCCCAGTCACCGCCCCCGATCACATTCCCGGCGCGCACCGTGGCGACCGCCGCCGCCTCGTCGCCGCCGAAGTAGGACTGCCGGTACGCCGCGACGACGAGCTCCGCGCAGGCCTTGCTGCTGCTGTAAGGATCCTTTCCGCCGAGCGGGTCGTCCTCGTCGTGGCGGCGCCGAAGAGCCTCGGCGTACACCTTGTCTGTCGTGACGACGACGGCCGCGCGCACGCTCTCGGTCGCACACACCGCCTCGAGGAGGTTCACCGTTCCGAGGACATTCGTCTCGAAGGTTAGGATGGGCTCGGCGAACGAGCGGCGGACGAGCGGCTGCGCCGCCAGGTGAAAGGCGACATCCGGGCGCGCGTCGCGGAGCGCCGCCTCCAGCCGATCCCGGTCGCGCACGTCCGCGAAGGTGGAGGCGACCACGTCCCCTACGGAGGCCGTCTCGAAGAGCGACGGCTGGGTCGGAATCCCGTCCGAGTAGCCGGCGACCTCGGCGCCGGCTGCGGCGAGCCAGAGGCAGAGCCAGCTCCCCTTGAAGCCGGTGTGGCCCGTGACGAAGACCTTACGGCCGCTCCAGAAGCCGGGGTCTACCGCCATGTCTTCCACGGCGCCTCCCCGCTCTCCCAGAGCGACTGGAGGCGATCGCGCTCGCGTAGTGTGTCCATCGGCTGCCAGAAGCCGCTGTGCCGGTAGGAGCTGAGCTCGCCCTCGGCGGCGAGTCGCTGCAGCGGCTCGCGCTCCCAGACCGTCGCGTCGCCGTCGAGGTAGTCGCGAACCCTCGGCGAGAGGACGAAGAAGCCCCCGTTGATCCAGGCGTCGTCGCCGGCCGGCTTCTCGGTGAACTCGAGCACGCGCTCCTCGTCGAGCCGCATCGAGCCGAACCGGCCGCTCGGCTGCACCGCGGTCACCGTCGCGAGCGTCTTCTGCTCCCGATGAAAGGCCACCAGCCGGCCGATGTCGATGTCCGCGAGCCCGTCGCCGTAGGTGAAGCAGAAGTCGTCGTCGTCGAGGTAGTCGAGAACCCGTTTCAGCCGGCCGCCGGTCATCGTCTCCGCGCCGGTGTCGACCAGCGTCACCCGCCAGGGCTCGGTCGTCGTCTCGTGCACGTCCATCTTGTTCGCGGCTACGTCGAAGGTGACGTCTGAGGTGTGCAGGTAGTAGTTCGCGAAGTACTCCTTGATCATGTAGCCGCGGTAGCCCAGGCAGATCACGAAGTCGTGGAGGCCGTGGCTCGAGTAGATCTTCATGATGTGCCAGAGCATCGGCCGGTCGCCGATCTCGACCATCGGTTTCGGTCGGGTCGTCGTCTCCTCGGCGAGCCGCGTGCCGAGACCGCCGGCGAGGATCACCACCTTCACGGTGCGAGCCTCGCTGTGGGGCGTGCTCGCGCCAGCGTGACGAGCCCCGCGGCGTCGAGCCCGTGCGCGCGCAGAACCTCGTCGTTCGTGCCGCACTCCGGGATGCGGTCGACGCCGACGAGCCGGGTGCGCGCTGCCGCTTCTGGCGCGGATGCGGCGAAAGCGCTCAGCACGGCCTCGCCCTGGCCTCCGGGGAGGACGTGGTTGTCGAGGCAGAGAATCGTTCCGGTCGCGGCCTCGGCGAGCCAGGCGCCGTCGATCCGGCGCAGCCACGGGAGCGCGATCACGCCCCAGCCGTCGAGCTGCTCGCAGGCCGCCCACGCCTGGGAGACGAGCACCGGGCCGGTGCAGACGAAGGTGCCGTGCTCGCCCTCGCGGAGGACGGTGCCGCGACCCTCGACGAGCTCTGCCGCCGGAGGCTCGAAACCCAGCGGCCAGGGCGGCGAGACGAGCCGGAGGTAGACCGGCCCCTCGGCGTCGCGTACCGCCCACTCGACGGCTCGGCGGACCTCCTCCTCGCAGTACGGCTCGATTGCCGCCAGGCCCGGCACCGAGCCCATCAGCGCGATGTCGCGCACGGACTGGTGCGAATGGCCGGGGCCGCCTGGGACGAGGCCGACGAGCGAGCCGTGGTAGAGCACCTTCGTTCCCTCGCTCGCGTTGTTGAAGACCTGCTCGGCGGCGCGCGGAGTGAGGAAGCACGCGAACGAGTGGCAGACGGGGAGGAGCCCCGCGAGCGCCATCGCGCCGGCCTGCGAGACCATGTCCTGCTCGGCGATCCCGCACTCGAAGAACCGCTCGGGAAAGCGCTCCTGGAAGGCGACGAGCCCGGTGTCGAGCCGCAGGTCGCCGTCGAGCGCGATGAGCTTCGCCTCGCGCCCGGCCTCGGCGACAAGCGCCTCTCCGTAGGCCTGGATCAGCCGCTGCGGACGCTCGGGCGCCGTGCGCACGGGCGCCGCTCGCTCCTCCAGCCGCACGTCGTCCGCGCCGATCCGGCCGAGCCGCTCGTTCAGCCGCGCCACGAGCTCCTCGAGCCCGCGCGCGTAGGCCTCCGGCCCCGGGGCGCCGGAGTGGAAGTCGTAGAGCGAGGTCTCTGCCTGCGGTAGCGCGTGCGGCTCCATGAAGCCGACGCC
>Ga0183260_10004250_pt1 | contig 11394 bp, 11 predicted proteins | sample AntDrymUQ4972206_2_FD_129768 | JGI IMG/M metagenome (GOLD analysis project Ga0183260, IMG submission 129768) | Polar desert sand microbial communities from Dry Valleys, Antarctica - metaG UQ497 (22.06) (version 2) (version 2) | ecosystem: Environmental > Terrestrial > Soil > Desert | place...
AGCGTTTCGACCTGACGTACGTCGGCGCCGACAACGCCGAGCATCGGCCGGTGGTGATTCACCGGGCGATCTTCGGCAGCTTCGAGCGGTTCGTGGCCCTGCTGATCGAGCACTTCGCCGGCGCGTTCCCGTTGTGGCTGGCGCCGCTGCAGGTGATGGTCCTGCCGATTGCCGACCGGCACCTGGACTTCGCCGCTGGCGTCCGCGCGCAACTGGTCGCGGCCGGCCTGCGGGCGACGGTGGACGAGCGGCAGGAGAAGATCGGCTACAAGATCCGCGAGGCCCAGCTGCAGAAGGTGCCGTACATGCTGGTGGTCGGGGACAAGGAAGCGGCCGACGGCACCGTCTCGGTGCGCAGTCGACAGGGTGGGGATCTCGGCAGTCGCAGCGTGCGGGCGTTCCTCGAGGACGCGCAGGCCGAGATTGTCAGCAAGGGCGTCGTGGCCTCCCCGGTGGGGGTCTAGCAAGGCCGTCCGATTCGGGCGGAGGCGCCGGGCAAATCGCCGGCGTGCACCAATGACAGCGGCGCACCTGCACGCGGGCCATCGGCCTGGCGTGTGGCGCGCGTGGCAAGGAGGTCGTTATCGCGTTCGACAATCGCATGCGGGGTCCCCGACGGGACGACCGAATCCGGATCAACGATCGCATTCGCGTCCGTGAAGTCCGGGTCATCGACGAAACCGGTGCGCAGTTGGGCATCATGGCGCCCGCGCAGGCGGTGGCGCTCGCCAAATCGAAGGGTCTGGATCTCGTCGAAGTCGCTGCCACGGCCGTGCCACCGGTCTGCCGAATCACGGATTACGGCAAATACCAGTACAACGAACAGAAGAAGACGCGGCAGGCCCGCAAGCATCAGAAGACCATCGAGGTGAAGGAAATCAAGTTCCGCCCGAAGGTCGACATGCACGATTACGACTTTAAGAAGCGCAATATCCAGCGCTTTCTGCACGACGGCGACAAGGTCAAGGCGGTGGTGTTCTTCCGCGGGCGCGAGATCGCGCACCCGGAGATCGGCCGACGCATCCTCGAGCGGCTGATCAAGGAACTGACCGAGATCGCCATCGCCGAGTCGATTCCGCGGATGGAGGGCAACACCATGCACACCATCCTGTCGGGCCGGCCCGGCATCAAGAAACTGCCGCCCGAACCGCCGCCCGAGCGCGAGCGCCGGCTGCAGATGGAAGCCGACGACGACGTCGAGATGAGCGACGACGGGGGCGAGGAGGCCAATGCGGAGCCGGACGAGCCGGCCGAGCCGGCCGCGTTGATCGGGACCGAGGCCTCACCAGCCGAGGAGCCCGTTGCCGAGTCCGCGGCCCCGGCGGTCCAGACCGGGCCGTCGAGTCCCGAGACCAAGGACGGTCACGCGGAGTGACCGAGCAGCAAGAAAGAGACAAGACGCGTCATGCCGAAACTCAAGACCCACAAGGGCGCCTCGAAGCGGTTCAAGCGCACCGCTTCTGGCAAGTTCATGCGGGGTAGTGCCTTCAAGCGGCACATCCTGACCAGCAAGACCACCAAGCGCAAGCGTGGGCTGCGTGGGACCACCCTGGTGTCGGTGCAGGACCAGGGCAAGCTGGAGCGCATGCTGCCGTACGCGTAACAGATGCTTGATGCGTAAATGCTCGATGCTTTGTGCGGATGTTTCCGAATCCGGATTTCCGGCTGTAGGCAGGCATCAAGGCATCAGGCATCAAACATTCTTGGATAGTCGTGGTGGGAAGAGTGGTCCGGGTCCCCAAGTCGGCGTGAAGTCGCCCCGAGGCTGCGGAGAGAGCAATGCCGAGAGTCAAACGTGGAACGGTGCGGCGGGCCAAGCGCGCCAAGCTGCTCAGCCTCGCCAAGGGCTACTACGCCAACAAGAGCAAGCTGTATCGCTTTGCCAAGGAGGCCGTCGACCGCGCGCTGAAGAGCGCCTTCGTCGGCCGGCGGCGCAAGAAGCGCGACTTCCGTCGTCTGTGGATCGTGCGCATCAACGCGGCCGCGCGCGAGCAGGGGATCAGCTACTCGCAGTTCATCGCCGGCCTGTCACGCGCCGGGATCACCGTCGATCGCAAGATGCTCGCCGACCTGGCCGTTCACGAGTCCGCTGCCTTTGCCGTGCTCGCGACCAGGGCCAAGGACGCGCTCAGGCAGCCCGCCGCTTAGAATCGCAGAATGGCAGAGTTTCATCAGGATTGTTGAGTTCTGACCTCCTGACATTCTGAAATTGTGTTGGGGCCGCCTGCCTGGCGCGCCCCTTTTTTTTGATCACACGGCCCGAGCCAGACCCGCATGCTCGATATCGACGCCCTGACCCGCCTGCGTGACGACTTTGCCGACTCGCTCGGCAAGGTCAGCACCGCGGCCGATCTGCAGCTGCTGCGCGACACCGTTCTCGGGCGCAAGGCCGGCGCGATCACCGCGCTGTATGGCACGCTCGGCGGCCTGTCGCCCGATCGCAAGCGCGAGGTCGGGCGAGCCCTCAACGAGCTCAAGGCGTTCGTCGAGGCCGGACTCGACGCCCGCAAGACCCAACTCGAGGCGGCCAGCGCGCCGATGCCCTCGGCCGACCTGACCCTGGCGCCGCGCCCGCTGCCGGTCGGCTCGCGGCATCCGCTCAATGCGATGCGCGAGCGCATCGAGCGGATCTTCGCACGCATGGGCTACGAGATCCTCGATGGCCCGGAGACCGAGGACGACTGGCACAACTTCGAGGCGCTGAACATGCCCGCCGATCATCCGGCGCGCGACACGCAGGACACGCTTTACCTGCAGCAGCCGTTCGCGCAGGGCACGCGAGCCACCGGTGACGCCCGGTCCGGGGTCAGCCTGCGCCCGGCGACGCTGCTGCGCACGCACACCTCGGCGATGCAGATCCGCTACATGGAACGCGGCGCGCCACCGGTGCGGATCATCGCGCCGGGGCGGGTCTACCGCCGCGACAACCTCGACCTGACGCACACGCCGATGTTCCAGCAGGTCGAGGCGCTGGTGGTTGGCGAGGATGTCACGATGGCCGACCTCAAGGGCACGCTGCTCGGCTTCGCGCGCGAGTTCTTCGACCAGCGCACGCCAATCATGTTCAAGCCCAGTTTCTTCCCGTACACCGAGCCGAGCGCCGAGGTCTTCGTCGGCTGCCAGTCGTGTTTCGGCAGCGGCTGCTCGATGTGCAAGCGCACCGGCTGGATCGAGATTGGCGGCAGCGGCATGGTCCATCCGTCGGTGTTCGAGGCGGTCGGCATCGACCCGGAGCGCTACACCGGCTTCGCGTTCGGGATGGGCATCGAGCGGCTGGCGCTGCTGGCGCACCGGGTCGACGACATCCGCGCCTTCTACGAAAACGATCTCCGCTTGCTGGAGCAGTTCGCGTCGTGAAGATTCTCGTGTCCTGGTTGCGCGAGTACGTCGAGGTCCCGGTCGGGACCGACCAGCTGGCGAGCGACCTGATGATGCGTGGCTTCGAGGTCGCCTCGATCGAGCCGGTCCCCGGGCGGCCCGACGACGCGGTCATTGATTTCGAGATCACCGCCAACCGCCCCGACTGCCTGAGCGTATTCGGCATGGCACGCGAGGTCAGCGTCGCCTACGGCACGCCGCTGCGGATGCCTGACAGCGCGGCTCCGCAGGATGTAGCGGTCGGACGTGTCCGACCGTCGCCCGCGCCAGTTCTCCGCGTCACCGTCGAACGCGCCGACCTGTGCCCGGTCTACTGCGCGGCGGTGATGGATGTCAGCATCGGCCCGTCACCAGCCTGGCTGGCCGAGCGGCTCGTCCTCAGCGGCGTCCGCCCGATCAACCTGATCGTCGATGTCACCAACTACGTGCTGCTCGAGTTGAACCAGCCGCTGCACGCGTTCGACCACGCGACCGTCGGTGGGGCGCACCTGATGGTCCGCACCGCGCGCGACGGCGAGCCGTTGACGACGCTCGACGGGCAGGAACGAACGCTGAGCGACGACATGCTGGTGATCGCCGACCAGCACCGGGCCCAGGCGGTGGCCGGCGTGATGGGCGGCGCCGAGACCGGAATCACGCCGACCACCTGCACCATCGTCATCGAGAGCGCCTGCTTCGAGCCGGCGCAGGTACGCCGGACGCGGCGGCGGCTGGGGCTGTCCACCGAAGCGTCGTACCGGTTCGAACGCGGCACCGATCCGTCGATGCCAGCCGTCGCACTGCGGCGGGCCGTCGCTCTGATCGCCGACCTGGGGGCCGGAACCGCGCGCCCGGGCGTGATCGTCGTCGGCGATGCCGCTCGCTCGGCGCGCCGCGTCTCGCTGCGCTGGGCGCGGATCGGCCGCGTCCTCGGCATGCAGGTGCCGGCCGACGAGGTGGAGCGGATCCTGACGGCGCTCGGCTTCGTCCTGGACGGCGCGGAGAGTCGTCACGCGACGTCGCCGGTCTGGGAGGTCACCGTCCCGGGCTGGCGTGGTGACGTCACGCGCGAGGAGGACCTGATCGAGGAGGTGGCGCGCTGTGCCGGCTACGACCGGCTGCCGGTGACCTACCCGTCCATGCTGGCGCCGCCGGCGCGGGTGGCGCCGCGGCTGGTGCGCGACGCGCGGATCCGCGACTTGCTCGTCGGCGCCGGCTTTGCCGAGTGCGTCACGTTCACGTTCATCGAACAAAGGGCTGCCGCGCCGTTCGATCCCGCGCCGATCGCCATCGCCAACCCGCTCTCGGAGCTGTTCGCGGTGCTGCGGCCGTCGGTCCTGCCCGGGCTGATCGATGCCCTGTCGCACAACCGCCGTCGCGAGCAGCGCGACCTGCGGCTGTTCGAACTCGGCACGCGATTCACGAGCGCCGAGGGAGAAACGCGCAGTCTTGCCGTCGGCTGGACCGGTGCGGCGGCGGCGGAGCATTGGAGCGGCAGCGGTCGAGCGGTCGATGTCTACGATGTGATCGGGCTGGTCCAGCGCGTCGCCGCCGCCTTGCACGTGCGCCTTGACGTCGAGCCAACCGAGCACCCGGCACTGGTCAGCGGGCGCGCCGGGCGAGTGGTCCGCGTGGACGCCGACGGGCGGCGCGTCCCGGTTGGCCTGGTCGGCGACCTCGCGCCGACGGTCGCCGAAGCACGTGGGCTGCCCACCTCCGACCCGATCATCGTCGCCGAGGTGGACCTCGATCTGGCGGCGCCCGACTACGACCCGGACCGCACCGTGATCAGCCAGCCGCTGCCCCGGCATCCGTCGGTGATCCGGGACCTCTCGATAGTCGTTCCGGCTGACTTGCCGGCCGCCAGGGTTCGTGGCACGATCCACGCGGCTGCGCCACCCACGCTGGTGGGTGTGCGCGAATTCGATCGGTATCAGGGCACGGCGTTGCCGGCCGGGTCGGTGAGCCTGTCGCTGCGGCTGACGTTCCGCGCGACGGAGCGGACGCTGACCGACGGCGAAGTGCACGCCGCGACCGATGCGATCGTCGCGGCACTGGTCGCCGAGCACGGCGCTGCGCTGCGCTAGCCCCAACCCATGGCGCGCGAGACGCGCGGAGTCTGTCTGAGATGAGCCACACTGCCCCAGTCGTCGATCTCGGTGTCGTCGAACGCCTCGACGAGAAAATTCGCCTGCTGATCACCGCGGTCGAACGCAACCGTACGGAAGTCACCAAGCTGCGCGCCGACAACGAGCGGCTCGGCAAGGAGGTCGACGGTTTGAAGGCGCAGTTGACTGACGCCGCTGGCGTCGCGGTCGAGCTGCAGACCATGCGCGAGGAGCGCGATCAGGTCCGCGGCCGGGTCTCCCAGATGCTGGCCGCCCTGGACCAGCTGCAGCTCTGATGTGTCCGTAAGCAACTCCCGACTGGTGGACCGTGACCAGCCACTCGGCGACCAGTCGTCGCCGGCCCACGTGGTGATGGTCGACATCCAGGGGCTGCGCTACCCGGTGCGCAGTTCCCTCGATCCGTCCTACGTCCACCAGCTGGCTCGGTACGTCGACGGCATGATGGACGCCGCCTCGAGTGCGATTCCGATTGGTGAGTCGACCAAGCTGGCCGTCCTGGCCGCGCTCAACATCGCCGACGAGCGGTTCCGCGGCCGGGACGAGGAGTCGCGCCTGGCCGCCGACCTGGTCGACCGGGCCGCCGAACTCGAGCGCCTGATCGACGACGTGCTGGCGCGCCAGGCGTAGGCGCGGGACTTGTCCCGCGCACCCGCGCTCCCGGCGCCCGTGCTACCATCGAACCTGCCTGCGTTGTACGTGATGGGTCGAGGCTCGGTTGAGCCGATGTTTCACCCAAGCGAATCGCGTCAGCCACGTGGTGTGCATGCCTCCGCCGAGAGGAAGCCTGAAGCGTGGTTGTCAGCGGCTCCACCTGCTTCCGCAGGTTCAACGACCTCTCCACACGGCAACGCGGGGTTTCTGGTCACCCGCCCGCCGCCTGCCAGCCACGTCGCACGTCCGGCCTGCTGAGGCGGGACCTGCCGACGCTGAACGACAGGCACGTACGCAGATCATTCATGGGGCCGTGGACCTTCCTCACCGTGCTCGCACTGGTCGTCGACGGCGTGCTCGCCGCCGCGATTCTGTTGTGGTGGCTGACCGCGCGCAAGCGCCTCGCAGCCGAAGCAGCCGCCGTGCGCGAGCAAGCCGCGCTGGTCCTCCGCAACGCCGAGCGTGACGCGCAGGCCCGGCAGAAGGAAGCCGAGGTGGCCGGGCGCGAGCGCGCTCACGCCGTGCTGATCGACGCCGAGGCGACTGCACGCGACGTTCGCGATGCCGCCCGCCGCGCCGAACTCGAGGCCGCCGATCACGTGCGGGCCGCCGGCCTGCGGCTGGCCGATGTACAGCAGCACGAGCGGGTCCTGGCCGGCCAGGACGACACCCTGCGCCAACGACTGCTGGCCTGCGTCGACCAGGAGCACCGGGTGGAGGCCCTGCACGCGGCTGCCGCCGCCCGCCAGGCGGAGGCGCTCAGCGAGTTGCAACGGGTCGGCGGGATGACCGCCGACGAGGCTCGCGCCGAACTGCTCCGCCGCCTCGAACACGACGCCCGTCGCGAGGCCGCCCATCTGGTCAAGCGCCTCGAGTCCGAGGCCCGCGAGCACGCCGCCGCCAACGCCCGCCAGATCATCACCGAAGCGATCCAGCGCAGCGCGGCCGAGCACGCGATCGAGACCACCGTCTCAGTGGTCGACCTGCCCAGCGACGACATGAAGGGGCGGATCATCGGCCGCGAGGGCCGCAACATCCGCGCCCTCGAACTGGCCACCGGCGTCGAGCTGATCGTCGACGACACGCCCGGCGCGATCATCCTCTCCAGCTTCAACCCGTTCCGTCGCGAAGTGGCCCGTCAGGCGATCGAGCGGCTGATTGCCGATGGCCGGATCCATCCGGCGCGGATCGAGGAAGTGGTCGAGCGCGTCAAGAGCGAACTCGAGGTCACGGTCCGCCGCGACGGCGAGAACGCCGCGTTCGAGCTGGGATTGCACGATCTGCACCCGGACCTGCTGCAGTTGATGGGCCGTCTGCGCTATCGCACCAGCTATGGCCAGAACGTGCTCAGCCACAGCAAGGAAGTCGCCTTCCTGGCCGGCGTGATGGCGCGCGAGCTGGGGCTCGACGCGCACGTCTGTGTGCGTGCCGCGTTCCTGCACGACATCGGCAAGGCGATCGACCGCGACCTGGAGGGCACGCACCTGCAGATCGGGCTCGAGGTGCTCCGCAAGCACGGCGAGAAAGCCGCGGTGCTCGACGCCGTAGCCGCGCATCACATGGACATCGACTGGCCGTCGCTCGAGGCGATGATCGTCCAGTCGGCCGATGCCATCTCCGCCGCCAGGCCCGGCGCGCGCCGGGACATCCTCGAGGCCTACGTCAAGCGTCTGCAGAAACTCGAGGACATCGCCGATTCCTTCAGTGGTGTCGCCAAGTCGTTTGCGCTGCAGGCCGGCCGCGAGGTCCGCATCCTGGTCCAGAGCGAGCAGGTCTCCGACGAGGACGCGGTCTGGCTGTCCAAGGACATCGCGCGCCGGATCGAGAACGAACTCGAGTACCCCGGGCAGATCAAGGTGACCGTGATTCGTGAAACTCGGGCCGTGGAGATTGCCCGCTGACCTCGGTTCCCGCCGCGGGGCTCCCGGAGTGGCCGTACTCGCCCGCCGCACGTGTCGAGGAGGTCGGCGAACGTGCGCTGATCCGCTGGATCGCCGCGACGCTCGGCGTCCAGACGTCGGCCGATCTCGTCGTCGGGATCGGCGACGATGGCGCGGTGGTGCGGGCGCGGCGTAACCACGTCGACGTGCTGACGACCGACATGCTGGTGGAAGACGTGCATTTCACGCGCGCGTTGAGCACACCCGAGGACGTCGGGCACCGCGCCCTGCACGTCAACCTGAGCGACGTCGCGGCGATGGGTGCCGAGCCGCGGTTCGCGCTGCTGTCGCTCGGCCTGCCGCCGTCGCTCGAGGCGGCCTGGGTGACGCGGATGGTCGGCGCCTTGCTCGCGTCGGCCCGCGCGTCCGGCGTGTTCCTGATCGGCGGGAACATCTCGCGCGCGCCGATCATCTTCGTCGACGTCACCGTGAGCGGCGCCGCCAAGCCGAGGCATGTGCTCCGCCGCAGTGGCGCCCGGCCCGGCGACGAGTTGTACGTGAGCGGCGCGGTCGGCGCAGCTGCCGCAGGTCTGGCCTGGCTGCAGTCGCAATCGCGTGCAACCAGGGACACGTCCGGTGGGGATGCCGCGCCAGCCCACGGCGTGCTGGCAGAACACGATGACGTCATGGCAGCCGTGACGCGCTACCGGCGCCCCGACGCACGGGTGGCGCTGGGCGTCCAGGTTGGCCGCAACAAGGCGGCATCGGCGTGCATGGACACCAGCGACGGACTGGCCGATGCCCTGCGGCAACTCGCGGCGGCCAGCGGCATCGGTGTGCGGGTCGAGACCGCAGCCGTGCCGGTGGCCCCGGCAGTCGCGCAGGTGGCGGGCATGACCGGCAGTGATCTCTCGGCACTGATCTGGTCAGGAGGCGAGGACTACGAGTTGCTGTTCGCGGTGCCGCGTCGCGCCAGACGACGGTTCCTGCACGCGACTGGTCGCGCCGGGTTGCCGATGGTGACCCGCATCGGCGTCTGCACGAGGGAACTCGACGTGCTGATGGTCGACCAGGCCGGGGCGGGGAGCGCGCTGCCCGACGGCTTCGCCCACTTCGCGCCATCGGCGCCCTCCGGGGCCGACTGAATGCTGCTCACCCGCTCCCTCCGCCGTCGCGTCGTCGTCGCCGCCGGCGCGGCGCTCGGGTTCGTGCTGCTCTACGAGAGCCCGATCCTCGACTCGCGGTACATCCCGCGCGCCTTCCGGCGGGCCGTGTCTCCGGTGGTCGCGCCCTTGCCAGACCCGGCCGACGTCGCGCCCCCCGCGCCAGGCACCCGGCTGCGCTTTCGCGCGACCGCCTATTGCAAGGGCCACACGACGGCGTCGGGGACGGCAATCCGCACCGGCATCGCCGCGGCCGATCCGGATCTGCTGCCGGTCGGCTCGGTGATTCAGGTCGACTCGCTCGGCCCGCGCTACAACGGCATCTACACCATCCTCGACACCGGTCCCAAGGTGCAGGGCCGCCAGATCGACATCTACATGTGGAATTGCAACGAAGCGCTGGCATTCGGCCGACGAGGCATCGCCTTGCAGGTGATGCGCCTCGGCTGGAACCCGCGCACGAGCACGCCCGATCGGGTCGGATCGGAGTTCCGTCGCCGCGAACGCGAGCTCCAGCTCGAGGTGTCGCAGACCAGTGGCGTTCCCGGCACGCCCGGCCCGCCTCCAGCGGCGACGCCGACGCCAGGTCTCGACGCGGCCGCGCCAGCAGCGAGTCCTCGCCCGATCCGCGCGACTCCACGGTGATGGACGCGCTGCTCGAAGCAACGCGCCGTGCCGAGCGCGAACACTTCTGGTTCAAGGGTTTTCGCGCGTTCGCGGAGCCGCTGGTGCGCCGGGCAGCGGCAGTCCATCCGCCCACGCGCCTGCTCGACTGCGGCTGTGGCACCGGCGTCAACCTGCCCATGCTGGCGCGGCACGGCCGCGCCTTCGGCTTCGACCTGACCTGGACCGGCCTGCGCTTTGCCGCCGATCATGGCGAACGCCGCCTTGCCCAGGGCAGCGTCCTGCACGTGCCGTTCCGGTCGGGCGCGTTTGATTTGGTCACGTGCTTCGACGTTCTGCAGTGCCTCGATCCCGAGGCCGGCGAGCGGGTCCTCGCCGAGTTCCACCGCGTTCTCGCGCCAGGTGGTCACCTGGTGATGAATGTCGCAGCGCTCGAGTTGCTGCGCGGCGACCACGCGGTGCTCGCCGAAGAGGCGCATCGCTACGGCCGCAGCGAACTGCACGCCATGGTCGAGGGGGCGGGGTTCCACGTGCAGCGCCTCACGTTCACCAATGTCACGCTGTTTCCGATGATGTACACGCTGCGCTGGTGGCAGCGGCTGCGCGGCCTGCGGCCTGCCGCGCAGGCCGAGCGCGAGATCCGGGTCCCCTCGTCGCCGATCAATCGCGCCCTCACGGGCCTGCTCGCCATCGAAGCCGCCTTGCTCCGCCGCACTGACATGCCAATTGGCAGTTCGCTACTGCTGCTGGCGCAGAAGCGGGGCATTGAGCGTGATGCCTGATGCCTGATGTTTGCGGGCTTCACGTGTAGCCGCCGGACTTGTCCGGCGGTCTCCTCCGCCGGTCGGCAAGTCCTACCGCTCACGCCCGGTCCGACGGGTGTCAGTCGCCGAGACGACGATCGTGGGCCAGGTAGTGAGTCACGTAGTCGGTGACGGCGTCGGCCAGCGGCGTGGGCGCGGCACCATATCCCGCCGCACGAAGGCGCGTCAGATCGGCCTGGGTCCGGTATTGGTACGTGCGTCGCAGCGCGGCCGGCATCTCGACGAACTCGATCCGTTCGGGCTGCCGCAGCGCGGCGAAGATCGGCCGCACCAGGTCCAGCCATGAGTGGGCGACACCGGATCCGACGTTGATCAGCCCGGTCCCACCGCTCGCAGCCAGGTGCAGCGTGATCGCGACCACGTCCTTGACGTATACGAAGTCGCGCAGCTGCTCGCCGTCGCGATAGGCCGGGTGGTGGCTCCGGAACAGCCGCACCACGCCCTCGTCACGGACCTGGGCGTAGGCCTTGTGCACGACCGAGCGCATGTCGCCCTTGTGGTCCTCGTTGGGACCGAACACGTTGAAGAAGCGCAGTGCCGCCACGCGCGATAGCAGGAGCTGGTCGCGCAGCCAGCGGTCGACCATCAGCTTCGAGTAACCGTACATGTTGAGCGGACGGAGTGCGTCGAGGCTGGCCGGGTCGTCGGCCATGCCCGCCGAGCCGTCGCCATAAGTCGCCGCCGACGAGGCGTGGATCACCCCGGCGCCATGGCGTACCGCCCACAGGATCAGCGCCTGGCTGAACTGGTAGTTGTTGCGGATCAG
>Ga0183260_10004251_pt1 | contig 11393 bp, 11 predicted proteins | sample AntDrymUQ4972206_2_FD_129768 | JGI IMG/M metagenome (GOLD analysis project Ga0183260, IMG submission 129768) | Polar desert sand microbial communities from Dry Valleys, Antarctica - metaG UQ497 (22.06) (version 2) (version 2) | ecosystem: Environmental > Terrestrial > Soil > Desert | place...
CTTCAACCCGCAGTACCTGCTCGACGGGCTGAGCGTCATCACCACCCCGTATGTGCACCTGGCATTCGCCCAGCACACGCGACCAGCAGCGCTGGCGGGAACGGCGGACATCGGAGCCGAGCCGGACACCGAGTTCCGCTACCTGCTGATGCCGGTGCGGATGCAAGGCTGAGCGACCACACTTTCGAGGAGGGAGCAGGCATGCACATCGGACTGGTGGGCCTGGGCAAGATGGGCAACAACATGCGGGAACGGCTGCGCCGCGGAGGCCACACCGTCGTCGGATTCTCCCGTACCCCCGAGATCAGCGACGTGGGATCGCTGCAAGAGATGGTCGAGCAGCTGCCCGACCCGAAGGTCGTCTGGGTGATGGTTCCGGCCGGGGACCCGACCTCGGAGACGATCGAGGCGCTCGCCGAGTTGCTGGGTGAGGGTGACCTGGTGATCGACGGCGGCAACTCGCGCTGGCTTCACGACGACGCGCATGCTCAGCTCCTCGGGCAGCGGGGTATCGGCTTCGTGGACTGCGGTGTCAGCGGGGGGGTCTGGGGCCTGGAGAACGGCTATGCCCTGATGGCCGGCGGTGAGGCGGACGACATTGCCAAGGTGCAGCCGGCGTTCGACACGCTCAAGCCAGCGGGTGACCACGGCTACGTCCATGCCGGACCCGTCGGCGCCGGCCACTACGCCAAGATGGTGCACAACGGCATCGAGTACGCGATCATGCAGGCGTACGGCGAGGGTTACGAGCTGCTCGCCAAGACCGAGGTCGTCGAGAACGTCGCCGAGGTCTTCGCCTCTTGGCGGGCCGGCACCGTTATCCGCTCCTGGTTGCTCGACCTGCTGGTCAAGGCGTTGGAAGAGGATGAGGATCTGAAGGAGATAGCGGGTTGGGCCGAAGACTCCGGCGAGGGCCGTTGGACGGTGGAGGCTGCGATCGAGCATGCGGTACCGCTGTACTCGATCGCCGGCTCGCTGTTCGCCCGCTTCGCATCCCGGCAGGACGAGTCGTACGCGATGAAGGCGGTTGCCGCGATGCGCAACCAGTTCGGTGGCCACGCCGTCAAGGCCGGGCCCCCGCCCGGTGACGCCTCGGGCACCTAGACCTCGTGCACGTCGCCAGCCTGTCTCTGCATGATTTCCGCTCGTACAAGGCGGTCGACGTCGCCCTCGAGCCCGGTGCCAGCGTGTTCGTCGGACCGAACGGGCAGGGCAAGACGAACCTGGTCGAGGCGGTGGAGTATCTGGCCACGCTCGGCTCCCACCGTGTCGGCAGCGACGCTCCCCTCGTTCGCGCAGGGGCCGGACAAGCCGTGGTGCGAGCCGCGGTGCACCGGGCCGGCCGGGTCGCAACGCTCGAGGTCGAGATCAACCCCGGATCGAGCAACCGGGCCCGGGTCAACAAGGCGGTTCTGCCGCGGGCCCGCGAGCTGCTCGGCCTGCTGCGAGCCGTGGTCTTCACCCCCGATGACCTGGCGCTGGTGAAGGGTGATCCGGCCGAGCGCCGCAGGTTCCTCGACGTGTTGCTCGTGGTACGGACACCACGGCTCGCCGGCGTGCGCGCCGACTACGACCGGGTGCTGAAACAGCGCAACACCCTACTCAAGAGCGCTGGCGGCGCCCGGCGTGCGGGCGCCGGGTCGGCGCAGCTGCAAACCTTGGACGTGTGGGACGAGCATCTGGCCGGAACCGGGGCGCAGCTGCTCGCCGCCCGGCTGGAGCTGGTCCGGGCGCTTCAGCCCCTCGTCGCCGTCCGGTACACCCAGGTCGCTGCCGGTGCCTCAGTGGACCGGTCGACCACCGGGTTGCAGTACCGCTCGTCGGTCCCAACGCCCGATATCGCGGACGGTGACGCCCTGGCGATGGCGTTGCTGGGAGAGATGAGCATTCGCCGCTCCGAAGAGCTGGAGCGCGGTGTCAGTCTCGTCGGTCCGCACCGCGACGACCTCACGCTCAGCCTGGGCGAGCTGCCGGCCCGGGGTTACGCCAGCCATGGCGAGTCGTGGTCCTACGCCTTGGCGCTGAAGCTCGCGGCGTACGATTTGCTGCGCTCTGACGACGACGACCCGGTGCTGGTGCTGGACGACGTCTTCGCCGAGCTCGACCGTGACCGCCGCGCGGCGCTGGCCGACATGGTCTCCTCTGCCGAGCAGGTGCTGGTCACCGCCGCGGTGGCCGCCGACGTGCCTGAGGCGTTGCGCGGTGCCCACTTCGACGTCATGGACGGGGTGGTCAGTCGTGTCCGATGACGACGAGCCGATCGCCGACCGCGAGCCGCACGACCCGAGCGGTCTCGACCTGGCCCGCAGTGTGGCGCGCGCCTACCGCGGTGGCGTCACGAGTCAATCATCTCGCCGCAGGGGGGGGCGGCGTGCCCCGAGCACGCCGGCGAAAACGTCGGGTGCCCACCCCGACGACCGGGACCCGCAACGCCTCCAGACGACGATCAACCGCCTGGTTGCCGAGCACGGCTGGCAGACCGATGTTGCCGTGCACGCCGTCTTCGGTCGGTGGGAGGCAATCGTCGGCGCCGCAGTTGCCGCTCATTGCCGCCCCGACGCCTATGCAGACTCGGAGCTTGTCGTGCGCGCGGACTCCACGGCGTGGGCGACGCAGATGCGGCTCCTGGCCCCAACCGTGGTCCGCCGGCTGAACGCCGAGCTCGGCGACGGCGCTGTCGTCCGCATCAAGGTCTGCGGCCCGCAGGCACCGTCGTGGCGTCGCGGACCACGGTCGGTCCGCGACGGACGCGGGCCGCGCGACACGTATGGATGAGGTGGTGAGGCGTTCCAGCGTGTGTCCGGGGGTCCTGACGGCTGTGCCGCCGGTAGGGGGACTCCAACCCCGCCCTGCAGCAGCCCCTGCATGGCCATTCCGCGTCACTCAGGCCCGATGTGACGGCGCGGACCTCCCCTCACCGCTGTGGACACGGCGCTGAGAGGCCCTGACGCGCTACACTAGCCATCGTTCAGTGACGAGGGTCACGCACCACACCTGGAGGTCCAAAGCGCGTGACGGTCCCTGAGCCCGATGCAGTGCCAGCTGCCTCCGACCCCGCCTACGACGCCAGCACGATCCAGATTCTCGAAGGACTTGACGCCGTCCGTAAGCGTCCGAGCATGTACATCGGCTCGACCGGTGAGCGCGGCCTGCACCATCTGGTCCACGAGGTCGTCGACAACTCTGTCGACGAGGCGCTGGCCGGGCACTGCGACCACATCGAGATCACTCTGATGGCAGACGGTGGCGTTCGTGTCGTCGATGACGGGCGCGGCATCCCCACCGACCTTCACCCGGTCGAGGGCATTCCAGCTGTCACCTTGGCGCTGACCATGTTGCACGCTGGCGGCAAGTTCGGCGGCGGTGGCTACAAGGTGTCCGGCGGCTTGCATGGCGTCGGTGTGTCAGTCGTCAACGCGCTGAGCACCACGCTGCACGTTGACGTGTACAACCGGGGTCGCCACTGGCGGCAGACGTTCACGTACGGGGAGCCCGACGGGCCGCTGGAGGAGCTGGAAGCCACCGAGCGGACGGGTACCACGATCACGTTCTGGGCGAGCAACGACATCTTCGAGACCACCGCGTACTCCTTCGAGACGCTGGCCGCCCGGTTCCGCGAGATGGCGTTCCTCAACCGGGGTCTGGAGATCGTCGTTCGTGACGAGCGTGCCGGTGCGGAGGGGATCGCCGAGGCCGTCGCCGACGCAACGATCTCAGCGTCGGTGGACGGAGGGGCCGACGGTGTGAAGCCGGACCCGGCCGGCGGGATCGAACGACGGTTCCGCTACGACGGCGGCCTGGTTGACTTCGTGGCGCACCTGAACCGCACCAAGGACGCTGCGCATCGCAGCATCATCAGCTTCGAGGCCGAGAACGCGGCAGCCGACGGCGAAACGGGTATCAGCCTCGAGATGGCGATGCAGTGGAACACCGGCTTCACCGAGTCGGTCCACACCTTCGCCAACACGATCAATACTCACGAGGGCGGTACCCACGAGGAGGGGTTCCGATCCTCGCTCACCAGCCTGGTCAACGGGTGGGGCGAGGAGTGGGGCCTGATCAAGAAGCGTGAGGACCGGCTGACCGGCGACGATGTCCGGGAGGGCCTCACCGCCATCTTGTCGCTCAAGCTCGCCGAGCCGCAGTTTGAGGGTCAGACCAAGACCAAGCTCGGCAACACCGAGGCACGGTCATTCGTCCAGAAGGTCGTCTACGACCGGCTCGGGCAGTGGTTCGAGAAGAACCCCGGCGAGGGCCGCGACATCGTGCGCAAGTCCATGGCCGCCGCGTCGGCCCGGCTCGCGGCCCGCAAGGCGCGTGACCTCGCGCGCAACCGCAAAGGGCTGCTCGGCGGTGGTGGGCTTCCCGGCAAGCTCAGCGACTGCCAGTCGACGAACCCGGAGGAGTGCGAGGTCTTCGTCGTCGAAGGCGACTCCGCCGGCGGCTCGGCCAAGGGTGGCCGCGACCCGCGGATCCAGGCGATCCTGCCGATCCGGGGCAAGATCCTCAACGTTGAGAAGGCGCGCATCGACCGGGTGCTCGCCAACACCGAGGTCCAGGCGATCGTGTCGGCTCTCGGCACCGGCATCCAAGAGGACTTCGACCTCGCCAAGCTGCGCTACCACAAGATCGTGCTGATGGCCGACGCCGACGTCGACGGCCAGCACATCCGCACGCTGCTGCTCACCTTGCTGTTCCGGTTCATGCGTCCGCTGATCGAGGCCGGGTTCGTCTACCTCGCCCAGCCGCCGTTGTACCGCATCAAGTGGAACAAACCGCACGACGACGATTTCGCGTACTCCGACCGCGAGCGCGACGGACTCATCGCCGCCGGTCAGCAGGCGGGCAGGAAGCTGCCCAAAGACAACCCGATCCAGCGCTACAAGGGCCTCGGCGAGATGAACGCCAGTGAGCTGTGGGACACCACCATGGACCCGGCGAACCGGGTGCTGCTCCAGGTATCGCTCGACGACGCGGCGCACGCTGACGAGCTCTTCTCGGTGCTGATGGGAGAGGACGTCGAGCAGCGCCGGTCGTTTATCCAACGCAACGCCAAGGACGTCCGCTTCCTCGACATCTAGGGGCTCCCCGTGACCGACACCACCCCTGACAGCGTCCACGGCCGGATCGAGCCGGTGGAGCTCCAGGATGAGATGCGCCGCTCGTACCTCGACTACGCCATGAGCGTGATCGTGGGCCGGGCACTCCCAGATGTGCGGGACGGCCTCAAGCCGGTGCACCGACGTGTGCTCTACGCGATGTACGACGGCGGCTACCGACCCGACCGGGGATTCTCCAAGTGCAGCCGCGTCGTCGGCGACGTGATGGGGCAGTACCACCCGCACGGTGACAGCGCTATCTACGACACGCTGGTGCGGCTGGCGCAGCCGTGGGTGATGCGAGCGCCTCTGGTGCAGGGTCAGGGCAACTTCGGGCTGCCGGGCAACGACCCGGCTGCCGCCATGCGGTACACCGAGTGCCGCATGGCCCCCCTGGCCATGGAGATGGTCCGCGACATCGAGCAGGACACCGTCGACTTCCGCCCCAACTACGACGGGCGCAGCCAGGAACCTGTGCTGTTGCCGAGCAGGTTCCCCAACCTGTTGGTCAACGGTTCGGCGGGCATCGCGGTCGGTATGGCGACCAACATCCCGCCGCACAACCTGCGCGAGGTCGCATCCGGCGTGCAGTGGGCGCTGCAGCACCCCGACGCCACGCGCGAGGAGCTGCTCCAAGCACTGCTCGAGCGAGTCAAGGGACCTGACTTTCCGAGCGGGGCCCTGATCGTCGGCGGTCAGGGCATCGAGCAGGCGTACCGCACCGGTCGGGGCTCGGTCACGATGCGGGCGGTGGTCAGCGTCGAGGAGGACAGGGGCCGCACCTCGCTGGTCATCACCGAGCTCCCGTACCAGGTCAACCCCGACAACCTCGCGCTCAAGATTGCCGAGCTCGCCGACTCCGGGCGCGTGCAGGGGATCGCCGACGTACGCGATGACTCGTCGTCGCGTACCGGGCAGCGGCTGGTCGTTGTGCTCAAGCGCGACGCGGTGGCGCGCGTGGTGCTCAACAACCTCTACAAGCACACCCAGCTGCAGGACAACTTCTCCGCCAACATGCTGGCGCTCGTCGACGACGTGCCGCGCACCCTGAGCCTGGACTCGTTCGTCAGTTGCTGGATCGCGCACCAGGTCGAAGTCATCCAGCGACGCACCCGCTACCGCCTCCGCAGGGCGGAGGAGGAGGCGCACATCCAGCGCGGTTTGGTGAAGGCGCTCGACGCGCTCGATGCGGTGATCGCGCTGATCCGTGGCAGCCAGACCACCGACGAGGCCCGCGACGGCCTGATGCGGCTGCTCGACATCGACGAGGTGCAGGCGCGGGCGATTCTAGACATGCAGCTCCGCCGGCTGGCAGCGCTGGAACGCCAACGCATCATCGACCATCTTGCCGAGCTCGAGCGCACGATCGCTGACCTGCAGGACATCTTGGCCGACGAGAGTCGGCAGCGGCGGATCATCTCCGACGAGCTGACGGTGCTGGTCGACAGGTTCGGCGACGAACGCCGTACCGCCATCATTCCCGCCGACGGCGACATGTCGATGGAAGACCTGATCCCCGACGAGGACGTCGTGGTCACGATCACCCGCGACGGCTACGCGAAACGCACTCGCAGCGACCTCTACCGGGTGCAGCGCCGCGGCGGCAAGGGGGTACGCGGCGCAGCCCTGCGCAGCGACGACGTGGTCGAGCACATCTTCTCGACCACGTCGCACCACTGGATCCTGTTCTTCACCACCGCCGGCCGGGTCTACCGGACCAAGGCGTATCACCTGCCGGAGGCGGCGCGAGACGCCAAGGGCGGGCACGTCGCCGGTCTGCTGAGCTTTACTCCGGACGAGCAGATCGCGCAGGTGCTCGCGATCCGCAACTACGAGTCCTCGCCTTACCTCGTGCTCGCCACCCGGCACGGCTACGTCAAGAAGACCGTGCTCGCCGACTACAACAGTCCGCGGCAGGCCGGAGTGATCGCGATCAACTTCCGCGAACCCGATGACGAGCTGATCGGTGCCGAGCTGGTGTCCGCCGATGATGACCTGCTGTTGATCTCACGCAAGGGCCAGGCGATCCGCTTCCGCGCGGACGACTCGCAGCTGCGGCCGATGGGGCGCGCCACCTCGGGGGTGACCGGAATGCGGTTTCGGGGCAGTGACGAGCTGCTGGGCATGTCGGTCATCCCGGCAGCCGAGCAGACGTCGGAGGCTCAGGCGCACCGCTTCGTGTTCACCGTGACCGACGGCGGGTGGGCCAAGCGGACCAGGGTCAGCGCGTACCGGCTCCAGGGGCGAGGCGGGCTCGGCATCAAGGCGATGCGGCTCGCGGACGCACGCGGGGTGCTCGTCGGCGGTCTCGTCGTGACCGACGCCGACGAGGTCCTGGCCATCAAGGGCAGCGGCCAGGTGACTCGCACCACTGCTTCAGGGGTGCCAGCCAAGGGTCGTGACACCATGGGTGTCAGATTCGTGGACGTGGCCGACGGTGATTCGGTGGTCGCGATCGCCCGTAATGCGGAGAAGGACGTGAGCGAAGAGCTCGAGGCACGGGACGAAGAGACCCCGCAGGAGAGCGAATGAAGGACCCGAAGACCGACGACACGGCGCCGCTGGCGCCCCGCCGCCCGCTGACGGGTCCCGCCCACGCTGGAAGCGGCCAGGCGACCGCAGCGCCGGTGCGGCAGCCCGCACACCGGCCGCGCCACCAGGCCCCTGAACCCCGACCAGGAGGGGTGGGCGGACCGCCGACGACCGACCTGCCCAGGGTCGCATCGCCGTCCACCGCGCCACCGCAGCGCCCGGCGAGTGCCCCGGCCGCCGTAAGTGCGTCGAGCGCTCCCGAGACTGCCACCACATCGGCTCCACCGGCAGCTGCCTCACCGCGACCGCGCCGCGCTCGGCTGCGCATCGTTCGGGTCGACCCCTGGTCGGTCATGAAGGTCGCGTTCGCGCTGTCAATCGCCTTGGCGATCGTCACCGTCGTCGCCGTCACGATCGTCTGGGCGGTGCTGGGGGCCGCCGGGGTCTGGGACTCGATCAACTCGGCGATGGCTTCGATCCTGTCCGACAACGCCAGCGACTTCGACGTGACCAACTACGTCGGCATCGGACGTGTCCTCGGGCTGACAATGATCGTTGCCGTCGCAGATGTCATCCTCATCACCGCGATCGCGACGCTCGGCGCCTTCCTGTACAACCTTGTAGCAGCGCTGCTCGGCGGCTTCGAGGTCACTCTCGCCGAGACCCGGTGACCATCGCAGCCCTCGACACCACCGGCCGGTTGGGCGGGTGGTGGCGATGGGATAACCTGCCGTGGCCCGCAGTCGGCGTCCGCGGGGGCCTATAGCTCAGACGGTTAGAGCGCTTCCCTGATAAGGAAGAGGTCAGAGGTTCAAGTCCTCTTAGGCCCACTGTCGAGCTCCCGAGGTGAGCACAATGAAGAAGCTCCTGGCAGTCGCTGCAGCGGTCGGTGGCGTCTGGGCGCTGCGTCGCGCGAATGCCAGCCGCGCCGAGGCCGACCTCTGGGCGGCGGCCACGGACAATGTCAAGCCGGCCCGCTGAACCGCTTCGTGGCCAGGGGACGTAGCTCAACTGGCAGAGCACCGCCTTTGCAAGGCGGGGGTTGTGGGTTCGAGCCCCATCGTCTCCACTGCGTCGGATTCCGACGTCTTCGCAGGTCGGGGGCCTCCTCGTCTTGACCGTCCTTTCGTCGATTCGCGTGGCGACCGGGCGGCGTGCCAGATCCGTGCCAGATCGCTCTTGGGTCAGTCTGAGCCGGGGGCCGACAGGCCCGCCGCGTTTGCCTGGCGGTGAGCGGTGATGGTGCTGCTGACCGCGTCCGCGATCGCCTGGTCGCGCTCGCTGGTGGCGTGCTGGTAGATCAGCGCGGCCCGCATGCTGGCGTGACCCATCCGGGCCATCAGCTGACGGGTGCTGGCTCCGGTGGCGGCTGCCAGGTGGTTCCCGGTGTGGCGCAGGTCAGTGGAAGTGCAGATCCCGGCCGTTCAGGCCTGCTGCGGTCACGGCGGCGGTCCAGACACGGTGGAAGGTCCGACGCCGGAGGTGGCCGCCCTGAGAGCCGACGAAGATCCGTCCGTTCTCTCCCGGTTCGGCGAACCTGTCGCAGTGGTTCCCGAGGCCGCCGAGGATGCCTGCCGGGACCGCGACTGTTCGCATGCCGGCGGCGGTCTTGGGGCCCTTGAGGAGCACCCTGCCGCCGCTCAGCTCGGCCTGGGACTACCGTACGGCCACCATGCCGACCGCCAGGTCGATGTCGCCGCGGGTGCCGCCAGCTCGCCGAAGCGCAGGCTGGTGAACGTCGCCAACAGGACCAACGCCCGGTATCGCTCTGGGATCGCAGCAGCGATGGCGAACACCTCCTCGACGCTGAGCACCGGACGCTCCACGCTCGCGTCGTCGCCGGCACCCTTGATGCGACAGGGGTTCCGCCGGATGAGCCCGTCGACCGCGGTGCAGAGCATCGCCCGCAGCAGCCGATATGCCTTCGCGATGGTCGGTGCTCCAGCGCCCTGGTACAGGTCGTCGTGTCGCCACCGACGGACGTCGGGTTCCCTGATGTCGCCCACCGGGCTGGCACCGAATGCCGGTAGCAGGTGGTTGCGAAGCAGACCGTCGTACCGCTCGCGGGTCGTCTCGCTGAGGTCCCGCTCGCGCACCCACGCAGCGGCGTACGGGCCGAAAGGTGCTCTGCCGGCCGCAGGGTCCAACCAGTCACCGCGCAGAATCTCGGCCTTGAGGGCGATGAGCCAACGCTCGGCGTCGCCTTTGCGCGGGAAGGTGTGTGGCGCCAGCCGGCCAACTCCGTCGCTGGTGGCGTAACGGGCCTGCCATCGCCCGGACGGCAGCTGCCGCACCGCGCCGAAGCGCCGTCGCCGCCCCTTGGCGTTGCCACCCATCAGGCCAACCGGCTCGGCGGAGGTACGGCCCTGATGGCCGCGACCCGGCCGCGGTCCACGAACTCGTCGACATCCGGCTGGGCGATCCGCACGTGCCGGCCAAGATGGACGAAGGCGATGCGCCGCTCGGACACGAGCCTTCGTACGAAACGAGTGCTGGTGACGAGCTGCTCAGCCACCTCGTTGACGGTCAGTAGCTCACGGGAGCGCGTGGGCGGCTGAGCTCGCTTGTCGTCAAGCCGCCCGGGTCGACGCGTCGGAGCGTGCTCGGCCGTGACTTCGTCTGCGGACGCTGGGTGGCCGTCGACCATGCTGCCTCCTTGTTCGGCCGCTTCGCGGCGACGACAGTGGCACGGCCACGCTTGCCTGGAGGCGCCCCGCCATGGCGACTGTGGACAAGCGCTGGCTCGTTGCGACTGCTGGGTGATCCAGGGGCCCAGCACACCCCGCCGCTGAGGACATCGGGACTGCGTCGGCGGGACGAATGAGGACGTCCGCGACCACAGGGGGCCTCGCGCCAGGTGTCTCGGTCGCGGCAGCGCCGCCAGCCTCTCCCGATAGCGTTGCGCTACCTCTGTGGACCGCGGCCGGGTGGTTCGGATGACCGTCTATCCCGCTCGGGGCGGCGGTCACCATCGAGTTCGTCGGCCCGTTGCTGCTCGCGGCCGTGGGTGGCCGCCACCCGCGCGACTTCGCGTGGGCAGGCCTCGCCGCGCTGGGCGTCGCCCTGTTCGGCGCCGGACCCACGAGAGTCGACGCCCTCGGATTCGGCCTGGCACTTTTCGCCGGCGGCTGCTGGGCGATGTACACCATCTCGCCGGCGGCCACCGGACGCCGCTGGGCCGGGCGTCGAAGGGCTCGCCTTGGCCCACCGTGGCAACCCTGGCCATCGCGCCCTTCGCCGCCGCGACCGGCCGGCGCGCGTTTGCTCGAGCCACGGCTGCTGGCACTGGGTGCTCTGGTAGGTCTGCTCAGCTCGGTGATCCCCTACAGCCTGGAGATGGCCGCCCTGCGCACCCTGCCGCCTCGGGTGTTCGGCATTCTGATGAGCCGCAGCCCTCCTCCAGGAGTGGCTCACCCACCTACAGCTCCTCGCGATGGCCTGCGTGACCGCGGCCAGCATGGGCGCCGCCCGCGCGGTGTCTGCCCGCGACGCCCTTCCCCGCCACCAACTAGCCGCCGTCTTCCTGGGCTCGGCCTTCCCCTAACCGTTCGATCGTCGACGTGGCCAGGGCTGCTGGGAGTTCGGACATGTCTCTATCAAAGCGAACCCGCGTCTTACCACCGCCCTTGACTGTCCAGACTGAGGCCGCCAGCGTGCCTGATCGTCGCATCCATTCGTGGGGGCAGAACGGCACCCGAGTCTCCGGATGACGTGATGCGCCTGGCACCAGGCCAGGAGAGTTCTGGTTTCTGCCAAGTTAGA
>Ga0183260_10004253_pt1 | contig 11393 bp, 12 predicted proteins | sample AntDrymUQ4972206_2_FD_129768 | JGI IMG/M metagenome (GOLD analysis project Ga0183260, IMG submission 129768) | Polar desert sand microbial communities from Dry Valleys, Antarctica - metaG UQ497 (22.06) (version 2) (version 2) | ecosystem: Environmental > Terrestrial > Soil > Desert | place...
CCGATCTGCGACATCGTCGAGTACGCGATCACGCGTTTGAGGTCGGTGACCGCGAGCGCGACGGTGGCCGCGAACAGCAGCGTCGCGGTGCCGATGATCGCCGAGACGTCGGCGGCCGCGGGGGCCTGCTCGAACAGCGGGTGGGTGCGCGCGATCAGGTAGACGCCCGCGGTCACCATCGTCGCGGCATGGATCAGCGCCGAGACCGGCGTCGGACCCTCCATCGCGTCCGGAAGCCAGGTGTGCAGCGGCAGCTGGGCCGACTTGGCGAACGCGCCGACGAGGATCAGCAGGCAGGCGGCGACGAGCGTGCCGTCGTTGGTGACGAACACCGCCTCCGTCTTCTCGAACACGCCGGCGTAGTCGAGCGCCCCGGTCTCCGAGAACAGCAGGAACGAGCCTATGACGAGTCCGACGTCGCCGATCACGTTGATGACGAACGCCTTGATCCCGGCCGCCGTCGCGGTCGCGCGGCGGTAGTAGAAGGAGACCAGCAGGTACGAGGCAGCGCCGACGAACGCCCAGCCGACGATCAGCAGGACGAAGTTGTCCGCCAGCACGAGCAGCAACATCGAGAAGACGAAGAAGTTGAGGTAGGCGAAGTAGCGCGCGAACCCGCGGTCGGAGGTCATGTAGGAGACCGAGTAGACGTGGATCAGGAACGACACCCCGGTGACCACGAGGCACATGAAGACCGCGAGCGGGTCGACGAGGATCCCGAGGTTGACGTCGATCCCGAAGGTCTTCGCGTAGGTGAACGCGCTCGCGGTCACCTCGCCCGAGGCGAGGTTGCGAGCCTCGGCCGGGATGTCCCGGAGCTCCAGCAAGGCGCCGATGCTCGCCAGGAAGGCGCCCAGGATCGCGCCGCTCGCGATCCAGCCGGGGGCGCGCCCCGGCAACACGCGCCAGCCCAGCGAGGTCACGAGCATGCCCGCGAGCGGGAAGGCGAGGATCAGCCAGCCGAAGTCGGTGACGTCCACCGCTTAGCCCTTCAGTTCCGACAGGTCGTCCACGTCGATCGGAAGCCGGCGGCGGTAGAGCGCGACGATGATCCCGAGGCCGACGACGACCTCGCAGGCGGCGACCACAATCACGAACAGCGCGAACACCTGGCCGTCGCCGAGCCCGTGCATGCGGTCGAACGCGATCAAGGCGAGGTTGCCGGCGTTCAGCATCAGCTCGAGGCAGAGCAGCACGACGAGCGGGTTGCGGCGCGTCATCACGCCGCCCGCGCCGATGCAGAAGATGAACGCCGACAAGACGACGAACCAGGAGACGTCCATCTATCCGGCTCGCTCGTCCTCGAGTGGCTCGAGGCCCCGGCGCTTGCGGGCCAGCACGACGGCTCCCACGGCCGCCGAGAGCAGCAGGAATGACGCGGCCTCGAACGGCAGCAGGAACTTCTGCAGCAGCAGCTCACCGATCTCGGCCGGCGTGCCGTAGCCGGGCTCGAGGTCGGCGCCGCGGGTGTCGAGCGCGCCGAGGCTCGAGGCCAGCACGGCGATCGTCAGCTCGATCAGCAGCGCGCCGGCGAACACCGGCCCGAGCTGCCCGATGACGCCGCTCTGGTCGCGCGCCAGCGGGTCGTCGGAGCCGCCGACGTAGGCGACGACGAACACGTAGAGGACCATCACCGCGCCGGCGTAGACGACAACCTGGGCGGCGGCGACGAACTGTGCCTGGAGCAGCAGGAACAGCACCGCCAGCGCGAGCAGGTGGGCGACCAGCGACAGCACCGAGTAGAACGGGTTGCGCAGCATCACGACGCCGAGCGCTCCGGCGAGCGCGCCGATCCCGGCGACGAAGAACAGGATCTGCTCGAAGAGCATCGCGGCCGGCGCCCTACTCGCCCTCGCGCCGCAGCGGCGTGCGCTCGATCGGGTCGGCGAGCAGCATCTCCTTGGTGAAGATCAGGTCCGAGCGCTCGTAGTCGGAGAGCTCGTAGTCGTTGCCCATCGTGATCGCGTCGAACGGGCAGGCGACCTCGCAGTAGCCGCAGAAGATGCAGCGGCTCATGTTGATCTCGTAGACGGCGGCGTAGCGCTCGCCGGCGCTGACCTGGTGGTCGGGGGTGTTCTCCGCGGCGACGACGCGAATGCACTTCGCCGGGCAGGCGGCGACGCAGAGCGAGCAGCCGACGCACTTCTCGAGCTCCGAGTCCTCGAACGTGTGCAACTTGTGGCGGCCGCGGAAGCGCGGGTAAACCGGCGTCTTCTCCTCCGGGTACTCGAGCGTCACAGGGCCCTCGACGAGGCGGCCGAACGTGGTCCGCAGCCCCCTCAGTGTCGCGCCGAAGGTGCGGTAGACGCTGCCCAGGCCGCCGGGCTCGGGGCCGCGCTGGACCTCGACGACGTCGGCCCCGGGATCCCAGCGCGCCGGCCCGCTCATGTCAGCACCACGAGGATCGCGGTCACGAGCACGTTCAGGGTCGCGAGCGGCAGCAGGACCTTCCAGCCGAACGACATCAGCTGGTCGTAACGAAGCCGTGGCATCGTCGCCCTGACCCAGATGAAGAAGACGACGAAGGCGAACATCTTGAGGATCACCCACAGCGGCGCGAGCGCGATCGGGCCGGGACCGTGCCAGCCGCCCAGGAAGACCGCGGTGGCGATGCCCGAGATGACGACGACCTCGATGTACTCGGCGAGGAAGAACGAGCCGAAGCGCATGCCGCCGAACTCGGTGTTGTAGCCGCCGACGATCTCGGAGTCGCCCTCCGGCAGGTCGAACGGCGGGCGGTTCGACTCGGCGAAGCCGGCGACGACGAAGATCAGGAAGCCCACGAACTGCGGCACGACGAACCAGATGCCGTCCTGCGCGTCGACGATGTCCACGAGCGACAGCGACCCGGCCGTGATCGCGACGCCGAGCAAAGCCAGTCCGAGCGCGATCTCATAGGAGATCAGCTGCGCGGCTGCCCGCATCGCGCCGAGGAACGAGTACTTCGAGCCCGAGGACCAGCCGCCCAGGACCAACCCGTAGAACGACAGCGAGCCGAAGGCGAAGAAGTACAGCAGCCCGATCGGGACGTCGATCCCGTAGAGACCTAGGTCGCCGCCCCAGGCGCCGACGGGGCCGAACGGGATCACGGCGAGGGTCGCGACCGCCGAGCCGATGGCGATCGCGGGCGCGATCGCCATCATCCACGGGATCGCGGTCTCGGGGTGCGAGTGCTCCTTCGAGAGCAGCTTGCCGACATCCGCGAGCGGTTGCATCAGGCCGTACGGGCCGACCCTGTTGGGGCCGATGCGCGCCTGGAAGCGCCCCAGCAGCTTGCGCTCGAGCAGCAGGATCATCGGCACGCAGCTGAGCACGAAGAAGAAGATCACCACCGCCTTGACGATCTGGACCAGCGTCGTCTCGGCGACGTTCGCCGCCGAGGAAAGTGGCACTACGAGCGCGCCGGTCATGCGCGGCTCACCTCGACCGTGCGCGCGGAGCCATTCATCAGCGCGGTTGCGTTGCCGGCGGGCGTGCCGGTGAGCATGAAGACGCTGCCCTCCGGCACGGCGGCGCGAATCTCGGCCGTGGCCGCGACCGTGGCGCCGCCTCCCTCCACGGAGACGTTGACCGGGTCGCCGGAGGCGATCCCGAGGCGCTCGGCGTCGGCGGGCGAGAGCTCGGCGCGCTGGCTGGGCGCGAGGAACCGCAACACCGGCGCGTGCGTGGTCTCCTCACCCGACCACAGCGTCGAGACGGCGCCGAGGCGCAGGCCGCCATCGCCCGGCGGCGCGAGCCCGGGCGCCTCGGCGAGCGCCTCGGCCGGGAGCTCGGCGGCGGCGAGCTTCGAGGCAACGTCGCGGTCTTGCCAGCGCACCCCCCGGCCGCCGATCTCCTCGAGCGTGATGCCTTCGTAGAACGGGACCGCGGCGAACATCTCGGCACTCACCATCGGGGCGCTGCGCGCCTCGAGCGGGGCGCCGAGCCGCTCGCAGAGCTCGGCCAGCACCCGCCACGCCGGCTCGACCTGGTCCGGGTGCGGGATCGCCTGGCGAACGCGCTGGAGGCGACCGTCCGGATGAGTCATCGTGCCCTCGGTCTCAGCGTAGGACTCGGCAGGGAAGACGACGTCGGCGTGCTCGGCGAGCGCCTCTGTGACGAACTCGGCGAAAGCCACGACGACCCCGGCGGACGCGAGCGCCTGCTCCCAGGTGCCGCGCTCAGGCAGGTCGAGCAGCGGGTCGGCGTGCAGCAGCACGAGCGCCGCGAGCTCGCCGCCGCCGAGCCCGGCCGCGATCTCGCGCGCCGGCTTGCCGGCCTGCTCGGCGTCGAGAAGGCCGGGGCCGAGGTTCGGCAGGCAGCCGACTTCGCGCAGGCCGCGCGCGTTCGAGCCGCTCGGCACCTCGATCAGGCCGGAGTCGGCGTCGTCTGCCGTGCCGAGCGCCTGCGCCAGCGCGAGCAGCGCGTCGGTCCCCTGGACGCCACGCTCGCCGTGGCCGAGGCGCTCGCCCCAGAGGACGACGACGGAGCCCCCCGCATCGAGCTCCTCGACGGCGACGCGGAGGTCATCGGCGCTTGCGCCGGCGGCGCGTGCGAGCGACTCGAAGTCGTCCGCGGCCGCTCGCTCCGAGCCGAGCCCGGCGGCGAGCGCCGCCGTCAGGGCCTCGCCGGCGGCGGGCGCGAAGCGCACCACCGCGTCGGCGTTGGGGTCGAGCGCGCTCGGACGGCTCGAGGCGACGACCACTCGCGTCCCATTGCGCCGTGCGGCCTTGCGAACTCGCAGGTCGAGGATCGGGGACTCGTCGATCAGCTCGGTGTCGAGCACGAGCACGGCGGAGGCGTAGTCGATGTCCGACACGCGCGCCGACAGGTCAGGCCTCGCGAGCGCGCGCGCGTGCGCGTCCGAGAGGACACCGCTCGGGCGCGAGTCCACGTGCGGCGAGCCGAGCGCGTCGCGCACGAGCCGCTGGGCGAGGAAGCCCTCCTCGTTCGTCGCACTGCCACCGAGGATTGCCGCGCTGCGCTCGCCTGCCTTGCGCAGGCCCTCGGCGGCCTCCGAGAGCGCGCGCTCCCAGGAGACCTCCCGCAGGGCGCCGCCGTCGCGAACGAGCGGAGCGGTGACGCGCTCGCGGGCGGCGATTGCCTGGTAGGCGAAGCGGCCCTTGTCGCACAGCCAGCCGTCGTCCACCTCCTCGTTGTCGCGCGCGAGCACGCGCATGACCTTGGCGTCGTCACGAACCGTGAAGGTGATGTTGCACTGGCTCGGGCAGAGCGTGCAGACCGAGCCCGCGTCCTCGATGTCCCACGGGCGCGCGCGGAACCGGTATGCGGTCGAGGTGAGTGCTCCGACCGGGCACAGCTCGACGATGTTGCCGCTGAACGGGCCGACGTAGGGACGGCCGTCGTGGGTCCCGACGAAGGTGTGGTCGCCGCGGTCGAGGAAGACCAGCTGGTAGTCCTCGGAGATCTCCTGCGAGAAGCGCACGCAGCGGTAGCAGAGGATGCAGCGCTCGCGATCGATCGCCACCAGGGGCGAGAGCTCCAGCGGCTTCTTGAAGTGGCGCTTGGGCTCGATGTAGCGCGACTTGCCGGGCCCCCAGCCGTAGGAGATGTCCTGCAGCGGGCACTCGCCGCCCTTGTCGCAGACGGGGCAGTCGAGCGGATGGTTGATCAGCAGGAACTCGACGATCGAGTTGTGCGCCTGCTTCACATCGTCGGAGGTGGTCGACACGACCATGCCGTCCTTGACGGGCGTCGAGCATGAGGTCTGGAGCTTGGGCATGCCCTCGATCTCGACCAGGCACATCCGGCACGCCCCGACCGGGGCGCCGAGCTTCTTCTCGTAGCAGAAGTACGGGATCTCGACGTCGCCGCGCTTGGCGGCGTCCACCAGCAGCTCGCCCTCGGGCGCGCTGACCTCCCGCCCGTCGATCTCGAAGTTGATGTAGGTCGGCTCGGGGCGGGGCATCGCGCTCAGACCGCCGGTCCGGCTTCGGCGACGGACGCCAGGTCGTCTGCGCCCAGTGCCTCGATCTCGACGCGGTCGGCGCTCGCGCGTGCGCGCGTGATGTGCTGCTCGAACTCGTCGCGGAAGTGCTTGACCATCGAGCCGATCGGCATCGCCATCGAGTCGCCGAGGACGCAGAGGCAGTTGCCGATGATGTTCTGCTGGACCTGGGCCATGATCTCGAGGTCCATCGGCGTCGCCTCGCCGCGGTCAATTCGCTGGAGCGTCTTAACCGTCCAGCCGGTCCCCTCGCGGCAGGGGACGCACTTGCCGCAGGACTCGTGGCGGTAGAACTGCGCCAGCCGCAGCGCGACCGAGACGATCGGGATCGAGTCGTCCACGACGATGATCGAGCCCGAGCCGAGCATCGACCCCGCCTGCGCCATGGTCTCGAAGTCGTAGGGCAAGTCGAGGTGCTCCTCGAGCAGCACCGGCGACGAGGACCCGCCCGGGAACCAGCACTTGATCCGGCGCCCTTCGGGCGGCCCGCCGGCCAACCCATGGACCAGCTCACGCGCCGGGATGCCGAGCTCGATCTCGTAGTTGCCGGGCCGCTGGACGTTGCCGGAGACCGAGACGATCTTCGTGCCCGGGGACTTCTCGGTCCCCAGCGAGGCGAACCAGTCGCCGCCACGCTCGATGATCAGCGGCACGTTCGAGAGCGTCTCGACGTTGTTGATCAGCGTCGGCCCCTGGTAGAGGCCCTGGTTGGCGGGGAACGGCGGCTTCAGGCGCGGGTTGCCGCGCTTGCCCTCGAGCGCGTCGAGCAGCGCCGACTCCTCGCCGCAGATGTAGGCGCCGGCGCCGCGGTGCACGACGAGGTCGAGTGAGAAGTCGGTGTCGAGGATGCGCTCGCCGAGGTATCCGGCGGCGTAGGCCTCCTCGACTGCGCGGTCGAGGATGTCGGCCTGGAGCGAGTACTCGCCGCGGATGAAGATGAACGCCTTGGTGGCGCCGGCGGCGATCGAGCCGATGATGCAGCCCTCGACGAGCTGGTGCGGCGCCTTCTGCATCAGCAGGCGGTCCTTGAAGGCACCCGGCTCCGACTCGTCGGCGTTGCAGCAGAGGTACTTGTCCATCGCGCCGCGCGGGATGAAGCTCGCCTTCTTGCCCATCGCGAAGCCGGCGCCGCCGCGACCGCGCAAACCCGATGCCTGGAGCTGCTCGAGGACCTGCTCAGGGTCCATCTCCCGGAGCGCCTTCGCGAGCGACTTGTAGCCACCGAAGCGCTCGTAGCCCTCCAGCGTGTCGTAGCCCGGCTCGTGGATGTGTGCGAGCAGGACCTTCTTCTCGATCGTGTCGGTCATGCCTCCGACCCCCACGGCAGCTCGTAGCCCTCGTCCTCGAGCCCCCGGCCGGGGAGGACGTCGCGGCCCTCGCGCAATGCCGCGACGAGCTCGGCCGCGTCGCCCTCCTCGAGTGGCCCGACGTAGCGGCCGTCCACGGACGCCATCGGCGCCATGTCGCAAGCGCCGAGGCATTCGAACTCGCGGATCTCGGCCTCGTCGTAGCCGCTGCGCTCCGCCTCGGCCTCGACCGCGTCGAAGACCGTCTTCGCCGCTCTTAGGTGGCATGCGACGCCGGTGCAGACGTAGACGTAGTGCGGACCGGTCGGCTCGGTGCGAAGCATGTCGTAGAAGGTCGCGACCGAGGACAGGTACGCGGGCGTCACTCGCATCACGGCCGCGACCTGGTCGATCGCCTGCGGCGAGCACCAGCCGTGGAGCTTCTGAGCGGCCGCCAGCGCGGGCAGCGCAGCGGAGCGATGCTCGGGGTACTTCGCCATCCGCTGCTCGATCTCGGCGCGCAGCTCCGGCGGCACCTCGACCGCGGACGCGTCGGGGACGAGCGCAGGGTCGCGCTCGGTGTCCACCGGCAGGTCCCAGCCGGGAGGCAGGGGCCGCTCGCCGGACAGACTCATCTGTCCACCCCGCCGAGGATCGGGTCGAGCATCGCGATCGAAGAGATGAAGTCGGCGATCAGGCAGCCGCGGCCCATGTCCGCGAGCGCCTGCAGGTTGACGAACGAGGGATCGCGCATGTGCACGCGGGCGGGCTTTGCGGACCCGTCGGCGAGCACGAAGCAGCCCAGCTCGCCACGCGGCGACTCGACCGGCACGTATGCCTCGCCCGGGGGGACGCGGAAGCCCTCCGTGACGAGCTTGAAGTGGTGGATCAGGGACTCCATCGAGGTCGCCAGCTCGTGCCGCGGCGGAAGCGCGACCTTGCGGTTCGGCGTGATGTAGGGGCCCTCGGGCAGCCCCTCGAGCGCCTGCTCCACGATCTTCAGCGACTCGCGCATCTCGGCCATTCGCACGCGGTAGCGGTCGTAGTTGTCGCCGACCGTGCCGACTGGGATGCCGAAGTCGAAGTCCTCGTAGACGCTGTAGGGCATCGCCTTGCGCAGGTCCCAAGGGTTGCCCGACGCGCGCAGCAGCGGCCCCGTGACGCCCAGCTCGAGCAGCCGCTCCTCGGGCACGATCCCGGTCCCCTTCGTGCGCCGCAGCCAGATCTCGTTCTGGTCGAGCAGCGCCTCGTACTGGTCGAGGCGGGTCGGCATCTCCTCGATGAACTCACGGCACTTCGCGTCGAACCCCGGCGGGATGTCCTCCATCACGCCGCCAACCTGGAAGTAGCGCGTGTGGATCCGCTGCCCGCTCGACATCTCGAACAGGTCGAGGACCCGGTCGCGATCGCGGCAGCCCCACCAAAGCATCGTCACCGCGCCGATGTCGAGCGCGGCGGTCGCGATCCAGAACAGGTGGCTGGCGATCCGGTTGAGCTCGAGGTGGATCACGCGCAGGTACTCGGCTCGTCGTGGCACCTCCTCGCCGAGCAGCCGCTCGACCGCCATCACGAAGGCGTGGGAATTGAAGTAGTAGGCGAGGTAGTCCATCCGCTCGACGAACGTGATCGCCTTCCAGTACTGCTGGTCCTCGCAGCTCTTCTCGATCCCCGTGTGGACGTAGCCGATGATCGGCTTGATGTCGCGCACGACCTCGGCCTCGAGCGTGCACAACAGCCGCAGCACGCCGTGGGTCGCCGGGTGGTGCGGCCCGAGGTTGATCGTCAGCAACTCGGCGTCGACGTCCGCCTCGTGTGCGGCCAGCGCGTCAGTCATACCAGCGCGGGAGCTTGTGCTCGTTGAAGGTGAACAGGACCGGCTCGCCGCCCATCGGGAAGTCGCGCCGCTGGGGGTGTCCGGTGTAGTCCTCCGGCATCAGGATCCGGCGGGGGTCGGGGTGGCCGTCGAAGACGACGCCGAACATGTCCCAGACCTCGCGCTCGTGGAAGTCGGCGGTCGGGAACAGGTCCACGACCGACGGAACGGTCGGCTCCTCGACCCCGACGCGGGTCTTGACGCAGAGCCGGTCGGTTCGCTCCATGCTGAGCAGCTGGTAGTGGACGCCGAGCCGCGGCTCCTCGGGCAGGTAGTCGCAGCCGTGGAGGCTCGAGAGGAAGTCGTAGCCCTCCTTGTGGTCGTCCTTGAGCGCGCCGAGCACGTCGCGCACGCTTTCCGGGCGCACCTCGATCGTCGCCTGCTCGCGGTAGTAGGTCGAGTCGACGACGGCCTCGTCGCCGTGGCGCTCGCGCAAGGACTGCGCGACCAGCTCGAGCCCGGTGGCGTCAGGCAACTTCTTCCGACCCTTCCGCCTCGTACTGCTTGCGCCAGCCGAGGCCCGGGTCATCGGTGATCTTGTCCTGCAACTGGATGATCCCGTGCATCAGCGCCTCGGGCCGAGGCGGGCACCCGGGGACGTACACGTCCACGGGCAGGAACTTGTCGACGCCGGCGACGATCGCGTAGTTGTTGAACATCCCGGCGCTCGAGGCGCAGGCGCCCATCGAGATGACCCATTTCGGCTCGAGCATCTGGTCGTAGAGCCGCCGGATGACCGGCGCCATCTTGATCGAGACCCTGCCGGAGATGATCAGCATGTCCGCCTGACGCGGCGAGAAGCGGATCACCTCCGCGCCGAAGCGGGCGAGGTCGTTGCGCGGCGAGCCGATCGCGGTGATCATCTCGATCGCGCAGCAGGCGAGGCCGAAGCCGAGCGGCCAGATCGCGTTCTTGCGCGCCCACGCCTGCGCCTGGTCGAGCTTCGTCAGCAGCACGCGCTCCTCGACGTACTCCTCGAGGTCGCGTCCCTCGAGCTCGCCACGCAGCAGCTGCTGGGCGCGAAGCTGGTTGACGCGCAGGCCGCCGTCGGCCTGCCCGTCCCCGGCGCCCGAGCCCGAGGCCGGGAGCTTCTCCCGCTTCACGTCCATTCGAGCGCACCCCGTCGCCAGACGTAGATGAACGCCACGAACAGGAGCACGACGAAGATGATCGTCTCGACGAGCGCGAACACCCCGAAGAGCTCGAGCTTGAGCGCCACGGGATAGAGGAACACGACCTCGACATCGAACAGGATGAAGAGCATCGCGATCAGGTAGAAGCTGATGCCGAAGCGGAAATTGCGCTTCACGTCCGAGGGCAGTCCCGACTCGTAGGGCTCGCTCTTCACCTTGCCCGGCTTGCTCGGCCCGATCAGCTTGTTGAGCATCACGAACGCGCTGCCCACCCCGATTCCGAGAACCAGGAACACCAGGGCTGGGAGGTAGCTCTTGAGCAAGGCAGGGGGTGTTATACAGCCGCTTGTGGCAAGTTGCTACATAGTGGCGTTTCGCGCATGCTGATCGGCGTCAGGGGCGGCTCGTGAACGACGTCCACATGGTGCTCGGGATCGCCGTCCTCGCGAGCAACGCGCTCGCCGGGCTCTGGGGAGGCGCCTTCTGGCTGCGAAAGGAGCCGTCGGTCGTGTTCTGGTACCTGCTGCGCATCGCGCAGGCCACCGTCGTGGCACAGGTGCTGCTCGGGTTGGGGATGCTCGCGGGCGGCGAGCGCACGCCCGACGGGCTTCACGTCGTCTACGGGCTGGCCCCACTGGTCGTCACACTCGTCAGCGAAGGGATGCGGATCGGCGTTGCGCAGACCGAGCTCGCGGGCGTCGGCGACCTCGAGCGCCTCGAGCGGCGCGAGCAGGCTGCCATCGCGCGCCGGGTCGTGCGGCGGGAGATGGGCGTGATGACCGTCGGCGCGCTGCTGATCGTCACGCTCGCCCTGCGTGCGATGGCGCTCGGCAGCGGTTGAGGCGGTGTAACAGCCGTCACACACGGCCGTAACTCTGCCGTGGATGTTCCGTTGTATGGCTGTGGGGGCACTTGTCCACCAGGCATCTGAGATGGGAACAGCGACAGAGACGTTCGACGCCCGCGACCGCGCGATTGCGCCACAACTGTCGCGCCTCGCGGAAGCACGCAGGTTCGCCGACCTCGCGGCGGCCGACTTCGGTTTCGACGGCGACGCTCGCTACCAGATCAAGCTCGTGATGAGCGAGGCCGTCGCGAACGCGATCCAGCACGGCTCCGCCGCCCCGGGCGACGAGGTCCTGCTGTCGGCCGCG
>Ga0183260_10004254_pt1 | contig 11391 bp, 11 predicted proteins | sample AntDrymUQ4972206_2_FD_129768 | JGI IMG/M metagenome (GOLD analysis project Ga0183260, IMG submission 129768) | Polar desert sand microbial communities from Dry Valleys, Antarctica - metaG UQ497 (22.06) (version 2) (version 2) | ecosystem: Environmental > Terrestrial > Soil > Desert | place...
ACGCCTCGCACGAGCCGCAGCCGGCCGAGCTCGAGGAGTGGATCCGCCAGCAGGCGGCCTGGATCCAGAACGCCTACACGATCGGGCTCGGCCCGACCGCGCGCGCGGACCTCGTGTGCAAGGCCGGCGGCAACCCGTCGTGGAACGTCGGCGTCGACTACCGCCGCCAGCTCGCGCGCTCCAGCCTGAAGGGGATCGTCCGCAAGGCCTACCGCGCCGCCGGCCTGGACCTGCGCGACGACCTCGACCGCCTGGCAGCGGCCCCGCGGATCGCCGCGGACCCGCAAGCCGTCGCGTTCGTGCAGCGCCACGGCGTCCCGACCGGGCGCACGCCGGTGCCGGTCCTCACGCTGCACACCACCGGTGACGGCGGTGCGGTCCCCGATTCGGAGAACTGGTACGCCGACCAGGTCCGTCGCTCCGGCGACCCGCGCCGGCTGCGCCAGCTCTACATCGAGCGCGGCGGACACTGCTCGTTCAGCGCGGCCGAGGAGATCGTCCTCATGCGCACGCTGTTGGAGCGCGTCGAGTCGGGTCGCTGGCCGGACACGAGCCCGCAGCGGCTCAACGAGCAGGCCGCCGAGCTCGGCCCCGGCCACGACCTCGTCCTGGACTTCGGGACGTTCACCGACGCCCCGATGACGCCGGCGTTCACCCACTACGCGCCGCCGGAGCACCTGCGCCCGTCGCGCTGAGCCGAGGCTCCGCCGGCGGTGCTTCCAGCGTGGCCTCGGTCCGCTGGAAGCACCGCGCCCGGCGAGTGCCGACGACCGCCCGCGCCGAGTGCGCGGGCCTGGGTGTGAAGGTGCGCACACTTGCGTTGACCGCGTACGGGGCGTTTGCTTCATTGGCCGTACGGCCGAGCACGGAGTTCGCCGGCCGTCGAGCACCCGCCGGGGACATGGCAGTCACCGGTGCCGGGGCAGGAACAGATCGATGTTGTCGGAGGAAGGGGAACTCGTTGGAGACCGTTGTCGTTCAGGTTCCATCGCCGGATGGCGGTCCGCCGTCGCAGGTGGTGAACGTGGGGCCGGGGGAGCGGCTGCGCTTCGGGCGCGGAGCACCGGATTGCGAGGTGGACATCGAGCTGCCGCACGACGGCGTGTCGCGGCTGGCCGGCGAGATCAGCGCGGTCGAGGACTACTGGCTGATCAGCAACTTCAGCCGCGACAAGACCTACGTGGTCGACAACCCCGAGGGCGGGGGCGAGTACGTCACGATCGCGCCGCGCCGGCTGGCCGCGCCGGTGCCATTCGAGTTCGCGCGCGTATCGCTCCCGCTGACGGAGGGCCCCGTCGGCTTCCTCGTGTTCGCGCCGCAGCACTCCTACGCCGAGTCCGGGCACTCCGGCGGGCTCGACGGCGAGCGCACCGCCGCGGCGTTCCCGCTCGACGAGACGGCCAAGTACTTCCTGATCCTCGTGGCGCTGTGCGAACCGCGTCTGCGCGACAGCACCACGATGGCGTTGCCGACGGCCGCCGAGATCGTCGAGCGGCTGCGTCCGCACGAGCAGTGCCGTGAGCTCACGCGCAGCGCGGTCAACTACCACATCGACTATCTGGCGACGGAGAAGCTGCGCGTCAAGGAACCGCGGCCGGGTAAAGACGAGCGGCTGGAGAGCAAGCGCGAGGAGCTCGTGGCGATCGCGCTGCGCTTCGGCCTCGTTCGCGACGAGCACCGGCGGCTGCTGCCGGCGCGGGCCCTGGGCGCGCAGCGATGAGCGTGACGGGACTTGTCGAGGAGGTCCCGGTCGGCTACCGGGCGGGCGGTTGGGAGGTGACGCGGCGCATCGCCTCCGGCTCGTGGGCCTCGGTGTACGCGGCACGCCGCGTACAGCCTCCGCGCACTCCGCAGGACCCTCCCCTCGGCCTCCGTGCGGCGCTGAAGTTCCTGCCCGGCGGGACGCTGTCGCCACCGCAGTACGCCGACCTGGAGGCGGTCGTCAGCGAGGAGATCCGCTTCAACGAGCAGGTCGACCACCCGCGGCTCGTGCGGACGTACGAGACCTTCGTGGTCGAGGATCCGGCCCATCCCGCCCTCCATGGCGCGGTGGTCCTCGCGATGGAGCTCGCTGCCAGCAGCCTGCAGGACGTGCTCGCCACCGTGGCGCCGCCCGATCCGGTGCCCGACGCGGCGCGCGTGATCGCGGAGATCTGCGAAGCGCTCGTCCACGTCCACGCCCAGGGCTGGGTCCACGGCGACCTCAAGCCCGGCAACGTCCTGCTCATGCACGACGGATCGGTGCGCCTGGCCGACTTCGGGCTCGCGCGCGAGCTCGACGGGACCCACGCGTACGCGCCGCGGCTGGGCTCGTCGGACTACCTCCCGCCCGAGTGGTGGACCGAGCGGATCGGCACGCAGGGGATCGCCACCCGCCCGACCACCGACATCTGGGCGCTCGGCGTCACCGCCCACCAGCTGCTGACGGGCGGGATGTTCCCGTTCCTGGGCGCGACCTCGCGGGCGCGCGGGGCGGCGGCACGCGCCTACGCCGAGGGTCAGGAGCTGCGCCTGGCCGACGGGCTGCCGCTGGCGTGGCGATCGATCATCGCCGACTGCCTCGCACGCGACCACGCCACCCGGCTCGAGCACACGGCCGCGGCGCTGCTGCCGCGCCTCAAGCCGCTCGCCACCGGCGACCGCGACGCCGCCGATCCCGAACCGGCGCGGCGCTCGCGCGGCTGGTGGCAGCGCCGCTGGAAGGGCCTCGCGGCGGGCGCGCTCGCGGCGGGGGCGGCGGCCGTCGCGGCACTGACGCTCCCGGGCGGAGGCGACGAGCGGCCGGCCGGCGCGCCGTTGCGGGTGTTCAACGTCGAGAAGCCGTGCCAGCGTTCGAAGTCGCCCAACTGCCGGCTGGGGCTCGCCGACGATCCTTACGCGAGGTACACGGCCTACAACGTGACCGCGTACGTGCGTCACGAGGACCGGCTCGTCGCGGAGTGCTACATCACCGACGGCACCCCGGTGCGGGCGGAGAAGGGGCCGGCGAGCGCGCGCTGGTACCGGGTGCAGATCCCTGCTGGGACGGCCTGGCTGCCAGCGGTGCGCGCCTGGCCGGGCCAGCCGCCCGCTGTCGGGCGCTGCACGAACTGATGGCGCCCGTCAGATCGTTCGCTCCCGCGGCGCCGTGGTTGGTCTGAGCTTGTCCTCTGACCAGATCGCACTGCCATCGTGCGGACTAGTCGTCAGGCCAGCCCGCCGCCGGGCGCGTAGCGATGGTGGAGGTCGAGAGCGTTGCCCGCCGGGTCCAGGAAGATCGCCTGGTGGCAGACGCCGCTGTCGAACGTCTCGGTCACGAACTGCACGCCCTGCGCCTCGAGCGCCTCGCGGGCGGCTGCGACGTCCTGCACCTGCAGGGCGACGGGCAGCGCGTGAGGGCGGAACTCCTGGCCGAAGGCTCCCGGCTCCATGATCGTGAGCGTGAGGTTGCCGGCCTGGTACTCGCTCGCCGGCCGACGCCAGGAACAAGCTCGACGCCGTTATCGGCGAGTTCAAGGGCGCCGGCGGGCGCCGCCGCTAGGCGACGGGCGCGACCGGACACCTCGTGTCGTCGGGAAGTTCTCGGCCGTCCGCGCGACGCTAGGCAGGCGCCGGCTGCAGCCGGTAGCCCTCTGCCTGCAGCGAGAACAGCCGGGCGTAGACGCCGTCGTCCTGCATCAGCTCGTCATGCGTTCCCTGCTCGGCGATCGCCCCCTGGTCGAGGACGTAGATCCGGTCGGCGGTGCGGACGTTCGCGAACCGGTGCGAGATGAACAGCACCGTGCGGCCCGCGAACAGCTCGCGGATGCGGCCGAACAGGTCGGCCTCGCCCTGTGCGTCAAGCGACGCGGTCGGCTCGTCGAGGATCACGAACGGGGCGTCGCGATAGAACGCGCGCGCCAGCGCGACACGCTGCCACTGGCCGAGCGACAGGTCCGACCCACCGCTGAACTCCTTGCTCAGGACGGTGTCGTAGCCGTGCTGGAGGCGGTGCAGCGCGCTGTCGATGCCCGCGCGAGCGGCTGCGGCCGCCACGCGCTCGGAGTCCGCGTCGGCACCCGGACCGCCGAAGGCGATGTTGTCGCTCGCGCTGAGGCGGTAGCGGACGAAGTCCTGAAACAGCACGGCGGTCGCCGCGCGCAGCTCGGCCGGGGCACCGACCTCGTCTCCGTCGCGCAGCAGCCGCCCGCGGTCGGGCTGGTACAGGCCCGCGAGGATCTTGGCGAGCGTCGTCTTGCCCGAGCCGTTGGTTCCCACCAGGGCGACGATCTCCCCGGCCCGCAGATCCATGCTCACCCGCTGGAGGGCGGGGGAGGGGGAGCCGGGATACGTGAAGCCGACGTCGCGCAGCTGCAGCGACGCAAAGCCCGCGGCGGCACCGGCGGCGCTCGCCGGGCGACGGCGAGGCGAGGCGGCGAATGTCCGCAGATCCTCGACGTAGAGGACCGCGTCGCCGAGCGAGTTGAGCAGGTAGCTGATCGCCTGCAGCCTCAGGCTGAGCAGCAGCAGCCCGGTGAGGATCGCCAGCGCGCTCGACAGCTCGATCGAGCCGCGTGCGACGAGCCACCAGATGATCGCGATCACCGCGAGCGTCACGCCGTCGCCGAGCAGCCGGGCGACGATCTTGCTGCGCACGTGGCGCTGCTGCACGCCGACCAGCGACTCGATCTCCCGCATGTAGCCTGTGTCCCAGCGCTGCTTCAGCGTGTCGGCCAGGCCGAAGGCGCGGATCTCCTTCGCTTCGTCGCGCCCCGTCAGCACGCGCTCGAGGTACTCGCGCAGCCGGCGGTTCTCCGCCAGCGAGCGGTGCAGCCCGAAGCGCGCGTCGCGCTCGCGCTTGGCGGCGCGGATTAGCGGCAGCGGGATCAGCAGGCACAGCGGCAGCAGCCACCACGCCATCACGAGCACCGTGGCGCCGATGGCAAGCGTGGTGAGGACCGCCTGGAGGATGACCATCAGCCCGGTGACGAGCACGACCGGCTGGGCGCGGGAGGCGAACGTCGCCCGTTGCAGCCGGTCGTAGAAGGCCGGGTCCTCGAAGTCCAGCAGCTCGGCATCGGTGGCCGCCCGCAGCACGAGCCCGACGATGTGGCGGTCCGTGTGGGTGGCGAGGACCCGCTGCCAGGACTGGGCGAGGTTGCGCAGGATGGCGTTGACCGAGGCGATCGCGACCGCGACGAGCAGGATCGGCAGCAGCGTCCGCCCGGCCGTGTCGAGGTCGGCGCCCTCGCGCACGCCGGCTTCGGTGAGGTGCTTGATCGCGAGCACGAGGGCGGCCAGCCCGGCGGCGTTGACCACCTGCACGGACAGGATGCCGATCAGGTGCCTGCGGTCGGCCCGCCAGACCAGACGGGCCGCGAACGCGGTCGTCCGGATCAGGTCGCGGGTCGAGAGCCGCTCCTCGGCAGGCGTCTCGGCGCTAGTGCGCATCGGCGGCTCGCTCCAGCCAGTCGCGGTGGATGCGCGTCAGGCGCTCGTGCGTCTCGCGGTAGCGGAAGCTGTGCTCCTCGCGGGGCAGCAGCACGAGCCGGGCGGTTCCCCCGGTCGCCACGATCGCCCGGTACAGCTGCGCCGCGTGGTCGGGGTGCGTGGCGGGGTTGGCATCCTCGAGGCCGTGCACGATCAGCACGGGGCGCCGGATCCGGTCGGCGAAGCGCAGCGCGCTGAACGCATCGTAGATGTCGGGGACGTCCCAGTACCGGCGCCGCTCGTAGTGAAAGCCGAACGGCGTGTGGGTGCGGTTGTAGCACCCGCTGTGGGCGATCGCGCCCGCCAGCCCAGGCACGTGGGCGAGCGCGAACAGCGCGAGCGTCGCACCGAAGCTGTGGCCGCCGACGACGATCGGCGCGTCGCCGATGGCCGCCGCGGCGGCGTGCGCGGCGCCGGCGATCTGGTCGTGCAGGGCGGCGAGCGTCGCGTCGGCGGGCCAGTGCAGCGGCAGGTCGAGCGTCGCGGCCGGGGTGGCGGCGCCGGGCAGCGGCGCCGGCACGGGCGTGCTGCAGGCCAGCGGGCCGCGCGACGCCCTGATCCACAGCAGGTTCGCGGCGGGCCGCTCGGTCTCGGGCGGCGGCGCGAACACGGCGAGCCGCGCGGCGTGCTCCATGCCGGGCACCGCGAGCGCGCGGGTCGAGGTCGACAGCCGCGGCGCGGCCTCGCGCGCCTGCACGCGGGGCGGACGGTGCGCCGGGGCGGGCGGCGCGGCGACGTCGCCCGCGACGGGCTCGAGCGTGGCGGCCGGGGTGCTGAGATCCAGCCGCGCGTCCGACCAGACGAGGCCGTCGCGGCCGCGGGCGTCGCGCAGCCCCGTGGCGTGACACACGAGCACGCCCGGCCGGCGCCCGCCGAGCGGCCGCAGGCCGCGCACGAGCAGCGGGCCGGTCAGCGGCTCGACCGTCTCGTCGCGCGGATCCAGCCGCGCCACGGCGACGCCGGCCGCGGCCAGCAGGTCGTCCAGGCCCGGCTCGAAGCTCACGTAGCCCGGCCCGGTGGCATCGTAGATCAGCGGCTCCTCGACCGCGCGGTCGGCGGCCTCGTCGTGCCCGCAGGCGGCGAGGAACGCGAGCGTGTGGGGATCGAGCCAGCACAGCGCCGCCGCGCCGCCGTGGTCAAGCCCGGTCAGCGAGGTGGCCGCCCGCGCGGGCTCGACGATCCGCAGCGTGCGCTCGGCGTAATCGGCGATCCAGGGCCTTGCGCATCCGCGCTGCACGGCGAGCCCGGCGACGCGGGGCGCGAACGGGCTCCACGCCAGGGCACAGCCGAGCAGTCCGGGCAGCGTCACCGGCCACTCCTCGCCGCCGTGCTCGATGACCATCGACGTCGGCTGCGCGCGCTGCGCGGCCACGCCGCCCACCGACGGGTCGAGCCGCAGGTCACGCCACCAACGGTCGGCATGGCGGTGGTCGGCGAGACCGCGCAGCGCCGGCGACGTCACGCGCGCCCGCGCGGCGCCGGAGGGATCCTCGTCGAGGCGGACGATCTCGCGCGGCGACCGGTCCAGCGCATCGTCAGCGAGCGTGAGCAAGGTCATCCAGTCCGATCACGATCTGGTCGACGAGCGCCTTGACGTCCCCGATGCCCGACACCGGCGCGCAGGTCACCTGACCGGCGCTGTCGAGCGCGATCGCACTGGGAACGCCGAGCCCCTGCAGGGCGCGCGGGAGGCTCTCCTTCTCGCGCACCACGACGGTGCTCACGAGCGCGCGGCGCGTGCCCTCCATCCGCGTCAGCAACGAGCCCAGCGAGCGGCAGGCAGGGCAGTTCTCCGACACGTACACCCGGACGCCGCGCACCGGCTCGGCGCAGTCGCCCGCGCCGGTCCCCGCGCTGCGGCGGTCGAGCCGCCGCAGCACACCGACGAGCGCCGCCGCGGCGGCGGCGAGGCCGAGGCCGCGCAGGGGCAGCTCGACGGCGCCGTCGACGGGCACCAGCGCCGCGCCGACGCCCGCGGCTCCGGCGTTCGCCGCGACGTGCGCGCGCCCGACGGCGGCCAGGCGCGCCGCCCCGAAGCACGCGCACCGGTGGCCGCGCAGCCGCTGCGCCGCCACCGCGAGCGTGCCGTAGGCGACCACGGCGACCGCGCCCGCGAGCGGGTTGGGGAGCAGGACGACGGCGCCTGCGGCGGCGCACTCGCCGGCGCCGACGAGGCGCGGTCCGCGCGGCGCCGCCAAGGGCCCGGTCTCGTAGGGCCAGGACAGGTTCTCCGTGCGCACGAGCAGCTTGGCCGCGCCCGCGGTCAGCAGGGGTGCAGCCAGAATCCCCAGGGTGGCGTTTGCGATCAGCGTGGTCGTGGTCATCGTCCATCACCTCCGGTGGGGGCCGGGACGAGCCAGCCGGCGTCCACCAGGCGCGACGCCGTGCGCTCGAGTACCGCGGCCATCTGGTCGTCGAGTCCGTTGCGGCGCTCGGGCGCGGTCAGCAGCGCGCCGAGCACGGCCGCGTCCGGCTCCGCGCATTCGAGCAGCGCGAGCGTGCGGCCGTTGACCAGCACCGCGCCGCCGAACGGCAGCCGGGTGAGCGTGACGTCGTCGGCGCAGCGCAGCGGGCCGCGCAGGTCGTGCCGTGTGCGTTGCATCATCGTCTCCTCAGCCAGCGGTCCAGCCAGGTCAGTCGCAGGAGGATCAGCGCGCGGTCGGCGGTCGCCTGACCGTCGCGCAGCAGCCGCAGAACCGGAGCCGGATCGAGCAGCCCGAGGTCCGCGAGCGCGCAGTCGCGCGCGAGCTCGGCGGCGATCGCGCGCCGCCGGCGATGCACGTAGGTGGCAGCGGCGAGCCGCATCCGAAACCCCGAAGACCCCTCGCGCACCGGCCCAACGCCGGCCTGGGCCAGCGCGTCGCGCAGCGGCGCCTGGTTGACGAAGCGCCCGCCGCGGACCCGGGCGAGCGCGCGGGTCGGCAGCGCCGCGACGGCGGCCAGGACACGAGGGTCGAGTGCGGGAATCACTGCGCCGCCGGCGTAGTCGGGACCGGTCAGCCCGGCCTCGTGACGGGCGGCCTCGGCGCGTCCGATCGCCGTCGGCAGGTCCTCGAGGTGCGTGCGCCACACCGCCCCGATCGCCAGCCGCGCCGACTTCAGCGCGTCGCGGCCGGCCTCGGTGAGGCCGGGCAGGCCGCCGTCCTCCGACGGCGCCTGCGGGGCCGCGCCGACCTCCTGGGCCTCCGCGTCGGCGGGCGGAGCGCCGACCACGCGGCGCCCGCGCATGCCCACGCCCTTGGCGGCGAGGACCGTGCGCGCCTCCTGCAGCGAGGCGAGGACACCGTCGCGGTGAAACGGCTCGCAGGCCAGCAGGCGGCGACCCCTCAGGCCGCCGCCGACCTCGGGCAGGGTCGTCGAGACGAGGTTCTCCAGCAATGCACCGGAGACGAGCGGCATGCCCGCGGCCGCTCGCAGGCGGGCGGTCATGCCGCGCCGGAGGGCGGCCTCGGGGAGCGGTGCAGCCAGCTCCTGACCGCTGATCTGCTCGGGGTCGAGCAGCTCCGACAGGTCGCAGGCAACGCGCTCCGTGGGCGTGCCCGGGATCTCCGGCAGCGGGGGAGAGCCCCCGTCGAGATCGGCGTGGAAGAGCACGGCACGGCGGCCCGCGGCGTGGGCGCTCACCGCGAGGAAGGACGAGGCGACGCCGCCGCTGTAGGCGACCGCGACGTCGCCGCCGTCCGGCGTGAGCGCCTGGCCGAGCGTGTGCTGGAGGCTGTTGCGGCCCGGCGTGAGCTGCGGTGGCCGGCGCAGGACGCTGACGCCGTCGCCGTCGACCCGCAGCCGGTTGCCGACCGTCAGCTCCTGGACGCCGGGAAGGGGGGTGCTGCCCGGGGCGTCGGGCAGCCCGTGGATCATGGCCAGCAGCACGCCCGGATCGGGGGGCGGTGGGGGGCCGCCGGCCTGCAGCGCGTGCAGGTCGTCGCTGAGCTCCACGCGGCCGCGGCCGAGCCGGTAGTACAGCGCGGGGGCGGCGGGGGTCAGCCGCGTCAGCTCAAAGGCGGTGGGGGATGCGGTCAGGGCGAGCTCAACCGGGTGCTGGTCCGGAACCGCGCCGCGGTAGCGCAGCTCGCCGTCGCAGATGTCGATGTCGCAGCGCATGTGGGCTACCTCGAGCTGTGGATGGGGACGTACTCGTCGCGGACCGGCAGCGAGGTGCTGACCACGGCGTCGCCGCACTGCACCCATGCGTGGAAGCCGCCCGGCGCGATCGCCGGCGCGAGCTCGCGCCCCAGGTGAAACGTCGCCGCGAACCCGAGGCGGCGCAGTCCGGCCGCCAGGTACAGCGCGTCCTCGACGGGATCGAGGAACCCGACGAGTCGCCGCTGGACGATGCGCAGCCGCACGACCGCGCGCGACGCCGAGGCGCCGTCGGTGCTCCCGGCCCCGGCGTCGGGCCAGGGCGGCAGCACGTAGCCACCCTCCGGGCGGCGCGCCGCGACGAGCAGATCGCGCGCCTCACGGCCGGCGGAGATTGCTTGAAGGGTCTTGACCATGGCGAGATCACCACTGAAATCCGACCCGGCGCCGCGAGCCCCGCGGGGCCCGCGGCACCGGCGGATCGGATTCATCCGCGGTGGCTCACGCGTACTTGCAGTGGAAGAACTCGCAGATCATTCCGGGGCAGCACTCGCTGTCCCACCAGCAGTCGTCGCCGGCGACCTGACAGGTCTCCTCGACGACGGTCGGCTCGGCGTACATCTGCTGACGCAGCCCGTCGCTGAGTCGTGCGGAGATCGTGGACGTGGACATGTGATGCCTCCATTCTCTCTTTCGAGAATCGGGGTGCCAGGACGGCACCCGCTGTCATGAATGCCCGGTAGGAATGGCCGTGGCCATCGCACGCTCGTCGTGTGAGCGCGCAGCATCCAAGCTGGTGAGTCCGTGCGGGGCTAGTACGGCAGCCAGTACCAGCCGAGACCCGTCACGTATTCGCACTCGTAGAGGTGGTTGTCGCCGCCGAGCTTCAGGTCGCCGGCCTCCTCCGGGAGGCAGAATCCATCGGATGGGTTGGTCAGCGGCGCGGCAGCAGCAGCCGTCGACTGGGCGGACTGGGTCGCCGGCTGGGCGGCTGCCAGCGCGGGCCCGGACGCGGCTGCTCCTGCCAGCGCGAGTCCGCTGAGCATGGCCGCGACGCGACGGGAGATGTTCATGGGATGAGCTCCTTTCGGGTGGACTGGACGTTGTGCATGCAGTGTCCGGTGAACCGATCGACCTGTGAACCTGAGAGCTCTCAGGGCGCCGGCGGGGTTGAGACGGCGCCGATCGGGTAGGGGCGTGGCCGGCGCCGGCCAACCGTGTATTTCCGGCAGCCGACATACTCGTTGGGCTGGTGGGGCGGAGCTGCCGATGAGACTCCGTGTTTGTCATCTCGAGATAGGGGGTCTGCGATGACGTCGGCCAAGACGCGTCGCCGTACGGTGGCGACGGTGACGGTGGCGCTGCTCGCCGCCGTACCGGCCACCGCGCACGCGGCGTTGCTGGCGCCGCCCGGGCCGTGGCCCGTCCCGGTGGCGGGCGCGAGCAATCCGCTGGTCGGCTCGGCGTTCGTGTTCAACGGCGGCCACGCGACGCAGAACGCCTCGCTGCGCGTGTGGCTGCGGCGTGGCTCCGCACGGCGCCCGGCGGTCACGCGCGCGATCGGTGCCACGACCGCCGTGCGGGGCCGGCTGCGCAACCGCGACACCCGCCGCTCGATCAGCGGCGCAGCGCTGCAGCTCGTCGCCCAGAACGCCGAGGGGGGCGACTGGTCGCTCGTCGGCGGCGCGTTCACCAATCGCCGGGGCGAATTTCACGCCGACCTGCCACCCGGCGCCACCCGCCGCGTCGCCGTCCTGTACTGGCCGACGGTCAGCGACGTGGCACCCGTCGCCTCACGGCGCCTGCTCGTGCGTGCCAGCGCCCGCGTATACCTCAAGACGTCGATGCTCGCGCGTCACGGCA
>Ga0183260_10004255_pt1 | contig 11391 bp, 8 predicted proteins | sample AntDrymUQ4972206_2_FD_129768 | JGI IMG/M metagenome (GOLD analysis project Ga0183260, IMG submission 129768) | Polar desert sand microbial communities from Dry Valleys, Antarctica - metaG UQ497 (22.06) (version 2) (version 2) | ecosystem: Environmental > Terrestrial > Soil > Desert | place...
GAAGACTACGTCACCGGCCGGTTCGGCTAGGGGATTTTCGGGATGCCGCGGGAGAGTTTTCAGCAGGAGCTCGACGGGCTTGTAGGCGACGTTCTGGTGCTTGGCAAGGAGGTCGGGGCCTCTCTGGAGAACATGGTCAAGGCGATGGAGAGCCACGACGGCGAGCTTGCCGCCAGCGAACTCGGGGTGGACGTCCGCTACAAGGCGCGCGGGGCGGAGATCGAGCGGGACTCCATGATCCTGCAGGCCCGTCAGGCGCCGGTCGCCAGGGACCTGAGGCTCCTCTACACCACCCAGTCGCTCACGAACCACCTCGTCCGCTCCGGCGCCCTGACCGAGCACATCTGTAAAGCGCTGGCCGAGACTACGGGGTGCGAGCGGGACGAAGACCTGGAGGCCGCCCTCCTGGAGATGGCCCGCACGGCGCGCAACATCTTCAACGAGGGACTGGAGATCTTCAAGGTTCGGGACATAGAGCGCGCCCGCGACTTGCAGGCCAAGGACGACAAGGTGGACCTCCTCTACTCGGAGGCGCTCAACCTGATCGCGAACCCCTCCGAGACGGGCGCCGGCGACCCCGAATGGCGGATGCGGGCCGCCCTCATGGTCCACTACCTGGAGCGCATCGCCGACCACGGCGTGGATATCGGTGGTAGCACCGTCTTCCTCGTGACCGGCGAACGTATAGAGGACGCCATGCGCCAGTACCTGGAAAGGGAGATCGGCCGGGATGGGGAATAGATAGCTGTCAGGTTTTGGCCTCTGACCCTTCTGTTCTAGCCGGTTTTCCCGGTCGAAGTGTCGCGAGGAAGCGTCTCCCACCGAACCGCTTTAACGGCTGTCTGCTACAATCGAACACAATACGTTTCGCAAGTGGGTGGTGTGTCATGAGGCTTACACAGAAAAGCAAGTACGCGGTGAGGGCTCTGGTCGAGCTTGCCGTTAGCGGGCGCCAGGGACCGCTGGGTGTGGCGGAGATCGCGCGTCTGCAGCGCATCCCGGAGAGGTTTCTGGAGCAGATCCTGTGCGAATTGCGGCGCGAGGGGCTGCTCGAAAGCCGGCGCGGCGCGCACGGCGGCTACCGGTTCGCGATGCCGCCGGAGGAGATCTCCGTGCTTGATATCGTTGAGGTTCTGGACGGCGCGGTTCGTCCGGCCCGCTGCTCGGCTGGCGGGGTCTGCTACGTGGCCGACGCCCCGTTGTGCGTGACGAGCAAGGTCTGGGACGAGGCCCGCGAGGCGCTCGAAGGCGTCTTTGGCCGCTACAGCATAGCCCAACTCGCCGAGACCGAGCGCGAGAGCCGCGCCGAGCACGAGGCCGTTCACGTCGGCGGGTAGCCTGAAGGCCCACCTCAAGGGCCGCACCGATCTAGCAGAATCCGTCGTCGAAGTCGGGGATAAGAGCTACCGCCTCACCCACCCTTCCGCCGCCGATGCCCTTATAGACGAGCGGGAGTTCGACCAGGACGACCGGCTCCCCTACTGGGCCGAGTTGTGGCCGAGCGCCACGGCCCTGGCCCGTCTCCTCTCTCGCGAGGACCTGGAGGGCCGTCACGCCGTCGAGCTTGGATGCGGCGTCGGGCTTGCGACCATCGCGGCGATGGACGGTGGTGCCCACGTCCTCGCCACCGACTACTACGAGGCCGCCCTCGATTTCACCAGGCACAACGCCTGGGAGAACCTGGGGAGCTCTCCGGAGACTTCCCCGCTCGACTGGCGCGCACCAGGCCCGGCAAACCTCGGGACTTTCGGCCTCGTCTTCGCGGCCGACGTACTCTACGAGGAGGGCAGCGCGCGGGCTCTCGCTGGTCTCGTGCCTCTGCTGCTGGCCTCGAACGGGGAGGCGCTCATAGCAGATCCCGGGCGCCGGTGGGAGCCGCTCTTTCGGGAGCTTATGCTGAAGGCCGGTTTCCGCTTCGAGACGGAGGAGACGACCGTCGAGGTAGAGGGACTGGCGAGGGGGGTCAAAGTGCTGGTACACCGGGTCCGACGCCCGTAGGGCTGGCCGCCGGGAACGGGTGGGTCCCCCTGCTATAATTTTTTCCCAATGCTTCTGGAATCGTTAAACCCGACCCAACTCGACGCCGTGGAGTACACAGAAGGTCCGCTCCTGATCCTAGCCGGCGCCGGGAGCGGGAAGACCCGCGTGCTCACCCACCGGGTCGCCTACCTCATCGACCAGGGGTTGGCGGCGCCGGAGGAGATCCTCGCCATAACCTTCACCAACAAGGCCGCCCGCGAGATGAAGGAGCGCGTCGCCCTCCTCGTAGGCCCCGACTCCCGCAGGATGTGGGTCTCCACCTTCCACGCCTTCTGCGCCCGCATACTTCGGGTTCACGCCGAGAAACTCGGTTACAAACGCGAGTTCACCATCTACGACGGCGCGGACCAGGTCCGCCTGGTAAAGCGTTGCATCGTCGAGCTTGGCAAGGACCCCAAGCGGTTCAACCCGCGTTCTTTCCAGGCCCAGATAAGCTCCGCCAAAAACGTACTCATGAGCCCGGACGACTTTCTCCGCAACACCGAGGGCTACATCGCCGAGAACGTCGCCGAGGTCTACGACCTCTACCAGCGCCGCCTCTACGAGAACAACGCGATGGACTTCGACGACCTCATCATGCAGACTGTGGCCCTGATCGAGCTCTTCCCCGAGGTTCGCGACCGCTACCAGACCCGCTTCAAGTACGTTCACGTCGACGAGTACCAGGACACCAACCACGCCCAGTACCGCCTCGTCAACACCCTCGCCGCGAAACATCGTAACTTATGTGTCGTGGGTGATGACGATCAGTGCCTGGTAGAAGGCACACCGGTCACGATGGCCGACGGCTTCGAGAAAAAGATAGAAGAGATCTCCGCCGGCGACGAGGTGCTTTCGTGTTACGGCAGCGGTGACTTTCGTCCGGCACGGGTCACGGGCGTCTCCCGGTCCCGCAAGTCGGAGGGTGTGGAGATCTCGACGAGGGACGGCCGGCGGATCGTCTCCACCCCGGAGCACGTCCATTTCGCCGGCTACAAGCTCGGCCTGACGCCACAGCTGCACACCACGTACTTGATGAGGCGGAGAGATAAAGGTTTTCGGTTAGGCACCTCGCGGACGTACACCAACGGTCGGGTGAAGCCCGTCGTCGGGTTCATGCAGCGGAGCCGTCAGGAGCACGCGGATGCGGCCTGGGTGGTCTCTACGCACGCGACGGAGGGGGAGGCGCGGGCGGCAGAGACGACGCTTTCTCTGAAGTACGAGGTGCCGACGCTCCCGTTCGTGGCGCGGGCAGGGTCGGAAAACGGGCTCGTCGCCAACCAGCGGCTGATCGACCGAGTCTTCTCCGAGGTCGCGTGCGAGGAAGGGGGACGACGGCTACTCGGCGACTCGGGGCTGGGGACCGACGTTCCCCACTACATGCCTCAAAGCTTCACGGGACGCCGGCGCAACGTGGTGGTGACGTTGTGCGGGGACCGTCGGGGGCGGACGCCGATGCACAGGATCTCGATGGTCGGCAGGGACGACGAGGGACGCCGGGCGCTCGAAGGGCTTGGCTTGAGCGTGAGGGCGACGAAGGAAGGCTCCCTGAGCTGGCGCTACGAGTCCTGCTTCAAAGACTACGGAGCTGCGATGAAGATTGTGGAGAAGATACGCTCCGTCCTCGATGTCTCGGTGCAGCGGTTGGCGAGGCTGGGCGCCGACGCGGAGGGCGGGGTGGTCGAAGGCAAATCTCTCCCGTTCACCGCCGCTTCGGCCGTGCGACCCGGGATGGCAATGTTCACCGCCGACGGTGGCTACGATATTGTGGAGAAGGTCGAGCCCATCGAGCTGGACCGTCTCGTCTACGATATCGACGTCGAGGGGACGCACAACTTCGTCGCGGGCGGCATCGTCACGCACAACTCCGTGTACTCGTGGCGCGGGGCGGATATTCGGAACATTTTGGACTTCGAGCGGGACTACCCGGAGGCCAAGGTGGTGAAGCTGGAGCAAAACTACCGCTCCACGCAGACTATTCTGGACGCGGCGAACGCTGTGGTGTCGAACAACGCTTCGCGCAAGGCCAAGGCGCTGTGGACCGCCGGGGGTGAGGGGGAGCTTATCCGGGTGTTCGCCGCTTCGGACGAGTATGCGGAGGCGCGGTTCGTGGTCTCGGAGATCGAGAAGTTGACGGATCGGGGGGCTTCTCCGCGGGACATCGCGGCGTTTTACAGGACCAACGCGCAGAGCCGGGCGTTGGAGGACGTGCTGGTTCGGGAAGGGGTTCCGTACCAGATCGTGGGCGGGGTCAGGTTCTACGAGCGGGCCGAGATCAAGGACGCTATGGCTTACCTCGCCGTGATCTCCAACCCCGCCGACTCGGTTGGCCTGGAACGCATCATCAACGTCCCGAAACGGGGCCTCGGCAACACCTCCATCGCCAAGCTCCAGGACCACGCCCGCAGAAACGAGATCTCGCTCTATGAGGCGCTCGCTGAAGCCCCCGCGGCCGGGCTCGCGGGCAAGGCGGCCAAGGCCTGCGCGTCCGTGAGAGAACTTTTCGATGGGTGGCGGGTCGCGGGACAAGAGGTGCCGCCGGCGGAGTTGATCGGGGCCGTCCTCGACGAGTCAGGATACCGGGGGGAGCTGAAGACCGAGAACACGATAGAGTCCGAGTCTCGCCTTGAGAACCTCGAAGAGCTCATAAACGCGGCCCGCGAGTACGAGCGGGTAGAGCCGGACCCCACGCTGGACGGCTTCTTGCAGGAGCAGGCGCTCTACTCGGCGCAGGACTCCGTAACGTCTGAGGGGGGCAGCGTCACGCTGATGACGCTCCACAACGCGAAGGGCCTCGAGTTCGACCACGTCTTCGTGGTCGGGATGGAGGAGGGGACGTTTCCGCACGCCCGCTCTCTGGACGAGCAGAACCTGGAGGAGGAGCGCAGGCTGGCCTACGTCGGCATCACGCGGGCGAAGAAGACCCTCACGCTCACGCACGCCAAGCTCCGGTCGAACTGGGGCGAGCGCGAGTACCGGATGCCCTCGCGCTTCCTCTCGGAGATTCCCGACGAGTACAAATCCGGCACGGTGCCCATGGGGTCCATGGGGAGCGCCGCGGGACGCGGTGGCTGGGGAGTGGCGTCGTTCGGGCAGGGCGGTGGAGGGTTTCAGAAGACCGGATCCGCCGGTGTGAACTACAGCGCCGGGGAGAAAGTCCGGCACGCCAAGTTCGGGGTCGGGCAGGTCGTCGAGGCCGGCGGCGGGAAGGTGGTCGTCAGGTTCGGGAACCAGGAGAGAACCTTCGTCCCCGAGATGGCGCCGTTGAGCAAGGTGTGATCCCGGCCCCAAAAAGAGCAGCCTGACAGGAGAACTGCAATGCCACACGTATCTGCTGCAGGGTATCGCCGCGCGTAACCTCTTCCTAGACCCCTCTTGACCCACGTCAATGCCTGAACCTACAGGCTTTCTGTGCTTCGGCCCTGGCCCGGTAGGGTGGGATAGGAAGGCGTAGCCGGGAATGGGTTGGCAGCGGTTGGTGTCTACGGCGAAGGAGCCACTCGTCGAGGTCCCGGCGGTGGTACCGCACGCGCCTCTCGGAGATCCTGTGCTGCGGGAAGTCCGGGTCGGAATTTTGAGAGCCTGCGGAATTCCGTGAGGTCCAGGCGGGGGTAGCGCGCCACCTCCGCCCACGGCAGCCGCTCCGCCGTCTTCTCCGACCGCCTTTTGTGCCCAACCGACTAAAGAGGACATCCCCTCTCGGCGGTCCGTATCGCCTTCCACACCCCCTTTTCTTCGTATCTTTGGGCAGGCTTTGCATCCAATTCGACCGGGCGTGGGGTACCTCCGGATCCCCGCCGTTCCCCGACCGTTGGCCTGCCTCCGGTTATAATCCGGGGGCCGAAGGGAGGGAACGATCGAAGAACAACGACCCACCGTAGACGCGCGCGAACGCGTGTGCCGTGCGGAGCGCCGCCACGGCGCGCTGCTGGACCACGCGCTGGACGTGGTATCGCTTTGCAGCGCCGAGAATGCCTTTCTCTACGTCAGCCCTTCGGTCGAGGACGTGCTGGGGTACGCGCCGGAGGAGCTGGTCGGGACGACGGCCTCCGACCTGGTGCACCCGGACGATGCCGCGGGGTACGGGCGGGAGGTGGTCGAGGGGTTCCGGGAGGTCTCGGGCCCGTTCGGGCCCCTGGAGGCCCGCTACCGGCACAAGGACGGCTCCTGGCGTTACCTGGAGACCACCATCAACGTCCTGCTGGACGACCCGGAGGTCGAGGGCGTGGTTTGCGTCAGCCGGGACGTGACCGAGCGCAGGCGGCTCGAGGAGGAGGTCCGGAACCTCAGCGCGGGCCTCGAAAGGGAGGTGGCGCGGCGCACCGGGCAGCACGAGACTGCGCTCGACGGGCTGGCGGAGAGCGAGGAGCGCTTCAGGGCCACCTTCGAGCAGGCTGCGGTCGGCATGGCGCACGTCGGCGTGGACGGCGGGTGGCTCAGGGTCAACCAGAAACTCTGCGACATCGTCGACTACCCTCGCGAGGAGTTGCTCGGCCTCGGTTTCCAGGACATAACCCATCCGGAAGACTTGGAGAAGGACTTGGGTTATCTTCGCCGGCTGCTCGCTGGAGAGATCGGGACGTACTCGACGGAGAAACGCTACTTCCGCAAAGACGGCTCGATCGTCTGGATAGACCTGACCGTCTCCTTGGTGCGTAAAGTTTCGGGCGAGCCCGAGTACTTCATCAGCGTCATCGAAGACGTCTCTAAACGCAAGCTGGCGGAAGAGGCTCTGCGCATGTCCGAGACGCGCTTTCGGACCGTGATCGAGCAGTCGCCCCTGAGCACCCAGATACTCTCCCCCGAAGGCCGGACGCTGCGGGTCAACCGCGCCTGGGAGGAGCTGTGGGGCGCGACCCTGGAGGATATCGAGGGCTACAACATGCTGGAGGACCGGCAGCTCGTCGAGAAGGGCATCATGCCCCACATCCGGAAGGGCTTCGCCGGGGAGTCCGCGGCGATCCCGCCGATCGACTACGACCCCGAGCAGACCATCCCCGGCTTGAGCAGTCACGAGGACCCCAAGCGATGGGTCCGGGCCTTTATCTACCCCGTCAAAGACGAGGCCGGGAACGTACGCGAGGTGGTCCTGGTACACGAGGACGTGACCGAGCGCAAGCGGACCGAGGAGACCCTGCGAGAAAGCGAGGGGCGCTACAGGGCGGTGGTCGAGCAGGCCGGGGAGGACATCTTCCTGTTCGACCCCCGGACCAAGCGCATCCTGGAGGCCAACCCAGCTTTCCAAAAGATGTTCGGATACGCCCCGGAAGAGGTGGAGAGGATAACCCTTTACGATCTGGTCCCGCATGACGCGGAGGGCGTCGACCGGAACGTGGCGCTTGCCCTAGAACGGGGGTACCTCCTGGTCGGCGACAGGAGCTACCGGCGCAAGGACGGCTCGCTGGTCGACGTCGAGGTGAGCGGGGGCACGATCTCCTACCGGGGAAAGGAGGTGATCTGCTCGGTCGTACGCGACGTGACCGAGCGCAAGCGCGCCGAAGCGACCCTGCGCGGGGTCAGGGAGGCGGAGCGTAACCGCATGGCCCGCGACCTCCACGACGGGGCGCTGCAGGACCTGACCTACGCCCTCGTAGAGGCGCAGATAATCCGCGCCCTCTCCGACACCCCGGAGCTCGACAAAAGGCTGGCCGACCAGATCGAGGCCTTAAGACGCACCGAACGACGCCTGCGCGGCGCCGTCTACGACCTGCGCCTCGGCGAGGAGGGTGGCAGGCCGCTGGCCGAGCTGCTGGAAACGCTGGTGGATGAAAGCAGGCGCATGTTCTCGGGCTGCGAGGTGCGACTGGCCGTCGACGGCGGCCTGCCGGATACGCCTCCTGGCGAGGGAGGCGTGGAGGTGCTGCGCGTACTCGGCGAGGCGCTGTCGAACGCGCGGCGACACTCGGGGGCGGCCCTCGTGGCGGTGACCGTTTGGGCCGAGGGGGCGGACGTGGTGGCGGAGGTCTCGGACGACGGGCGTGGCTTTGTCCCGGGAGAGCCCGGCGGTGTGGGGCTAAAGAGCATGCGGGAGAGGACCGCCGCCCTGGGCGGCGACCTTGAAGTAGAGAGCGAGCCGGGGGCGGGCACGAGGGTGCGGCTGCGGGTGCCGATGCGCCGTCTTGGCGTGGCCGAGCACGATTAGGCGCGTGATGCGAAGCAGGAGTCTCCTGTACCTCCCCCCGATACTCGAGGACTCCTCGAGTATCGGCCCCAGGGTCTCGTCGCGCGGCTCGGCCAACAGCGCCTCATCCACGGTCCTCGTCTCCCCACAATTCCGGCGGGAAGCCCATCGCTTCGGTGATCGCCTCCAGCTTATCAGGGCCGGGGTTCTTGATGCGGCCGTTCTCAAGGTTGGTCTGATACTATCCCCACCATCAAAAGCGGGGCCGATTCCGGGCGGGTGGGCTTCGGGTGGGCATCAAGAGGAAGAAGCCAACGACCGCAATCGCCACAGATAAAAGCATCGGAGAGCACCTTGCCGCACGTTTACGTCACAGGCCACAAGAACCCGGACACCGACACGATAGCCTCGGCCATCGGGTACGCGGAGTTCAAGAACCTCGTCGATTCGGGGAGCGAATACGCGTCGGCCCGCCTGGGCGAGGTCAACCCCCAGACGGCCTGGGCCCTGAAGAAGAGCGGGGCCACGGAGCCGAAGCTTCTGGAGCACATAATGCTCAGGGTGAAGGACGTGATGGCCCACGACGTGGCGGTGGCCCACAAGAACGAACCGCTTCGAAACGTGGGCCTGACGATGGCCGGGCGAAACGTAAGCCAGGTGCCCATAGTGGACGACGAGGGGTCGCTCGTCGGGATCATCACGGAGCGGAACCTGGCGCGCATGTACGTCAGGGAGTCCAGGGGGGCCTCGTCCTTCAAGGACAGCCCGGTCAGCGTCGGGGCGATACTGGAGGTGCTCGAAGGGGAGCTTCTCGCCGGGGAGGACCGGGAGAGCGAGGGGCAGCTGTGGGTGATCTCCATGGGCGTGGACTCGATGGGCCAGTCCATGGAGCAGGGGGACGTCGTGGTCGTGGGTGACCGCCCCGAGGCCCAGAGGCGGGCCATAGAGCTCGGCGCCGGGGTGCTCGTCATCTCAAACGGGGTGCGGCCGGAGGAAGAGGTGATAGAGCTGGCCGGGCAGCACGGGACGACCGTGGTGCTCTCCCCGCTCGACTCCTACGTGACCAGCCGCCTCATACAGCTCTCCGTGCCCTGCTGGGAGGTGATGAGCGAGAACCCGCTTACCGTCCACCCCGACGACCTCATAACGGAGATAACCGAGCAGGTGATGGAGGTCCACTACCGCGCCGCCATCGCGGTGGACGGGAAAATGCGCCCCGCCGGCGTCATCACCAGGACGAACCTCCTGAACCCGAAACCCCGCCGCGTGCTCCTCGTTGACCACGCCGAGATCGGCCAGAGCGTCAAGGGCGTCGAGAGGGCCGAGGTCGTCGAGATCCTGGACCACCACCACGTCGGCGACATAGAGACGGCCTCCCCGATACCGGCCACCTTCGACCCCGTGGGCTCGACGGCGACCCTGATCGTCGAGCGTTTCAAGACGGCGGGCCTGCGCCCGGAGGAATCAACGGCGAAGATGCTGCTGGCGGCGATTCTCTCTGACACCGTGATCCTGAACTCACCGACCACCACCGACCGCGACCGCGAGGTCGTCAAGATGCTCGAAGAGCTCCTCGACCTCGACGCCGAGGCCTTCGGACGGGAGATGTTCGAGGCCTCCTCGGACGTCTCGGACCTCTCCGGGGATGAGATAGTAAACCGCGACGCCAAAGAGTACGGGACGTCCTCCGGCGAGAGGGTGAGCGTCTCCCAGATAGAGACCGTCGGACCCGGCCTGCTCGAGCGCAAGGACGAGCTCGTCTCGGCCCTCGAAGGGCTCCGGGACAAGAACGGCTACGTCTTCTCAGCACTCATGGTCACGGACATAACCCAGGGCAGCACCCAGCTCCTGTGCGTCGGGGATTGCTCCTCCGTCCATCTGGCCTTCGACTCCCAGCCCCGTGACGGTGTCATAGAACTCCCCGACGTAATGAGCCGCAAGAAACAGGTCGCGCCCGCCCTGCTGGCGATTTTGTAGGGGCGGTTCGCGAACCGCCCCTACACCCCGCGTGGGCCTGAAGGACCGGAACGGCATGGAGGCGTCCAATGCGTGGTGCGCTAATATGGGATTGGTCCACGACAAATAATCGGAGGTTTCGATGATATCCGAGGAGCAGGTGCGGCACGTTGCCAGTTTGGCCCGGTTGGGTTTGACGGAGGATGAGATAAGAGAGATGGGGGGGCAACTGGCTGCGATCCTGGACAGCATCGAGAAGATCCGGCAGCTCGACCTCGCCGACACCCCTCCCACGGCCAACCCCCTGAACCTCTCGAACGTCCTCCGTCCGGACGAACCCCGTCCCGGACTACCGCGCGAGGAGGCCCTCTCCCCGGCCCCCGACCCCGTGGACGACCTCTTCGCCGTGCCGAGGATCGACTGATGGACGACCTCCTGAACCTCACCGCCCACGGGCTCTCTGAGAAGATTGAGGCCGGCGAGGTCTCCGTTCGCGAGGCGGCCGAGGTGGCAAACGCCCGCGTCGAGGAGGTCGACGGCGACCTGAACTCCTTCGTCACACCCACGCCGGAGCTGGCGCTGGAGCGTGCCAGGCGGGTGGACGAACGGCTGCGCAACGGCGGCGTAAAGCCCTGGGAGGTCGTGCCAATCGCCGTAAAGGACGTGCTCTCCACGCGCGGGGTCAGGACGACGTGCGGGTCGAAGATCCTGGAACACTTCACGCCCCTCTACGACGCCTCGGCGCTCGCGAACTTCGGCGAGGAGCCGGTGGTGGTCGGCAAGTCCAACATGGACGAGTTCGCGATGGGCTCCTCGACGGAGAACTCTGCCTACGGCCCGACGAGGAACCCGTGGGATCCCAACCGGGTGCCGGGCGGCTCCTCCGGCGGTTCGGCGGCGGCGGTGGCCGCGGGCGAGGGCTGGTGGGCGCTCGGGACGGATACCGGCGGCTCGGTGCGCCAGCCGGCGGCCCTCTGCGGCATCGTGGGGCTGAAACCGACGTACGGGCGGGTCTCACGCTACGGCCTCATATCGTTCGGCTCCTCCCTCGACTGCATAGGCCCTATGACCCGCGACGTCAAGGACTCTGCCTTGTTGCTGCAGGCCATAGCCGGCCACGACCCGCGCGACTCCACGAGCGCCAACGTCGAGGTCCCGGACTACCTGGCTGGCCTCGAGGACGGCGTTGAGGGGTTACGGGTCGGGGTCGTCACGGAGCTCATGGACGAGCGCATAGACGCCGGCGTGCGCGAGGTGACGAGCCGGGTTGCCAGGGGGCTCGAAGCCGCGGGGGC
>Ga0183260_10004256_pt1 | contig 11389 bp, 10 predicted proteins | sample AntDrymUQ4972206_2_FD_129768 | JGI IMG/M metagenome (GOLD analysis project Ga0183260, IMG submission 129768) | Polar desert sand microbial communities from Dry Valleys, Antarctica - metaG UQ497 (22.06) (version 2) (version 2) | ecosystem: Environmental > Terrestrial > Soil > Desert | place...
GGCTATTACCTTCGGGGATACCGGCAAGCCGTCATCGGAGCTTACTCCTGCGCCAATCGGGCGGCGTGATCTTCGGAACGGGCGCTGTGGATCGCAGCGATGCGCGCCTTGCGCAAGGTGGCGCCGAGTGCGGGGCCTTCGAGACCTTCGCCCGCGATGTCGCCGGCGCGCACGCGGCATGCGGCGGCGTGCAGGCGGATCAGTTCGCGACCTTGCGGATAGTCGACTTCCGACAGACCGGTGCGGCCGCGCTTGTCGGCTTCGCATACCAGGGCCAGCTGCGCGATGCGTTGCGGCTTGCGGAATCCATCGCAGCGCGCAATCAGCTCGTGCACGGTCTCGTCGCGCAGTTCCAGCAGGCGATGCACGTTGAGATGTTCGCGGCAGGCGATTTCCGCCAGCGCGCGATGTTCACCAGGCACTTTCTGTCGCCCGCACAGAACCCGCAATGGTGCGAGCCCGCGGTGCTCATGCCCGATGTGTTTGGGCAGGGCCTCCTGCGGCGTCAGCGCCTTGCCGAGGTCGTGGGTCAGCGCGGCGAAACCGATGACGGTATCGCCGGGAGCGAGCCGCGCCGCCATGTCGCAGACCAGTTGCTGATGGATGCCGGTATCGACCTCCGGATGGTATTCGGCGCGCTGCGGCACGCCGTACAGGGCATCGATTTCCGGCAGCACCTGCGCCAGTGCGCCGCAATCGCGCAGCGTCGTCAGGAACGCAGACGGGTTCGGCGCTGCCAGGGCACGCTGCAATTCCTGCCAGACGCGTTCGGGGACCAGGTCGGCCAGTTCGCCGGATGCGGCCATGGCGCGCATCAGCTGCATCGTGTCCGGCGCCACGGCGAAGCCCAGCGGCGCCAGCCGCGCCATGAAGCGTGCGGCGCGCAACACCCGCAGCGGATCTTCGGCGAAGGCGGGGCCGACGTGGCGCAACACGCGCGCGTCGATATCGTTTGCGCCAGCGAACGGATCGATGAGTTGTCCGTTGTCGTCCTGGGCAATGGCGTTGATGGTGAAATCGCGACGCTGCAGGTCCTCGTCAAGCGTCACCGACGGATCGGCGTGCACCTCGAAGCCGCCGTAGCCACGTCCGGATTTGCGTTCGGTGCGCGCCAGTGCGTATTCGTCGCCCGTTTGCGGGTGCAGGAACACCGGAAAATCGCGGCCGACCTGCTTGAAACCTGCGGCCATCATCGAGGCGGCGGTTTCGCCGACGACGACGAAGTCCCGGTCGCCCGGCGGCAGGCCCAGCAACCGGTCGCGGACGGCACCACCGACGAGATAGGTTTTCATCCGTAAATCATGCCTGAGTGCGCAGACAAGAATTCGCGACTGCAGCCGTTGCTACCAAGGTCAAGAGCAGCGGAGGCCATCGACAAGCTCCCGATTCGCTTTACAAGAGCAGGCTCAGGCGTTGGGCGACGTGGCCAACGGGCAGACGAAGCCCTTGCGTGCGCCGCTGGTCCTGCCGCGGATGCGGTCGCTGACCGACAGCGCGTCGCCATTCAAGCGCCAGTCGTAGAGCACGCTGAAGGCCAGCACGCGCGGCACGTATTCGCGGGTTTCCTTGTAGCTCATCGTCTCGATCCAGAAATCCGGATCGAACCCCGGGCGCTGCGACTGCCAGCGTGCAACCGGTGCGGGTCCGGCGTTGTAGGCGGCGATGGCGTAATGCGCCTGGCTGTATTTGTCGAGCATCTGCCGCAGGTACGCCGAACCCAGTGCGATGTTGGTGTCGGGTTGGTACAGGCTGTCGGCGCCGCTGTAAGGCAGCCCGATGCGCCGCGCCGTCGCTGCGCCCGTGCTCGGCAACACCTGCATCAAACCCATGGCATTGGCACTGGAACGCGCGCGCGGGTTGAAGATGCTTTCGGCACGGATTTCTGCGGCCACCCACGCCGGATCGATGTTGTTCTTCGCCGCTTCGCGGCGGATGGTGGCGTCGTGGTTCAAGGGAAACCGCAGCTTGTATAGACGCAATTCATCGGCATTGACGGTGGCCGATGGTGTCTTCGCCAGCGAGAACACGGCACGGTCGTACCAGCCGTTGTCCTGCGCCACGGCGACGGCGATGCGGCGTTTGTCGTCGTCGTAGCGCGACAGGGCTTCGTCCCATTCGCGTACCGCCCAGCCGGTGCGATCGAGTTTGAACAGCGCCATCGCGCGAACGATGGCCGGATCGCGGGCGATCGCGCTCTTGGCCGCGGCCGTGTCGTTGGGTACCAACGGACACAGCGCATACGGCTGGTTGAGGCGATCGGCAGCCAGGAAGCCATGGAATTCCGGCTTGCGCGCGGCGGCGCGATACAGCGTCTGCGCGCCGGCCTTGTCGCCGGTCATCTCGGCCAGCCGCGCCTCGAAATAGCTCCAGCGCGAATCGCTACGTTGCCTGGCGCCCATCTTGCGGATGGCGGCGAGGGCGGCACGCCAGTCGCTGCGCGCCATCGCTTCGCGCGCCCGCCATTCGTGCAGGCGTTCGTCGTAGGCGATCTCGGGCACGGCATTCAAGCGACGTGCCGCATCCGGTTCGTACGAGGCGACGGTCTGCAGCGCGGCCTGGTACAGCACGCGGCCGCGATCGGCTTCGCTAAAACCGAGCGCGCTGGCAAATTTTGGCAATTGCGTGTCGGCGGCGGTCGGCAAGGATTTCGCCAGACGCGCAAGTCCGTGCGAGGCGACCAGGCGGCTGCGCGGGGTTTTGGGCCACGTCAGCGCCCGATCGTGCACGGCTTCGAGGAACGCGGCGTAGTCGTTGGCCAGCGCGGCCTCGTCGGTCGGCAATCCGCGCGCAGCGGTACGCATCACCGATGGCTGCAATTCGGCGGCCGCCAGTTCGATGCGTTCCCAACGCAACGCCGCCGGCAAACCATTCTTGACGGAAAGCAGCGCGAAAACGTCATCGCAGCTGCCCGGCAACGGTTTGCCAGTGCGCCACATCTGCTGGGCATCGCGCATCCACTGCATGTCGGCGGCGCCGGTGGCCTGTCGCGCATTCAACTCGGCGCATCGCAACGTGGCGCTGTCGAAGCCCGGTGTCCATGCGGCACGAAATGCAGACCAGTCCTGGCGGCGCGACAACGCCGGCAGCCATATCTCGCGGAAGGCTTCGGCGACGGCCTGGCCTCGATAACGCGACAGGAAGGCCTGCGCCTGCATGTTCGACAGCGTGTCGATGTTGCGGCGTAGCGCTGCGTATTGCAGCCAGCCGTACAAGGGATGTGAAGCGAGCGGATGCGATGCGAACTGGGTCGGCACCGGTTGTCCGCGTTCGGCAGCTTCGAGCGCGGCGCGGAAGACGGGATCGGACGACTGCGCCTGCGTGAAAAAAGCGCATGCCAGCAGCGGTGCGGCGAGTAGGATGCGGAGCTTGGTGATCGACATCGGTCGAATATAGCCGATGGTTTCTGAATCCAAATCGCAACCGTGAACGGAGTCTTTGCTGGCATGTTCGAAGCGGTTTGGCTGGACGGACTCTGGATGTTCCCGCTGCTCGGCGTGCTCGTCGGGGTGCTGGCCGGATTGCTCGGAATCGGCGGCGGCCTGGTGCTGGTGGCCGCGCTGGCCTGGCTGTTGCCGTTGCACGGCGTGCCCGTGGAAGTGGCGATGCATGCCGCGCTGGCCAGCTCGATGGCCAGCATCGCGATGACGGCTGCATCGTCCGCGTACGCACACCACCGGCGCGGCGGCGTGTTGTGGCCGACCGTGGGCTGGATGGCGCCGGGATTGCTGCTGGGCGGGTGGCTCGGAAGCTGGTTCGCGGTCGGCTTGAGTGGCGACAGTCTGCGGATGCTGGTCGCCACTTATTGCTTCATCGCCGCCGCACAACTGGTCTTCGCAAAAAACAATCCATCCAGCGACAGCGATCGCATCGTCCCGCGAGGTGCCGGCATCAGTGCCGCCGGCGTCGCCATCGGCGCGGTTTCCGCAGTGGTCGGAATAGGCGGCGGCAGCATCAGCGTCCCGTTGCTGGTGTGGCGCGGAGTGGTGCCGGTGCGTGCGGTGGGTACGTCGTCGGCGTGCGGCATCGCCATCGGTATTGCCAGCGCGCTCGGATATGCGCTGCATGCGCCTGCCGGTGCATTACCGGCGCACGGGATCGGGTATGTGTATCTGCCGGCGGCGATCGGGGTGGCGGTTGCATCGGTGCTGGCTGCGCCGTTCGGCACCAGGCTGGCGCATACGATCAGCGGCCCGGCGCTCAAGCGGATCTTCGCCGCGTTCCTGGCGTTGGTGGGCGTGGTGATGTTGTCCGGCGGATGACTGCGGTGGAAATTGAAAAGCAACAGCATCGGAGCAAGCTCCGCTCTAAGAGGGTCGACAACAGCGCGCTCAGCGTAATGCCGCTTCCGGTACGTCCAGTTCTATCGACAACGCCAGGTGGTCGGACAATGCCGCCGGAAACGCCTGCAATCCTGCGCAGCGCAGGCCTTCGCCGAGCAGGATATGGTCGATTGCCCGGAGCGGCCGCCAGCTCGGAAAGGTCGGCACCGTGGACGAGGGTGGCTGCAATCTGGTCTGGCGATACAGGATCTGCATTTCCGGGCAGTCGTGCGCACAATTGAAATCGCCCATCAGCACCGCGTGCGGATGATCGGACAACAACTCCGCAATGAACGACAACTGCGAGCGGCGCGATTGCGCGCCCAGCGACAGATGCGCGACGGCCACGGTCAGGCCCTCGTCGCCCTCGCCGAACCGCGCCATCAACACGCCACGGCCGGAGATGCGGCCGGGCAGGGGGTGGTCGATGACTTCGACCGGTTCGAGTTTGCTCAGCAGGCCGTTGGCGCTGGAGGCGACGTTGCCGACGCGACGATTGGGCTGGTGGCTCCAGTAATGGAAACCTCCCTGCTCGGCCAGATAGTGGGTCTGATTGGTGAAGCCCGACCGCCAGCTGCCGGGGTCGCTTTCCTGCAGGCCGACGATGTCGTAGTCGCCAGCCAGCAACGCGATGGCATCGAGCGCTTCGCGCTTGTTGCCTGCCGGCAACACATGCGACCAGCTGCGCGTGGCGTAGTCGCTGTAACGGCGCGTACTGGAACCGGCCTGGATATTGGCGCTGAGCAGCTTGAGCCGGCGCTTCGGTTTGGCTTTGCTCATGCCCGAGGGGTGCTTGGAAACGGCGGCGCGCGCGACTCAGCGCTTGGCCGCGCGCTCCTGCGCAACCAGCAGATCGGCGATGCGCAGGATGTCCTGCAGGCTGCGCCCGGTGACGCGATATTTTCCGTTGATGACCACGGTCGGCGTGCCCGGCACGTTGCTGCGCACTGCGAATTCGCGCGCACGCCTGACGCTGTTGGTGGTCGCTGCGCTTTGCAGGGCAGTGGTGAAGTGCTTTGCATTGGCCCCGCGTGCAACGTAGAAGGCCGCAAGTTCGCCGGCGGTCGGATTTTTGGGCAGGGTCCGTTGTGCATGCACTGCGTCAAAGACCGCGTTGTGCGTCCGCGCCAGCTGCCCGGTCGCCTTCGCAGCGTAATAGCCGCGCGCGAACTGGTCGCCGTTGGCAGCTTCGAGCGGCGCATAGGTGAAACGCACGTCTTTGGGCAGTTTGCGTTTCCAGCGGTCGACCATCGGCTGGAAGTCGGCGCAGACATGGCACCAGTAGCCGAATACTTCGACAACTTCGATCTTGCCGGCCAGCGGTTCGAACGGTCGTCCGCCTTCGATGACCTCGTAATCGGTGCCCTGTACCGGCCCCGCAGTGGTGGTGGAAGGCGGAGCGGCGATGACGGCCGCCGACAGCAACAACAGCAGCGGCATCAACAACGAACGTTTGATCATGGGGTCACCCTGCGTGGCAAAGACGAACGCCGACCACGTCATTGTCGGTCGGCGCGATGAACGGAGGCCGTGAAGGCGTCAGGGACCGGCCACGCGCTGCTGGGCGATCAGCTGGTTGGTGATGCGCAGATTGTCTTCCAGGGTCTTCCCGAGGACGCGATATCTGCCGTTGACGACGATCGTCGGCGTGCTCTCGACGCCGCTGCGCATTGCGAATTGCTGGGCACGATTGAGCTGGCCACCCACGGCGAAACTGTTCATCGCATCGGTGAAGCGTTTGGCGTCGACACCCTGTTTGGCGACGAGGGCAGACAGTTCCTCGGCCGTCGGCCGTTGCGCAAGGCTGCGGCTCAAGTGGATCGCGTTGAAGATCGCGTTATGGGTCCTGTCGAGCTGCCCCGACGCTTCGGACGCGAAATAGGCACGCGCCAGCACGTCGGTAGCACCGCCCGCGAGCGGCACGTAGGTGAAGCGGACATCGGCCGGCAATTTGCGTTTCCACGCGTCCACCAGCGGCTGGAAGCTTGCGCAATGGCCGCACCAGTAGGCGAAGACTTCGACGACTTCGATTTTGCCGTCGAGTGGCTGATACGGCTGGCCATTGGGAATCTCGGCGTAGTCGGTGCCCGGGACCAGCGCAGGGCCGGAAGCGGCCGCGGCTGCGGCCGAGGCGGCGACGGCATCGGCTGCCGCGGCCGCCTGCGGATCGACTGGCGCAGCCGGGGATCCCTCAGCGGCAATCGGCGTCGTCTCGGTAGCCGGGGGCGTGGCGGAGTCGGCTGCGACTGGCGCATCGTCTTGTTTGGTGCAGGCCATCATCGGCAGCAGAACCAGCAATAGCAGGGCAAGGCGCTTGGTCATCGCAAACACTCCGGTTGCAGGGCGGGGAAGATTGCATCGGGCCGGCTCGGAACCCGGATCGGTTCGCACTGCCAAGGCCCCCAGAAAGAAACGCCGGCCACAAGATTGGGCCGGCGGTTTGATCAAGGCTGTGAACATTCTGACAAGGTGCGGGCCCCGAAGTTCGCAGTGCTGGTGCTCGCAGCCATGGATGTCATCGGATTATTCAGCCGCGGATTTGTCGTCGGGCGGGGTCGGTTTGGCCGCTTCCGAAGTCGCAGCCGGGGCCGGTGTCATCACAGGAGCAGGCGCAGGCGCCACGGGAGCGGGAGCCGCGATCGCCGCTGCCACCTGCTCCGGGCTGGCTTCGTCGCTGCGATCGTGCAGACCCTGCATGTAGCTGGCAAGCGACTGGATTTCCTCGTCGGTCAACGGCTTGGCCACCAGAGCCATCACGTTGAAGAGAGCCGGATCGCGCTGAGTGGTGGTGCCGGCGCGATATTCCTGCAGGCGTCGCGCGACGTACCAGGACTGCTGGCCGCCGACATGCGGATAAGGCGGGCCCGGATTGCCGGCACCCGCCGGGCCGTGGCACGCCATGCAGGCTGGCACGCCGCGGGCGATGTCGCCGCTGCGATAGAGCTTCTGGCCGACTTCGTAGAACTGCATGCCGGCATTGGGGCCAGTGGCTATTGCGGTATCGTCGGCCACGCCGGCGCCGGACGTCTGGGTGGCGAAATACGCGCCCAGATCGCGCATGTCCTGCGCGCTCAGCGGCGCTGCGTACGGCTGCATGATCGCGCTGACGCGCTCGCCGCTCTTGAACAGCGCCAGCTGGTGGGACACATAGCGTTCGCTCTGGCCGGCGATGCGCGGATACAGCGCCGGGTCGGTGCCGTTGCCGTCGAGGCCGTGGCAAGCGGCGCAGGTGCCGGCCTTGGTCGCGCCTGCCTTGGGATCGCCGAAGCCCGCCTTGGCCAGTTCGCTGACGGCAGTCGCGTCGATCGGCGCGGTCTGCACCGGCGCCGGGTCGGGCAGCGGGATGACCGTGGTCTGGGCGAAGGCGACAGCGGCGATGGCCAGAACGGCCAATCCGGCGATGCCATAGACGGGAGCGTGGCGCATGCGGAACTCCGAAACACAGGAGGCAACGCCCGAAGCGGTGCCGAACCTCGGAATTATCGTTGCGCGGCGACAGATGGGTCAAACGACGCTGGAGCGCATGCCATCCTATGGCGATGGCCAATCCGCTCGCGCGCTCGAAATATTTGCTGTCGGCCCACACCTGGCGGCAATTGCCGGCCGATGGCGGTTACGAGGTCGCCTTCGCCGGACGCTCCAATGCCGGCAAGTCCAGTGCGCTGAATGCGATCTGCCAGCAGAACGCGCTGGCCCGCGTCTCCAAGACCCCGGGCCGCACCCAGCAACTGGTGTTCTTCGACATCCCGCCGACCACCGACCGCTATCTGGTCGACCTGCCCGGGTACGGCTACGCCAAGGTGCCCAAGGACCTGCAGGCGCACTGGCAGGCGTTCCTCGACGGCTACTTCAGCACGCGCGAGGCGCTGAAAGGTCTGGTGGTGGTCATGGACATCCGTCACCCGCTCAAGGATTACGACCGGCAGATGCTCGGCTATGCAGTCACCCGCGGCCTGCCGGCGCACGCGTTGCTGACCAAGGCCGACAAATTCGGTCGCGGCCAGCAGGGCAACACATTGCAGGCGGTGCGCAAGGCGTTGTCTTGCGCATATGGCGATACCGTCAGCGTGCAGACGTTTTCGGGCGAGTCGAAGCTGGGGGTGGAGGAAGCGCGCGAAGTGGTGGGCGGATGGCTGGAGATATGAATCACGCGTCGCACGACCGTCAGTTTCCACAGCCGGTCATTGCGACAGACACATCGGAGCACACGCGTTACCGCGGACGCGGCAATCGTGCAAGCCGCAGCATTCGCGCGCAACGACAACATCACGCCGCCAGGTAGAGCGCAGCAATCCCGGGCTGCGGAACCAGCATGCATTTGCGGAACACTCCACCTCACTGCGGCAACGCTGCGTCGATTGCCCACGGCTATAGTGCAAAGCTTGCGACAGCGGGAGGGCGGCGGCCCACTGATCGCCACGTCCTTATTTCGAGCCACTGCATGTCCGGTCCCAGCCACGTCAACGAAGCACCGATCACCGGCCGCGACCAGCTGGTCGAGTATCTGGCGTCGGGCGGCAAGCCCAGACACACATGGGGCATCGGCACCGAGCACGAGAAGTTCGGCTTTCAACTCGATGACCTGCGACCGCCGGGCTTCGATGGCGAACGCGGCATCGAGTCGCTGCTCAAGGGTCTGACCGCGTTTGGATGGCAGCCGGTCGAGGAACATGGCCGCGTCATCGCCCTGTTGAAGGATGGCGCCTCGGTGACGCTTGAGCCGGCCGGCCAGCTGGAACTGTCGGGCGCGATCCTCCAAACCATCCACGACACCTGCTGCGAAACCAACGCCCATCTGGAAGAGGTCAAGGCCGTCGCCGAAGAGCGCCAGCTCGGTTTTCTGGGCATGGGGTTCCAGCCGAAATGGCGTCGCGAAGACATGCCATGGATGCCGAAGGGCCGCTACCAGATCATGCGCGCGTACATGCCCAAGGTCGGCAAGCTCGGCCTCGACATGATGACGCGCACCTGCACCGTGCAGGTCAACCTCGACTTCGCCGACGAAGCCGACATGGTGAAGAAATTCCGCGTGTCGCTGGCGCTGCAGCCGATTGCGACCGCGCTGTTCGCCGACTCGCCGTTCACCGAAGGAAAACCGAACGGTTTTCTGAGTTATCGCTCGCACATCTGGACCGATACCGACAAGGATCGCACCGGCATGCTCGACTTCGTATTCGAGGACGGCTTCGGCTTCGAGCGTTACGTCGATTACCTGCTTGATGTGCCGATGTATTTCAGCTGCCGCAACGGTCAATACATCGACGCATCCGGAAAATCATTCCGCAAGTTCATGGACGGCAGGCTCGACGTACTGCCGGGCGCCGTGCCCACGCTGCGCGACTGGGCCGACCACATGACCACTTCTTTTCCGGAAGTGCGCTTGAAGCAATACCTTGAAATGCGCGGCGCCGATGGCGGACCGTGGAATCGCCTGTGCGCATTGCCCGCATTCTGGGTCGGACTGCTGTACGACGATGTCGCGCTGGATGCGGCGTGGGACCTGGTCAGGGATTTTTCGATGGAAGAGCGCAATCATCTCCGCGATGGCGTGCCGAGGCATGCCCTGCGGGTGCCGTTCCGCAACGGCACGTTGCGCGATCTGGCGCGCGAAGCGTTGAAGATCTCCGCGGCCGGCCTGCAACGTCGTGCGCGCCGCAACAGCAACGGCGCCGACGAAAGCATCTTCCTGATCCCGTTGATCGATTTTGTGGAAGCCAACGAAACCCCGGCCGAGCGCAAGCTTTCGCTGTTCCATGGCCAATGGAACGGCGACATCGATCGCGTGTTCGCCGAGTTCGCCTACTGAGATCGCGCCTATTGAGATGGGTCGGGCGACTGTTGCGCGCGCAGGCGCGCCAGCAACAGCGCCGAATCGGCATGCGCCCGCGCGCGCCCGCGCGCGAGCCGGCCCAGCAATGCCGCGCGGCGTGGTTTGCGCAACCAGCGCAACAAGGGTTCCGACACGGTTTCCGGTGACAGCACGTGCAGGTTGCGGCCGTTGCTGGACACGCGCAGCCCGAGACGTTCGCCGACGACGGCCAGCGCGGCGCGGGTGAAGAAACCGATGTGATGCCCGGTTTCCGCAGCGTAATACCACCAGTCGCCCGGTCGGGGTGCAGGCTCGGGAAGCAGTTCGGTGGAGACCAGCATGGTCGGCGCCAATGCAGCCAGATCGGCAAATCCCGCCATCGGATCGGGCAGGCGCTCGATGACCTCGAAGCACGTCACCAGGTCGAAGCGCTGTGCCGGTGGCGCCTCGAAACCGATCGCCAGCAGGCTGGGGCTGTAGCGATCGCGCCAATGGAAATCGAAACCGCGATCACGCATCAGCCGTACGAACAATCCGGTGCCGCCGCCGTAATCGAGCGCAGGACCGACATTGCGCAACGAAAACCGCAACAGCGCGGCACTGGCATCGGCCAGCCACAAGTGACGGGTGACGATGCCGGTATCCAGGCCGCTGATCGCGCGCGCATAGGCCTCTTGCAACCAGTGTGGATCGGCGACGAACACATAGCCGCAGCTGCGGCAGCGCCGGTACTCGGCGTGGTGGCGGCCCAGGACCACCAGGCTGCCGAACCCCTCGGCAGGTTGTTCGCAGAGTTTGCAATCCATCGGCGCAGGATAGCGGCAAGACGTCGATCGCAACGCGGGCCGTGCCATCCGCCCCGTGGCGAATTCCTGCGGAATACATTCGTCGTCCGCTGCGCAGCGACAAGGGATAATTCGCCCCGGATCGAGCTCATCGGGAGAATTCATGAAATCACGCGCCGCCGTCGCCTTTACCGCAGGCCAGCCGCTGCAGGTCGTCGAGATCGATGTCGCACCGCCACACGCGGGCGAAGTGCTGGTGCGCATCGTCGCCAGCGGCGTCTGCCACACCGACGCGTTCACGCTGAGCGGCGACGATCCCGAAGGTCTGTTCCCTGCGGTGCTGGGCCATGAAGGCGGCGGCATTGTCGAGGCCATCGGCGAAGGCGTCACCAGCGTCAAGGTCGGCGATCACGTCATCCCGCTGTACACGGCCGAGTGCCGCGAGTGCAAATTCTGCAGGTCGGGCAAGACCAACC
>Ga0183260_10004257_pt1 | contig 11387 bp, 11 predicted proteins | sample AntDrymUQ4972206_2_FD_129768 | JGI IMG/M metagenome (GOLD analysis project Ga0183260, IMG submission 129768) | Polar desert sand microbial communities from Dry Valleys, Antarctica - metaG UQ497 (22.06) (version 2) (version 2) | ecosystem: Environmental > Terrestrial > Soil > Desert | place...
GCCGACTGGAACTCAGCCGTACGGCTGGCGTCGTCGACGGCCGAGGCGATGTTGGCGGTGACAGTGCTGAACAGCACCGACAAGAACACCGCCGCACCGAGAGTCCCACCCATCTGCCGGAAGAACGTGACCGACGACGTCGCCACGCCCATCTCGGTCGGGCTCACCGCATTCTGTACGGCCAGGATCACCGGTTGCATGTTGCAGCCGAGGCCTACGCCGAAGAAGGTCATGGCGATCATCGTCTGCCAGAGCGGCGTGTCGGCACCGACGGTGTGGAAGAGGTAGAGCCCGAGAACCATGAGTGCGGCACCGGCCAACGGGAACCTGCGGTAGTGACCGGTACGGGCGATGACCTGACCGGAGCCCAGCGCTCCGATCAGGATGCCCAACATCAGAGGCAGAGTCTGGAGTCCCGCCTCTGTGGGGCTCGAGCCCTTCACGATCTGGAGGTACAACGGGAGTATCACGATCGCGCCGAACATGCCCGACCCGATGATGAAGCTTCCGAAGCTGGCGACCGCGAACGACCGATTGCCGAACATGCGCAGCGGCAGCAGCGCCTCATCCCGGTACGCCCGCTCGGCAAGCAGGAACCCCACCAAACCGAGCGCGCCGATCAGGTAGCAGGCGACGGCTCGATCGGACTGCCACCCCCATTGCCGACCCTGCTCCGCGATGGTGAGCACGGGGACCAGCGTCACAACGAGGGCCACGGCGCCTGGCCAGTCGATGCGGTGGTCCTGCCGCCGGTGGGGGAGGCGGAGCACGCGGCCGACGACGAGGAAGGCGGCGATGCCGATCGGGACGTTGAGGTAGAAGATCCACCGCCAGCCGTGGACACCCAGGATCGAGTCGGTCCCGGCGAGGAACCCACCGACGAGGGGTCCGACAACACTCGACGTCGCCCACACGCCGAGAAAGAGCCCCTGGTAGCGCGCCCGTTGGCGCGGCGGCACGATGTCACCCAGGATCGCCAGCGCCAGCGACATCAGTCCGCCGGCGCCTAACCCCTGCAACGCGCGGAAGGCGGCCAACTCGTACATCGAGCCCGCCATGCCACACAACATCGAGCCGACCAGGAAGATCGTGATGGCGGCAAGGTAGAACGGCCGCCGCCCGTAGATGTCGGACAGCTTGCCGTAGAGCGGCGTCGAGATCGTGGCCGTGATGAGGAAAGCGGTGGTGGCCCACGCCTGGAGCTCGAAGCCCTGCAGGTCGTCGGCGATGGTTCGGATAGCGGTGCTCACCACCGTCTGGTCCAGGGCGGCCAGCGCCATGCCGAGCATCAGTCCGGACAGGATCGTGAGGATCTGGCGGTGGGTGAAGCCCCCCTCCGCGTCCGGTGCCAGCGACGAGGTGGTGGTCGCGGCTTGATTGGTCATGCATCGGCTCCCACGGTGCTCGGCTCGGCGCTGCGCTCGACGCGCTGCTCGATGTCGTCCACGAAGCGGGTGAGCAAAGCCAGGAAAACGTCCACCGTTTGAGGCTCCCAGCCGGAAACGACCTGCTCGAAGAACTCGCGCCGGCGCTGCTTGATGTACGCCACGTGCTTGGCTCCTGCCGTGGTCAGCGCCATCAGCGAAGCACGTCCGTCCTGAGGATCCGCCTGGCGGTGCACCAACCCCTCGCGCACCAGCTCGGCAGCTTGCCGGCTCACCGTAGAGGCGTCGACATGGCAGGTGGTGGCCAAGTCGGCGATGCGCAACGGGCCGACCCGGTCGATCACCAGCAGGAGCACGTTGGCTGAGCGGTCGTAGCTACCGCCTGGAGTGCTGCCCTTCAGCCGGTGCAGCAGCCTGCTCATGCGGGAAACCTGGACGAGCAGGGGCTCGACGTCGTACGCGGATGCAGGCATGGGTCCCTCCTAAATGTGCATTTTGCAACTACTTGTAAGATACACGCAACTCGTGGAAGGTCGCAACCTCACCAGCAAGTGCCCGCGGATGGGCCAGGATGGCGACATGTCCGAGACCGATGCCACGGCGACCTCGGCTCACCTGCGCAGCTCGAACGCCGGCGAGTGGGCACGAGCGCGATCACACCCGCTGATCGTGCGGACCGCCGACGACTCGATCAGCGCCTCGGTGTTCGAGGGATGGGTCAGCATCAACACCCACTTCCTGCGTACGTACCGCCGGTTTCTGATGGTGATGGGCACCCTGGCTCCGGATCCCCGGGGCAGCAGGCTGATGTTCCAGGGTGTGCAGGACATGGACGAGGAAATCCGCCAGGCCGAAGACTTCGCGGCTCAGCGGCGGATCAACCTCGACGCGCCCCCCAGCGCCCGGTCGATGGACTACAGCTCCTACTGCATGGCCTCGGTCGGTCAGGGCTGGGTGCGCGGACTCGTGGTCGCGTTCGGCGTTGAGGCGCTGTACTACGACGCATGGGCATCGGCGCGCGCATCGGCGGACGAGACCGGACGGTTTTGGGACTTCATCGATTTGTGGGGTAGCAGCTACAAGGCGGACTTCGTCGCGGCACTGACCGTGCTGGTCGACAGGGTTGAGCTGACCCCCGAGTTGGAGCGGATCTTTCGCAGCACCATTCGGCTGGAGCTGTCCAGCTGGGACGAGGCGTGCGGGCTGGCGCCGGCGATCGCGGAATGATCCGGTGAATTCTTCAGCTGGTGTCTCGGAGACCTTCGATGCCGCCGCCTGGCGACCGGTCCACGGCTTCGAGGACCTCACCGATGTCACCTATCACCGCGCGGTGGCGCAGGGGACCGTGCGCATCGCCTTCAACCGCCCGGAGGTCCGCAACGCGTTCCGTCCGCACACCGTCGACGAGCTGCTGCGGACCCTCGAACACGCTCGCTCGTCATCGGACGTCGGGTGTGTGCTGGTGACCGGTAATGGACCGTCGAGCAAGGACGGGGGGTGGGCGTTCTGCTCCGGCGGCGATCAGCGCATCCGCGGCAGTGCCGGGTACGAGTATGTCGATGCAACCGACGCGGCAGACACCGACAAGGCAAGGCTGGCGCGGCTGCACATCCTCGACTGCCAGCGGCTCATCCGGTTCATGCCCAAAGTGGTCATCGCCGTGGTGCCGGGTTGGGCTGCTGGTGGCGGCCACTCCCTGCATGTCGTGTGCGACCTGTCACTGGCCTCACGGGAGCATGCCCGCTTCAAGCAGACCGACGCCGACGTCGCCAGCTTCGACGGGGGTTTCGGATCGGCGTACCTGGCCCGACAGGTGGGCCAGAAGGTGGCGCGGGAGATCTTCTTCCTGGGTCGCACGTACGACGCTGACGACGCCCACCGGATGGGGATGGTCAACGCCGTCGTACCCCACGCCGAGCTCGAAAGCGTCGCACTCGAGTGGGCGGGCGAGATCAACGCCAAGAGCCCGACCGCCCAGCGCATGCTGAAGTACGCGTTCAACCTCCTCGACGACGGGCTGGTCGGTCAGCAGCTGTTCGCCGGTGAGTCGACCCGGTTGGCGTACATGACCAACGAGGCCGCCGAGGGGCGCGACGCCTTTCTCGAACGTCGGCCACCCGACTGGTCGGCCTTCCCGCACTATTACTGATCGCCGAGCTTTGGGGAACACCAGTCGTCGGAAGTGGCCAGGTCACCGGGGGCTGGCCCACCGGGTGCCTTACCGTTGGCTCCCGTGAAGATCGCGGTGGTGAAGGAAACCCTCCAGGATGAGGCGCGGGTGGCCCTCATCCCCGAGCTCGTCGCGAAGCTCGTCGCCGAGGGGCACGAGGTGGCCGTCGAGTCCGGGGCGGGCGACGCGGCACAGTTCGTCGACGAGGCATACGCCGAAGCCGGAGCCACTATCACCGCTGACGGGCTACGCCAGGCCGACCTGACCGTGTCCGTGCAGCCATTGGTTACTGACCAGATTTGGGCGTTGCAAAGCGGCTCGGCGACCATCTCGTTCCTGCCCCCGGCTCAGAGCCTGGAGCGGGTATCGAACCTTCGTGACTGCGGGATCACGGCATTCTCCCTGGAGCTGGTCCCCCGCATCTCCCGCGCCCAGTCGATGGACGCGCTGTCGTCGCAGTCCCTCGTCGCGGGCTACCGGTGCGGGATTGTCGCCGCCGGATTACTGCGGCGCTTCCTGCCCCTGAACATGACCGCGGCGGGCACCGTGCCGCCCGCCGAGGTCGTCGTGCTCGGAGCAGGTGTCGCCGGGTTGCAGGCAATCGCGACCACGAGGCGGCTGGGGGCGGTGGTCAAGGCGTACGACGTGCGAGCGGCGGCTGCCGAGGAGATCCGATCCATGGGCGCGCAGGCGATCACCCTCGAGCTGGAGTCGCTGGAAGGGTCGGGTGGCTATGCACGGGAGATGACCGAGGATCGCGCGGACCGACAACGCGAGCTGCTCGCTCCGTTCATCGCAGCCGCCGACGCCCTGATCACCACCGCGGCGGTTCCGGGTCGTACCGCGCCGCTGCTCGTCACCGCCGCCATGGTCGAGCAGATGAAGCCAGGGTCGGTGGTAGTCGACTTGGCCGCCGAAACCGGTGGCAACGTGGAAGGATCCGTGCCGGGAAAGGTCGTCGCGATCGGCGGCGCCAAGGTCTGGGGAGCGGCTAACGTTCCCAGTCAGATGCCGCAGCCGGCCAGTCGGTTGCTGGCGCAGAACATCGTCAACCTGATCGCGCTGATGACCGACGAGACCGCCCTCTCCCCGGACTTCGACGACGAAATCGTGGCCGGCTGCTGCGTGACCCATGGGGGCGAAGTACGCCACCAGCCGACACAGGAGCTGCTTGGCAGCAGCGCTGCAAAGGAGACGTCGCCATGAACGAGTCCATCGTATGGTTGACGATCTTCGTGTTGAGCATCTTCGTCGGCGTCGAGGTGATCGCGAAGGTGTCATCGACGCTGCACACCCCGCTGATGTCTGGCGCCAACGCCATTCACGGGATCATCCTGGTCGGCGCCATCCTGGTCACCGGTGCGGCCGATTCGACGGTCACCCTGGTCGTCGGGCTCGCGGCGGTGGTCTTGGCCACGATCAACCTGGTGGGGGGCTTCGTGGTGACCGACCGGATGCTGCAGATGTTCGGTGGTGCCCGGCGACCGGAGGTCGCGCGTCGCGAGGACTCCGCATGATCCCAACCTGGGTCGCGCTCGCGTACTTGGCGGCGGCGATCTGTTTCATCCTTGCGCTGAAGGGCCTGTCGTCACCGCGCACGGCGAGACGCGGCAATCTCATCGGTGTCGTCGGGGCTGCGGTCGCGCTTGTCGTGGTGTTCTTCGAGGGCGATCTCGACCACCTCGTCCCCATCCTGGTTGCGATCGGCGTCGGTACCGTCGCCGGGGTCGTCGCCGCCCGGCAAGTCCAGATGACGCAGATGCCGCAGTTGGTGGCGCTGTTCAACGGTGTCGGGGGTGGCGCGGCAGCCCTAGTGGCGATGCTGGAGCTGCACGAGCTGGCACCATTGGGTGATCGCGCGGAAGATTTTGCCCTGGCCGCGACCGCCTTCACGATCGTGATCGGGTCGATCAGCTTCTCCGGCTCCCTGGTGACGTTCGCCAAGCTGCAGGAGCTGATCACGACGCGTCCGGTGATCTTCCGGGGGCTGGCGATTGCCTTCGGTGGGTCCCTTCTCGTGGCTGTTGCGCTCGCCGTGCTGGTTGTCGTGGAACCCGCTATCGGGTGGGGCATCCTGCTTGCGTTGCTGGGACTGGCCATCGGCGTGCTGCTGGTGCTGCCGGTCGGCGGTGCCGACGTACCGATCGTTATCTCGTTGCTCAACGCGTTCACCGGCTTGAGCGTCGCAGCGGGAGGATACGTCCTCGACAACACGCTCCTGCTCGTCGCGGGCACCCTCGTTGGTGCATCCGGCACGTTCCTGACCAAGCTGATGGCAACGGCGATGGGACGCTCGCTGCTGAACACCCTCTTCGGGGCGCTGAAGGGCGGGTCGACTCTCGGCGCCAGCGTGATGAGTGACCGGCCCGTCCGGTCGGCCGGTCCGCAGGACGTCGCCATCCTGCTGGGGTACGCGCAGCGGGTCATCATCGTTCCGGGCTATGGGCTCGCCGTTGCCCAGGCACAGCACACGTTGCGTGAACTGGTCGACTTGCTCAGCTCCCGTGGCGTCGACGTCGACTACGCCATCCATCCGGTCGCCGGTCGCATGCCCGGCCACATGAACGTGCTGCTGGCCGAAGCGCAGGTTCCGTACGAGCAGCTGAAGGAGATGGACGACATCAACGGCGAGTTCAAACAGGCCGACGTGGTGCTGGTGGTGGGTGCCAACGACGTCGTCAACCCTGCGGCGAGATCGACGCCCGGGGCTCCGATCTACGGGATGCCGATCCTCCACGCCGATCACGCCAAGCAGGTCGTGTTCATGAAGCGCTCGATGCGGCCGGGCTTCGCCGGCATCGAGAACGAGCTGCTGTTCGACCCCAAGACCTCGCTGCTCTTCGGCGACGCCAAGGACTCGATGAGCAAACTGCTCAACGCGGTCAAGGCCCTCTAACGCCCCTCCCTGCGCCCACCACCAGCCCCTCCCGCCCTGCCACCAGCCCCGCCCGCCCTCCCGCCCGCCCCGCCACCCACGTCGATTGGCGCGAAGCGGCTGACGACACGCCCCGAGACGTACGACCGGAAGCCGCCATTCGATGCTATGGCGCGGTCGCCCTCAGGAGGCGGCCCCGGCGATGCCGTAAAGGCGGTCGCCGGCGTCGCCAAGCCCGGGCACGATGTAGCCCTTGGCGTTGAGCCGCTCATCGAGGCCGGCGGTCACCAGCGTGACCGGGACCCCGACGTCAGCGGTCTCCCGCTCGACCCGGGCGATCCCCTCGGGGGCGGCGAGTACGCAGATCGCGGTGATGTCATCGGCCCCGCGGCGCACCAGGAAGTCGATGGCGGCGCTCAGCGTGCCGCCTGTGGCGAGCATCGGGTCCAGTACGTAGCACTGCCGCGTCGCCAGGCGCTCCGGTAACCGTTCCGCGTACGTCGAGGCCTCGAGCGTTTCCTCGTTGCGCAGCATGCCCAAGAAGCCGACCTCAGCGGTCGGCAGCAGCCGTTGCATCCCGTCGAGCATCCCCAGCCCGGCCCGCAGGATCGGCACGACCAGCGGTTTAGGAGTGCGCAACCGGACTCCTTGCGCTGCGGCAACCGGCGTCTGCACCGTCACCTCGACGGTGCGGACATCGCGAGTGGCTTCGTACGCCAGCAGCGTCACGAGCTCGTCGACGAGCCGCCGGAACGTGGGTGAGTCGGTGTCCCGGTCGCGGAGCGCGGTCAGCTTGTGCGCGATCAGCGGATGATCCGCCACGTGGATGCGCATGGGCCGCAACCTACCCAGCGCGCAGATCCTCTGACACCCTGGACGCGAGATGACCGAAGCAGCCGTAGATTTCAGCGTCGTCGCCTACCGCGAGGAAGGCGTATGGCAGGTCGCGCCGTTGCCGACCCGGGTGGCCAACGACCTCGACACCTTGGTGCAGGCGTTGCGCCCTTGGCCGTCCGACACCGGCGCGCTGGGTCTGGTGTCGGTCGACGAGGACTTCTTCATCATCGTCAGAGTGTTCGGCTCACAGGTCCGGGTGCTGCTGTCCGACATCACCGCCGCCACGGAGTGGCCTATCGCCAGCTCGGCCATCGACCTACTCGAGCTGCCCGAGCCTGACGACGACGAAGAACCAGCCCCTGCGGGAGATCTCGGGATCGTCGCCGACCTCGGTGTGTCCGCGATGGACATGGGGGTGATGTGCGACGACATCGACCTCTACCCGGACGAAGCACTGTCCGTCGTCGCCCGCAAACTCGGTTTCGAGAAGCAGTTCCAAGCCGCCGTCCAAGCCGTGGCCGTCTGAGTCGCTCGGCGTGACCGTAGGGGCGTCGAGATGGACCGCCGCCATGGAGTACGCCCTCGCGCAGGCCCGCCTGGCCGCCGCGACCGGTGACGTACCGGTCGGGGCGGTGGTGCTCGACCCGCTCGGCGAGCGTCTCGGATCGGGACACAACGTGCGCGAACGGGACGCCGACCCGACCGGCCATGCCGAGCTCATTGCGATCCGGCAGGCAGCCGCCACTCTGGGCCACTGGCGACTTCACGGCTGCACCATCGTCGTCACCTTGGAGCCGTGCACGATGTGCGCCGGGGCAATAGTGATGGCGCGCCTCGACCGGTTGGTTTTCGGGGCATACGACGACAAGGCCGGCGCGGCCGGTTCGGTATGGGATGTGGTTCGCGACCGGCGCCTGAACCACCGTCCCGAAGTCGTCGGCGGCGTGCTCATGCAGGAGTCAGGGGCGTTGCTGCAGGCGTTCTTCGCCGCCTCGCGGGCGCCTTCGGGCTGACCTCGATGCACGAACAGGTCCGGTACCCTCATCCGCGGTGGCGTGTCCGAGCGGCCGAAGGAGCACGCCTCGAAAGCGTGTGAGGGTTCACGCCCTCCGTGGGTTCAAATCCCACCGCCACCGCCACCAATCCCACCCGCCACACACCGTCCGGCTCACCTTTCCCAGGTTCACCTGGTACGAAGCCACTTCACCCGGCGTACATGCCGGGTGAAGTGTCAGTCCGCCAGGTGAAGGTCGGGAGAGGACGGCGCAGTGCGTGAGTCGGTACGTTGTCGCCATGCATCGCACACACACCGTCGCCATAACCCTCGGGCTCGCCATGGCTGCCGCGCTGGCGCCGTCAAGCCCGGCCGCCGCGGACGAGGCCCTCGCTCCGTACAACCGGTTGCAGGCCGACGCCTACACCTACGACGAGGACGCCGGTGGTTACGCATCGTCGGCTTGCTCGACCGTTGGGTGGCGGAGCGGCAGCGACTCTCCTGTGGATCCCAATCGGCGTGCACTCGTCGCCAAGGTGTGTGGCGGCGGCCTCGAGCTCGTCGAGGTCGTCAGCAACCACTCGGCGCGGCTCGGCCGTCCGGTCGGGTCCGTGCGGAACCTCTCGTTTGATTTTCGCCGGGCTGCTGTCAACGCGGGTGGCAGCGTCTACCTTCTGGAGATCGTGCAGAACAGCGGCGATGGCCAGTCGTATCTCCGGTTGGAGGCGTCGACCTGTGCCGACCCGTACGCCGGCACCGGCTGGGCCCGCGCCGACTTCACCGGACAACGTGGCGCCGGCGACTGCAAGTTGTACGCCACGAACCCCGCCGGCGGCCCGACCACGGTCTACGAGAACACGCCCACAGCCAGCGTGTGGGAGGTCTATGCATCTTCACACCCCGACGCGGTGGTCGAGTTCAGTGAGCTGCTCATGGACAACGGGACGGACACGACGGTCACCCATCGGGTCGACCGGCTGTCCCTCGGCAGCAACTGGATGTACACCCGCTCGGCCACCCGCGGCGTTTTCTGCCGTTTCCTTGAGTCCCGCTGCTGAACAGCCCGTCGCTTGCCCACGCAGGCCCGCTTGCCTAGCGGGCCGACTCAGCCCAGCCCCTACTAGCATCGGGCCACGTGCGATGAGGGGTGCCCGTGGCGATCGAGCAGCTCGACAGCGTCTTGCTGGTCGGAGCGGCCGTGCTGCTGGCGGCGATCCTGGCGGTACGTCTCTCGGTCGGTGCCGGGCTGCCGACGCTGCTGCTGTATCTCGGCATCGGGATCGTGCTCGGGGAAGCGGTCATCGGCGTGGACTTCTCCGACGCCGACCTCGCCCATGCGCTGGGGTTTGCTGCCCTGGTCTTGATCCTGGCCGAGGGCGGTCTCACCACGACCTGGTCGGAGGTACGTCCCGCGCTCGGTCTTGGCCTGCTGCTGTCGACGCTCGGAGTCGCGGTGAGCGTCGGACTGATGGCGGTCGCCGGCCACTACCTGCTCGGTCTCGACTGGGAGCTGGCCCTGCTTCTCGGTGCCGTGACCACACCCACCGACGCGGCCGCCGTCTTCTCCGTATTGCGCCGGGTCCCGCTGAGCTCCTCGGTCCGCGGCACACTCGAGGCTGAGTCGGGGTTCAACGACGCTCCTATCGCCATCCTGGTCGTCGCCATCAGCAGCGGCACCGCGGCCAACCACTCGGTCTTCGTGCTGCTCGGGTTGATCGCGCTCGAGCTGGTCGCCGGCAGCGCCCTCGGCTACCTCGTCGGTTGGGTGGGGGCACGCGTGCTTAGCGGTTGGGCACTGCCGTCATCCGGCCTCTACCCGTTGGCCGTCCTCGCGTTCGCCGTGCTTGCGTACGGTGGCGCCGCCGTCGTGCACACCAGTGGCTTTGCCGCCGTCTACGTGGCGGCATTGGTGCTCGGCAACGTCGAGCTGCCACACCGCAGCGCCACCCGTTCCTTCGCCGAAGGTGTCGGTTGGCTGGCACAGATCGGTCTCTTCGTGATGCTCGGCCTGCTGGCTACGCCGTCACGTATGGACTGGTCGCATGTGCTGACCGGGCTCGTCGCCGGTGCGTTGCTGACGTTGGTGGCCCGACCAGTGTCGATCGCTGCGTGCGCCGTGTGGTTCGGCACACCGTGGCGCGAGCAGCTCTTCCTCGGCTGGGCCGGGCTGCGAGGGGCGGTCCCGATTGTGTTGGCCACGATCCCGCTGGCGGAGGACGTGTCCCGAGCTACCGATCTCTTCGACATCGTCTTCGTTCTCGTCGTCACGTACACCTTGTTGCAGGGTCCGACGCTGCCGTGGGTCGCAAGACGCCTAGGGGTGTCACCTGCCGGTGAGGCGAGCGAGGTCGAGGTTGAGGCCGCACCGCTCGGGCGGATTGCGGCGGATCTGCTGCACATCCGGGTGCCGCCTCGCTCCGGGCTGCACGGAGTCGAGGTCGCCGAGCTGCGACTGCCGATGGGAGCATCGGTCTCGCTGGTCGTTCGGGACGGTGAGTCGTTCGTGCCTCATCGCGCGACGATCATCAAGCGAGGGGATGACCTGTTGGTCGTGACGCCACGGCGGATCAGGGACGAGACCGAGACGCGTTTGCGCGCGGTGTCCCGCAGCGGTCGGCTGGCGGGTTGGTTCGGCGAACGCGGCCGATAGATCTGCTAGGACGTCGGGTCGATGGGGACGCAGACATTAGTGCGGTTGCGCACCGCCACCGACGTCTTCGCGTTGGCGTCGAAACCTTGGAAGTCGTCGCCGACGAAGACGTCCACCCCGTCGGCGAGGTCGTCGCTGTTGCGGCGAACCTCCACCCTGCCGTCGAATTGTGTCGTCACCAGGCGGACCGACGCCGATTTGGGCTGGGGATCGAGCACCAGCACGTTGTTTGTCCGAGTCTTGGCCGGAGCGTTCTCGACGAGACCGGACAGGAAACCACGCCGGGTGAGCGAGCGCATTGTTGAATCAGCCAACCCGGAGATCGAGCCGGCGTTGTAGACGTTCACGGTGACCTGGTTCGAGCGCAGCTGCGAACCAGAGCCGATCTGCTTGGTGCGACACGTGGGCTCCGGAGCCGTGAGGTCGCTGAGCGGTGGCGCGTCCTCACTGAGCAACCGCCAGCCGTACACCGAGGC
>Ga0183260_10004258_pt1 | contig 11386 bp, 11 predicted proteins | sample AntDrymUQ4972206_2_FD_129768 | JGI IMG/M metagenome (GOLD analysis project Ga0183260, IMG submission 129768) | Polar desert sand microbial communities from Dry Valleys, Antarctica - metaG UQ497 (22.06) (version 2) (version 2) | ecosystem: Environmental > Terrestrial > Soil > Desert | place...
GAAGTTCGTGGCCAGGAGCAGCAGCGCGAGGTCGACGACGTAGTCGAGTGACTCCCGTCCCAGGCCCGAGGTGGCATACGCCGCGAGCGCCAGGGACCCGACCGCCTTGACCGCGCCGGTCGAGAGGTCGCCCCGAAGGACGGCCCGCGCGTGCCCGCGCCAGCCGCGGTCGGTATCGGGCTGCTCACCGCGCCCGAGCGCATCGTCGAACAGGCCCAGGAACGCAACCCCGACGACATAGGCGAACCAGCGGGTCAGCTCCGGGTCGAGCAGCTCGAGGTCGGCGCGATCGTCGAGCGGGGCCAGCGGCGCGAGGGCGACCAGCGAGGCGGCCACGAGGACGGCCCCGAGCGGGAACGCGACGTCGCGCCCCGCGTAGTTCGAGCGCACGAGCCCCGCCGCCGTGAGCGCCCGCACCCCGGCGGGCACGACCGCCAGCGCAACGGCGAGCGAGACCGGAAGGGCGAGCCACTCCATCGACCCGGCCCTCAGCCGCCGCGCGAGGGCTCGAGCAGCTCGGGCAGCAGGCTGTCGGCCGTGTCCTTGACGCCGAAGCTCCCCTTCGCTCCGAGCAGCGCGAACACCAGGGCGACCTGGCCCGAAACCAGGTCGACGCTGTCGACACTGGCGACGTCGAGGGGCTCGAAGAACGGGATGGAGGAGTCGGCGACGCCGCTGCGCTCCACCGCGACGACCGGCTCACCCGCGTCGGCGACGCCGGCGATCATCGCGGTCTCCATCGCGGACGCGGACGTCTCTTCAGCGACGGCCTCCTCGCCTTCGGACTGTGCCCGAGCCGGTCGCACCACGACCACCCCGTCCAGCGGCCCGCCCTCGCCGCTGGTTCGGCTGAAGACGACGTCGCGGCCGGCCTCGAGCTGCTTGCCGCGCCCCGCGACGAACTGTGCGCCGAGCTGCCGCGCGAGCCGTGCCAGGGCGGCATCGTCGGCCTCGATCGAGCCGGAGCCGGGGCCCAGCTCCTTCGCGAGCTCCTCCGAGTCGGGTGGAATGCTCACGACCGCGACCTCGGCCAGCTCGGCGCCCGTCGGCTCCAGGGTCTCTTCGATATCGGTGGAGACGTCCCCGGGCAGGTCTCCGAATGCGAGTACCCCGATTCGGCGGCCGGCCAGTGTCTTGCCGACGAGCGCCGGATAGGCGCTCGAGCCGAACTCCCGCTCACGGTCGAGCTGGCCCTGCAGCGAGTCGGCCTCGCCGCGAGCGTCCTCGATATCCGACTCGAGCGACTCGCGCAGGCTGTCCTCGGTCCCGGAGAGGACGTCGTCGCCCAGCCCCGCGCCGATCACGATGCCGACAGCAAGCGCCAGGAACACGGCCGCCAGCGAGGCCGCGTGGTAGCGGGAGCTATAGCCCAAGGACGACCTTGATCTTCAGCCACACCAGCTCGGCCAGGTTCTCGAGCGCCGGGGTGGTCAGCACGACGATCGTCAGGAGCACCGCGAACGCCGCGAAGAAGAGGGAGATATGCGAGAGGCTGAGCCCGGGGTTGTAGAGCCGGCTCACGCCCTTTGCGTCGACGAGGATCTCGCCGATCCGCAGGCGGGTCAGGAATGTCGAGGACATCCCGCTGCGCTGCTTGTCGAGGAACTCCACGAGGTTGAAGTGGGCGCCGACGCTGACGATCAGCGACGCCCCCTTCTCGGAGGCGAGGAGCATCGCGACGTCCTGGCTCGTGCCCGCGGCGGGGACGGTCAGGAAGTCGAGCCCGAGCTCGGTCAGGCGCTCGGAGCCCGGTGCGCTCCCGTCGCCGTAGGCGTGGACGATCAGCTCCGCCCCGCTCTTCAGGGTCGCCTCGCGGGCCGAGTCCATGTCGCCGAGCACCAGGTCCAGCTTGTGCCCCTCCTTGAGGATCGCGTCCGCTCCGCCGTCGACGCCGATCATCACCGGCCTCACGTCCCGGATGTAGGCCCGCAGGGCCCTCAGGTCCTTGGCGTGATCGGTGCCGCGGACGACGATCAGGCAGTGCTTGTCGCGGAAGACGGTCCGCGTGTCCGGGAAGTCGATCGTGCCCGAGAGCAGCTCACCCTCCTCGCGGATGTGGGCCATCGTGTTCTCGGTGAAGGCGTGGAGGGCGCGGTCGATCCGCCGGCGCTGCTCGTCCAGCTCGGCGGCGAGCTCGTCCACCAGCAGCAGGCGGCCCTCGGCCACGACCTCGCCGTGCCGGTCCATCACCTTGCCGCCCACGATCGAGACCCGGTCGCCATCCGAGAGCGCGTCGAAGATTGCGTCGCCGGGCACGTCTATCAGCGGCACACCCGCCCGGACCAAGGTCAGCGGCCCCGCGTTTGGGTAGCTGCCGTCCGACGAAGGAGAGGCGTTCACTACGGCCTTGACGTTGCAGCCGACCAGCTCCTCGGCCGCGATCCGGTCCAGGTTCTTGTGGTCGATGACGGCGATGTCCGCTGGCGTCAGGCGCTTCCAGAGGTCCTTGGTGCGCCGCCCGAGCCGGGCGGGGCCCTCAATTCGGGAGGTGCCGTTACGCCCGGCGCGTGCGGGCAGCCGGATCGAACGCGTGCGCCCGCGGCGGGAGGTGATCGCCATCGCCTCCAAAGGTACGGCCTCGGGCGCCTTACTGCGGACCCATGCACGGCTGCCTTAGGCGGCCTGGAGCAGCTCGCGCGCGTGTTTCGAGGCCGTCTTGTCGCCGCGGTCGGCGCCCATCATCCGCACGATCTCGGCGACCAGCTCGTCGCCGTCGACCGAGCGCACGTCGGCCGTCGCCCGGTCGCCGCCGAGGTCCTTCTCGATCCGGAAGTGGGTGTCGGCCGCCGAGGCGACCTGCGGCAGGTGCGTGATGCAGAGAACCTGGCGCTCGGCGCCCAGCGCCCGCAGGCGCTCGCCGACCGCCCGGGCGGTGTTGCCCCCGATCCCGGCGTCGATCTCGTCGAACACGAACGTGGCGGCGCCGCCACGCGCCCCCTGGCCCGCAAGGGCCAGCATCACCCGCGAGAGCTCGCCTCCCGATGCCGCATCGCGGAGGGGCGAGACGGGCATGCCGGGGTTGGTGGCGACCTGCAGCTCCACGGTCTCGGCCCCGGAAGCCCCGAAGCCGTCCGGATGGGGCTCGAGCACGACCTCTAGCCGCGCGCCGCTCATCGCGAGCTGCTCCAGCTCGGCGGCCACCCGCTCCTCGAGGTCGCTCGCCGCCGACCTGCGAGCGTCGCCGATCTCGGCAGCCAGGCCCGCGCGTCGCTCCGAGGCCTCGGCCAGCTCGGCCTCCAGCTCCTCGCTGCGCTCGCCGGCCCCGTCGATCTCGTCGATCCGCTCGCGGCACGTCTCGGCGTGCGCGAGGACGGCCTCGACCGACCCGCCGTGCTTTCGCTTCAGGCGGTCCAGCACCTCGAGGCGCTCCTCGACCTGAATCAGCCGGCCGGGCTCGCCCTCGATGCCTTCGGCGTAGGAGCGCAGCTCGTTTGCCAGCTCCCGCGCGTCCACGGTCAGCGCCTCGACTCGGGCACCGAGCTCATCGAGAGCGGGATCGACACCCTCCTGGGCCGCGACCGCCGACTCGGCCTGAGCGAGCGCCTCGGAGGCCCCACCCTCGTCGGGGCCGCCGTCGACCGCCTCGAGCGCTCTTGACGCCGCGCCTCGCAACGCCTCGGCGTGGCGGAGCCGCTCGCGCTCGGGCGACAGCTCGGCCTCCTCGGCGGGATCGGGCTGCGCCGCCTCGATCTCCTCGAGCTCGAAGCGGAGCAGGTCGATGTCGCGCTCGCGCGCTCCCTGGCGCTCGCGCAGCCGCGCCAGCTCCTCCTCGATTGCGCCCACCCGCCGGTGGGTGTCGCGGTAGGCGCGGCGGCGCTGGATCTGCCCGGCGCCGGCGAAGCCGTCGAGCGTCTCGAGCTGCGCGCTCGCCAGGGTCAGCTTGCGGTGCTCGTGCTGGCCGAAGAACGCGAGCAGGTGAGACCCGAGCGCCCTCAGCTCAGGAGCAGTGGCCGAGCGTCCCTGCAGGAAGGCGCTGGTCCGGCCCGACGCCGACACGCGGCGGCCTACCACGATCTCGTTGGCGATCTCGGTCTCGCCCTCGGGCATGCGCTCGGCGATCTCGGCGAGATCCGGCTCGTCGAGCAGCCCCTCCGGCAGCTCGAACACGCCTTCGACGTAGGCCTCCTTCGCACCCGGTCGGACGATCTGCGGCCGCGCCTTCCCGCCCATGATCAGGTCGAGCGAATGAGCGAGCACCGTCTTGCCGGCCCCGGTCTCGCCCGTGATCGCGTTCAGACCCGGGCCGAGGCGCAGCTCGGCGCGCTCGATCAGGAGCAGGTTCTGGATTCGCAGCTCGAGGAGCATCGCCCACCCGTTCTAACGGCAGGCCCCGACAGAACCTCCCCACACACACACGCCGCCTCCTCCGCTTCGCGTCCGGGGGCGGCGGGTCGCGACGCGGACGTGGGGGATGCTGAGGCTCCGCTCCTTACTACTTGGCGAGCCGCCCGAACTTCTCGCGGATCCGCTGGTAGAAGGTCGAGCCCTCGATCTGGGCGAGCGAGCCGACGGAGTCGGCGAACCGGACCTCGGTCTCCTCCCCGGGGGCGAGCTGGCTCGTGTGGTCGCCGTCGAGCTCGATCTCGACCGGGTCGCGCCCGGCCGCGTTGAAGACATGGAGCGCGTCCCCGGGCGCCACCACCAGCGCCCGGGCCGTGAGGGTGTGCGGAGCGATGAAGCTGACCACGAACCCCTTCACTCCCCAGGCCAGGATCGGCCCGGCGTTGGCGAGGTTGTAGCCGGTCGAGCCCGCGGGCGTGGCTGCGACCAGGCCATCGCAGCGCACGTGGCCGACCTCCTCGCCGGCGATCCGGTAGCTCAGCTCGGCTACGCGCCCGTGCGGCTGGCGCGTGAAGGTGACGTCGTTCAGGGCGACGGCGTCGTCGCCCGACTTGCCCAGCTCCAGGCCGGGCATCGACATGACCTCGAACTCGCCTCCGAGGGCTCGGCGCAGGCCCGCGTCGAGATCCTCGCGCTCCGCAGCGGCCAGAAACCCCACGGTGCCGAAGTTGATCCCGAACACCGGCACTCCCGTGCGGGCGTAGCGGCGAAGCGCATAGAGGATGCTGCCGTCACCGCCGAGGACGATGCAGACGGCCGGCTTCTCGGGCAGGTCGGGCACCTCGCCGATCCCCGCGGCCGCGTCGCCGTGCTTGCGGTGCTCATCGGCGGGGGCCACGAGCTCGACCCCGAGCTCGTCGGCCATCGCCGCCGCGGCGCGTAGCCCGTCGGATGAGTTCTCGGGGTGGGTGTGGGTGAGGACGACGGCGGTGCTCATCTCATCACCGCGGGCTCGACCCTCTCCAGCTCCCGGTCGAGGTCGGCGGGCTCGCCCCCTCGTGCGAAGCGGATGAAGGTTTCGCGATTGCCCTTCGGGCCCGGGAGCCCCGACGACGCGAGACCCCGGACGATCAGCCCCTCGCGCTCGCCCGCGCCTGCCACGGCGCGGATCGCGTCGCGGCGGTCGGAGGCCTCGCGCACCACCCCGCCGCGCCCGACCCGCTCCGGCCCGAGCTCGAACTGAGGCTTCACCATCGCGAGCAGGTCCACGTCGTCGGCCGCGACCGCGGCGATCGGGCCGAGTACGAGCGCCAGGGAGATGAAGGACACGTCGACGGGCACGATTGCGGGTGCGTAGGGAAGCTCGGCCTCGGCGAGGGCGCGGGCGTTGACGCGCTCCATGACCGTGACCCGATCGTCCTGGCGGAGATTCCAGGCCAGCTGCCCGTAGCCGACGTCGAGGGCGATGACCCGCACGGCGCCCCGCGCAAGCAGGCAGTCGGTGAACCCCCCGGTCGAGGCGCCGACGTCGAGGCAGTCACGGCCCGCGACGGGGACGGCGTCGCCCCGCTCCTCGAAGTCGGCGAGGGCGTTCGCGAGCTTGACGCCTCCCCGCGAGACGAACTCGGGGCCCGCTTCGACCACCAGATCCGCGTCGCTGGGCACCATCTGGCCGGGCTTGGAGACGGATGGTCCGTCCCCGCCCAGCCGGACCCGCCCGGCACGGACGCTGGCGGCGGCGGCCGATCGCGAGGCCGCGAGGCCGCGTTCGGCGAGCAGCGTGTCGGCGCGGCGGCGAGGGCTCGGCATCGGGCGAAAGGTAGCGGTGTGACCCGACTCACAGACAGATCGCACATACGTTCGTACCGTGTTTTCCATGACTTTGTCCAGAGCCATTCCGATCTCCGCCCACGCCGCCCTCGAGGTCCTGGCCGCCCCGCTGCTGATCGCCGCGCCGTTCGCGCTCGGCTTCAGTGTCCCAGCCGGCATCGTCTCGATCGCGCTCGGCGTCCTGCTCGTCGGCCTGGCCACCTCGATCTACGGTGGCGAAGGCGAGCGCGGGACGCTTCCCCTGACCGCCCACGCGAGCTTCGACTTCGTGCTCGCCGCCGCCACGATCGCCACCGGCCTGCTCGTCGGCTTCGCCGCCGGCGACTACACCGCGGGCCTCTTCCTCCTCGCCTTCGGCAGCGCCCACCTGGGCCTGACCGCATCCACCCGCTACTCGCGGCCTGTCCCGAGATTCAGCGGCTGACCAAGACTTACCTCACACAGAAAAAAAGCAGCACACATATCTCTCCTCCCTGTAGTACCCAGGAAACGGCCCTGTTCGGAGGGTCGTTTCTTTGCCTGCAAACGACTAACAAAGTGGCCAAGGGTTCGAGTCCCGTCGCTCACCTTGCGGTTGGTTGCGACGACTACCCGGCGTCGCTGGGTTCGGGCGCCGGCGACCCGCCGGCCGAACCCGGCGCGTCGCCGAAGCCGCATTGGCGCTTCTCAGACTCGATCTGCAGCGTCAACCGGTCCTTGCCGCCCGCGTGGGCGTCGGCGACGGTGCCGGAGTAGATCTTGTTGTCCTTGCTCTCGAGGTTGACCGCCGAGGCGTCCTCGCACAGGTGGAAAACGTCGCCGGCCTTGGTCCAGAACACGAGGTTCTCGCCGGTGATCGCGACGACATCGGCCTCCTCCGAGGCGTACTGCTCCTTCGACGGAGCGTCCAAGTCGACGCCGAATAGTGTGGCGGTGGCCATCACCGCGATCGCGATGGTGCCAGCGATCGCCTTCTGACGGCCGTCCATGTTCTTGTTCGTGAAGATCAGGACGATCAGCGGCAAGAACGCGGCGACCGTGATGATCGCGCCCAGTTGGTTCTGGACGAAGAACCGCACGGTGTCCGACCTCGAAGCCGGGTCGAGGCGGTTCGCTTTCTTCCACAGGAACGAGCCGCCCATGGCGAGGGCGCCGACCAGCACGATCACGAGGATCAGCAGCCACGTCTTCACGGGGTCCTGATCCAGCACGTAGAAGATGCCGAAGATCTCGCCGGCAATCGCGAGCGCCCAAAGCCCGGCGGCGATCAGGCGAAAGCGCGTCGCCTGGCTCTTGGCCTCCGGGGTCGGCCTCCAGTCAGAGTCAGGGGGCTCCGCGGCCTCTGAGCCGGAGCGCTTCGTCGCTGCGCGCTCGGCGCGCACAACCTCCTTGCCGGACTTGGAACGTTCTGCCATGGCCCTTCCTCGGTCGTCGGGAATTCGCGGTGACCCTACCGCGATAAGAGTTCACATCGGACCCTGACCAATCGAGCCAGGCGGCGCTCGGCACCGTCGCCGTCTACTCCGTGCGCCAGTGGTGCGCCAGTCGTGCGCCAGTCAGACGGGTTTCAGCGGGCCTTAGCGGGTTGAATCCGTGCCTGAGTGGCCCCCTCCGTGCCCAGGGTCGAGGACTCTCCTCCCTGTAGTACCCAGGAAACGGCCCTCTTCGGAGGGCCTTTTCCGTTGCCCGAGCGAGGCGGACCCGCCTGACGCCCTGGGAGGGGTTGCTCCTGAACCCGCGGGCGCAGATACTGCGCGGACGATGTCGGAGGAGCAGGTGGAGATCGTTCGTCGGACCATGGAGGCTGCCAGCCACCGGGATCTGGAGACGATGGACGGGCTGATCTCGGAGGGGTTCATCTTCAACTCGACTTTCGCAGCGAGTGAGGGACGCATCTTCCAAGGGCACAAGGGGATTCGCGACTACTTCGATTCCCTTGAAGACTCGTTCGACGACTTCAGCATCGACGTGGAGGAGATCCTTGATGCCCCCGGCGACCAAGTCGTCTTGCTCTGTTTGGTGCGGGGCAAAGGAAGGGTCAGCGGAGTCCCTGTCGAACGCCTCTTTGGCCAAGTGTGGACGGTCTCTGGAGGCCTGACGCGCCGCATCGATAGCTATCCCGACCCCAACGACGCCCTCGAAGCCGCCGGGCTGTCGAAGTAGGCGTAGATCTAGCCCGCGAGGAGCCGGGCGGCGGCGGCCCGGGTCGGCACGAGGGCGTCGTCACCGCCGAACAGCTGGCGGGCGAAGTTGCCGCCGAGCACCGCGGAGTGGAGCTCGAACGCGAGCTGGGCCGGGCTGACGCCGTCGCCGAGGTCGCCGGCGCGCCGGGCCACGGCGGCCTCGCGCTCGAGCACGCTCATCCAGAGCCCCCACGCCTTCGCGATCGCGTCTCGCACCGGCCCGGGGCGATCGTCGAACTCGATCGCCGCCGCGGTCAGGAAACAGCCGCCGGGAAAGACCTCGCGGTCGAGATAGGAGATCCACGACTCCATCACCGCGCGGAGGCGCGTCAGGCCCTCGGGCTCAGCCGCGACCGGATCCCAGACCTCGGCGCGGAAGCGGCGGTTGGCGGCCTCGATCGCCGCCAGCTGAAGCTCCATCTTCGATCCGAACTGGCCGACGACCCCGCTCTTGCTCATCCGCAACTCGCCGGCTAGGCGGCCGATGCTGAGCGTCTCCAGCCCCTCGGCCGATCCGATGTCGACTGCGCGATCCAGCACCGCCGCCCTGGTTTTCGCCGCGCCTTCTCTCGAGTTCCTGGGCATCCGGGAATAATAGCGAACGATCGTTCGCTATTGTGCGGACACGAGCGGATCACCACGACGAACGAGAGGAATGCGAATGAGACTGCGCAGGCTGGGATGGGCGGGGATCGAGATCGAGGCGGAGGGCGAGCGGCTCGTGGTCGACCACATCCTCGACCCGGGACTCTTCCGGCAGTTCATGACCGACGACGCCGACGATCTCGTGGAGACCGAGGCGGGGTCAGCCGGCGCCGCCCTCCTCACCCACCTGCACCGCGACCACGCCGACGTCGCGGCCGTCGAGCGGGCGGTGGACCCGGAGGGGATCGTGCTCCGCCCGCACCCGGCCCCGACCGTCACCCGACTCGACGAGCTGAGCTGCGGTGAGTCGGAGGAGGGCCTCAAGGCGACTTCGCTGGACGTGCGTGCCTGCGCCGCAGGCGACTCGGTCGAGATCGGGCCGTTCACCGCGACCGCGCTCTTCGCGTCCGACGGACTCGGCTCCCCGCAAGTCTCGTGGCTCGTGGAAGCAGCCGGGGCCAAGGTTCTTCACGGCGGCGACACGACGTGGCACGGAGCCTGGTGGAATATCGCGGCCGCCCACGGAACCCCAGACCTCGCCTGCCTCCCCGCGAACGGCGTCAACATCAGCTACCCGGGCTGGGAGCCGGCGGTCGAGGAGCCCGCGGTGATGACGCCCGAGCAGTCGGTCGATGCCGCCCACGTGCTCGGCGCGGGCGCCCTGCTCCCGATCCACTTCAACCGGACCTTCGAATCGCCGGACTACTACCGCCCGGTCACCGACGCGGCGGAGCGGATCGCGACCCGGGCGGAGGAGCGCGGCCAAGCCGTTCGCTTCGCCGAGCCGGGCGAGTGGATCGACGTCGTCCCGGCCTGAACGAGCGGCGGCCCCCGAGGGGGCCGCCTGAATCGCTCGATGTCCTACAGCGTTAGGGGCGGCAGCTCCGCGCGATGAAGTCCCTGCCCGCGCCTCCCTTGCAGCTGTCGCGTCCCTTACCGCCGAACAGACCGTCATTGCCCGCCTGCCCACGGAGCCTGTCGCGGCCGGCCTTGCCCTTGAGCAGGTCTCCGCCCGCGCCGCCGAAGAGGCCGTCACGACCCGCCCCGCCGATCACGGTGTCCTTGCCGTCTCCCGCGAGGACCACATCGTTGCCGAAGTCGGCGCAGATCAGGTCCGAGCCACCCAACCCGATGATGCGGTCGTCGCCGGCGAAGCCACGGATGACGTCCGCACCGGCGGTGCCGGTGAGCGTGTCGTTCCCGGGCGTTCCCGAGATGGTCGGGGCCGCACAGCTCGCCTTGTTCGCGTTGCCGGTGCCCTTCTTGCTGATGACCGTGGTTTCGGTGTCGGTGTTGTTGGCGCTGTTCGTGTCGGCGAAGGCGCTCGTCACCGTCGCGGTGTTGGAGACCGTTCCGTCCTTCTTGGCCGTGACGGTGATCGTCACGGTCGCGGTGACCCCCACGTCCACCTGACCGAGCATGCAGGTGACCGTCTTGCCCTTCTGGTCACAGGAGCCGAGCGTGCTGGTCGCCGAGACGAAGTCGACCTCCGAGGGCAACGTGTCGGTGACGACCACCCCGGAGGCGTCGTTGATGGCGCCCGCGTTCCGCACCGTGATCGTGTAGGTGAAGCTGTTCCCGGACACGACAGGGTCGGCGCTGTCGGCCTTGGTCAGAACGAGGTCGGTCGACCCAGGGGCCGCCGAGGCTCCTGTTGACCCGATAGCAGCGGCGAACAGCGCCGCGACTCCCACGACGATGCTCAAAGTCTTCGTATTCATCGTTCCTCCTAGTTGCGCGGGCATCGGGCCCACATCCTGGCTATTCCCTACAGCGCTACAACCCGCGAAATAGGTACGGGTTGCGGTGAACGAGGAGTGCCACGCAGGCGCAGCTCGGCGCGGCTGAGGCCTCGATGCACGGGAAGCTAGCCTGCATCGTGGATGGCCGAGCGCTCGACCGAATCCCTACGCGAGAAGATCGAGGACGCGCTCCCCGATCGCCCCTTCACACTGCAATTCTGGGACGGCGGCGCGGTCGAGGCGACACGCGAGGGCCCGACCCTGACGCTCAACTCCCCCCGCGCTCTCGGCCACATCCTGAAGGCGCCGGGCGAGCTTGGGATCAGCCGCGCATACGTGACGGGCGAGATCGAGGTCGACGACCTCGACGCCGTGATGGCGCTCCTCGGCCGCTGGGAGCCGCCGAAGCTCTCGCTCGCGACGAAGGCGAGGCTCGCCCTCTCCGCCCGCAAGGCGTCCGGAGGCGAGCGCCCGGACCCGCCGGCCGCCGAGCTTCAGCCCGCGTCCCGAACCCACACCAAGGAGCGCGACGCCGAGGCCGTCCGCCGTCACTACGAGGTCTCGAACGAGTTCTTCGCCCTCTTCCTCGACGAGACGATGACCTACTCCTGCGCGCTGTGGGAGGAGGGCATCGAGACCCTCGAGGAGGCCCAGCGCGCCAAGCTCGAGCTGATCTGCCGAAAGCTTGAGCTGCAGCCCGATCAGCGGATGCTCGACATCGGCTGC
>Ga0183260_10004259_pt1 | contig 11383 bp, 11 predicted proteins | sample AntDrymUQ4972206_2_FD_129768 | JGI IMG/M metagenome (GOLD analysis project Ga0183260, IMG submission 129768) | Polar desert sand microbial communities from Dry Valleys, Antarctica - metaG UQ497 (22.06) (version 2) (version 2) | ecosystem: Environmental > Terrestrial > Soil > Desert | place...
CAGTCGCCGTGGGCGCAGGACGTGGTGCTGGTCGCGCTGACGGGCTGGGGACAGGACGAGGACAAGCGCCGCAGCGAGGCGGCCGGCTTCAATCATCACCTGATCAAGCCGGTCGACCCAGCCGCGCTCGACGAGCTGCTCAAACAGCCAACGCCGTAGTGAGAAACATTGCGGGCTGACGGCTACAGGCTGAAGGCAACAGGCGACAGACGACAGGCTACAGCTGGAGTGCCGGGTCGGCATTGAAGTCCAGCGCGGCGCCGCGCACGCCGGCGGCCCAGCGGCGCAGGCCGGCCGCGGCAATCATCGCGGCGTTGTCGGTGGCCAGCGCGACACTCGGGACGAACACCGGCAGCCCGGTACGGGCCCCGCGAGCCTCCGCTTCGGCGCGCAGCCCGCGGTTGGCGGCAACGCCACCGGCGATGCCCACCGCGCGGACGTCCAGCCACGCGGCCGCGGCAAAGGTGCGGTCGAGCAGCGTCTGCACCACCACCCGCTGGAAACTCGCGCAGATGTCGTCGATCGCGCGTTCGGTCAGTGGCCGCGTGCCCCGGTCGGTGGCCAGTTCGACGTGGCGGCGGACCGCGGTCTTCAGGCCGCTGAAGCTGAAGTCGGCGCGCCGCTTCGACACCGGTGCGACGCCGGGCGCAGCGTAGGTGGCCGGGCCGGCCGCCCGGTCGTCGTGGGTCAGCTTCGGAATCGGAAACGACACCGCGTGCGGATCACCGCTGGCGGCGCGGCGGTCAACCAGCGGACCGCCCGGATAGCCGAGCCCGAGCAGCTTGGCGACCTTGTCGTAGGCCTCCCCCGCCGCATCGTCGCGCGTCCGACCCACCAGGTGATACACGCCCGGCGACGGCACGTGATAGAGGCTGGTGTGGCCGCCGGACACGATCAGCACGATCGCCGGCCACGGCAAGTCGCCATTGTGCAGGGCCAGCGACTCGATGTGACCGGCCAGGTGATGCACCGGCAACACCGGCAGCCCGCGCGCGACGCCGAGCGCCTTGGCAAACGCCACGCCGACCAGCAACGACCCCACCAGGCCGGGCCCCTGGGTCACGGCGATGGCGTCCAGATCTCCCCAGCCGGCCTGCGCGTCGGCGAGCGCCTGGGTGACGACGGCCGAGATGTCGCGCAGGTGCTGGCGCGACGCCAGTTCGGGCACGACGCCGCCCCACTCACGGTGGATGTGGACCTGCGAGGCGACCACACTGGATCGCTGCCTCCAGCCGACCCCATCGGCGCTCGTCTCGACGACGGCTGCGGCCGTTTCGTCGCAGGAGCTCTCGATGCCGAGCACGCGCATCAGCGGGCGACGGCTTGCTCGGGGACCCGATCGAACAACGCCGCGAGGGAGGTGGAGTACGGCGCGCGGCAGACGCCGCGCTCGGTGATGATGCCGCTCACCAGCGCGTGCGGCGTGACGTCGAAGGCCGGGTTGTAGACCTTCGCTTGATCCGGGGCGATCTGGGTGGCGCCGACGTGCGTCACCTCGCGGCGGCTGCGTTCCTCGATCGGGATGCCCGAGCCGTCCGAGGTCGCCAGATCGATGGTCGAGCGCGGCGCAGCGACGTAGAACGGCACGCCGTGCTGCCGCGCCAGCACCGCCACGGTGTAGGTGCCGATCTTGTTGGCGACGTCGCCGTTGGCGGCAATCCGATCGGCGCCGACGACGACGAAATTGATGCGCTTGTCGCGCATCAGCACCGCCGCCATGTTGTCGGCAATCACGGTCGTGTCGATGCCGTCGCGCACCAGTTCCCACGCAGTCAGCCGCGCGCCCTGCAGCACCGGCCGGGTCTCGTCGGCGAACACCCGCACCGTCCGTCCCTGCTCGACCGCGCCGCGAATCACGCCGAGCGCGGTGCCGTATCCGGCGGTGGCCAACGAGCCGGCATTGCAGTGGGTCAGGATGCCCGCGTCCTGCGGCACCAGTGCGCCGCCGAGTCGTCCAATCTCGCGGCAGCTGGCGACGTCCTCGTCGTGGATCGCCTGCGCCTCGTCGCGCATCAGGCGGCGCAGGTCGTCGACGCCCGCGCCGGCCAGCACCCGCCGCGAGAAGACGGCCTTCATCCGGTCGATCGCCCAGAACAGGTTGACCGCGGTGGGGCGCGTGGCCGCGAGCAGGTCGCAGTGGCGGAGGAACTCGGTGGTCAGCTGCTTGGTGCCTGCAGCGGGGCTGCGCTGCAGGCCGAGCGCCAGGCCCATGGCCGCGGCGACGCCAATCACCGGCGCACCGCGTACGACCATCGTCTTGATGGCCCTGGCGACGTCCTGGGGGGTCTGGCAGGTGACGTAGACCTCACGGGTCGGCAGCTTGCGCTGATCCACCATGACCACCGCGTCGTCCTGCCAGGCAATCGTCGGAAGCATTCCCGCATGGTAGCCGATGGTCCGGCCTCGGCGGCACGGGGCTAGCGGAGCAGACGGGCGTCGAACGGCAGCGGCAGCAGGTCGGCCATCCGGGTCACGACCGTGACCTCGTCGAGCGACGCCAGCAGCACCGGCACGTCGCGGCAGAACTCCCAGACGATCTGACGGCAGGCCCCGCACGGCGGCGTCGCCTCGGTGGTGTCGGCAGCGACGGCAAGGGCCTCGAAGTCGCCCGGGCGGGCCCCCTCGGACACCGCCTTGAAGACGGCGACGCGTTCGGCGCACAAGGTCAACCCGTAGGTCGCGTTCTCGACGTTGCAGCCGGTGATGATGCGCCCGTCGCGCAACCGCACCGCCGCGCCGACCTGGAAGCCGGAGAACGGCGCGAAGGCGTGCTGCCTGGCCAGCCGCGCGGCCGCAACCAGCGCGTCGTCCTCAGGCGCCAGCGTCAGTGGCATCGGCGTGTCCGGCAAGGGGCAAGCGGGCGATGAAGGCGTCGAGCAGGGCCGTGAACTGGCCACGCACACGCGCCGCCGTCTTCATCACGTCCTCGTGGTCGAGCGGTCCGGGCAGCACGCCGGCGGCCGGGTTGGTGATGCAGGAGATACCGGCGACGGCCATGCCCATGTGACGCGCGGCGATCGCCTCGGGCACGGTGGACATGCCGACCGCGTCGGCACCAAGCGTGCGGAAGGCGCGGATCTCGGCCGGTGTCTCGTAGCTCGGACCCAGGGTCGCCAGGTAGACGCCGTGCTGCAGCGGCACGCCGCACGCGGCCGACGCGGCCATCGCCAGTCGGCGCAATCGAGGGTCGTAGACGTGGGTCATGTCCGGGAACCGCGCGCCCAGCGACGACTCGTTCGGCCCGACCAGCGGGTTGGCACCGAGCAGGTTGATGTGGTCGTCGATCAGCATCAACGCGCCTTCGGTGAACGCGGTGTTGATGCCACCGGCGGCGTTGGTCAACAGCAGCCGCGGCACGCCCCATCGCGCCAGCACCCGCACGCCGAACACGACGCGGGACACCGGATGGCCTTCGTAGAGGTGCACGCGGCCGGCCAGTGCGGCGACGCTCGCTCCGGACGCATGCGTGCCGACCACGAGTCGACCGGCGTGGCCGACCACGTTCGAGGCTGGCCAGCCGGGAATCTCGGTGTATGGCAGGCTGGTGGCGGCGGCCAGTGTGCTGGCGTAGTCGCCGAGCCCGGAGCCCAGCACGACGGCGACGTCTGGCGGGTCACCGGCGTGACCGCGCAGCACGTCGACGGCGGCGTCGAGGGCGTCGATCAGGTCACTCATGGCGGGTCAGTGGGCCGGATTGCAAGGCGCCCAGGTGCGTCACCGTGCCGCACCCAGGCGGTCGAGGATCAAGGGCTGCGGCGCCGGCGCCTGATCGGCAATGCGCACCGCCTCGGTGAGCATTGGCCAGACGGCGTCAGCGTCGGCGGCCGACCGTGCGTGAACGACGATCAGCGGCGCGCCGACGCTGATCGCGTCGCCGACGGTGGCCTGCAGGTCGAACCCGACGGCCGGGTCGACGCGGTCGTCGGCCCTGGCGCGGCCCGCCCCGAGCAGCACCGCCGCCCGGCCCAGGATGCCGGCGTCGAGTCGTTCGACGAAGCCGCCGCGCGGCGCCGGAAACGGGCGCTGCACTGCCGCATGCGGCAGCTGCTGCGGGTCGTCGATCATCCTGACGTCGCCGCCCTGTCGCTCGACGACGGCGCGGAAGCGGTCGAACGCGGCCCCGCTCGCCAGAGTGATGCGGACCAGGTCACGCGAGGCGTCCAGTGACGAGCCCGGCATGCCGAGCCAGACCATCAGCGCCGACAGTTCCAGCGACAGCGCCACCAGATCGGCGGGACCGCCGCCGCGCATCACGTCCAGGCACTCGCGCACTTCGAGTGCGTTGCCGATGGTCCGTCCGAGCGGCGCATCCATGTTGGTGAGCAACGCCGCGACGTGCAGCCCCGACCGCTCGGCCAGACTGACCAGCGCGTCGGCCAGCGCCCGCGCGTCGCGCTCGCTCTGCATGAACGCGCCGCTGCCGACCTTGACGTCCAGCACCAGCGCGTCGATGCCTTCGGCGACCTTCTTGCTGAGAATCGACGCGCAGATCAACGGCAGGCTCTCGACCGTCGCGGTCACGTCGCGCAGGGCGTAGAGCGTGCGGTCGGCTGGCGCAACGTCGCGCGTCTGGCCGATCAGCGCGCAGCCGAGATCGGCGAGCTGAGCCCGGAATTCGTCGAGCGAGAGTCCGGTGCGGAAGCCGGTGATGGCTTCGAGCTTGTCGAGGGTGCCGCCGGTGTGGCCGAGGCCGCGACCCGACATCATCGGCACCGGCACGCCACAGGCGGCGACCAGCGGCGCGATCACCAGCGACGTCTTGTCGCCGACCCCGCCGGTACTGTGCTTGTCCACCTTGACGCCGGGCAGCGTCGACAGGTCAACCCGCACTCCGGAGTCGACCATCGCCGCAGTCAGCGCCGCGGTCTCGTCGGTCGTCATGCCGCGCAGCCACACTGCCATCAGCCACGCCGACAGCTGGTAGTCGGGCACCGATCCGTCGGAGGCACCGGCAACCATCCAGCCAATCTGGTCGGCCGTCAGCACGAGGCCGTCTCGCTTGGCGCGGATGATGTCGACGGCACGCATGAAGTGGCGCAAGTATACTGGCTCGGCCTGCCGATGCGGCCCCTGCTGACCTTCGTGTTCGCCCTCCTGGTCGTCGGCGTGGCGTGGTCCACGTCGCCACAGGATGCCCGCGCGGCCGCCGCGGATCTGCTGCTGCACCACGCCCGCATCTACACTGTCGATCCGTCGCGGCCGGAGGCGCAGGCGATCGCGATTCGCGGCGACCGGATCGTCGCGCTCGGCAGCGACGCCGAGGTGATGACGTGGCGCGGACCTGCGACGCGCGTGATCGACGCCGGTGGGCGCGCCCTCGTGCCGGGCCTGCACGATGCGCACGGCCATGTGCTCGGGCTCGGCGAGCTGCTGCAGCAGCTCGACGTGCGCGGCACGACCACCGCGGCGGCGGTCGTCGCGGCGGTCCGCGCGCGGACCGCAACCACTCCGCCCGGCGCCTGGATCCTCGGCCGGAGCTGGGACCAGAACGACTGGCCCGACACCGGCTGGCCGAGCGCGGCGATGCTCGACGCGGCAGCGCCGCATCACCCGGTCTACCTGTCGCGTGTCGACGGCCATGCGGCATGGGTCAACAGCGCCGCCATGCGCGTGGCGCGCCTGTCTGCCGCCACCCCGGACCCCGGCGGCGGGCGCCTGATCCGCACCGCCAACGGCGATCCGAGTGGCGTGCTGATCGACCGCGCGATGGACCTGGTGCGCCGCCACATCCCCACGCCGGATCGTGCCACCGTGCGCGAGCGGCTGCGGCTGGCCGACGAGGCCCTGGCGCGTCTCGGCCTGACGATGGTCCACGACGCCGGAGTGGAGTGGGACGACGCCGGGCTGTATCGGCAGGTGGCCGACGCCGGCGCGCTCAAGACGCGCCTGTACGTGATGCTGCGGCCACCGCGGGCCGGGCAGACGCTGCCGCCGCCGCTGATCGGCCACGCCGGACACCTGCTCACGGTGCGTGCGGTCAAGCTGGTAGCCGATGGCGCGCTCGGCTCGCGCGGCGCGGCGCTCCATGCGCCGTACTCCGACGAGCCGGGCACGACCGGCCTGCTGGTCACGCCTCCCGACCAGCTGCACACACAAGCCCTGGCCGCAGTGCGGGCCGGGTACCAGCCCTGCGTCCATGCGATTGGCGATCGCGCCAACACCGACGTGCTCGACCTGTTCGAGCAACTGCAGCGCGAGGTGCCGGGAAGCCGGGCACTGCGGATGCGTGACGAGCACGCGCAGATCCTGCGGGCAGCCGACCTGCCGCGCTTTGCCGCCCTGGACGTGATCGCGTCGATGCAGACCACACATGCCACGTCGGACATGCCGTGGGTCGCCACACGGATCGGCGAGGCGCGGACCCGCAGCGGCGCGTACGTGTGGCGCGCGCTGCTCGCCAGTGGCGCCCGGTTGGCCAACGGATCGGACTTTCCCGTCGAAGCGCCGAACCCGATGCTCGGCTTCTACGCGGCGATCACCAGGCAGGACGTGCACGGACAGCCACCCGGCGGCTGGTCGTCGGACCAGCGCCTGACGCGGACCGAAGCGCTGTACGCGGTCACCGCGGGCGCGGCCTACGCCGCGCACCTCGAGCAGGAGCTCGGGATCCTGCGGCCCGGCGCGCTGGCCGACCTGGTGGTCCTGTCGGACGACATCATGCAGGTGGCGGCGGCGCGGGTGCTCGAGACCAGAGTCGTGTTGACCTTGCGCGGCGGTCAGGTGACGTGGCGCGATGGCCTCTGAGGCGGCGCGCGCCCTGCTCGCCGGGGCCCTGACCCTGGTGCTCGCCCTCGCGACGCTCACGTGGCAAACGGTCCGAATTCCGAGGCATGCGCCCAGCCGGGTGATCGCCGAGCTGCGACTGGCGCAGGCCGGTGCGGTGCTGCTGGCCTTCTCCGCGGCCTTTCTGGCCGGCATGGCCACGGCGGCCGGCGGCCCGGTCGCCGCGCTCGACATGGCCTGTGCGGTGCTGCTCGCCGGCGTCGCCCTGATGACCCTGGTCCGCGACGCGCGTGCCGCGCTCGGCTGGCTCGCGGCCGCATTCGTGGCCCGGGCGGCCCTCGACACGCTGCACCTGCCTGGCTGGCTACCCGGCGTCGCGCCCGCCGCCGTGCTGTCTGGCAGCGTCGTCGTCAACCTGGTCGCCGCGGCCTGCTGCGGCCTGCCGCTGTCGCGGGTGCCCCGGCCCTGACGCAATATCGCGCCGGGCGCGGTCGTTGAGACGTAGGATTGTCAGGTCTGCACCTCGCATCCCCTGCCCCTGGAGGTTTGTGCCCGATGTCGTCTGCCGTTTCCCGTCGTCGATTCCTGCAAGACCTTGCCGTCGCCTCGGCCGCCGTTCCGCTGGCCGGCCGCACGCTGCAGGGACAGGCACGCAAGGTGCGCCACGCCAGTATCGGCGCCTCCGGTCAGGCGTTGTCGGACATTCGCGCGTTTTCGAGCCATCCGGCATTCGAGCTGGTTGCCGTGGCCGACACCGATCTGGCGCGCACCGAACAGGTCAAGACGCTGTTTCCCGACGTCCGGGTCTACCAGGACTGGCGCGAGCTGCTGCGCAAGGACGGCGACAACCTCGATTCAGTCAACGTCTCGACGCCCGATCACATGCACGCGCCGATCGGCATGGCCGCGATGTCGCTCGGCAAGCACGTGTACCTGCAGAAGCCGCTGGCGCTGACGCCGCGCGAAACCCGACTGCTGGCGATGACCGCACGCGAACAGCGCCTGGTCAGCCAGATGGGCATCCAGATCTCGTCGCACCCGACGCAGTTGGCCACCGAGGCGATGATCCGGTCGGGCGTGATCGGCAAGGTCCGCGAAATCCACACCTTCTGCGACAAGACGTGGGGCGACGACCAGCCGATTCCCTCGGGCAGTGACCCGGTGCCGGCGACGCTGAACTGGGACGACTGGCTCGGCGTCAGCGACAAGCGCCGCTACAAGACCGACGTCTATCATCCGGGCAACTGGCGCAAGCGGGTCGGCTTCGGCACCGGCACCCTCGGCGACATGGGCTGCCACATCTTCAGCACGCCGCTGCGCGGCACCAACCTCTATCTCCCGACGTCGGTGACGTCGTATGGACCTGAGGCGACCAGGGACAACTGGCCGCTCGACTCGAAGATCAAGCTGGTGTTCCCGGGCACCACGCTGACCGCCGGCCCGACCGTGGACTTCTGGTGGTACGACGGCAACGTCCGGCCGCCGCAGGCAGTCGTCGACGCGGTTGGTGGCAAGACGCCTGGCTCCGGCGCGGCCATCCTCGGCACCACCGGTGCGATCCTGCTGCCGCATATCGGCGCGCCCACCCTGCATCCGGCGGCGACCTTCGCCAGCCGGCCGATCCCGACGGTGGAGCCGCGCAACCACTACCACGAGTTCCTCGATGCCGTGCTGAAGGGCCCGGGCACGACCTGTTCGGCGGGCTTCGACTACGCAGCGCTGGTCACCGAGGCGGTGCTGCTCGGCACCGTCGGCCTGCACTACCCCAACGAGACGCTGGTCTACGACCCGGCCCGCATGCGCGTGACCAGCCACACGGATCCCAACCGCTGGTTCCAGCGCAAGTACCGCAAGGCGTACCTGATGACCAGGATGTAGGGCGCGCGCCGGCTTGACCGGCCCGGCCACCGACCCGACAATCGACAGGCGCCCCGCCAGACGCGTACCAGAAAGAGTTGCCCGTGCCCCGACCTGCGATGTTGATGGGACTGGTCGTTGCGACCAGTCTCGCGCTGGGCCTGTCGGCCCAGGAACCGACCTTCACCAGGAGTCCACGCGCCGACCTGATCACCCGGGTGCGGGCGGCCGCGCGGCTCGGCACCTCGTATCTGCCGGGGCGGGTACTCGTTCGCTTCCGATCGGGACTGCCGACCGCCGCGCAGTCGTCGGCGGTGACCGCCGCCTTGCCGGGCGCGCACATGCTGGCGTCCGGTCATCGCTACGCCGACGTCCAGATGGTGGAGATGGCCCTGGACGCCGACGCCCCAGCCGCCGCGCGCGCGCTGGCGGCGCGTCCAGAGGTCGAGTACGCGGAGGTCGACAGCTTCCACTACATGTCGTACACGCCGACCGATCCGGGCTACGTGCGCCAGTGGCACATGCGCCTGATGAACCTGGAGCGGGCCTGGGACATCAACCAGGGCGCCGCCGACGTCACCGTGGCGGTGCTCGACTCGGGCCTGGCGATGGCCAACGACGTGCTGCGCTTCCCGCGCTTCTTCAACGGCGTGCTGCAGATCATCGACGTCCCGTTCGCACGCAGCACGGACATCGTCTCGACTGGCCGACTGGCCGCGCCCTACGATTTCTATTACGACGACGATTTGCCGTACGACATGGACGGGCACGGCACCCACGTGACCGGCACGCTCGGCCAACTGGCCAACGACGAGAGCGGCGTCGGCGTGGCCTTCAACGCGCGAATCATGCCGCTCAAGATCTGTCTCGGGCCCTGGGAACTGCTGTTCGTTCTGGCCGAAGACGGCGTGTCGACGCTGCCGCCGAACCTGACCTCCGGGCTGTGCCTCGCCTCGGAGGAGGCACGCGCGGTGCGCTACGCCGCCGACAATGGCGCGAAGGTCATCAACATGAGCTTCGGTGGCAAGACGCCGAGCGCAACGGTGCGCAGCGCGCTCGCCTATGCGGTGTCACGCGGCGCCTTCATCTCGATCGCCGCCGGCAACGAGGCCGAAGACGGCAACCCGATCGGCTACCCCGCGCTCTACGCCCGCGACCTCGCCGGCGTGATGGCGGTCGGCGCGGTCGGCCCGGATCTCGCCCGTGCGCCGTACTCGAGCACCGGCGACTACGTCGAGATCACCGCGCCGGGTGGCAACTTTCGCCAGGGCCGGGATTCGGCGCTGGTCTGGCAGCAGACCTATCGCGAGGACACGATCTCGCTGAACCAGCGCGCGCCGCGCTTCGACGTGCTCGCCGACGACGGGTACCAGGGCACCTCGATGGCGGCGTCGCACGTCAGCGGGCTGGCGGCCCTGCTCTACTCGCAGGGCATCCGCAACCCTGCCGCGATCGAGGCCGCGATCCGGCAGTTCGCGCTGGACCGCGGTCCGGCTGGTCGCGACAACGAGTACGGCTTCGGCGTCGTCGACGCGCGGGCCACCTTGCGCGGTCTCGGCATCGCTCGATGAAGACTGCCCGTGGCGGCGCGACGGTCGGTCCCCGCGTCACGTACTCGTCCTGACGTCGGCCGGCGCGCCGGCGCGGTGTTCGCGCAGCGCGTCCTCGCGGCAGTCGCCGCGATTCCAGCTGGCCGGGTGGCCACCTACGGCGACGTCGCGGCCGCGGCTGGACGGCCACGTGCGGCGCGCGCGGTCGGGACGCTCATGGCCAGCGCCGCGCCCGCCGGGCTTCCCTGCCATCGGGTCGTCGCCGCGGGCGGGGCGCTCGGCGGTTACGGCGGGCACGAATCGATGAAGGCCGCGCTGTTGCGGGCCGAGGGGGTGCGCGTGACCGGCCGACGGATCGCCGATTTCGCGGCGCGTCGCTGGACCGTGTAGAACTCCGCCGCCCGCATTCCCGTCTCTGTAGCCACCCTCGGGCAACGTTTCCCTGCCCGTCCGTCGTCTAACCATGCCAGTGACGAGTTACGCCGCCGACGTGCGGCTCGCCGCCCGATGCCGCGCTGGCGACCTGGCGGCGTTCGAGGAGCTTTACCGCGCGCACAGCCCTCGACTCTATGCGGTGGCCTGCCGGATGTTCGGGCACGCCGAGGACGCCGAGGACATGCTGCAGGAGATCTTCCTGCTGGCCTTCCGCAAGGTGGGTTCGTACAAGGGTGAGTCGTCGCTCGGGACGTGGCTCTATCGGCTCGGCATGAACGCCTGCCTCGATCGGCTGCGCAGCAAGGCCCGGCGTAACGACCAGCAGACCGAGTGGCTGGACGGAGACGTGCCGCCGCCCGGGGCGATTGTCGACCGCTCGAGCGTGGTCCATCGTCTCGACCTGGAGCGTGCGCTGCGGGAATTGCCAGCCGGCTGCCGGGCCGCCTTTCTGCTGCACGACGTCGAAGGATTCGAGCACCGCGAGATTGCCTCGATGCTCGGGATCGCGGAAGGCACCTCGAAGTCGCAGGTTCACAAGGCGCGCATGCGCCTGCGCGGCCTGCTCGATCGGCGGACGACAGGGGGACGCAGTCGTGAGATGCGATGACGTGCAGCAGTCGCTGGACGCGCTGCTGCTGGGCCAACTGAGCCGGACTGAGATCGACGCGCTCGAGGCGCACCTGGCCGGCTGCCCCGGATGCGAGGGCCTGGTGGACGACGCCCGGCTGCTGCAGCGCGAGCTGCGGCTGATCGGCAGCGAGGGCCCGGCGCACCGCGGCTGGGAACAGGTGGCGGCGCGGCTCGAAGCGGATCTGGAA